>Ga0207670_10001312_pt1 | contig 13130 bp, 13 predicted proteins | sample KBSS23HmetaG_FD_184339 | JGI IMG/M metagenome (GOLD analysis project Ga0207670, IMG submission 184339) | Switchgrass rhizosphere microbial communities from Kellogg Biological Station, Michigan, USA - KBS S2-3H metaG (SPAdes) (version 2) | ecosystem: Host-associated > Plants > Roots >... | reverse complement strand
CATTGGTAGCTGGAACCCTTTAGAGGAAAAGATTTTACTTTATTCCGCAACCTGGTTTTTACTCTACGCAGACGGCCCGCGCGGTGCGCGATGGCAACGCACGCGCGCACAGGAAGGGCCAGCAACCGAGCAGACGCAGACGATGAACTGGTGGACGCAGCAGAAGCTCAAGAGTCGAATAGCGCAGGTCCGGCTCAACACCGTCAGGAGAGTTGCCGCACAGGGAGGGCAGGAAGCTATCATATGCCTGGCGCCGATGGTTACAGACCCGGATCTTGAGGTTCGCAAGGCGGTGGTTCAATCGCTGAGCGGTAGCCAGGACAAGTTGGCGCTCGCCACACTGGTGAGCGCGCTGTGCGATTCCGACAGGGAAGTCCGCTGGCGCGCCGCGAAAGCGCTCGAGGCCGTCGGCTGGAGCCCGGCCAACGAAGAGCAAAGCGTCTGGCGCGCCGTCGCGAACGGCGAGTTCCATAAGGCCGCAGATTTTGGGAGTGTCGCGGTGGAACCCCTGATCGCCGAACTCGAGGATCCCACCAGCCCGAACCGCCTGGTCGTCATTCACTCGCTGGGACGGATGGGCGATGCCCGGGTGATCAAGCCGCTACTGGCCGCCGTCAGCGACCCGGACCCGAACATCCGTTTCGCTGCCGTCGATGCGTTGAACGGGGTCGGCGAGCCGGACGTCGTCGCCGGTTTGATCAACGCGCTCAAAGACCCGAGCAAAAATGTCCGGGCAGTCGCTGCCGCTGCTCTCGGCAGCGCGAGCGACGCGACGGCCGTCGAACCGTTGCTAGCCGTCCTCACCGACGACGACTGGGCGGTCCGCAAAGCGGCCGGCGATGCACTGGCGCGGTTGCGCGACAAGCGGGCGGTCGAACCGATGATTGGGTTGATCAATGACCCCGACCAGGATGTGCGCGAAACGGCGGTGAACGCGTTAGGTGAAATTCGCGATCGGTCGGCGGTGGAATGTTTGGTGACCGCGCTCGTGGACCCGCAATTGTCGGTCCGCACTCTGGCTGCCAGCGCCCTCCGCAAGATCGATGCGCACTGGGAAAAACTCGAACAGACGCTCCTGGCCATCCCGCGTCTGCAGATCGCGCTTCGGAGCTACGACTACTGGGTTCGTCAGTCCGCTTCCGAGGTGCTGGCCAAGCTTGATAAATCGCATATCCCCGCGCCGCAGTTGAATGACACAGACACCACGGCGGTCCGCGTGCGGGAACAGGTCGCCTTCGGTGTGCTGGTGAAGGCCCTGAGCGATCACGATCCCGTCCTGAGGCTCGCCGCCACCGAGGCCCTGGGCCGCGCCGCCGACCGGCGTCTGATCCCACCCCTGGTCGCCACCCTGGCTGATCCGAAACCATGGGTGCGCCATGCCGCCGCGATCGCGCTGAATAAATTGAACTGGACGCCAGCCGACGATTCAGAAAAGGCGTTGCATCGGACTGCGCTGCGGGCGCCAACCTATGCGGCCTGAGCACGGCGGGACACAGCCATTTTGCGCCTGTTGGATTGTGCTTTTTTTCTACGGGGCAAGTCTTCTACACTAATTCCTCTGCTGAGCGGACGAGTCGAACCGTGTCGCCAAAGGCAACTGATTTGCCCACCGACCGCCGACAAGCATGTCAACGAACCGGACAACGGTCTTATTTGTCGATGACGACGTGGGTTTTCTGGAGGTGGTCCAGAACCTGATGCTCCAATTGTCTGAAGGCACGTGGGACGTCCTCGTGGCGCCCGACGCCGCCCACGGACTGGGTTTGATTCACGAGCACAAGCTCGACCTGCTGGTGATCGACGTTCGGATGCCGGTGATGGACGGCCTGCAATTTCTCGCCCTGCTCCACCGCAATTACCCCAACTTGCTGAAAGTGATCCTGACGGGCGACGCCACCGAGAGCTATCGGGCGGCCTGCTTGAGCAATGGCGCGGAGTTGTATCTGGAAAAACCCACCAGCCGGGAAGGCTGGAAAGGCCTCTACACGACGCTGAAGGAACTGGTCCGGCTGCAGCCGGAAGAAGGATTCCGCGGCGTGCTGCGGCGCGTCGGCCTGCAGGACGTGTTGCAGATGGAATGCCTGGCGCGTAGTTCCTCCGTGCTCGAGATCTCCACCAGCCAGGCTCGTGGGAGCGTCTTCGTCAAGGATGGGCAGATCGTTCACGCGCAGGTGGGTGAACTCACCGGCGAAGAGGCGTTCAACCACTTGATGGCCCTCGCCGGCGGCAACTTCAATCTCAAACCCTTCACTGAACCGCCGGCGCGGACCATCAGCGGCTCATGGGAATTCCTCCTTATGGAAGCGGCGCGACAGCGCGACGAGGCCCAGGATTTACCGCTCAGTCCACCCGTAGCGGAGGGCGAGAAGTCCATGACGGCGCCGCCCGGGCAAAAAGAAACTTTCGGCCTTGCGCCGGCAGTAGCCGCGCAAGCGATTGGAGGGATGGGGGAAGTTGAATCCCTGCTCGCGCCGTCAATGGCGCCGGTTCCGGAGGAAACACTGCCACCCAAAATTGACGAAGTGTTGATCTGTTCCACTCGGGGCGAGGTGCTCTATGAATGGCAATGCCCGGATGCGAACGCGCGGATTCGCTTTTTGCAATTCCTCTCCCAGAAATCGTGGCAGCTATGCCAGGGCCTGCCCATCGGCCACTTTCAACGTCTGCAGGCGGAGGGGCCAGACGACCGGATTGTAACGCACGTCGATACCGACTGCGCGCTGTTCGTGCGCAGCAGCCAACTCCCCGCGCAACCACCAGGCTAACGCACGACCCATGAACGAGTCCCTTGGCCAATGGCTCGCCCGACGCGCGAAGCTGCGAGGTGTGCTCGCCTGCGGCGTCCGTTTTCCTGACAAAACTTCCCTGACACAAAGCTGGTCGCCCGAATTTACCGCGCCATCCCTGGAAAATGCCTGGCGCTGCGCCGGCGACGCCTTCCAGGTGCTCAAAGTCAATTTCTTTCCTAACGAACGCGTCTTGTGGGTTTACGAGAAGGCTCTGCTCCATTGCGCCCGCCGCGCCGACGGGATTTGCCTGGGAATTTTCACCGCCAGAGATCGGGGGGCCGTCGATGCCGCGGAGATCGATCGGCTCATCTCCGAGTTCCGCGTGCTGCGCGTGGACGCGCCCGGACCCTCACCGGCCCGCTGAATGGAGCACACCCTTGGCAGCGCTTCTCGAATTTTGACAAGCCCTACCCTCCGTTTGAATGGGAAGCGACAGACGTGATGGACGTGGCTGCCGACGCAACTTCACGGCTGGGACTTGTGAAGCAGCGTTCACGACCAGCGGATTCCGAAAAAGTGCTTGCACTGTTTTGACTCTAGTGTAATAGTGTTGTAGAACACTATGTTTATTCATTTGAATCCGAACAGCGGGATGCCGATCTACCGGCAACTGTTCCAGCAGTTGCGGCAGCGGATTGTCAGCGGCCAGTTGGCCCCGGATGAGCAGTTACCCTCCGTGCGCGACTTCTCTGCCGAACTCGGAATCAACCTCCTCACAGTTGCCAAGGTTTATCAATTACTTGAGAGCGAAGGACTGGCGGAAACGCGGCGAGGACTAGGCACGTTTGTGATTGGTGGCCATAAGACTCGTTCACTGACGGAGAAACGCAAGTTGATCACGGACGCGGTCGAACAGGTGGTGGCGGAGGCTCAGCATTTGGACTTCGAGGAAAGCGAAGTCATCAGACTGATTCACCAGCGATTTGAAGAAACCAAAAAGAAATCCTGAACTATGGACTCAAACGTGATTGAAACTACAAACGTGTCGCGGTCATTCGCAAAAAGCATCGCCGTACAGGATTTGAACCTGCGCGTGCGGCGCGGGAGCATCTATGGCTTCCTCGGACGCAACGGCGCCGGCAAGACCACAGCAATCAAAATGTTGGTTGGCTTGATCTGGCCAGACAGGGGTGACATCAAGGTTAATGGGGTTGAGCCAGCGCGATTCACCGTCGAAGACCGTTGGAAGATCGGGTATGTATCCGAAAAACAAATCTTGAACCCCTTCATGCGCGTTGATGCACTGGTTCATTTTACCTCCAGTTTTTATCCCAATTGGGATTTTACAGCGTGTGACCGGATTTTGAAACGATTCAAGATTGATCCAACCAAACGCATTCGTGCGCTTTCGTTGGGCATGGCCCGCCAAGTGGCTTTCATGCTGGCTGTGGCACAGAAACCGGACCTGCTGATTCTCGACGAGCCGGCAGCCAATCTTGACGTCGTGGCTCGGCGCGAGTTTTTGGATGAAGTGCTGGACTTGCTTCGCGAGGACGGCAAAACGGTGCTGCTTTCATCGCACATTCTCAGCGACGTGGAACGAGTGGCCGAGGAAATCGGCATCATCGCGCAGGGGAGACTTAGGATCAGCGAGCCGCTGGATCGGCTAAAAGAGACCGTTAAGAAAGTCCGTTTTTACGGATTCGAGAAAGGCATGAATGGATTTGAAATTTCGGATGCGTTTAATTTCAGCAGGACCAGCAATGAGGTCTTAGCGACCTTGCGAGTTGAGAATGATAGCCAACTGCTGAAACTGGCCGCGAAGCACCGCTGCCAATATGAAGTCATTCATCTGAACTTGGAGGACATTTTTGTGGAAATCGTTCGCGAGCCTAAGGAGCCGACATGAAAGCCCAAACGCCTTTCTGGTCATTGTTGAAAAACGAACTGGCAATCGGCTGTTTCGGAGGAACCGGGCAGGTTGCGAGCGTGCTCTTTGTTTATTGGCTCTGCGTCGGGGCCTTGCCGTTGCTGGTTGTGTTTGGCGACAGCAACTCGCGCGGCAATATCGCCGCCCTGTTTGAAGCCGGTTTCCTTCCGATCATTGCATTTCTTTTCCTGAGCTGTCTCGCGGTATGGATGGCCTACGCCACAGTGCCGGCTTTCTGCGATCTCCTGTCGCCGGGCGGTGCCGTCCCTGGCGCTGTTCAGCATCTTGGCGCCTTTGAGTTTCTTTTCACGCGTGCCGTGGATCGGAGAAAGCTTTTTAGGGCCAGAGCAACAGTTTTTTTTGTTTTTACCCTGACTCCCTTGTTTCTCAACGTGCTGGTGTCTCCCTTTGCGCCTGAAATCCGCTTTGGCCCTGCCGACTCCACGTCCGTCGAAGCCGTCAGGCGATATGAGCAGTATCTGAAAGCTTTTCCAGAAAGTCACCCGGCGATGGTGCCCGGGCAAATTGTCATTCCGCACGGGGCTGTGGCCTATACCGCGTGGCTGGCCTGGAGTGGAACACTGGCCTTTCTGCTGTTGCAAGGTTATGGCGCACTGATCGCGAGACGGGTCAAACCAAACAGTTGGTGGACTGCCTTTTTTCCCGGCGCACCGATTTTGTTCCTGCTCTCATCGTTGATCCTTGCGGCACGAGCCTCACGGACGACCCACGTAAATTTTTACGAGAACAGTTTTCTTTTCTTTTCAGCGCATCCGCTTGTGATGTTGGTTTCCCTGGCGGTTTTGGCAATAGTTATTCAAACCTGGTGTGAACGGAGATTCAGCAAATTGGAAATCCTTTGAAGCCTCAATCCGAAAGAGCCATGAAAAAAACACACCAATTTCTCCCACTGCTGAAACAGATGCTCGGATTCTACCGATACGGACCGCTGCCACTGTTGATTTATCTTGGCGTTAGCGCGGCGGTACTGCTCCTCAGCTCGGTGTTTTGGCCGATGGGGTGGATGGAGACGCATGTCCGGCAAGACTTCTGGGGAGGGCAACTTTTCCTGGGCTGCTGCATAGGGTGGTACTTCCTGATGCTGGTCTCCACCCCGCTCCCATTCCTGGTGTTGGGTGGAACGACATCTTTGGAGTTCCTGTTTACCCGGGCAATTGATCGCGGACTCTGGCTTCGCACCGAACGCATAGCCGTGATCATTATCGGCTTGGGGCCGGTGATTTTGAACCTGGTGCTGTCACCCCTGGGACCGGGACTGGCCTTTGAACCTGCTGTCTCCGGCTCACCAGCCGCTGTGGTGCAGGAACGCTACCTGCAGATTTTCCCCGCCAGCCATTTGACCAAGGTTGATTCCGCCGGGAACTCCGAACAATTAGTTATCGCGCACGGAACCGAAGTGTTCGCCGCGTGGCTCCTTTGGTTTGGAATGTTGTGCATTTTTTTGGTGGCTGCCTACTTCTCTTTAGCTTTTACCGCGTGGCAGCGCGCTGGCTTGCACCACTCCAAGCGACGACCATGGCTCGGTGCCGTCATGGTCAACGCGCCAGCCTATTCACCGGTTCCGTTGCTGATCCTCTGCGCCGGACTTCACGTCAACCTTTTTGAGGAAAGCTTTTTGCTCTTTGCCAGCCATCCTGTGCTGATGGCCATCGCCTTGGTTGCACTGATTCTAGTGGTGCAGCGCTTGAGCGAACGGAACATCAAAAAACTGGAATTCGAATTCTCTTAGTCTCCAACTACGGTGACGCTTGGCGGGTGGGCGTAGTCGTTCCAGAGTCGTTCCAACTCGGTTTTGTCCGGCGGTCCGTCGGCAATGATAAAGCGGTAACGCGACACATACGGTTTGCCCGGGGCGATTTCCCAGTCGCCGAGTTGCGAAGGAGCGTAGCAGAAGAACGGCTCGGTCGGATGCAGCCGCATGGGTTGCGGCGCGCGGAAATTGTCCGGGTGACACAGGATGGCCAGGCCGGCGCGCGCGCCATCCACATCGCCGCTGATGTGGCACCAGCGTGCGCGGGTCTCGTTGCCCTTGATGCGATCCGTTTCACCTTCCGAAGTGAGGAAGAATGTTTTGTCCTTTCCGTTCCATGCCCAATTTCCGCGAAAACCGAGCCCGCCGTACAGGTATTTGGGAAGTTTCAAGGGACTGGCGGTCGCGCAGAGTTGGGTGGAAACGAGATCAAACGCCCAATATCGCGTCGCGCCCGTTCCGATATTGTAAAGGGTTACCTGCCAGCTTTCATCCAGAGCAACCTTGGGTTCAGGCGCGGTCAGATCGACAAACCGATGGCGTGTCTGGAAACCGCCGTGGACGAGACCGCTCCAGGTTTCACCGACCGCCACGAATTCCACCCTGCCCTTGCCTTCACCCATGTTCCAAAAATCCGGCTGGCGACCTTCGAACTCCGTTTTGGTCCACGGAAACCAGATGCCGTGATGATGGAGATGATTCGGCGCATAGTGGTCGGTGATGACGCTGCCGCTGGGTGTCAGAATGGGGTGGATGTAGCCACCGCGTTGGAAGAGCGGTTTGATGTCGGGCCGCGGCAGTTCGCTCATCTCCGCCTGATAATGAAAGACGGACTGGTTGACTACGGAGCACCTGAGTCGGCTTCCGTCACGGGTCACCTGCACGCCGGTTTGAGGGGCGGCCGTCGGTTCGTCCGCAATCAAACGATAAGTCCTGGCCGAACCGTGGCTCAGTTTCTTTTCGATGAAGCATGCATGCCCTTCACCGTCGGTTTGCAGCGCAACCAAGTTCCCACGTTCGTCGGCCAGTTGTCGGAAGTTGCGCGCGCCAGTGGGCAGCTTGAACCAGACGATGGAATCGTTGCGATCGAAGTCGCCGGCAGACACCGTGATCCGGCCCGAACGTTCCGCGGCCCGGACGCCGAGAGCCCAGGCGATCAGCAATGCCGCGCAGACGGAGGGGATTTTTTGCATGAACCTTTGTGCGCCGCGCAGGACCGTTCGTCAAGAGGGCGCGGCGCGGTTTCTTGAGCCGCCTCTGACCGAAACACCAAGCACCAAACCCCAAGCTCCAGAGAAGCCTCCGCGTTATCCCGCTGGTGCTGTCAAGATGCGCCGCATGTCGACTGCCCAGGGCCCACGTGCCTTCTGTCTGCGGTCTCTGCGTGCTTTGTGTTCTTTGCGGCTTAATCGACAATGAATTCTGTCCCGCCGGCATCCCGCGACAACCGCGATCGTCCTTTCGAGCAGCGAAGGTCTGCCGCTCGTGCGGGATTGGGACTTCCCTGGTGTTTGGTATTTCGCTCGGCAGTTGCTCAAAAACTGAAAAGCGCCCTCCGGGAATGCGCTCCCACCTCGGTTCTTGTTAATTGGGACCGCTTCCGCTAAAACCGGATCAAGTCCACCTCATCTCAGACAGGAACATATGAACCACCCGACCATGCCACGAAGACAATGGCTTGTTTCCCTTTTCCTGGCCACCACCCTCCACGGCGCCGAGCCAAAAGAAATTCTGCTCTGGCCTAATGGCGCGCCCGGTTCGGAAGGAAAGACTGGCGACGAAAAAATCCGCATCGCGGACAATGGCGAACACGTCCTGTCCAACATCCACAAACCAAGCCTCACGCCCTATCTACCGCCGGCTGACAAGGCCACGGGTTGCGCCGTCATCGTCGCTCCCGGCGGCGGACATCGCGAACTTTGGTCCGACCACGAAGGCCACAATGTCGCCCGCTGGCTCGGCGAGCGCGGTATTGCGGCGTTCGTGCTCAAGTATCGACTCGCGCGCGAAACCAACTCCACCTACACGATCGACGACCACGCCCTCGCCGACATGCAACGCGCCACCCGGCTCGTGCGCAGCCGCGCCGCTGAATGGGGCATCGCCACCGACCGCATTGGCGTGATGGGCTTTTCCGCCGGCGGCGAGATCGCCTTCCTGTCCGCCCAGCGCTTTGACTCCGGCACGACCGACGCCAACGACGCCGTCGCGCGCCAGAGTTCACGGCCGGATTTTCAGGCGCTGATTTATCCCGGCAACTCGCGCCGGATTGAACCGGCCACGAATTCGCCGCCGGTGTTCCTGGCCTGCGGCTACAACGACCGACCCGACATCTCGGAGGGCCTGGCCAGCGTCTATCTCAAGTTCAAACAACTCAAAGTGCCGGCCGAACTGCACATCTACTCGGGGACGGGCCATGGGTTTGGCTTGCGTTCGAGCAACACTCAACCCGCCGGCAAATGGGTCGAACGCTTCGAGGAATGGCTGGCCGGTGGTGGGTTTTTGAAACAGCGTTGATGGCACGATGGAACCTTGATTTTCCGAGGCACCCATTCGAGTCCCGAAGGGACGATTGAACGCACCCGCCGCCGCCTTCCTTCAACCGTCCCTGCTGGACTTGTCTTGGTGCGCGAGGCGCCCCAGCGTTGAAACGCTGGGCTTTCAATTGTCCCATCAGGACATCTCGTTGCGAATTTCCGAAAGGCATTAGGATGAGCGCGAGTCGTCCGTGCCGTTGAGTGAGCCAGACCTCAGGGAGGGGGCAACGAAATAGAGCGCGAGGAGCGTGCCGCAGAAATACATGAACAGTTGCTGGGTGCCGTTGTACTCGGCCGTCAGCCATTGACCGAACCCAAGTTGGACGAAGACGAACAAGCTCCACACGAGCGCGACAGGCAGGAATAAGGGAGGGCGTCGTTCCAGGAATTCGCCCCGAACCAGCGCGGCGGCCGAAAGCACGAACGCAAGAATTTCTGAAATGGCCAGCAGCCAAAAGCTCGCCGTGAGTCCGGGGAACGTTGCCAAAATGGTCTGCCCGAACTTGTCGCCAAACCAAGGCGGCACACCGCTCGCCAGTTTGCCGAGGCCGGTGAAACCCCAAACCATAAGGAAGAGCAAATCAATGGCGAGCAAGGCGCCGGCACGAAGCACTCGGGATTGGATTGGGCTCATAGCTAAGGTGAGAGGTTGCCAAAGCCCGACCACGAATGGCGAGTGTCAACTGCGCTCTCTTGCTTGCCTGTCAGCCGGTCGCGAACGTAGAATCATCCACGGTACGAACCATGAATCGACTGCATTTTCTGCTGCCTGTCCTGCAAACTGTCCACCTTGTCGCACTAGTCTTTCTTCCGACTGCCGTCGGGGCGGCACAGGAGCCCCCCCGCGCTTCCTCGCCGCCGAGGTATTCGGTTCGCTGGGCTTCCGACCCAGCGGACACCAATAAGATCTGGGTCGAGGCGGCCGGCCTGAGCGCCGCGGCGGTCCAGGAACTGCAACAGTCGGACCGAAAGCCTTCGGAATGGCAACAGTTGCTCGCGATCTACGCAGGTCAGGGCGATTTGATGGCTGACATCGGGTTGCCGCCCATGCTGGGTGCTTATCGCGTAGCGTCCAATCTGGTGCGGTTCGATCCGCAATTCCCGCTCGAACCAGGCGTCAGTTATCGGGCGGTTTTCCATCCCGACCGGTTGCCGGGTGATCGCGGCCAAGGCGGCGACCCGATCATGGCTGCTTTCAAGAGGCCGTCGCGCCAATCAATCCCGACCACAGTGGTGTCCCACGTTTATCCAAGCGCCGATGTCCTGCCGGAGAACCTGCTCAAGTTTTATATCCACTTCTCCGCGCCGATGAGTCGCGGACATATCTACGAACATTTGCACCTGCGCGACGAGTCGTGGAAAGAGGTCGAGATTCCCTTCCTCGAGATCGACGAAGAACTGTGGAACCCGACGATGACGAGGCTGACCCTCTTTATCGATCCGGGCAGAATCAAACGCGGCGTTCAACCGCTGGAAGAGGTCGGACCGGCGCTCCAGGAGGGCAAACGCTACACGCTCGTGATCGACCAGGCATGGCAGGACGGCGCGGGCAGTCGGCTCAAAGAACCGTTCGAAAAGACATTCAAAGTCGGTCCGCCGGATCGTGATCCGCCTGATCCGCGGCGCTGGCAAATCCAGCCACCAAAGCCCGAATCCCCCGCACCGCTTGCGATAACATTCTCAGAGCCGATGGACCGCGCCCTGGCTGAGAGGGTGATTCGAGTCATTACTGATACTGGAGCACCTGTGGAAGGCAAAGCCGGCCTGGAAGATCAGGAGCGCCGATGGAACTTCGTTCCCAGCGCCCCCTGGAAACGCGGTTCGTACCAGATCCTGATTGAAGCGACGATCGAGGACCTCGCCGGAAACAACATCGGCAAACCGTTTGAAGTTGACCTGTTTGAAAACGTTCAACGGCGCATGACCAACTCGACCGTGAGGCTTCCCTTCGAAATCCATTGATGGCCGCGCGCCTTCTTTCATCTCGCAACAACGTCGAAACATGAATCTGACTGGAAAAATCGCCTTGGTCACGGGAGGCACGCGAGGCATCGGCGCCGCAACCGCCATCGCCTTGGCCACGGAAGGTGCGGATGTCGCCATCGTCGGCCGGCACATGGACGGCGATGCGAAGGCAACCAGCGAATCCATCCGCAAACTGGGGCGGCGGTGTGAGATCATTTTGGCCGATTGCGCACAGTCCGCCGACACCACGCGCTGCGTGCGGGAAACGGAGTCCAGGCTCGGCGCGGTCGAAGTGCTGGTGCATTCCGCCGGTGGCCCTGTGAACGGAGGCTTGTTCGACTTGACGCCCGAAGCCTGGCACGCGGCATTCGACGTGCATGTGCATGCGATCTTCCACCTCTGCCGCGCGGCCGTTCCAGCCATGCGCGCCATGAAAGAAGGCGTCATCATCCTGATTTCGTCCACCGCCGGCATTCGAGGCGTCGTGACAAATATCGCCTACCAGGTGGCCAAGGGCGCCCTGCCACAGTTCGCCCGTGCCCTGGCTCGCGAATTCGCCAACGACAACATCCGCGTCAACTGTGTGGCGCCGGGCGTTGTGCGCACCGCATTCCACGCAACGATGACCGAGGAACAGCGCCAACTGAATCTGCAGCACCGCATCCCGTTGCATCGCGAGGGCACGCCGGCGCAGGTGGCGGAGCTCGTCCTGGCGCTGGTGAAGAACGACTACATCACCGGCGAGACCATGACGATCGACGGCGGCCTGACGATGCGGATCGCCTGAGTTAAGGGTTTGTGCAAAAGCAAGCGCAGGACAGGAGGCGTATTTCGAACAAGAAGACCCCTCACCCTGACCCTCTCCCGTCCGACGGGAGAGGGAACAGCCTGATCCGTCTCTTGCACCTCCTACGGCGGTTGGATACGCCCACCGACGGAGGTCGATTCTCCATCTCCCATCCGATGGGAGAGGGCCGGGGTGAGGGTGAGTGTGCCTCAAAATCCGAAGTTGTTTCTGCACGAGATGTAAGCCAAGTCAGCAGCCGAAGGCCTCCGGAAGTTGGAGCGGTGGGCGGTTCGTTGCATCACTCACGCTCGGGGCGGCGATTACCCAGGCGCGGAACTCGAACCCGGATACTCCAACAACCAAGCGAGCTTGGGATCGTCGAGTCTCTCCATCTGGCGTGAAAATTTCCGGCCTTGAGTCGATAAGAGCTCGAAGGCTCTCCGCGCCAGCGGCAGGAACATGGGCGCCGATAATCGGTACGACCATTCCTGATAATCCTTCAAAGCATACAGACAGATAATGAATGCGTTCGGACCGGCGTAGACTCCGCCTTCGTCGCCCACCCCGAGCAACGGCCCGCGGCGCCGAAAATCGTCGATGCCTTGGAAACGAGCCATCCGCTCGGACGCCTGGAAAGGAATAAACTCCAGCGGCCAGAGTGGAGGCTGCGCCACGAGCCAGGCATAGCTGCGCAGAGCAAAATCGTCCTGCGCATCGTAGAACACGTAGAGTTTTTTCATACGCCGACTCGGTTCAGGGAAGGCGGCGGCGTGCCACCGCCCTCCCGGATGCAGATCAACCTCGGGTCATCTTCACGGGTCCTTCCGGAAGGATGGGCGGCGGGCGGTGAAGCGTGGCGCGCCGGCGCATTTTGGAAAAGATAAACAGGTTGAAGAAGTGCATTATGCCGAGCACAACCAGAACCAGGCCGACTTTCGTGCTCAGGATCTCCAAGGCCGTTTGCGCGTCGGTGGCCTTGTCACCGTACTTCAGGGCCAGGGTGACGAATCCGATATTGATCAGATAAAAGCCGACGACCAGGAGATGGTTGACCGAATCGGCGAGAGGCTCGTTGCCCAGCAGACTGTCCACGAGAAAAATTCGCCCGTTCTTATGGAGTGTGCGGGCGACCCAGACGGTCAGCGAAACGCTGACGAACAGATAAGCGATATAGGTCCAAACGGCTGCCGAGCCTGCTTCCCCTGCGATTGTGGCGATTAGCATCGGTTTCATGATCAGGTCCCTTTCTGTGTTGGTTTGGTTTTTCGTTAATTTCTGTCGTTTCCGAAATTACTGTATCACAAAATTTGAACAGCGCAAGTCGGACGGGGGCATGGTTTAATGGCTTCGGCGGGAATGGGTTGCCGGATGGTCACTTGACCGTTTTCGGCGGCGCGTTCGTCGATGACAA
>Ga0207670_10001308_pt1 | contig 13149 bp, 13 predicted proteins | sample KBSS23HmetaG_FD_184339 | JGI IMG/M metagenome (GOLD analysis project Ga0207670, IMG submission 184339) | Switchgrass rhizosphere microbial communities from Kellogg Biological Station, Michigan, USA - KBS S2-3H metaG (SPAdes) (version 2) | ecosystem: Host-associated > Plants > Roots >... | reverse complement strand
TACAGGTAAATGTTGCACCGGCAGTCCAGGCGCCACTTCCTGTCCAATAATAACTTCGAAGTATTGTCGTGGTTGCAAATTGGACGGTAAAAAACCACCAATTACCGTTTACACTGTCATAGAATATTCGTCGCCATGAACCAAAACGTGTCTCCCGTGAGTTAGCAGACGCAGTATCATTATCAAGCTTAACGATACTATACGGTCTATTCGCAGCAGTTGAGGTTATCAACTGTATTTGGCTGGCACCGGAATCTAAACTAATAACAGAACCGCCTACTGTAACTCTGAAAAGAACAGTCGTATCCGGTGGAGGCCAATGAATAAGGATTGCAATATCAATTTCCTGTACTGCATTTGCTGCAATCGTTTCAAGCTCAGCTGATGCTTCGTGATATTTACCACTCGCAGTAGTGCCGGTAAGGAGTTGAGATCCTATTGTCCCTGCATCTGTGGCAGCACCATTTGCATAGCGAAACCAAATACCTTCAAAATTGTTTGTTGGAGTTTGGCCTTGAATTTCCTGCCAGTTTGTTCCATCTTCCGAATATTCAACTGTGATTGCCTCGTTCGTCCCTGTTGATCCCCCTGATTCATGAATTTGTGTACGCAAACGGAGAATTTGATTTTGCATTTGAGCACCAGTTAATGTGGGGACTGTATTTTCTGCTGCCAATGCAGATAACGATCCATCTGGAGTCGCATCGGTATACCATCTCCAGTTTTTCTGCACGGGCGAGAAAGCGGCAACGGAAGGTGAAGCAGAAACTGAAGGGCTGAGACTTGCACTTGGTGAAACCGATGGTGAAGCACTTGCTCCAGCAGCTTTAAATGTCGCAACCACACCAATCATCTGGTCTCCAGTGCTTGATGTCGAGAACGTTGACTCGACTGTTTGTGTTGAAGAAAGCGTCTTCGTCGCAACTGAAATTCCGGGGCGAGAAGAACTTGCTGTTGTATCAAAAACGATTTCGGAAAAACTGTTGGTCCAGGCACGTGTGTTTTGCATGTTGCTCCACGTGTCATCAGCACAAAATGCGATTGCAATTTCATCAGAGACTGTTGTAGTTGCGGTCGTATTTGTACTTCTGGACTGTGTTGCGGTATCGCTGTACGCCGTTCGGGCATCCTTATCAAGTGGACTGGTAGGGCTACATCCTGAAATCTCTAAAACTCCAGCCGAATTCCCTCCTGGCGTAGTTGTTGTCCATGTCCACGTAACTGATGTCTCATTTCCCACAGCAACCTTATAGGCATAGGCAAACGAAACACTTGTGCCATCAAAATCAGTACCGATATGGGTAAACCCGGTAGGAGTTCCACCCGTTATCCCCCCTGAACTCTTATCAATACCAACATAGGCGATAAGCAAATTCCCCGCGGTTGGAGTAGAAATGTTGGTTGTAATCGTGGTAACACCTGAGGAAGAAGTTGACGTGGGTTGTTGAACGACAGTAAAACCGGCACCAGCAGACGGACTTACTGATGGAGAAACAGAAACAGATGGAGATAGAGAAACAGATGGTGAGGTACTTGCCGATGGACTAACCGAAGGTGATATCGATGGAGAAATTGAAACACTCGGTGAAACTGAAACGCTTGGTGAGACTGAAACACTTGGTGAGACTGAAACACTTGGTGAAACTGATGGACTTATTGAAGGACTTATTGAAGGAGAAATGGATACAGATGGTGAAACACTAACCGATGGAGAAACTGATGGACTCACCGATGGAGAAATAGAAGGACTCTTCGATGGACTTATTGATGGACTTATTGACGGACTGACTGAAACAGAAGGTGATACTGATGCAGAAGGTGATACTGATGGAGATTTTGAGGGTGAAATTGATGGTCCTGCTGCCCCGATAAAATATGTAGGAATTTCAAAATTGTTTTTTTCAAACCACCAACATAAATGGATAATTTTCCATTCTTTTAATCTCCCCTCATCTATAAATGGCTCTAAAATAGAGTGGAGAACCAAAGTTACCTGATTTATGAGCCTTGCGATTAAACGATTCATTTGTGAGGATGTACATTAGGAATTTTACCCTTCGTTTCATAGTAATAAATTTGGACTAAGGACTCGCTTGGCTTATTAATTCCAATTTTCCTTAAGTGTCTATACGCTGACATATCGGCACCAAGAGAATTAATAATCAGATAATTTCCTACTCTACTTAAATCTGCGACAAATCTAGGGTCAGAAACAAAGTCGCAAATTTTGTTCTTATCATTATCAAATAAGTCAACGAGTATTGCGTCATACTGTCTGCAGTTTTTTATAAATTCTCTTGCATCAGTTTGAATGAAATGTACTCCATACGTATCTTCGCACGGCTCTACATCAACTGCGGTAATTGGGACCTCTCCCCAAATCAGTCTGATTAAACCGGCGACAGTTCCACCCGCATATCCTAACATTAATATATCTTTAGGCTTGTATTGTGGAACCATGTAAATCCAATATTCAAACGTCAAAAAGGTTTGCGGAGGATAAACTGAGTAAGTTCTACCAAATTTATTTTTGTAAATATGTACGTCTGTCATAGAAATTTATCTTAGTAGAACTGACATATAATAGTACAAAACCTCTATTGACCACAACTCATAATCAGTTTGATGCTTATTGTAGTTTTTGGATGATAGTTATTGATGGAAACGGATTTATTGTGAAATATTCAATACCCCCACGATCTGCAAAACCTTTAAGCCAACTCATTATTGGTTCCTTCTTATATTTAATCATCCAGTGAAAGTTATCACGCTCCGGTGAACCTCCCTCAATGAGAATAACTTGACGAACTTTGTCTATCCAATAGGGGATAATATTTTCCAAAATCTTGCCGTCGTTGCTTATATCAACATGGAGGATGTCAATCTTGTTATATTTTTTATATACCTCGATGGCATCCCTTTCATTAAAACTCACAAGATCTTTAAATTCTGCTAAATTGTTAATGGCAGTTGATTTTGGCACCGTGTTAAATTCATATTTTTCCCAAAGGTCATAACAATCTAATTTTCCTTTTCTATTATCTCTTAATCCTCGCGCAATATGGTACGCACTATATCCCGCTTTTGTGCCAAGCTCAACAACCTTTTTCGGTCGATATATACGCATAAGCGAATAAAAGAGCTCACCGTAATTATTTTTCTCATATGAGGAATACCATGGTGGGTTTTCCCAATTTCTTTTCATAAATATTTCTTTACTGTATTACAAATAAATTCCACGTTTTCCATAGTTAGATGGCTATGGCAGGGTAGAAAAAGATATGTGCTTTCGAGACGGTTCATATTGGGCAAATTCTGTCTTTTACCTCCAAATAGTGAATATCTATCATTCCGTTTATGGACCAAACTAGTTTCTATTCCCTGTGCAGCTAGTTTAGCCGCCAGTTTTTTGCGGTTTTTAGAATGAATTAGAAATGGTGAACCACCCTGGAATCCGAGTAGTTTTTCATATCGTTTTTGCAAAGACAAAACTTTTGGATGTATCTTCTTCAAATCGTTAAGTCCGGCAATTCCTATTGCGGCCGTAACATTGTTCATAGAATATTTATACCCTGCTTCAGTAATATCCATGTCGATATTATTTTTAGATGTTTCGCGGTCTATTCCATACCAACGTAGTAACTTCGCACGATTGTAATCTTTTCTTCGCTTGCAAATAAGAGCGCCACCATCTACCGTTGTTAAAATTTTGGTTGCTTGAAACGAATATGCTGTTAGTCGTTCTCCGTGGGTTTCCCCGAGGTATTGGGCAGCATCTCCAATAATTGGTATTCCCAAATTCCTGTGTTCGTTTAATTGATTGAACAAGTGGACATTAATGATCGCTTTCGTTTTTTTGGATATCTTTTTCTCAACATCGTCCCAATCCATTAGGAGGTTATCTTTCACATCAGCAAAAATAATTTTGACGTTGCGCCTGACGAGGGGAATATTTGTTGCAGTACAGGTATAAACAGGAGTAATCACTTCGTCCCCAGGTTTCAAATCCAAGAGATGATAGGCAAGTTCAAGCGCAGAAGTACCACTATTTACAGTAAGAACATGTTGCACCCTCAAGTAATTACCTAGAAGCATCTCAAAATCTTCTACTGTTTTTCCTTGCCCGATAAATCGTTCACCGAGTGATTCATATGCAGCATGTCTCATGCTATCTGATACATTAGGATAAAAAAGGGGAATGTTAAAACTATTCTTTATCATTTAAGCTGTTTTTTATTTTATTCCGTATTTGTTAAAAACATTGATCAAACTTTCAGACATTAAGACGGTATTTATTTTATTTTTGCCATACATAAAAAAATCCAACACGTTACAAGAACCCGGATAAAGATCAGTATTAAAAGGGTGGAAATGAACTGCTTTTATCGGTTTTACGGCTATCCCATAGACAGAGCGTATATTCCACCCGGCAAAATTGTAGCTTATGTTTATCTTTTTAACCCGTTCGTTTATATTTTCGGTACCCACTACATTAAAGGGAATAATATGATTCCCAATTGTTTCTTCAGGTCGGGTTTCAGTAGCCCAAAGAATATTATTCGTAGTTAATGCCATCAATGCAGGCTCTTCATTTATTTTGAATCTATTCGCAACTTCTTTTATATGAACGAAGATATCTTTTGAACTTTCTTTAAAAAACATACTTCCCGTCCCCCATCTTGGCATCCGACCTTTATCACAAAGCCCTAAATCTACGTCGTCCAGCTCTAATTCGCTTTCAGTTATAGTTACATTTTGGTATACGTCTATATCGTGGAACCAATATAATTGCCCTTTTTCAATCAATCCTTTTTCAAAAAGATCAACGATTGTATTAATTTTACTTACAGGCGGAAAAAAAGGGGAATAATTTTCGTCGCTTACCTCAAGAGCTGTAATGCCACTGTGTTTGTAAGGGAAATTAGTTACCAACAATATATCTTTTCTTTCCCATCCTAAGTCAAGACTGTTTTCTATCTGAATCTTGATTGTAACCTTACATTCCTCATCAAAATCTTTTCTGGGATTTATATAGATCATTACATTTTTCATTTTGTTATATTTTTTGTTTAAAGCCATTCATCATAAACTTCTGTATTTTTCTGCAATTTTACTAATGTGATATGGCTCCGCAGATTTAATTATTTTATTTGCGAATTTATTGTAATAATCTTTGTTTTTCATTTTTTTTACTTCTTCAATCATGGAATCCATGTTCCTCGATTGGATATAACTGCCTTCAATTTCTTTGTATCCCAACTTCCAGTTAGCTATTGTGGGAATACCAAAGGAAGCTGCGCTTATTATTTTTGTTGGATGCCTATAAACCTCACTATTATCAACAAAACCGAAGTGTCCAATTATCTGAATATCTATCTGTTTATAAAAATCCAAGACATCCTGTCTGTTTTTAAAATTAAAACAGGTGATAAAATTAAGCCCGATTTTTTTCAGTCGCTTTCTCACTTCATCAGTGACTGAATAATTCTGTACAGAGGGAACACTAATATATCCACCTGTGGTAACATCTTGCCTACTCCTTTTGATCTGTTCAAAATTACAATGATGTTCCGGAATAAGAACAATCTTATTTTTTAGTCTTTCTTTTAGATACTCGTAACTAACGAGTGAGGAAGCGATCAATTTGATCTTTGGACGCTCTTTTAGTAGCTCGATAAGATAATCGCCGGAATCGGAGACATCCACATAATCTTTGTCCTTAATTTTATCCAGTGTTTTAGGTTTAAGATAAATACATATATCGTTATCGTATCCCTTTTCAGGGTTGTATTTTGCTCCTAAATACTCTGCCATTTGTTCACCTCTAACAAACGACGTTCCTCTATGCAAAAAAAGTCCGCTTCCTATTGAAACGTCATCACCAAAAAAATAGGGCCGTGCAAAAATAGATATGTTCATACATTATAGAAATTTATCAATCAGAGTTTTGGATTGTCATAGATCCGGAGATGCAGTACGACTCGGTGCCTGATAAATGATATGACCACTTGATTGATTATCGGGGAGAGGTTCACTTGGACCTGATTTTGCGTCTTTTGCGTTATCAGAAAACTTGAACGTATTAGCCTTGAGTTTAGTTAGATCTTCATCACTCCAACCCTTCACTGGCCAGAATTTTTCAACGAGCCAGGATAGTGGATGGGTTTGCTTTGGCCATTTATTGTTGAAAAATAAATCACGGGCATATGCTTTTGCTTTTTCCTGATCACTATTAGACATACGGTAGGGAAAGCTAAAATCTCCGCCTTGCGTTCGAAACAAATGAGCATACCAGGTAGCGTGATTTACCAAAACTTTTCTTCCGGAAAGCCACGTTTTCAAGGCTACTTCAATCCCTTGTGAGCCCCAGCTACCGAATTTTTCATCACAAATTTCAAGTTCCCAATAGTTATCACGGGTGAGCATCCAACATGAACCTTGCAAGCTCATCGTTTCAGTTATCCCTTTTTCTTTTTTATCGTTCTCATACGCTGGCCGATGTTTCCAATCTTCAAAATATTGAAAATGGGGAGTTGAGTCAAAACAATAGGAGGTACTTTGAGGATTATTTTTCCCAACCCACATCATCTTCCTTCTGATTTTATCGCTTTTCCCGCATTGGTCACATTTTTTGGGAGTCGGACCCTGATACTTTTTCCATCCGCAGTGGTAACACTTCCAATCAAATGCCCAAAGATTGCGCATAATAGGCACCATCGTCACATCGTCGCCGGTTTTCTGAAACGCTTCGAGCATTTTGCGATCAAATCCTTGATCAAAAGAACAGTGTGCATCAACCTTCATAACATACTTGGCACGGGAGAGTTTACAAGCAAGATTAGTCGCAGCACGCTGACCGATACTTTTAGCAAGATGGATTACGGTTACCCGATCGTTTTGAGGAATTGGCGGGTCAGCCCAGACACCATCGAGTACCGCAATAATTTCAGTATCCGCTTCGATATGAGAGAGAATATCTTCAATTGTACGGGCCAAAAACATTTCGTTTCTCGATGGTATTAAAATTGAGAGGTCGCATGCAAGCATAATGCTAATATGTATACTAATATGAGGCAGAAAGCAACTATACAAGATTCATATCGTTAGTTTAAATTGAATAATTCTTTTAGATTCCACCCCTCTAGGGTATCAAGAGAAGCCTCTCGCCAACCGGTTGGTAGATGTTTAAAACTCTCAAGGGTAACTTTAGGTGGAGAGAAAGTTTTGCCATGGCGGATATCAATGATGGGATAGAGTGAACTCCAGGTTTCAAAATCATCATCTGAGAATCCACCTCTTCGTATTTTTTTTGTACCGGGTTCATACCCCCATTTTCTTGCCCAAGCAGGTTCATGTTTTCTCGTGTCAAGATCCCAATGCATCTCTTCAATTTTTTTGAGCCGTTTTCGATAATGAAGAAGTGCAAATTCCCGATTAACACAAAGACCCGATAGTGAAATGAGCCGATTGTAGGTAATAGCAACATTTGTCGGATAGTTCCATCTCCAAACATTCGCATTATAATAAAAAATGGTATCCGTAAGCGGCGTAAAATCAAAATGGGATACAGGATAGAGAACATCATGTTCACAGAAAAACACATACGTACTCGTGCTTTCTTCCAAACCCTTTATTATTTGCTTAATCATGCTCACTATGTTGGCTGGTAAATGAAGCACAATATTCTTCCCAAAACGGATTGGTGATAACGACACACTCAGTACAGGTAGGTTTGCTTTCAGTATTTGTTTTTGTACAATGGAAAAAATCGGATCAGCCACACTATTGTCTGTATAATAGATAATGCTCTTCATTTCAATTTTGTGACAATTATCAGAGTCATGTTCTAAATTTGGAGGCAGGTTTTATCCACATCCAACTTCTCCATTTATCTCTTATTTCACCGGGGCGATTTTCTTTTCGACCAAGCAAATACCAGTTGTGTATTTTATATGACGTAGTAAATGCATTTACTGCATAGATTACATGGCAGACACCTGCAAGCGTCCTTGGATCCGTGTAGATGTAATCATGCCCTGAGATAACTCCTCCCACTTTAACTTTTTTTGACCATTCAAAAATATCTTCGATTACAAATTTTAGCTGATGGTTACCGTCAATATATACAAAATCCAAACTATTGTCAGGAATATCTACAACTGCTTTCATCGAGGTTTTTCGAATAACAACGGCATTTGGATAGGGAGACAGAACTCTTTTTGTATGCTCATATAAGAAATCAAGCCGTTCCTGACTACGAGAGTCTTTATAATCATCATCATATCGCCACGGGTCAACTGCATACAGTTTTAAGCCTGCTTGGCAGAATTTTTCTGAAAATTCCCCTCTATCCACTCCAATTTCAGCACCCACTTCGTAGCCCATATCAATAAAAAACTGTGGCAAGTCATCCCTTGAGCAATCAGGAATTTCCGCCGGTTTGCCTAGTAAGTTTAGTCCATCAATAATTCTCATTATGGTTTAACAAACATCCAACTCCGCCATTTATCCCGTTTTTCTCCATCTTTTGCATCTTTCGTTCCTATCAGATACCAATCTGGTATTCCATACGCTCCAATATATGCCTTCAGAACATAGGCAACATGCCAGTTCACATCATCTGTGCCCGTCTTGGTATAAAAGAAATCATGGCCGGAAACGATTCCTCCAGATCGTACCTTTTTGGTCCATTCACTTAAATCTTCAGCAATATACCTAAATTCATGATTTGCATCAATATAGACAAAATCTAAACTATTATCTTTGAACTCTTCTACCGCTTCCATTGAAGTTTTTCTGATAATCGTGCAGTTAGGGTAGGGAGCCAACACGCGTTTTGTGTGTTCATACTGGAAATCCAACCGCTTTTGCCCTCGGGAATTATCAAATCCGTTGTAAATTCGCCAGGGATCAACCGCGTAAAGGGTTAATCCGGTTGTCGCCAGTTTTTCTGAAAATTCTCCTTTATAAACCCCAATCTCTGCTCCCACAGTAAATCCCATCTCTTTAAAAAACCCGGGGAGATCATCACGAGATGCATCAGGTATTTCAAATGGTCTCCCTGTGATTTTTACTGCTTCAATAAGTTTCATGTACTTTTTTCTCCATGCAAGAAATAGCTCCTTGCCTTTTTCCCCGACCCCCAATAGGGAATTTCTAGTATTGGTGTTCTGTCAGAATGAGTATAATAACGCATTCCACGATGAGTTTTAATCTGGAAAACAGGGTTTTCACTTTTCCAGTAATAAATGGTATCAAACACATCTGCTTTCCCCAAGCGTTCTTTCGGAAAGTTCTTTTCTTCAACATTCCATTGAGGTGCATCTGCAAAAAGATCTTTTAATGTTGCTAAGTAAAACTCGCGACCTACTATTTGCGCATGAGTTGCGCCCTCTTCTTTATAGAAAAAATAATCTCTGGCATCCGGCATTACGTATAAATTGCTATTTCGATAACACGCGTCAAGCTTTGGAGGAATAAATGTAAAATAATCAGGCGGATACAGGCAATCTGCTTCTGCAGAAATTACGAAGGGGGTCGTTGCCGCTTCGCAAGCAATTTGAACTTGTCTGAACATATTAAACCCAGATACTCCCACGTCTCCCACACAAATGTTTTTCCCTAAGTTAATAGGTTTGTGAGAAACACTAATAATCGGACGATCTCCACAAACACTGAGGAGGTTTTGCTGCACTCGTTCCTCAAAGTCTGGTTTTTCTCTGTTTGAAGTATAGTAAATAATAGTTGTGTTCGCGGTAGGCATAATTTTACTTCTTTTTTTCAACTAGTATACCAAAATCAAAAAAATACACGTAATCTATTTCAGTTTTTAGAAAACACGCTAAGGCATCTTGTGGTGATTCTACAATCGGTTCACTATCGTTAAAGCTTGTATTTAATAAAATCGGTACTCCAGATAATTTTTCCCATTTACGAATAAAGGTATGATACCAGGGACTTAGGTTTTTATTAACGGTCTGCAGGCGTCCGGTTCCGTCAAAATGGACTACGGCTGGGACTTTTTCCCGAACCTCTTGCTTAAACTTTACCGCGAATGACATATAGGGGCTATCGTAATTTTCCTCAAACCACTCATCAACTTTTTCTTCGAGGATTGATGGAGCAAAGGGTCTGAACCATTGCCTATGTTTAACTTTTTCGTTAATCATTGCTTTCATTTGACTATTTCTGGGGTCGGCTACTATACTTCTATTTCCAAGCGCGCGCCTGCCACTTTCAGATCCACCGCCAAAAACAGAAACTATTTTTTGGTCGTTTAATTTCGCTAAAACAACACGGTCGGTAGCTTTTGTAACCAAAATATGGTCTTTATAACGGTTACAAGCGTGCTTTATATCTTTTTGAGTATATACCCTTCCTAAATATGGGTTCATATTTTTAACATAATTTTTTACTCCGTTTATTCGTGGATTGCCCAAAACGTGATGCCACAAATATCTTGCAGAACCCAGGGCAAGGCCAGCGTCATAGGGAACAGGGTCACAAAAAACATTTTTAATTTGGGGAAACCATTTTTTTATTTTACCCACCATGGCGCTATTTAAAGAAACTCCGCCGGATAAACAAATATTTTCATGGCTCGTCTGTTTAATGTAGCCTTTGATATAAGCATAGAAAGCTTGTTCGGTAAAAAGCTGTAAAGAGGAAGCGACGTTAAACTTTTCCTGCTCAGACAATCTTGTTAGGCGAAGTAACTCTGATATATTACCGTCAATATCGTTAAAAAGATCTCTATATTTTGGCACACCAAGAGCTGCCATTGCCATAACGGTACCGGCCTGATCGCCATGAGGCGGGCCTACCGACAGACCAAATATATGTTTAGTAGCTTTATTGTATATTCTCCCCAGTGAAAGCTGTTTTACATCAAATATTCTTATTCTTTTAATTTTTGTGCCGATTCCCTCGTCAATGGTGAGAGCGGAGGGAACAAGCCCTTCTTCAAGGCCTCCGCCATCAACTGATATTATCAAGGCGCGCTCAAAATTGCTCGTATAAAATGCATTAGAAGCGTGGCTAAGATGATGACCAAATTCAAAGTACTCGCCGCCGTTTTTGGCAAGGATTTGTATCATCTTATCGTGATAGATCTTGCCCCAACAAGCTTCTTGGTATCGGGAGCTCGGAGTAATATTTCCCAATGCTAAATTTCCAAAGGTAAAATAGTTAATGTTGTCAAATTTGGAATATCTCTCGAAAAAAAACTTAAGCCCGTCGCCGTATTCCATCTTGGTTCTGGTAAACCGTTCAAGTTCTTCATGAATGATGGGAATGCCATCTTCGAGTACACAATATGATACATCATGGCCTGATTGGAATCCGACGATTTTCATAGAGCTTTATGCTGTTTTTTTCCTCACAACGACAATCATGTCGCCGCGTCCGTATTTTGAAATCGGTGGAATTTCAACATCGTAATCATCAGATTGTGTCAGTGCAAAACGTATTGCGCGCGAATGCGATACATCTTCAATAATATAAATCGTATCCTCTGAGAGGAGAGGTAGGAGTGTCTGCGCACAGAAAATCTGGTCTGCAGTACGGTGGGAAGCATCGTCAATAACAATATCAATGTCTGAACCAATGTCTTCTATGAGTTTTTCTAGATCTTCTTTTTTGCGTTCATCACACAGATATGTTTTTATACGGGTATCGGTAAACATCGCTTCCGGTATAACATCAGCACCGGATATTTTTGCCTGGGGAAAATAATCACGCCACATCTTAAGGCTTGCACCTTTGTGGTAGGTTCTTTGTAACCCACGGTCATACGTGGTGGCTTCCGTTTGCATATTTATATAATGCCCAATCCCCAGTTCCAGTACTTTCTTAATCGATTGGCGTCTGTCTTTAAAAAGCTCGTGATAGTAAGGAGTATACGAGTGTTTCAGCTGAGGGCACTTGTCGGTGCCATATGTATATGCTATTTCGCATAGTTCGGTGGTTTTCAATTGCTTCTTACTTACAATAAGAAGTGAATCACGTGTTTTAGGATCTTTATTTACAGGAAGATTTGGCATGTAACAGTTAAAATCAGCCAATTCTTTGGATAACCGCCTTGGATATCTGACATCCTCAATAATATAAATGGCATCGTCTTTAAGAAGTGGAAGTATCGTCTTACATAAAGATTTTTGCGGGCCTAAGTGATGGCTTGCGTCATCAATAAAAAGGTCAATATCAGTGCCGATTTTTCTGATTAGTTCTTCTACTTCTTCTTTGCTGTTCTCGTCACAAACGAACGTCGTTATCCGTTCGTCTGTAAACATTGCTTTTTTACTAATATCTGCGCCATAAACCCAGGCATTAGGGAAGAAATCTCGCCACATTCGAAGACTGGCACCAGTTGTATAATTGGAGATATGGATCATTTTATCCGGATATCCGATCCCAAATTCCAAAACCTTTTTAACAGACTGTCTCTTTTCTTTTAAAAATTCAAAGTAAAACGGGGTATAGAAGTGATGGAGCTGAGGGCACTTATCGGTGCCATATGTATACCCGATTTCACACAACTCTGTAAGCTTATTTTTCTCTTCTTTTTTTACAATAGCCCACGTGCTGGGAGAAAGAAAGATAAGGGTAAGGTTATTGTCAGCAACAAACTTATTAACAGCTTCGAATACGCCATACTTCTTTCGATAGTCATGTCCTACCAAAAATTTCCCCGGTTTTACTTTCGCATACCAGGTTGTGATATCGGTATAACTCCCCTCGTATGAATGGTCAGCGTCAATATATACAAAATCAAAGTAGTTATCAGGATACAATTTTGCGGCATGTATTGTATAATCCCTGATTATTTGCACATTGGGGAGCCCTTTAACCTGTTTTTTGAAGTATTTGTACTGAGATTCCAGTTCGGCTTGTGTATAGTTAACATCATTGTGTGAGAAAATTCCGTCATCCTTCCACAGATCAACTGCAACCGCTACTTCAGGCTGGTGGACAATCATACGCTTAAAATTATCACCTTTATACACCCCAAGCTCGCACACTCGTCGGCAGTCGTATTTTCTCATAAAGGGCTCCCATACCCGGTAAAACTTACGGACTTTGACATTTTTTAAATCATTTTCAATTTCAGAAAAATCCATACAGTATTATTAAAGAACTTGTATTTCGCAA
>Ga0207670_10001305_pt1 | contig 13155 bp, 15 predicted proteins | sample KBSS23HmetaG_FD_184339 | JGI IMG/M metagenome (GOLD analysis project Ga0207670, IMG submission 184339) | Switchgrass rhizosphere microbial communities from Kellogg Biological Station, Michigan, USA - KBS S2-3H metaG (SPAdes) (version 2) | ecosystem: Host-associated > Plants > Roots >... | reverse complement strand
CCCGGCAGAAAGGCAGGAACCGCGCCAGCTCGTCCTGAAACTGAGCTACCAATTGTCAATTATTTAGATGCGACCCCAGCTACCCCCATTTAGATGCGACCCCAGCTATCCCCCATTGAGGGAGCCAAGTCCGATTACCGGGATGTTCTTGCTGCCGCGGAGTATCCCGGCTACTTCAGACAAGTGCCCGGGCCTGGACCTGGACAGGTTCCAGCGGACGAGGAGCAGCGGATTATCGACGCCGACTGGAAGCAGTATCACGATTGGTTTACACGGTGAAAAACAGAGGCCAGTGTCACTATCGCTTGCGGCAAAGATGTATGCCATCGGCGAAGGGCAAGAGCACCGTCTCGACGCGTTTGTCATGGGCCAGTTTGCGGTTTAGTTTTTCGATTGCCCGACCGCCCGGTTGTCGGATGCGGCCTGACCCCAGCCGTCCGCCCCACAGCATGTTATCGAAGAGCATCAACCCGTTCTGCCGAATGCGCGGCAGGAGCAATTCGTAATAGTCGTCGTACTCGGTTTTGTCGGCGTCGATGAACGCGAAGTCGAACCTGAGAGGGCGTTCCAGTTTCTTTAGAGTCGCAACGGCGGGGCCGAGCCGCAGCTCGATTTTGTGTTGAACGCCAGCTTGCTTCCAGTATTTGCGGGCGATGTCGGTCCATTCCTCACTTTGATCGATGCAGATCAGCCGTCCGCGTGGCGCCAGGCCGCGGGCGATGCACAGGGAGCTGTAACCGGTGAAGGTGCCGACTTCGACGGCGGATTTCGCGCTGATGGCGGACGCCAGCAGCGTCAGGAAACTGCCCTGTTCCTGGCTGATTTGCATCCGGCTGATGTCGCCGAGCGACTCCGTGGTTGTCCGCAGTGCTTCGAGAATCGGATCGTCCGCATCGCTGCGACAGCCGCAGACATAGCGAAACAGCCGGTCGTTCAGAGAAATGTATTTCAGCTTCATGTCTGTAGGGATTCGCAATTTTTCTCCGGGAGCGCTATCCCAACCGGCGACCAGGACCGCGGCTGTGGTCGAAGACCCAGCTGCAGTATTGGTTACTCAATCTCAAAAATTGCTTCGATTTCCACGGCGACGCCACTTTGCAGCGAGCTCATGCCAACGGCTCTCCGTGCGCCCAACCCGTTCTCCTTGCCGAAGACGTCGACGAAGAGTTCGCTGCAGCCGTTGATCACGGCCGGATGATCGCGGAACTCCGCCGGGCAATTCACCAGGCCCAGCACCTTAACGACGCGCTTGACGCGGTCGAGGCTGCCCAATTCGTTACGGAGCGTGGAGAGAATCGCCAGGCCGCATTGGCGCGCAGCGGTCTTGCCGGCAGCCACGTCCAAATCCTCGCCGATGCGGCCCTTGATCAACTGGCCGTCCGCCGCACGCGAAATGTGGCCGGAGACAAAAATCAAGTTGCCGACCGTAAACGCGGGCCGGTGCGTGGCGGAAGCTTGGGTTGGCGGCGGGAGGCCCAACTTCAATTCCGCGATGCGAACCTCGGGCTTGGCGGCGCCGTTTCGAACCGCGTCGTTGCGGCCGGCCGTTATGCAACCGCTGAGGAACGCCGCCGCAAAGACAGAAAGGAAGCATCGTCGGGTGAGCCCGTCGTTGGCACCGAGGTCAAACAGGGTTTGCAGCGTGGAATAGGCATCTTTGGCAGGCTGGAAGCCTGCCCCACCTTGGTTACGACTGATCCGCGCCGTGTTCATGCGTGGTCGGACCGAAGAGTTGTATTCGGATTCCTCAGGAGGATCCGAGATTATTGAAACAAAGAAACCTCTCGCCGGGTAGTGAGGAATGTCAGTGGTTAGTTGGTCGAATGTCAACCAATGAAAACGTATTGCGGAGAATTTCAACTGCATCGGCCTGTGGCGAACATCACGTCCGCTAACCGGATTCGTTCGACCAAGGCCGTCCGCCTGATCGCAAGATCACCTGTGGTTCCGGCCTGGTCAGGGTGTGCCGCATCTGGGTTGGCGCCCCGGACTGCCGCCTTGGGTAATCCCAGCACTTCGCTTTGGCGACTGTCCCTGGCCCGTGGCGCCACGGAACGTGCGGAGATCATCGCATATATCGTCCTGGCTGTCGGTTCCGCGGCTTCATTGCTGAATGGTTTTTGGCGCCTCGATTACTTCCTGGTCAATTGGCCGGTGTTCGTGGAGCTGACGCAGCGAGTGTTTTCCTGACGGCACTGAGTTGGGTTGGGAACGCTGCACCCGTAGCGCAGGCTGCCAAGCAGTTGAGGTGAGCGTAACGAACGAAACCGTTGCCGGCGTTCGTCCAAGCTCGCCGCAGGAGCGCCTGGCCACCGTGCTGGCCAAGGCCATTAAGAACTGCCGGCCCGAGCTCGTTCTTTATCTGCTGTCGGACCGCACGGCCGAGCGGTTGGCCAACCTTGACCCACTACCCCGCGCGGAGGAATTGGACTTTGTATCCGTTTAGCGAGGGTGGTGCGGGCGACTCGCCCGCCCCGCCGGGCGGAATGGCTCTATATCCGGAGGCGGGAAAACCGTTCCCTTGCGTTCGATGCCGCCGCCGGTCCCGTCGGGCGGGTCGCCTGTGCTACGACGCTAAACCCGAATTGGACTTTAGTCCAATAGACAACGAGACGAGGAGTTTGCCAATGTCCGCTCATTATTAATGCGGCACTCTTTCATTCATCTCGACCTTGTGGACGAGGCGCCATCCGTCCACCTGGCCTTTGCGTGGCCAATTCGCGACGTGCGGAAGCCGGGAGAGTCCAGTCCATTACTCTCCCAACCACGCTCAAAAACCAGCACCCACACCATAACCATGTCCATCCAGTCTCCAAAAACATTAAAGTCCCAATTCGAATCTTCCGTTGGCATATCCAGCGCCGGAGAGGCTCGCTGTGATCGCTGACCAGGACATGGACTAGACTGGAAGGTTACGCCAAACTGGACGCCATCGCGGATTCGACTAAGGTGGGCAAGCCGAACATGTTCATCACCGGAAAAATCCCCGTCCAGGGCGAAGCCGATCATGGCAAGGACGAACACTTCGCCCCGCATGCCAAGCAGACCCGCTTGAAACTCGAGTTGCACTCGCCGACCCCGGTCGGGTCGCTGAAGATTTATTACGAGAGCAACATCAACAACACCGAACCCTCGATGGATTACCGCCTGCGCCACTTGTACGGCCAGGTTGCGAACGTCACGGTCGGGCGGACTTGGAGCACGTTCCACGAACCGGATACTCGATGCTTAAGCCCCGGAGTCGGGGCTATACCGCAAACACAACAAAAAACAAAAACCTAAAACATCGGAGATAAGCATATGAAAACGCAAACCTTGGTTATGATCGGCCTCGCAACCCTGCTGGCTTCGGCCACGCAGGCCAGCCAGGAACAACTCGCCAAAAGCATCAAGGACGCCCACCTCGAAACGACGCGGACGTCCAATCAACTCAAGGCCACCCTCGAGGCCATCAACGCGCTCACGAAACAGACGAAGGGCGACCTCCGTCCAGCCTACAACAACTACTGCGCCGAAGTGGTCAAGACGGGCTCGGCCGCCGAGTTGACGCGCACGCGCGTCCAATGGATGGGCGGCGATGGCCGAAAGTACTTCCAAGACTGGCAAGCAACGGTCAATGGCATTGCCAACGAGTCTTTGCGGAAAAAAGCGCAGAAACGGTTGAACTCCGTCAAGACGAACTATGACAAGGTGGAGACGTCTCTCCAGGAGGCCGGTGACAAGTTCAAACCCTTCCTCTCAGACCTTGCGGACATCCAGAAGTCCTTGGCTTCGGACATCACGGCCGGAGGCGTCAAAGCGATCAAAAGCACGGTCAAGAGCGCCAATTGGAACCATCAGTTCGTCAACAGCTCGATAAACAAGGCTCTCGAAGGAATGGATAAAATGGAGAAAGCACTGTCCGCGGAAGCCAAGTGAGCGGGTCATTGAAAGAATATGACCACCGTGAAGCCAACGAGGGCTCCTCCGAACGTCAGCCGCCGGCCGCGACGATGTCGTCCCGGCTGGCTGGCGCTTCTGGCTGTGGGGTGCGTCGGCTTGACGCCATCCGTCGCCGCCGAGCCGCCGACACTGCCGCCATTGACCACCGTTTCCGGCAGCCCGCGGCTTCCGGGCAAATTCGTCTGGGCCGATCTGGTGACCGATGATGTGGCGGCTGCGCAGAAGTTCTATGCAAAGCTGTTCGGATGGACGTTTCAGAACCTCGACGGCTACGCCATTGCGGCCCACGACGAACGGCCCTTGTGCGGGATGTTCCAGCGCGCGAAGCCCGCGGATGCCAGTGCCAAACCCCGTTGGTTCGGTTATCTCTCGGTGGCCAACGTTGCGCGCGCCGAACAAGCCGTGACGAAGGCGGGCGGCAAGGTTCTGGCCGCCCCCATTAAAATGCCGGACCGTGGCGAGCAGGCCGTGTTCGCCGATCCCGAAGGCGCCGTGTTTGGCGTCGTCAAATCCAGCGCCGGGGACCCAGAGGATTTCCTGGCTGACCCCGGCGACTGGATTTGGATTCAACTTTTGAGCCGCGACGGGAAAAAAGCCGCGGAGTTCTACCGCGCCGTGGGCGGTTACAAAGTGATCGAGAACACCGCGAGCAACCGGCTGAGCGATTACGTGCTGGCCAGCAAGGGTTACGCGCGGGCAACGGTCAAGACCCTCCCGGGCGCCTACGCACAGGTGCAGCCCAACTGGCTGCCGTTCGTCCGCGTGAAAAACGTGGGCGAAGCCGTGGAGCTCGCCAAACAACTCGGCGGCCGGACCTTGATTGAACCGAAACCAGAACGCTTCGATGGGAAGGTGGCCGTCATTGCCGATCCGACGGGCGCAGCAATCGGTTTGCTCGAATGGAGCGCTGAGACGCTGAAAGGACGGCGCTGATCATGAAGAGGGGCCATTCCTTGTTTCCCGTCCTGGCGGTTCTTCTCCTTGGTGTGTGCAGCGGCTGTGAAAGCACGGACGGCGGCGGCCAGGTGAGCGGCAGCGTCTATTATGGCGTTGGGTTTTACGATCCGTGGTATTACGGCGGGTACTATGACGATCCGGACATCATCGTCACGCCGCCGGACCGGCCGGACCAGTCCCCGCATCCGGAACATCCGATCGCCAAGCCGCCGCCGGCTTCCTCACCACGACCGACGCCGATGCCATCCATTCCCTCCACGCCGCGCGCTACGCCCCGCGGTGGCGGTGGAAGGAGGTAATCAGCTGACCATGCACGACGTTGATCCACGACTTTACACGACGGTCATCCTGGAAATCATGATGATTTCCGTGCTCTGCATTGTGTGGGGCTGGTGGCAGGAGAAGGAAGAGGAGGAGCTATGAACGCTCGATCACCCTCCACCGGAGGTGGTGGCACAACTCTTCCTGACACACTCGCGGCGGGCACGGAGCGCGGGCTAGGGACTGAACCGGACGAGATGCGCGAACTGCGCTCCAAACTCGAACGGAACCTCGGCTGGATAATCCTGGCGCTTTTGCTTGGCGGCTGCCTGCTGGTGTTGCTGCCTTTCGTCTCGGCGTTGCTCTGGGCGGTGGTGCTGAGTGCTTCGAGTTGGCCGCTGTATCGCCGGCTGGTCAAGCTGCTCGGCGGGCGGCGTACCCTCGCCGCGTTGCTCATGGCGCTGGCAATGATTTGCGTCATCCTGCTTCCCTTTATCATCATCGGCGCCACCTTGGCGGACAACGTCAAGGAACTCACGACGGCCGCCCAGCGCTGGATGGAGGCTGGCCCGCCGGCGCCGCCCGAATGGCTGGCCAAGGTGCCGGTTGTCGGCCGGCCGGCGGTTGAAAACTGGCGCACCTTCGCCGCCGACAGCTCCAAGCTCTTTGAAGCCGCCAAGCGGTTCATTGAGCCCTTAAGCGGCTGGCTGCTCAACGTCGGCCTGGCTCTGGGCCGCGGTGTCCTCCACCTGGCGCTCAGCATCCTGATCGCGTTCTTTCTTTTCCGCGATGGCGGCAAGGCCGCGGAACGCGTGAGCGCCGCCGTGGAACGGATCGCTGGCGAACGCGGCACGCACCTGCTCGAAGTGGCCGGCAATACCGTGCGGGGCGTGGTTTATGGCATCCTGGGCACGGCATTGGTTCAGGCGGTGATGGCGGGGTCCGGATTTCTGATTGCCGGTGTGCCGGGCGCCAGCGTGCTCGCGTTGCTGACGTTCTTCCTGTCGGTCGTGCCAGTTGGCCCGCCATTGATCTGGTTCCCGGCGGCGCTGTGGCTGTTTCATCAAGGTTCAACCGGTTGGGGAACCTTCATGTTGATCTGGGGCGTGGGGGTGAGCAGCGTGGACAATTTCGTCAAACCTTGGCTCATCAGTCAGGGCAGCGCGATGCCGTTTCTGTTGATCTTCTTCGGCGTCATCGGCGGCGCGCTGGCGTTCGGTTTCATCGGCGTCTTCATCGGCCCCACTCTCCTGGCGGTGGGTTACCGGCTCGTGGCGGAGTGGGCCTCCACACTCCGCGCGGCGGCGACCGCAGACGCATCGAAAGAGGCGTGGATGACGGCAAAGGCGACCGGTACTGGAACCCCCGAACCACAATGAGGCTATGCCAGCCACAATCTTCTCGCCGGCAGCCGCGTTGGACGTTGCCAGAGCCGGCTATCCTTGTTCGAATGTAGATAACCCGACACACAAAATGAAAACTCACTATTTGCTTCTGATACTAAGCTTGTCCTTGGCGGCCTCAGCCGCGGAGCAGACTCCGCCAGCAACCCAGCCCGCTACTCAGCCCGCCGCCACGCCGGCGCCGCCGCCAGCATCCCCAGCCAAGCGCAGCGCGGCAGATTTGGAAAAACTCGTCGCGCCGATTGCCCTCTATCCTGACCCGCTCATCGCGACCGTGCTGCCGGCGTCAGTCTATCCCTTGGAGATCGTTCAGGCGGCACGCTTCGTGGCGGACACGAACAACCTTTCCAAGCTGGACGCGCAGCCGTGGGACGCGAACGTGAAGGCGGTTGCGGCCGTTCCAGAGGCGATCAAAAAGCTGAACGAAGACATCTCCTGGACGATGGAGCTCGGCGAAGCGTTTCTGGCGCAAGACAAGGATGTGATGGACGCCATTCAGAGTATGCGCGGCAAGGCCCAGAAGGTCGGCACGCTCAAGACGTCAGAGCAGCAGATTGTGACGGTGACCAACGTGGTCGTCGAGAAAACGGTGGAACAGCAGGTCGTGGTGGTGACGAACACCGTGGTCCAGATCCAGCCGTCCAGTCCCACAACCGTCTATGTCCCGACCTACACTTCCGCCGTTTATTACCCACCGCCCGCTTATTATGCCAACCCTTACCCGCTGCTCACTTTTGGCGCCGGCATGGCCATGGGCGCCATCATCGCCAACAACTGCGACTGGAACCACGGCGGTTGTTATAATAACAACGTGAACATTGACGTTGACAGGAACGTCAACCGAAACGTCGACCGGAACACCGACCGGGCCGGCCAAGCGGGTACGCGCGGGGCATCGGCGGGCGGACAGAAGTGGCAGCCGGACCAGAGCCGGTTGAACAAGAGCGGGGCGTCGAGCGCCTCGACGCGCAGCGCGGACGCGCGGGGTTATGGTTCCGGAGGTGCCAAGCCTTCAACGGGCGGCGCCGGAGCCCGGCCTTCCACGGGAACGGCTGGTGCGCGACCCTCCACCGGAACGGCCGGGGCGGGGGCGCGGCCTTCGGCCGGATCATCGTCAGCCAGTCGGCCCACGGCGTCTCCGAGCGCGAGCCGATCAACTCCTTCGCCCAGTTCCTCCTCCAGCCGTCCGTCCTCGTCGGGCAGCGCGTTCAGCGGCACGAGCAGCGGTGCCGGCGCGCGCGATGCCAGCAGCCGCGGCTCCTCCAGCCGCAGCGGCGGCGGTGGCGGGGGTGGCAGTCGTGGAGGCGGTGGTGGTGGCGGTCGCGGCGGCGGCGGTCGCCGATGAACACCCAGGCTAAACGCTCAACTCTAATCTCCAATTGATATGAAGATCTCAAAAAATTCCTCGCCGCAACCGCGGTCGTATTTATGGAACGGGGTACTTAGTGTCTCGTTGGCGTGGGCTCTTGCCGCGGTGGTCGCCGCCAGCGCGGCGGACAGCGGCAAGACTTTTGCCACACCCGAAGAGGCGGTTGCGGCACTCGTGACCGCGGCCAGCGCAGAAGACACCAACGCCCTCCGGGTGATATTCGGCCCGTCGGCGGCGGACATCCAGAATCCGGATCGCGTACAAGCGGCCGGCGAACTCAGTCAGTTCAATGCCGCCGTCAACCAGCGCAAGCGGATCGTGCACGAGTCGGACACCAACTGCGTGCTTGAGATCGGCGACAACTCCTGGCCCTTCCCCGTTCCCATCGTGAAGAAGGAGGGTCGGTGGTTCTTCGACACCGCGGCGGGCAAGGACGAGATACTCAACCGTCGCATTGGCAGGAACGAACTGGCCACCCTCGAGGCGGTGCGCGCCTACGTTGACGCCCAGCGTGTGTACGCCAGCAAGGATCGCGATGGCGACGAGGTTCTCGAGTTTGCGCAGAAGTTTCGCAGCAGCCCCGGCAGGAAAGACGGCCTTTATTGGCCGCAGGATCTCGACGGCGAACTCAGTCCTCTCGGCCCGCTTGTGGCTGAGGCGCAGGCCTCGGGTTACGGCGGGAAGTCCAGGGAAGAGGGCAGCGCTCCGGAACCGTTCCACGGTTATTTCTTCAAGGTCCTCACCCGCCAGGGCCAGGCCGCGCCCGGAGGCAAATACGACTACATCATCAACGGAAACATGATCGGCGGCTTCGCGCTCGTGGCGTGGCCCGCTGAATATGGCGAAACCGGTATCATGACATTCGTGGTCAACCAACTGGGCCGCGTCTATCAAAAAGATCTCGGACCCAAGACAGCCAACACCGCCGGGACGATGCAGGAATACAACCCAGACAAGACGTGGACCGTCTCGCCGGACTGATGTGAGTATGAAACAGCCAGGCTCCTTAGCTCACCGCGTTAGCCGTGCTGACAGCGCTGTCCAACCCGACGGCGCGGGCCGTGAAGGCGCCATTCCGCCCTACGGCGGTGCGCTGATGGATCTCGTGGTGAACGGGAGGAGGGCCGAGGAGTTGAAGGTGCAATCCAGGGACTGGCCTTCCTGGGATCTGACACCACGCCAACTGTGCGATCTGGAATTGCTGCTCAACGGGGGATTCAGTCCGTTGCGAGGCTTTCTGGTACAGCCAGACTACGATCGGGTGTGTCGGGAAATGAGGTTGGCCGATGGAACCTTGTGGCCCATCCCGGTGGTGCTCGACGTCTCCGAAGCCTTCGCCGGCAAGATCGGCGCGGAAGCGAAAGTCGCGTTACGAGATCCGGAAGGGGTGATTTTGGCAATCCTGACCGTGCAGGAGTTTTGGCGACCCGACCGCATGGCCGAGGCTGAGTTGGTTTATGGGACGACGGACACCCGCCACGCGGGGGTGAAATTTCTGCTGGAACAGGTCGCCCCCGTGTATCTCGGGGGGGAAGTCGAAGGGCTCCAATTGCCTCATTATCACGATTTCCAATACCTGCGCCACACACCGGCGCAGATGCGGGATCATTTCCAACGCCTGGGTTGGCGGAAGGTGATTGCCTTTCAGACCCGCAATCCCATGCACCGGGCGCACTTTGAAATGACCCGTCGGGCAGCCGAGGAGCGCGGGGCGAACCTCCTGCTCCATCCGGTGACCGGAATGACCAAGCCCGGGGACGTGGATCATTTCTGCCGCGTACGGTGCTATCAGGCCCTCCTGCCCCGCTATCCCGAGAACCTGGCCGCACTTTCACTTTTGCCGTTGTCCATGCGCCTGGCCGGACCGCGAGAGGCGGTGTGGCACGCGATTATCCGGCGCAACTACGGCTGCACTCATTTGATCGTCGGTCGGGATCATGCCGGCCCTGGCAACGGTGGCCATGGACGGTCGTTTTACGATCCCTACGCCGCGCAGGAGTTGTTGCTGAAACACGAGACCGAATTGGGCATTGGCGCGGTGCCGTTTTCGAAAATGGTTTACTGCCCGATTCGCAATGAATATCTTCCCAACAACCAAATCGCTCCCGGTGCGAAGACGCTCGAGTTATCCGGCACCGAACTCAGGGATCGGCTGGCGGATGGGAGTGAACTTCCCGAATGGTTCACCTTTCCCGAGGTGGCCGTCGAATTGCGAAAAACCTATCCGCCACGTTCCCAGCAAGGGTTCACGATCTTCTTCACGGGACTTTCGGGCTCCGGCAAATCCACTTTGGCCAAGGCACTGCTCGACAAGCTGCTCGAAATCGGTGGCCGGCCGGTGACATTGCTGGATGGTGACATCGTTCGCAAGAACCTCTCCTCGGAATTGGGCTTCTCCCGGGAACATCGCAACCTGAACATCCTGCGAATCGGTTTTGTCGCCAACGAAATTACCAAGAACCGCGGCGTGGCCATTTGCGCCCCCATTGCTCCGTATGACGACATCCGCCAACAGGTCAGGAAACTGATCTCCAGCCGGGGCGGGTTTATTCTGGTCCACCTGTCCACGCCTCTGCAGATTTGTGAACAACGCGATCGCAAGGGGCTGTATGCGAAGGCGCGGGCCGGGATGCTCAAGGAGTTCACCGGAGTCTCGGATCCTTATGAAACGCCCGCGGATGCCGAGGTGGTGCTGAACACGGCTGAACTCAGTGTTGAAGACGGCTGCCAGGCAATCCTCAATTACCTCCGCACCGAGAAGTACCTGGCCATTCCGAATCAGTTCCCTGAACGGAACGACCCAAACCACCGCGCATTTAACAGCAAGCCTCAAAAACTGAACTCATGAGCCAAACACGCGACTACACGGTTCCCATCATTGACAGCATCCTGCATCCCACGGATTTTTCCGAGGGCAGCCGGGCTGCCTTCCATCACGCGCTGAAGGCGGCGCTCCTGGCGAAGTCAAAGCTCACGCTCTTGCACGTCTCGCCCGGAACAGCGTTGGAATGGACGGACTTCCCGGGCGTGCGCGAAACGCTCGAGCGTTGGGGGTTGTTGCCCAAGGGCAGTCCGCGTTCAGCCGTGCCAGAGCTTGGCATCGATGTCCGCAAGGTGGTCGCGGTGCAGAGTGATCCCGTCAAGGCCGTGCTGCGGTACCTGGGCGAACATCCCGCCGACCTCATTGTGCTCGCCACGCATCCGCACGAAGGCCGGGCTCGCTGGCTGCAACAATCGGTCGCCGAACCGGTCGCGCGCCGGGCCGCACAGATGACGTTGTTCATTCCCTCAGGCAACCCGGGCTTCGTCTCGGCCCAGGATGGCGCGGTGTCGTTGGAGAATATTCTCGTTCCGGTTGCCGACACGCCCCGTCCGCAACCGGCTGTAGAGGCAGCCGCGCGGCTGGCGAGTCGTTTGAACTGTCCGCGCGGCACTTTCACACTGCTGCATGTCGGCGCGCCGGACTCGGTGCCCACGGTTCAGTGTCCCGAAACGCCCGGTTGGGAATGGAAAACCGTTACGCGAACCGGTGAAGTGATTCACGCCATCGTGGACACCGCCTCGCAAACCCACGCGATCTGATCGTCATGGCAACCGACGGGCGCAACGGTTTCCTCGATGCCCTGCGGGGCAGCCATAGTGAACGGGTGTTGCGGTCCGCACCTGCGCCGCTGCTTGCCGTGCCGGCCGGTTCCATGGTCGAGAGTTATCTGGGTTAAACGAACGATGATCGAACAACCAGCGCCGTTGCCGCGGATTTGATCGTGATGAGGACGTAGATGTGTTGTCCCGCGTTGTTCTTACTTTGCGACCTTAGCGGACTCGTGCAAAACAACTTCGGATTTTGCGAAGTAATGCCCTCTCCCCGGCCCTCTCCCATCGGATGGGAGAGGGAGAATCGACCTCTGTCGGTCGGCGTATCCAACCGCTGGAAAAGGTGCAAGAGACGGATCAGGCTGTTCCCTCTCCCGTCGGACGGGAGAGGGTCAGGGTGAGGTCTTAAGACGACGTGACCTAACGAAGAATATAGCTTTGACCAATTGAGCGTAGCGAACGAGAGTCAAAGCTATCAGGGGTTGAACGGGCCCGTCGAACTGAGAAATGCAAATGACGATCCACGCCTGTCGACTGGTGCGTCTCTGGCCCGGCATATGTATCTAACGCTTACACACAACGGACATCACGTTGACGTAACAACACGAACCAAGCCGAAGGACCTCATCAAAGCTCTCGGAGAACCGACCAAATCGTGGGACGACGGCGTTGAGAAATGTCTCACCTATGAGTCCGAAGGCAGAACCGTTAATTTCATGTTTTGCGTCCGCCATTTGTTTTTCAAACCCGAGGGCAAATTGAAGGGCGTGGAAATTGAGTATTGAAATGATTACAAGAAGCAAGAAACGGCTTAGGTGTCTGCCTCACTATGATCACATTCTTCGCAGCGACCAGAATGGCTACCCCGCTCCGGGCGCTCAGTTTATTTACAGGTGTTTTCTTGTGGGCGCAGTGCTACGGGCAGGGAACACTTCATTTCACGTTTGATGGCCAGCCGCCGGGCACGTCAGTTTACATTGAGCAGTACTTTGAGTCTGGTATGTGGTTTAGGCCGTTGGGGGTCGTTGGGCCGGGAAACGGTTTCATCCGCCAAGGACGCAGCTACTCACTCTACCCTGAGAACGGCGGCACTTACCTGCAAGCCTCATTGGGAGACTCGCTGATGTTCAGTTTCTCAGACGGCCGACTCTTTGACCTGACCTCCGTGGACTTGGCTGAGTACAGCACGGTCTTGTCCGACGCGCGGAGTGTTCCCTTTGTGGGTTATCGCTACGATGGCAGTATCGTGACTGCTACGTTCACGACGGATGGCATGATTGACGGCACTGGCCCGGTTGCAGACTTCTAGACATTTTACTTCGATTCCGGATTCACGGGCTTGTCGCGCGTAGAGATTCCTGCTCACCTTTGGTCGTTGGATAACTTGGTGGTCAGTGTTCCTGAGCCTTCGAGTGCTGGGCTGCTGTTGACCGGCGCGTTGCTTGCCCTTGCCGTACGCGCAGCGAAGAAGTGAAGCACGAGAAACTTCTATAAAAATGCTTCCTCAGAAATGGGGCGAACACCGCGATTGCGTCTCTGTTCCAAGCCGTGCATCAGAGGCGCGGGGTCGCTGATCCGGAGCGTTAGCCCGTCGAGTTGGAAATACTACGGCTGGTTCGATCAACTGTA
>Ga0207670_10001299_pt1 | contig 13175 bp, 11 predicted proteins | sample KBSS23HmetaG_FD_184339 | JGI IMG/M metagenome (GOLD analysis project Ga0207670, IMG submission 184339) | Switchgrass rhizosphere microbial communities from Kellogg Biological Station, Michigan, USA - KBS S2-3H metaG (SPAdes) (version 2) | ecosystem: Host-associated > Plants > Roots >... | reverse complement strand
GCCCGCGCAAAGCCGTCCGAAGGACGGCGTCGCTGCGCTCGCCTGTGTCGCGGGCATCCACGCCTTGGCGGTAAGGTAAGGCGTGGATGGCCGGAACAAGTCAGAACAAATCCGGCCATGACGAACGATGGGTTTTGGCGGAACGAACCCGAGATCGCATTTTGGCGGAACGAACCCGAGGCGGCTGGTCTACCTTGATGCGATCCGTCGCCGGGCGGCAGCACGCCGCGGCCGGCCATTCGAAGGGAGAGCGAGATGGCGCAAGACAATCATAAGGACAGTTACGAGGACGGCATGAAGGTGCGCCGGCGCGTGCTCGGCGACGCCTGGGTCGACCGATCGCTCGCCAACCGCAACGACTTCAACGCCGAGATCGGGCGGCTGATCACCAGCCACGTCTGGGGCGACATCTGGACGCGTCCCGCCATCGACCTGAAGACGCGACGCTTCATGACGCTGTCGATCATGATCGCCTTGCGCGCCTGGGCGGAGTTTCGCCTGCATGTGCGATCGGGCCTTGCGACCGGCGACCTCACCAAGGACGAGCTGAAGGAAATCATCATGCAGGCCACCGCCTATTGCGGCGCGCCCGCCGGCAATCATGCCACCCACGAGGCGGAGGAGGCGTTCAAGGAAATGGCCAAGTAGGACAAGGAGGGAGCAGGTTGGAAACAACCGGCGGGATCGCAGCAAAAACCGCGCGTCCTGCGCCACAGGGACCCAGCGTTAAGTGTCGTCCTCGGCAGGGCTTGACGCAGGGTTGCCAACGCGCTTATGAGAATGAACGTTCATTCTCTATTTTGCGCCGCGGTAACCCCATGAATCGGCCTAATATTCAAAGGCAGGCGGACCGCCGGGATGAAATCCTCAGCGCGGCGCAGCGCTGTTTTGTCCGGTCCGGTTTCCACCAGACCTCGATGCAGGCCATCTGCGCCGAGGCCGGCATGAGCGCCGGCAACCTGTACCGCTATTTCCCCTCCAAGGAGGCGATCATCGCCGGCATCGCCGAGCGCGACCGCGCCGAGGTGGGACAGAGTTTTGCGCAGGCCGATCTTTCGAAAGGTCTTTTCGCCGTGCTCGAAGGCATGGCGCATCACCACTTCACCGTCCGCTCGATCGAGCAGGTCAAGCTGTGCACCGAAGTGATGTCCGAGGCCCGGCGCAATCCCGAGATCGCGCGCATCTCGGCCGGTTTCGATGCGGACGTCCGGAAATGGCTGACGGACATGTTCAGTGCCGCCGCCGAGCAGGGCGACATTTCGAAAGAGGCGGACATCGAGGGCGCAGTCGACATGCTGATGATCATCGCCGACGGCGTCTGGTGGCGGCGCGCGCTCGATCCGCAATTCCGGGCGGAGGCGATGATCCCGGTGTTCATGGATGTCGCGCGCCATCTGCTGCGGGGCCGCCCGCCGCTGGCCGTTGTGAATAAGGGGAAGCCGTCATGAAGGCGAGCCGCATTACCGCCGTCGGTCTGGTCGCCGCGACCGCCGTATGGATTCTATCCGGGTATCTCATTCCGCATGAATCGGGCGAGAGCAAAGCCGCGCTTCAGGTGGGCGAGACCAAGGCCGAGAAGCGATTCCGCGTCGCGGTCATCGACACCAACGTGGTGTCGCACAGCCGCAAGCTGCTGCTGTCCGGCCGCACCGAGGCCGACCGCAAGGTCGTCACGTTCGCGCGCACCAACGGCATGCTTCAGGAGCTGCGGGTTCGCCGCGGCTCGCATGTGAAGAAGGGCGACATCATCGCGATCCTGTCGGACGATGCGCGCGAGGCCCAGGTGCTGCAAGCTAAGGCGCTGCTCGATCAACGCACGGCCGAGCTGGAGGCCAAGCGGCGGCTGATTCTGACCAACGCCGTTCCGCGGCTGGATCTCAACTTGATGGAAGCGCTGCACAAGGCCGCGGAGGCCGCGCTTGCGACCGCCGAAGCCGAGCGCGACCGCGGCGTCATCACCGCGCCGTGGGATGGCGTCATCACGGAAGTTTCGGAGGTCGGCACGTCGGCGTTCGCCTTTGCCGGCAAGGAAATCGCCCAGATCGTCGGCCTCGATCCGATGCTCGCTGTGGTCGAGGTGTCGGAGCGGAAGGTCGCCAGCGTCAAGGTCGGCGATACCGCCGAAGTGAAGCTCGTGTCCGGACAGACCCGCGAGGGCCGCATCCGTTACGTATCAAAGTCGGCGGCGCCGGCCACCCGCACCTATCGGGTCGAGGTCGAACTGCCCAATGCCGATCGCGTCATCCCCGACGGCATCACGGCGGAGGTCAGCATTCCACTTTCGCCGATGCCGGCGACGCGGGTGCCGCGCTCGGCGTTGGTGGTTTCGTCCACTGGCGATATCGGCGTGCGGACGGTCGATGCGCAATCCAAGGTCGGATTTGTCATGGCGACCGTCGTCGAAGACGATCAGCGGTCCATGTGGCTCACCGGCGTGCCGGACGGCGCGCGCGTCATCGTGCAGGGCCAGGACTTCGTCCGCGAAGGCAACCTGGTCGAGCCGGTTGCCGCAGCCGAACAAGCCGCGCAACGCTGACGGACACTGGGGGTAACCGGCCATGTCGAGCCTGATCGATTACGCCATCAGTCATGCCCGGCTGACGATCGTCACCCTGCTGTTCCTGCTGGGCGCCGGCTTCGTGGCCTATGTCACGATTCCGAAGGAGGCCGAGCCGGACGTTCGCATCCCGATCGTCTACGTCCAACTGACACAGCGCGGCATCAGCCCGGAGGATTCCGAGCGATTGCTGCTGCGGCCGGTCGAGACGCAGCTCAAGTCCGTCAGCAACGTCAAGGAAATGCGTTCGACCGCCTACGAGGGCGGCGGCTCCGTTCTGCTCGAATTCGAGGCAGGCTTTGATTCCAAGTCGGCGCTGGCGGATGTGCGCGCCAAAGTCGACCAGGCCAAGCGCGATCTGCCGAAGGATGCCGACGAACCGAACGTGCAGGAGGTCAACCTGTCGCTCTATCCGGTGCTGGTGGTCGCGTTGTCCGGCCAAGTTCCGGAGCGGACCATGCTGCAGATCGCCCGCACCGCGAAGAACGCCGTCGAACAGGTTCCCGGCGTGCTGTCGGCGGAGCTTCGCGGCTCGCGTGACGAGGCGGTGGAGATCATCGTCGATCCGACCTTGTTGAAGAGCTACAACCTGCCGCTCGACCAGCTCATCGTCGGCTTCAACGCCTCCAACAGCCTGATTGCGGCCGGCGCCCTGGAAGGTTCGACGGGACGCTTCGCCGTGAAGGTGCCGAGCCTGATCGAGCGGCCGCAGGACGTCCTGAAAATTCCGATGGCGGCATCGAACGGCGCCGCCGTCACCGTCGGCGACGTCGTGACCATCCGGCCGACCTTCAAGGATGCGACCTCGGTCACGCGCGTCAACGGCATGCCGGCGATGACGATCGAAGTGTCAAAGCGCACCGGTGCCAACCTGATCGAGACCGTCGACGGCGTGAAGAAGGTGATCGAAAGACTACAGCCGACGTGGCCCGAGGGCGTTCAGCTGACCTTCACCCAGGACAAGTCGAAGGTCATCCGCCAGATGCTGTCCGATCTGCAGAACTCGGTCATCACCGGCGTGCTGCTGGTGGCGGTCATTATCCTGTTCGCCCTGGGATTCCGCGCATCGATGTTCATCGGCATCGCGATCCCGGCCTCGTTTCTGGCGGGCGTGCTCGGCCTGCAGCTCGCCGGGCTGACGGTCAACATCGTGGTGCTGTTCTCATTGATCCTCGCGGTCGGCATGCTGGTCGACGACGCGATCATCGTTTCGGAGTTCGCCGAGCGGCGCATGGCGGAAGGCATGCCGCCGCGGCAAGCCTATTCGCTTGCCGCCAAGCGCATGGCCGGCCCGGTCATCGCCGCCACGGCGACGCGCGTGGCGGCATTTTCGCCGCTGCTGTTCTGGCCGGGCGTGGTCGGCGAGTTCATGAAGTATCTGCCGATCACTTTGATCGCGACCTTGTCAGCGTCGCTTGCGGTGGCGCTGTTCTTCACGCCGACGCTCGGGGCCCTGCTCGGCAAGGCGTCGATCAACCCGCACGACGAACGCGCCCGGGAGGATGGTCCTTACATGCGGGCGGTCCGGTTGGTGCTGCGCAGACCGGGCGCGACGCTCGGCCTTGCCGCGGTGCTGCTCGTGGTGGTGCAGGTCGGCTACGCCAAATTCGGCAGTGGCGTCGAGTTCTTCCCGGCCGTCGAGCCGGACTATGGCCAGGTCATCGTCCACGCCCGCGGCAATCTGGCGCTCGACGAGAAGAACCGCTTCCTCGCCGAAGCCGAGAAACGAGTGCTCGAAGCCAAGGGGCTCAAGACGGTTTACACCCGTGTCGGCGAACAGCCCAAGGGCTCCAACGAACTCAGCGAAGACACCATCGGCGTCATCCAGTTCGAGTTTTCCGACTGGCGGACGCGGCCGCCCGCCCACGAGATCATGGACGGCATCCGCAAGGCGACCGCTGAAATCCCAGGCATCCTGGTCGAAGTCACGGCGCCGCGCGCCGGCCCGCCGACCGGCAAGCCGATCCAGGTCCAGATCGGCGGACTCGATCCCGAACTATTGCCGGCGGCGGCCAAGAAGGTCGCCGCGATGCTCGCCCGCCACCCGGATATCCAGGATCTGGATGACGGCCTGCCGTTGCCCGGTATCGATTGGAAGGTGCATGTCGACCAGGCGGAGGCCGCCAAGTTCGCGGCCAATCCCGCGATCGTGGGCTCGGCGCTGCAACTCGTGACCAACGGCATCAAGGCCACTGAATATCGCCCCGCCGGAAGCGACAATGCCGTCGATATCCTGGTGCGCTTTCCGGAAGACCGCCGCAGCCTCGACCAGATGGATGAGTTGCGCGTGCAGACGCCCTCAGGCTCCGTTCCGATCAGCAATTTCGTCGAGCGCGTGGCTTCGCCGCGCGTCGGATTCATCAACCGCGTCGCCGGCAACCGCGTCATGACGGTGTCGGCGAACGTGGCGCAGGGCGTCCAGACCGCCAAGATTCAGGAGGAGATCGCCAAGGAGCTGGCGACGGCCGACCTTGGCACTGGCGTCACCTGGCGGCTGAAGGGCGAAGACGAGGAGCGGGCCAAGGCCGGCGCCTTCTTGATGAAAGCGTTCGGCACCGCGATCTTTCTGATCTTTGCGATCCTGCTGGCGCAGTTCAACCGGCTCACATCAGTTGGCCTGGTTCTGTCCGCGGTCGTTCTGTCCACCATCGGTGTGCTGCTGGGGCTCATGGTGATGGGCCAGCCGTTCGGCGTGGTGATGACCGGCATCGGCGTGATCGCCAACGCCGGCGTGATCGTCAACAACAACATCGTTCTGATCGACACCTACGACCGCTTGCGGCGCGAAGGCTGGGAGGCCTACGACGCCATCGTCGAGACCTGCCGCGAGCGCGCGCGGCCGGTGGTGCTGACGGCGGTGACCGCTGTTCTCGGCGTGCTGCCGATCGCGTTCGGCGTGAACATCGAGTTTCTCACCCGCGAGATCTCGGTCGGCGCGCCGGCAACGCAATGGTGGATCAGCCTTTCTACGGCCATCGTGTTTGGTCTGGGCTTTGCGACGGTGCTGACACTGTTCGTCACGCCGGCCGCTCTCATGGCAATCGAAATGGCGCGAAATCGGCGGCAGGGCTGGGCGGCGTCTTGGCGGGCGCGTTTTGCGCGCTCGCCGGCGCAGTAAAATTTCCGCGCGGCGGCGTGGTGGAAGTGATCGAATCCCTGTAGCCTAAGGTATCTGCGCGTGACGGCGCGACATCCGAGGCGACCCAAGGAACGGCTCATGGCGAAGAAGGGACCCAATCCGGTCGACAAGCACGTGGGCAGCCGTGTCCGCATGCGGCGGCTGATGCTCGGCATGAGCCAAACCAAGCTTGCGGATGGGCTCGGGCTGACGTTCCAGCAAGTGCAGAAATACGAAAAGGGCGCCAACCGGATCGGTGCCAGCCGGCTGCAGCATCTGGCGAGCATCCTCCAGGTGCCGGTGCCGTTTTTCTTCGAGGGCCTGCCGGCGGCGGACGAGCCAAAAAGCCACGCGGCCAGCCTGCCGCACTCCGCCGTGTTTGAGTTCCTGGCGACCAATGATGGCGTCAGGCTGGCCCGGGCGTTCACCCGAATCCCCGACGCCAAGCTCAGGCGCAGCATCGTCGATGTGACCGAACAGATTTCCGGCGGGCGCAAGAACTAGAGCCGTTTGCGGACGTTTGCCTTCTATTCCCTGCCTGCGACGAAATATGGGGCTGGTCGCGCGGCTGCTCCCCATGAGATGCTTCCCGCAGCGTCTCTGACCGGGTTACCGATTCGCGAGTTGCGATGCATCGTCGATACGACAGCAAGCACATCCCGATTGAGCTGTTGCGCACGTTTGTCGCCATCGCCGACCTTGGCAATTTCACCAAGGCTGCCCAGGAATTAGAGCTCACCCAGCCGGCCATCAGCGCGCAGATGAAGCGCCTCCAACAATTGATGGGCGGCGAAATCTTCGTCAAATCGCCGACCGGCTTCAGCGTGTCCGCCAAGGGCACCATGCTCGAGGTCTATGCGCGACGCATCCTGGCGCTCAACGACCAGATCATGGCTTTCGCCGGTGCCGCGCCCGAGGAGCCGACGATACGGCTCGGTATCCAAAGTATTTTCGCGGACCGGGTGCTGACCGCTGTGATCCATGACTGCACGGCGGCTTACGGCGCGGGTCGGGTCCAGTTCACCTGCGACAGTGCGCCTAGCTTCGCCAAGCGATTGGCCTCGGGATATGTCGACCTGGCATTCGCCGTGGCTCCGTCGGAGTTGAAGCTCAACGTGCTGTCGGAGTGGAAGGAGAAGTTTGTTTGGAGCAGCACGCCTGGGTTCGTGATGGATGCGGATGCTCCGATACCCTTGATCATAAGGGCCGAAGGATTTCTCGATCGCTTTGCGCTCGAAGCGATGGACCAAAAGGGTCTGCCCTACCGGATCGTATTCAGCGCGACGGACATGACCGCCCGGACAGCGGCGGTCGTGGCCGGTGTCGGTATCATGGCGGTGCCTGAACGCGCTCTGCCCGCCCAGCTGGCGGTGCTGGATGACCCGCTGTTGCCCAGGCTTCCGGAGTTGCGGGTCGGGGTCTTCTACCGCGACGGCCTTGACGTGAGCCGCATCAGGAAATTAGCCGACGCCTTCGTCGCGGCCGTGAAGCCGAAACAGTCGGCGGTTGCCGAATTTAAGCATCCGATCCTGGTCCACCGTAGCCGATCAGGGTGATGTGCGGCGGGCCACGCGAATCGACGCACTGGAGTTCCATCAGCGTTATTGATGCGAGATGAAAATCAATTTGGTTTTCGCGCGCCGTTGCGACCTTCAGTCTACCCCTTGGGGATTCCAATAAGGGGCATAGCTTTGGCCAATCAGCAGGACATCAGCGTTCCCGAACTCGCCGAGTACATCAGCGATCTGGCCAACGAATTGGCGCAGATGGCCAAGGCTGCGAATTGCACGCCTCTTGCCTACCATCTTGAAATGGCGACGCTTGAGGCGGAACGGTTGACCGAAGACGCTCAATTTGCACCGAGCCCGCCTGCACCCCACTAGGACGTCTGTCTCGGTGCGACCGCGTGGCTCTCCGCATCCTTTGTCGCCTCACTGCGGCTCTATTTTCGCGAGCCTGGCGAGCTCTTCCCATTTCTTGATTTCCTTTGGAATGAATGCAGCCAGGTCCTTGGCGCCGCCCGGGAACGGCGCGGCATGGGTGTTAGCCAGATACTGCCGCGTGGCGTCCATTTTGCTGATCTCCGCGAACCACGATTCCAGGCGCGCGACGATGGCGGGAGGCGCCCCCGCTGGAAGCAGCACGCCCCAGAGCGGTGCAATGTCGAATTCGGGAATACCGGCGGCCTCGGCCATGGTGGGCAGGTCGACGCCGGGCACGCGCTGACCCGAGGTGACCGCGAAGCCGCGCACCTTGCCGCTCTGGAGCAGGGGCGTGCCTGCGGTGGAGTCGATGAATTGGAAATCGATCTCGCCGCTGAACATCTCCGGCAGCGAGGCCATCGAGGTTTTGTAAGGGATGCCGACGGCCTTCAGACCCTTGCGCGCCTTGTAGAGCTCGGCGGAGGCCAGCGCCGGCGGCGCGCCATAGCCGTAGCTCGCCTTGTCGCCTTTGATCTTCATCGCTTCGGTCAGCTCCGCCACGTTCGTCCACGGCGCGCCAGCGCGCGTCATCAGCATGAAGTAGCTTTTCTGCAGCGTGGCGACCGGCGTGAAATCCTTGATCGGGTCGTACGGCAGCTTCTTGAAGTTGAACACGTTAGCTGCGTGCGACGACGTCACCGAAGTGATCAGGACGGTGTAGCCATCCGGGGGTGCCTTCGCCACCGCGTCGGCGCCGAGCGAAAGGATCATGCCCGGCCTGTTCTCGACAATGACCGGCTTGCCCGCGAGCTGGGACAGCTTGTCGGCGTAATAGCGCGCGACGACGTCGCCGCCGCTGCCCGCCGGCAAGCCGACGACCATCCGTATTTCCCGGGTGGGGTAGGTCTGCGCCTGGGCTGAAACTCCGGCAGCCCATAGAGCCGCGGCGACGATCCCGGCGATTTTGAATGTCACGGTGTCTCTCCCATCATTCGGTCACGATCAGCGCGTCCAGCGCGGTCACTCCCTGTCCCTTGGCGTGGACCATCAGCGGATTGACGTCGACTTCGATCACCTCCGGCATGGTCTGCATCACACGGCCGATGGCCATGACGACCTTGACGACCGCGTCGGTGTCCGCCGGCGGCGCGCCCCGGACGCCGGCTAGGAGCTTGGCCGAACGCAGTTTGCGCAGCGCTTCGCGGACCTGATCCTCGTCCGCGCCGCCGGGCAGCAATTGCACGTCGCCCAGCGCCTCGACCCAGATGCCGCCGAGGCCCAGCAGCAGCACGGTACCCCAACCGGGATCGCGCTTGGCGCCGACCATCAGCTCGATGCCCTTTGGCGACATTCTTTCGACCAGCGCGCCGTCGAGCGTGACGCCCGGCGCAGCGCGCTTGACGCTTTTCATCATGGTGTCCCAGGCGGTTCGGAGTGCGGCTTCGTCGGCCAGGTTCAGCATGACACCGCCGGCCTCGGTCTTGTGCGACAGCGCCGCGGCCTGGGCCTTCAATACCACCGGATAGCCGATGTGTTTGGCGACCGCGGCCGCGTCGTCCACCGTGCGGGCTAGATCGCCGTCCGGCACCTTGATGCCGGCGGCGGCCAGCACCTTTTTGCCGAGCCACTCGGGCTGCGCGCCCTTGCCGAGCTTGGCCAGGCCCTTGATCGGCTCCGGCTTGGCGGTGGATCGGGCGCGCGCCAGCAATTTGCCGTAGCGCGTATAGGTCGCGATCGCGCGCATCATGCGGTCCGACGAGCGCCCGAACACCGCCGGGCTTTGCTTGACCGCCTCCATCACGTCGGGGCCGAGCGGCCAGGTGTCGCCGAGCGCGACCATGACCTTTGGCTTGTCGGAACCTTCCATGCCCTTGTTGAAATTCTGCACGACCAGGCCAGTGTTGATCGGAAACGAGATGAACAGCATTCCGATATTCGGGTCATCGATCAGCGCTTTAACCACCGCAGGCAGCGAAGTCGGCGTGAACCCGGCAGTGGCGTCGAGCGGGTTGCCATAGTTGCCATAGGGCGGCAGCGTGTCTTCGAAGATCTTCAGCGTCGCGGGCTCAACCGCGGGGAACTCGAACCCGAGTTCCTCGGCCATGTCATTGCTCAGGCCGACGAACGCGCCGGACGCGGTCAGGATACCCGGCCCCTTCACCGGCGGCTTCGGATAGCGCACCAGGATTTCGGCGAGATCCATCATCTCGTCCATGGTGGTAGCGACGATGGCGCCGGCATCCTCGACCAGCGTGCGCATGGTGGCGTAGTCGCCGACCAGCGCGCCGGTGTGCGATTGCGCGGCCTGCTTCGACTTGGTGCTGCGTCCCGGGAACATCAGGACGACGGGCTTGCCCGCGGCGCGGCAGCGCCGGATCGCATCGAGGAATTCGCGCGGCCGCCGGACTTGCTCGGTGTACACCACCAGCACGCTGGTCGCGGGATCGTCGGCGAGAAATTCGATGAAGTCGGTCGACTCCAGACCGATCTCGTTGCCGGTCGAGATAATGTAGGACATCGGCGTGCCGCGCCCATCGGCGGCGCGCTGGAAGTGGCCGAGCATGCCGCCGCTTTGCCCGACCAGGGCGAGGCCGGGCTTCGAGTCCGCGCCGAAGCGAAGCGCCTCGCGCGCGAACAGCATGTGCAGCATGATGCCGTCGACATTGTTGGTGACGCCGAGGCAATTCGGGCCGACGATGGCAAGCCCGCCGTCGCGCGCGGTCTTGGCGATCTCGTCCTGCATCTCCTGTTCGCCGACTTCGGCGAAGCCCGCGGCGAACACCATCGCCGAGCCGACCTTACGCTTCACGCAGGCCGTCACGGCGTCGCGGACACCAGCGGCCGGCAGCGTGAAGACGGCGAGATCGACGCCCTCCGGCAGTTCCTCCGGGCTCTTCAGCACCGGGCGACCGTCGATCGGCTCCTCGCTGCGGCCGACGAGATGAATGTCGCCCTGGAACTTGTTGAGCTTGAGTGATTGCAGGATGTTCTGGCCGGCACTGCCGGCGCGCGACGAAATGCCGACGATCGCCACCGACCGCGGACGCAGGAACTTGGCGACCGCCTTCGCCCCGCGCGCGGCTTCCGGACCCGTCATTTCGCGGCCTTGTCCGGCTGCCACATCAAGAGGTGCTCGCCGCTGTCGAGCGGATGCCAGTACGCCTTGACCTTCATGCCGACCTTCAACTCCTCGGCCTTGCAATGAACCATGCCGGCGATCACGTTGACGCCCTCGTCGAGCGTGACGCTTGCGATGGCGTAGGGTTCGGCGCCCTGGAACGGCGGTGTGCCGCGGTGAGCGATGGTGTAGGAGAACACCGTGCCCTTGCCCGATACCTCGCGCCATTCGATGTCGCGCCGCCGCCCGGTGTAGATGCTGACCGGGCGCGGGAAGTGCTGAAATCTCTTGGCGGTCTTGCAGTACTGGATGACGAGTTTCTTCTGCCGCGTCGCCTCCCAGAATGGCATGCCGAAGTCATAGTGCGGGCTCTTGAACTCGCGCTTAATGCTGAGTGTATCGTTCAATGTGACGGCCATGGTGTCCTCTATTGGTTCGGCACAAGGCACAGCGCGGCACTGGTGCCCCAGTTGCGTCCGTAGTTGATCCAGCCGATGCCGGTGACGAGCGCGTTGGTGGTGTCCTTGACCTGACGCTTGCCGGCCTCGCCCATCAGTTGCCGCACCGCTTCAATCAGATTGTGCGACGAGCAGGCCGCCTGGCCGGCCGAGATTTGGCCGCCGCCGGTGTTCAACGGCAGCGTTCCATTATATGAGAGGTCGGTATCGCGGACGAACGCCATGCCTTCGCCCGGTTTGCAGAAGCCGAACGCCTCGAGCTGGATAACCAGCGCGATCAGGAAGTCGTCATAGGGGTGGAACGAGCGCACGTCCTTGATGTTCCAGCCCGCGGTGGCCAGCGCCTTCTTGGCGGCGATCTCGTGGCCGCTCCGCGTCACGTCGACGAGACCCTCGCCGCCGAGGAAGTTGGTGCGCTCGGCATAGCCGAGTGGGATGACGTACTTCTTGATGCCCTTTTCCTTGGCCCTCTTCTGGCTGGTGACGATCAGGCCCGCGGCGCCGTCGGCCAGCATCACACAGTCGAGCAGCCGGATCGGATCGGCGATCATCCGCGAGTTTAGATAATCCTCGACGGTGATCGGCACGCGCAGCTCTTCGCAGGCGTTCTCGTTCATAATGGCGTGGTTGCGTTGCGTCACCGCAAGCTTGCCCAGCGCCCGCAGATCGACCCCGTATTTGGCGTCGTAGCCCCGCTGCAGGAGGCCGAACGCGCCGGGCGGGCCCAGCAGACCGTAGGGGTCGGTCCAGTCGCGGCGGTAGTTGCGATCGTTGCGGCCGTTGTGCTCCCGAACATGGGTGTCGGCGAACATGCAGAGCGCGACCTCGCACATGCCGGCATCGATCGCCGCCGCCGCTCGCGCCACGGCGCCCGCCGCTGAGCAGCCGCCAGTATGCACCTGCTCGCAGAACCCCACTTCGAGGCCGAGCATGTCGGCGGTGCTTTGCGCCCAGAACATGCTGGCGCCGCCTGTGCCGGTGAGGCCGGACATCACCAGCCCGTCGATCTCCTTGCTCTCGAAGCCGGTCTTGTCCAGCAGGGATTCGAGAATCTCGCCCATCAGGACCCAGACGTCCCGATCGCTCTTTTTCATCACCTTGGTTTCGGCGTAGGCCACAATGGCGTTGTCACGCAGACTCATTGTTCACTCCCATATTCTCTTGAATGCTCCGCCGTGCGCACGCCGACGGTTGTGGCTTTGCTTCAGTCGGGGCGCACGCGCGGCGCAGTCTTGTCGAGGAACTGATGCAGCCGCTGGATCGATTCCGGGCTGCGGGTGTATTCCGCCACCATGCGCTCGAAATAGAGGCCGTCATCGTAGGACATGTCCTGCAGGCGCGGCAGGCTGTTGGTGATCGCGAAGTTGGAGAGCGGCGCGTTCTTGCAGATTTTCAGCGCGAGCTCCTTGGCCTTGGCCATCTGCTGTCCCTTCGGCACAATATATTGCACGATGCCGTAGCGCTCGGCCTCGTCGGCCTTGAGCACGCGTCCGGTCAGCATCAGGTCCTGCATGCGGGCAAAGCCGATCAGCCGCGCCACACGGACCGAGCCGCCGCCGCCGATGAAGATGCCGCGGGTGCCTTCGGGCAACCCGAAGAACGTCGTCTCGTCGGCGACGCGGATATGCGCGGCCGCAGCTGTCTCAAGTCCGCCGCCGAGCGTCGCGCCGTGCAGCGCCGCGATGAAGGGAATGTTGCCCCGTGCCATCGGCTCGAAAAAGCCGTTGCGGTTGAACTGGAACGGCAGCCGCTCGGAACGGCCGGTCTTCCAGCTTTCCGCGGCCCAGCGCAGATCAAGCCCGGCGCAGAAGTTGTCGCCGTGGCCGAAGATGATGCCGCATTTGGCCTCTTCGCCGGCACGCTCGATGGCGACGCGCAATCCTTTCATCACGTCCGGGTTGAAGCAGTTGCGTTTGTCCGGCCGGTTGAGGCCGACCAGGGCGATCTCCCCCTCCAGCTCGTAGGTGACGACGTTTTCTTCACTCATAGAACTTGCTCCTGG
>Ga0207670_10001298_pt1 | contig 13179 bp, 11 predicted proteins | sample KBSS23HmetaG_FD_184339 | JGI IMG/M metagenome (GOLD analysis project Ga0207670, IMG submission 184339) | Switchgrass rhizosphere microbial communities from Kellogg Biological Station, Michigan, USA - KBS S2-3H metaG (SPAdes) (version 2) | ecosystem: Host-associated > Plants > Roots >... | reverse complement strand
TCCAAACCTGCTTGAGCGCGAAGTGATTCGCGCCGCACGCGATGTGGGCATTCGCATCGCGCTTTTGCGTGTTGCTTACGCGCGCGCCGGTTATCAAACTGAAGCCAATCCACTGCAGGTCCGTTTTATTGAAGACTCCGATGTTTACCTGCAACGTCTCGAACAATTGCTCAACGTGCCGGAGTTGAGCGAGGGCATGGCGTGGGTTGGCGTGGCGCCGCACAGTGTGCGCGCGGTGCCACTCGATTACCTCAAACCAATCGTCGCGTTCGCAAACGAGCGCGAGCTTCCGGTTCACATGCACGTCGCGGAGCAGCCCGCCGAAGTCAGCGCCTGCATCGAGGAATACGGTCGCTCACCCGTAGCGCTGCTCGAAACTGAGGGACTACTGAGCAAACGTTTCACTGCGGTCCATGCGATTCACGTGACGCCGAAAGCTATCGCGTCGCTGGCACGCGCCGGCGCTTTCGTCTGTGCATGCCCAACGACTGAGCGAAACCTCGGCGACGGCGTAGTTCCGGTCGATGCTTACTTCGATGCCGGCGTGCGAATCGCTCTCGGCAGCGACAGCCAGATCCAGATCGATCTTCTGGAAGATGCGCGCGAGCTCGAATACCACTTGCGGCTTCAGAAGATGCAGCGAAACGTGCTCGCTCCTGACTTAGCGCGGAAGTTGTTTGACTGTGCGACTATTAATGGCGCCGTGAGTATTGGCTTGCACGGAGGCGGAAAGATTGAAGCTGGTTCCCCGGCTGATTTCTTCACGGTGGATCTCGATGATCTATCGATCGCGGGAGCGACGCCTGATTCTTTGTTGACTAACATCGTGTTTTCACTTTCGCGAACGGCGGTGCGCGATGTGGTTGTCGGTGGGAAACAGATCGTTAGCCACGGATTACACAGATGATTAAAGAGATACTCGCTGATCTGGTGCGGATTGATTCGGTTTCGTCGAGATCGAATGTGGAGATTGTTGAGTATCTTGAGCGGCGGTGCGTGGCGATGGGGCTACTCACGAGACGGTTTCCTTATCTGGACGATCATGGAGTCGAAAAGATCAATCTGATTGCGCTCAGTGAAGAGACTGAGGAAGTTGAGCTGGCGTTAGTGGGCCACACCGATACCGTGCCCTACGATCCGAACTGGGCTGAAGCTACTAACCTCACTGAACGCGACGGCAAACTCTATGGGCGCGGTTCTTGCGACACCAAGGGGTTTATAGCCGCTGCACTTACCGCGGTTGAAAATGTCAAACCAAACAAGCCGCTCGCGCTGATTTATACCGCCGATGAAGAGATCGGGTTGCGCGGCGCGAAGCGGTTGGCAGAGACGAAGCCTTTGCGCGTGCGTTACAGCATCGTGGGCGAGCCGACGTCGCTAAAACCGATCCGCGCCGGTAAGGGTTACTCGCTGGCGGAAGTGATTGTGAAAGGACGTGAAGCTCATAGTGCCTATCCGGCGCTCGGCGCGTCGGCAGTGTTTCGCGCGGCTCGACTAATCAATCGCCTGGAATTCATCGCCGCGCAACTCAAAGAGGACCAGCACCCCGCGTTTGAGCCGCCTTACACAACGCTGAACATCGGTTTGATTCATGGCGGCTCCGCGAAGAATGTACTGGCCGGTGAGTGCCGCTTCACACTCGAATGGCGGCCCATCCCCACACAACCTTCCGAACACCTGCTCGATCTCTTCAAGGCAGCGATTGATGAAGAGACCCAAGCCGATCCGGACTTTCAATGCGAGGTTGATGCGAATCGTCAGGATACAGGCTTTGAAACCGCCCCCGACTCGCCGTTGATCAGGTTCCTGGAACAGGCGACTGGGCTTGAAGCAGGGACAGTGGCATTTGGCACGGAGGGGGCACAGATGATGCTGCTCGGCAGCGAATCGGTGGTGATTGGCCCCGGTGATATTCGCGAAGCACATCGCACCGGAGAATTTGTCCCCATCAATGAACTTGAGAGTTGTGCCGTGGTTCTGAGACAATCCATCCAGCATTTTTGCTCGTAAGGCAACCGCGTCCCACTAAATTCCATCGGAAGGTGCAATGTTCCGCATTAATAAGTTCGTTTTAGCAGTTATCGTATTGTGTTCGTGTGTGCCGCTATTGGCGCAAACTCCCAAGCCGCTCACCAGTCAGGAAGTCGTAAGTCTTCTTTATCAACTTCAGCGCAATCCTGACATGCGCGACGAGATCGTCGAGCAGATCCGCAAGCGTGGCATTGGTTTCGAGCTCACTAGCGGAATGCGCTCGCTGGTCGCTACCAAGAGCGGGAACGATGCGCTGCTGCGACGTACGATCGAAGAAGCCGATCGGCGACGCGTAAACCCAACCGCTTCCGCGCTACCCTCGGAAACCGAAGCGCGGGAACTGCTCGAACGCACGCGCAACGTCACCTTAGCTGCCGCGAACGCGATGCCCGACTTCCTCGTGAAGCAGATCATCAAACGCCAGGTCGCCTACGGTCAGACAGCGAACTGGATCCCGCAGGACAATCTCACGATCGCAGTCGGTTATCGCGCGAATGTCGGTGAGGAGTACAAGATCCTGACCGTCAACGGCATGCCCGCGGGTCCGGAGGTGCAAGCGAGTCGTGATTACAGCAAGTACGCGCCTAAGGGCGCGTCGTCGAGCGGCGTCGAATACATCTCGGCGCTCGCCGATGTTTTCAAGCCGGAAACGAAGACGGAGTTTCGCGTCGTCGATACTGACACTATTCAAACAAGAAGGACCCTCGTTTACGAATACACGATCAAGAAAGAGCTTTCGCAACTGACGCTCTCACTGTCTGACACTGGCGCGCGCGCGGTTGTCGGTTCGCGCGGCCGCATGTGGATCGATCGGGAGCTCGATCGCGTGCTGCGGTTCGAGCAGATCGCGACGGAGATTCCTCCGGATTTTCCGATCACCGCCGCAAGTAGTTTGATCGATTACGACTGGGTGATGATCAGTGAACGAAAGTATCTGCTGCCCACGCACTCGGAGATCCTGCTGACGACCATCAATCCGAAGTTTGTGCTTCAGAGTCGCAACGACGTGCGCTTCCGCAATTATCAGAAGTTTGGCGCCGAGCTGAAGGTCGTTGACGAAGTCGGGGAAGACGACGACGATCCGCCCCCGCCACCTAAGCCAATCAAGCCACCACAATAAGCCACGGATTTTATCCGTGTTACCTTTTGTAGACGCCTCACGGCAGCAAGTGTTCACATCCGTTGACATGTAAAATTCTTTGCATAATCGGAATCCACTTTGTTTACCGCGCTAGTACATAGATCGGCACGATGGTACGGGCTTTGCTCAATCCACGCCCGTAATGAAGCCCAGGATTTTGATAGTTGACGACGACTCGACCATCACGCAACAGCTCTATTGGACGTTGTGTGACGAGTACGACGTCGTGACCGCAAACGACATGCAGACGGCGATCCGGCGCGCGACTTTTTATAAACCTGATATTTCCATACTCGATTTACAAATGCCGCCGGACAAAGATTCGCCTTCAACTGGTTTGCGATTACTGGAATTCATCAAAGGTCATTTGTCGAATTCGCGAGTTTTGATCATGAGCTCCAACACTGAATCCGAAGTGCGCAAGCAGTGTTTCGCCGCAGGCGCCGACGGCTTCTTCGCTAAACCCTTCGAGCTCGCCGACATGCTCGCAAGCATTTGCAAGTTGACCCCTGTGCACAGGCTGGAGTTGTTAGCTCACATTCTTTGATTTTGACAGATCCGGACGTCACTCCCTTTGACGTCCGTCAAACACCGGAGATGAAACCCTCTTCATCGGACGGTGTGTTCGAGGGCCCCCGCTGACGTTGCCCAACACAGACGCGGGGGTCATTATTTTGCTTCTCAAACTGACTTCTGCTCGCCGCTCTGCCATAATCCCTCTCGACCAAGTCGCAAATGAGCGAAGCATCCGACAAAGTGCGTGGGCTCCACGAGCTGCCACTCTTTCCCCTGCCGGTGGTCCTGTTTCCCGGCGTGCCGTTGCCGCTGCACATCTTTGAGCCGCGCTACCGGCAAATGCTGCTCGATATCCGGCTCTCAAACAATCTCTTTGGTCTCGCTTACTTCGATCCGACCAATAGCGAAAATGAAGTTCCACCCGCGGGCAACGTCGGCTGTGTCGCCGAAGTCACCGAGACACAAACTTTCGCCGATGGGCGTTCAAACATACTGACGCTCGGAGTGATTCGATATCGCATCGAGTCGTACGTCGAGCGTGGCGATCCGTATCTGGTGGCGCAGGTCAGTTATTTTGAGGACGACGAAGAAGACGAAGAACTGCTCGCCGCGCCGGCGAGGGAAGTCGCAGAGACGTTCACGCGTATCGCGCAAGCCGTGCGCACTATCAACGACGAGCGCGCCCTCCTGCCTGACATCTCGAATACCGAGCCGCAGCGTTTGTCGTTTCTGGTTGCGGCTGCGATGGAGATCGACACGGACGTAAAGCAGGAGATGCTCGAGCTGCGCTCGACTTCCGAACGGCTGGAACGGCTGCGGGCGATGCTGAGCATCGCGGTCACAGGTTACGAAGAACGCGCGCGAATACACGAGCTGGCGAAGAGTAATGGGCATGGCGGCAGAAAGATCGAGATGAATGGCGAATAAGGTGAGCATTCGGGTGCTGTTTTTCGGCGCGGCGCGAGACGTGGTTGATGCGAACCCACTCGATCTTTCGCTTGAAGTGCCGGCAACGGTTGGCAGCGCTTTTCAGAGTCTAGTCGCGAGGTTCTCTCAACTCGAACGCTTCGGACGATCGCTGTTGTTTGCAGTGAACCAGGAGTACGCCACGCGGGATACGCTACTGAAGGAGAATGACGAGTTGGCGGTGTTTCCGCCGGTGAGTGGCGGCTCACACGATTTTTTTGAGTTGACGACTGAGCCGATCGACGTCGGGATGGTGGCGCGACGAGTCGTGCTGCCGGAGTGTGGCGCCACAGTGACACTCGACGGCTACGCCCGCGAATGGACCAAAGGGAAACGAACGCTATACCTGGTTTACGAAGCTTACGACGAGATGGCGTTGACGGAGATGCAACGGTTGGGCACTGAGGCTCACCAGAAATTCGATATCGCCCATCTCGGTATCGTGCACCGCACCGGGCGCCTCGAGATCGGCGAAACCAGCGTCGTGATCGCCGCCAGCGCCCCACACCGCCAAGCTGCTTTTCAAGCCTGCGAATGGGCCATCAAAGAACTCAAACGCACTGTGCCCATCTGGAAGAAAGAAGTCTTCGAGAGTGGTGACGAAGAATGGGTAGGAGCCGCAGATCAGCGCTGATCTGCGGCTTAACTATTCGGTGACTTCAGTCTCTTCTTCCGCGGCGGCTTCGACGAGGGAGGCGCTGGTGACTTTGTCGCCCTGGTCGGTCTTGATCAGACGCACGCCTTGCGCGCTGCGGCCCGTCTTGCGAATGTCGCCAGCTTCGAGGCGGATGAGTTTTCCTTGTTGCGTGATGATCATGATCTCCGACTCGTCTTCAACCGGGAACACCGCAACCACCTTGCCGGTCTTGTCCGTCGTCTTCATGTTGATGACGCCCTTGCCACCACGCGATTGCAAGCGATATGTCGTGATTGGAGTTTGCTTGCCATAACCCTGCTCGGAAACGGAGAGCATCCGTTCCTTATCTTCCGCTGAGACCGCGCAAACCGAGACAACGTAATCGTCCTGCCGCAATTCGATGCCGCGCGTACCGCGGGTCGCGCGTCCCATCGGTCTCGCATTCTTCTCGTCAAAGCGAATGGCGAGACCGTTGTGCGTTGCGATGAAGATGCGCTTCGTGCCATCGGTAAGAATCACGTCGAGCAAACAGTCGCCTTCGTCGACGTTGATCGCGATGATGCCGTTGGTGCGAATGTTCTGGAAATCAGCCAGCGACGTTTTCTTGATGACGCCTTTACGTGTGACCATCACGACGTAACGTCCTTCGGCAAACTCGCGCACGGGCACCACGCCGGCGAGCTTTCGATCGCTTGGTATGTTGATGAGGTTCACGACTGCCTTGCCGCGAGCCGACGCCGCGGCATCCGGCACTTCGTGAACTTTGATCTTGTAGACCATGCCGTCGTCCGTGAAGATCATCAGGTAGGCATGAGTCGTAGCGATGAAGAGATGCTCGACGAAGTCGCCGTTCTTGGCGGCAGCGCCGAAGCGGCCCTTGCCGCCGCGTCCCTGTCGCGAGTAAGTCGTGATCGGCGTACGCTTGATGTAACCACTATTCGTGACTGTGATCGCCACGTCTTCGTCGGCGATCAGATCTTCGATCGAGAGCTCGACGCCTTCGTCTACGATCTCCGTGCGACGCCCGTCGCCGAAATCTTTCTTAACCTCTTCCAGCTCTTTCGCGATCACGCGTCGCAGCGATCTCTCGTTGCCGAGAATCTCTTCGAGCTCCGCGATGAGCTTGATAATCTGTTCATACTCGTCGGTAATCTTCTGGCGCTCGAGAGCCGAAATCCTGCGCAACTGAAGGTCAAGAATTGCCTGCGCCTGAATCTCTGAAAACGCGAGGGTCTCCATCGTCTTCTGGAGCCGCGTGAGATACGTCTTGAGCTGAACGTCCGAAGGAACGCCTTTCCAGGTCTTTACTTCGCTCGTAGTCTGCAAATTGCCCATCAGCCACTGCCGCGCTTCGTCGACTGAGCGTGAGTTACGGATCAAGGTGATGATGGCGTCAAGCGCGTCGATCGCCTTTGTGAGCCCTTCGAGAATGTGCGCGCGGGCGCGGGCCTTACGAAGCTCGTACTCAGTTCGCTTGCGCACCACTTCGCGGCGAAACTCGATGAAACACTCGAGCATCTGCTTGAGGTTCAAAACGCGCGGTTGGCCGTTGACGATCGCGAGATTGATGACGCCGAAGGACGACTGCATCGGCGTCAACTTGTAGAGCTTATTGAGCACGACTTGCGGCACCGCATCGCGCTTCAACTCGACGACGATGCGCATGCCGGTGCGGTCTGACTCGTCACGCAGATCGGAAATGCCGTCGATCTTCTTCTCGTTGATCAACTCGGCGATACGTTCGAGCAGACGTGCTTTGTTGACCTGAAACGGTATTTCCGTGATCACGATCGCGTCGCGTTCCTGTGCGCCGCGACCAATGCGATCGATGCCGGCGCGCGCGCGCAACTGCAATACGCCTCGGCCCTCTTCATACGACTTTCTGATCTCTTCGCGACCATAGATAAAACCGCCGGTGGGAAAGTCCGGACCAGTAACGATCTTCGTCAGATCTTTGATAGTGACTTCGGGATCTTTCAACAACGCCAACGTCGCATCGACAATCTCAGTGAGGTTGTGTGGCGGAATCTTTGTGGCCATGCCGACCGCGATGCCGTCAGAACCGTTGATCAAAAGGGTCGGAATTCGCGCCGGTAAAACCGTGGGCTCACTCAGCGACTCATCGTAGTTTGGTTGAAACGTAACCGTCTCTTTTTCGATGTCGGCGAGAACTTCATTCGTCAAACGCGCCATGCGTATTTCGGTGTAACGCATTGCCGCCGCTGCGTCGCCGTCGACCGAACCAAAGTTGCCCTGGCCATCGATCAGCTGATAACGCATCGAAAAGTCCTGGGCCAAACGCACGATCGTGTCGTAGACCGGCATGTCGCCGTGCGGGTGATACTTACCAATCACGTCGCCGACGATGCGCGCGCTTTTCTTGTAAGGCTTGTTGTAGGTGTTGCCCAGTTCGTGCATGGCCCACAACACGCGCCGGTGGACCGGTTTCAATCCATCGCGAACATCCGGCAACGCGCGGCCAATGATGACTGACATCGCGTAGTCGAGATACGACCGCCGCATCTCGTCTTCGATGTTTATATGATTGCGTTCAGAAGTTGTTTCCATCTAAAAGCCTTTCCAAGTACAATCCGCCACGCAGTCTGGTCCCTGGTTGAAGAGATACCGAGCTTGAGTTTGGCGCTTTTGGGGAAGAAAAAACGGGTGAAACATCTCTATCAAAACGGACTTTATTTTAGCCTTTTTGGGGGTCATTTGGCAAACCCGAAATAGGCGAAAACTCTAGTAAAATCAATAGCTTCGTGTAACCACTCCCGACGCTTTTCAGCACCGCCCGCAGGTCGTCGGCTCCCATGAGTGAACAGCGAAATTGGAAACGAATTCGTGAGCGGCTCGCGCTGCATTTACCGGTGCGCGTTCAGGGTCGTGAAACGCCAACTTTCGAGTGGACCGAGGTCACGCGGCTGATTAATGTGACGCCTTTCGGCGCCGGTTTCGCGCTCAAGCATCCGACCGAAAGAGGTCGCTTGCTATTCATGACGATCCCGATGCCGCGCCAGTTGCGCGTGTTCGATTACGTCGAGGAGCAGTACCGGATCTGGGCCATCGTTCGCTACATGAAGCCGTCTGTTAGCGATGACCACACGATCTTTGACGTCGGCGTGGCGTTCATCGGAAAACGGCCGCCAGCCAGCTATGAAAAAGAACCATGGAAGCGTTACGACATCACCACCAACACTTTTCAGGGAGAGGGCAATCCGGAGGATTTACTGACGCCGTTTGCAGACCAACGGGCTTATACACGACACAACATAGCTGTCGATATGCGAGTAGATATAATCGACGTTAACGGTGAGGTAACTGATAGTGAACAGACCGTCACTGAAGAGATCAGCACCAAAGGAGCAACACTCTTCACTACATTGCAAGTGCCGCAAGGCCGCTTCGTCCGGTTGATTAGCGAGCAATATGGCGTCACGGCGCACGCGGCTATTCGTTCGCGCAGCACCGGCGCCGATGGCATTCCCAGAATTCATGTCGAGTTCATAGATAAGGAATGGCCGTTGTAAGATAAACGCACGTGAGTGGTAGCAACGGCACATTTCCGGACAAGAGAGAGGAACAGCGAGCTGCGGCTCGTGGTTCGACGTTGCCGCAATGGCAACTCGAGATCCTCAGGCCTATCGTTGGTTTCTTCAGTCGCGTGTTCTTCAAGATTGAATTTTACGGTCTGGAGAACGTGCCTTCGGATGGCGGGCTGATCATCGCCGCCAACCATCAGACGTACATCGATCCTTTTTGGATTTCCGTTCCCATCAAACGACCGACACGCTATCTCGCGTGGAACTCTGCTTTTCGTTGGCCCGTCGTGGGGAGATGTTTGGTGTGGTTTGGTGCGTGGCCCCTTGCGCTTGAAGGAAGCGATCCGGGTGCGATTCGTCGCTCGTTGCAGTGGCTGCGTGACGGCGGCGCGGTGGTGATCTTTCCGGAAGGTGGGCGCGCTACGGAGGCGGGCTCGCTGGAGCGATTCAAGGCCGGTGCAGTGCGGTTGGCATTGGAGGCACAGGTGCCGATACTGCCGGTGACGATCAAGGGTGGCAATCGGATCTGGCCCCGGGGCTGGCGTTTTCCGCGATTGGGGAAAGTGACTGTGACCTACCACCCTCTCTACCACGCCGAGCAATGCCCGAACGAAGAAACACGCGCCTGCGCCCGCCGCGAGAGCGAACGCTTAGCGAAGGTAATAGCTTCTGCGCTTTGAGAAAGAGTTCTCGCGCAAAGGCGCAAAGGCGCAAAGGAAGACGCAAAGAAACTTAAATTCTCTTTGCGTTTTCCTTTGCGCCTTTGCGTCTTTGCGCGAGAAATTCTTTAACGCAACACTCGCATCATTGCGTCGTGGAGGAGGCCGTTGGTGGCGAGGAATTGTTCGTTGTAGATGTCGAGGGGTTCGTTTTTGAAGTTTGTGACTCTGCCGCGGGCTTCGGAGATCAATAGCGCGCCTGCCGCGATGTCCCACGAGCTCAAGCCGTCTTCCCAAAATCCATCAAAGCGCCCACAGGCGACATAAGCCAGATCGAGCGCCGCCGAACCATCGCGTCTGACCGCCTGCGCGTACATCGTGAAATTCGTGAAGTCGCGCGCGAAGTCAGGCCGCTCGCGAACGTTGTACGGAAAACCAGTACACAACATCGCCCGACTCAATTCATCGATCTCCGACACGCGGATCTTTCGATCGTTCAGCGTCGCGCCCTGCCCGCGTTCCGCGGCAAACATCTCGTCGCGCATCGGATCGTAAACAACGCCGATCTCGAGCACCCCGTTATGCTCCAGCGCAATCGAAACACAGAAACACGGATAACCGTGCGCGTAGTTTGTAGTCCCGTCGAGCGGATCGATGATCCACTTCCACTCACTGCGCTTGCCGCCCACAAGTGTCGCTTCGCCTGATTCCTCGGCGAGAATTCCGTGTTGCGGATAGTAAGAACGAATCCGCTCGATGATCAGATTTTCCGCGGCGATGTCAGCTTCGGTAACGAGATTGATGTCGCCCTTGTTTGTGATCTTCGCGACGCCGAGACGTTGCACCAGCAGATGGCCGGCCTCGCGGGCGATTTCAGTGGCAAAGTTAAGCACGTCTTTTCACAGGATTAACCACCTAAGAACTCAACAGTGGAATACTGATCTCTTTCTCGCGCGCAGTGCGCTCCGCTTCTTCGTAACCCGCATCGACGTGCCGCGCCACACCGAGTCCCGGATCGTTCGTCAACACACGATTGAGACGTTTCGCGGCCTCGTCAGTGCCATCCGCAACCGACACCTGCCCTGCGTGCAACGAATAACCAATCCCGACGCCGCCACCATGATGAAACGAAACCCAGCTCGCGCCGCTCGCCGTGTTTAGCAGCGCGTTCAGGATGGGCCAATCAGCCACTGCGTCTGACCCGTCTTTCATCGCTTCAGTTTCGCGAAACGGCGACGCCACCGAGCCGGTGTCGAGATGATCGCGACCGATAGCGATGGGCGCTTTCAGATCCCCACGCTTGACGAGATCGTTGATCGCCTCGCCCATCTCGGCACGCTCGCCATAACCGAGCCAGCAGATGCGCGCCGGGAGTCCCTGGAAGTGGACACGATCGCGCGCGAGTCGCAGCCAACGATTCAACGTGCGATCGTCGGGAAACATCTCGAGCGCGAGATCGTCAGTCTTGCGAATGTCTTCGGCGTCGCCTGACAGCGCTACCCAGCGAAACGGTCCCTTGCCCTCGCAAAAGAGCGGTCGAATGTATTCCGGCACGAAGCCCGGTATCTCGAACGCGTCTTTGCAACCGGCATCGAAAGCCTGCTTGCGTATGTTGTTGCCGTAATCAAATGCAACCGCGCCCGCGCGCTTCAGCGCCAGCATCGCTTCGACGTGATGCGCCATCGACTCCATCGACTTCCGAACGTACTCATCCGGCTTTGCGGCACGCAGTTCAGCCGCTTCGTCAAGCGTCATACCTGCCGGAACGTAGCCGTTCAAAGGATCGTGCGCGCTTGTTTGATCTGTCACTGCGTCGACATGAACGCCGCGCCGGACCAGCTCGGGTAATACTTCGGCGCAATTGCCAACTAGTCCAACAGAGATCGCCCGTTTTTGATCGAGCGCGTCTTCGCAAATGTCGAGCGCTTCGTCGAGCGTCATCGCGAGGCGATCGCAGTAACCGGTGCGAACGCGACGCTCGATGCGTTCCGGATCGACATCGATACCGAGAAACACCGCGCCGTTCAATGTCGCGGCGAGTGGCTGCGCGCCACCCATGCCACCCATTCCGCCGGAGACGACGAGCTTGCCCGAAAGGTCTCCGGCAAACTGTTTGTCAGTCATGGCGGCAAACGTTTCGAACGTGCCCTGCACGATGCCCTGTGTGCCGATGTAGATCCAACTGCCGGCCGTCATCTGACCGTACATCATCAACCCGCGGCGCTCGAGCTCGTGAAAGTGTTCCCAGTTGGCCCAGGCGCCGACGAGATTTGAGTTGGCGATCAAAACGCGCGGTGCGTATTCATGAGTACGAAAGACCGCAACCGGCTTGCCTGATTGGACCAGCAACGTCTCATCATTCTCGAGCGCTTTCAACTCACGCACGATGGCGTCGAAACACGACCAGTTGCGTGCAGCTTTGCCGGCGCCGCCGTAGACGATCAGCTCGTCCGGACGCTCGGCGACGTCCGGGTCGAGGTTGTTCATCAGGCAACGTAGCGCAGCCTCCTGATGCCAGCCTTTGCAATTTAACTGCGCGCCGCGTGGGGCGTGAATTACGCGGTGGTCCATCGCTGCTCTTATTTAGAACCCCAAAGACTGCGAAACCAACGCGCTATGTCGGTTTTCGTTAGTTGTTCCAACTCGCCTGCGTCGAGCCACGTTCCAGCGCATTTGTCGCAACTATCGATAGCTACATGCTCGATCATGACTTCTTTCAAAGTTCCGTCACAGCGTGGACACTGCATTGAGGAGGTGCCCGCCTCTTTGGCCTGGACGGCCAACTTGATCTTCTCACGCAGTTTCTGAATCGCTTCCTGATCCTTCTTCCGAAAGTACTCGTCCTCGAGAGCCCTTCTCCGATCGTCCATTCCGTCTGCCATAGTTGCTCCTCCAAAGAATTTTTCACGCAAAGGCGCAAAGATAGCAAAGAAAACCTTAAATCCCTTTGCGCCTTCTTTCTGTCTTTGCGTCTTTGCGTGAAACGAACCTTCTAAGCTAACAAATCCGCGAATTCATCTTCAACAATCGCTTCTCTAATTCTTTCAATGTCACTCGACATCGATCGATCCTGTGTCAACGGCGCAACCAGCCCGCGCACGATCTCGTACGCCTGCTGCACGCCGCGACCCGGCTTGAGCGGCTTGAGAAATTCAAGCGCCTGCGCCCCGGTCATCAATTCGATCGCCGTAGTCAGTTCTGCCAGCTTCACGATTCCGCGAAGCTTCGTCGCCGACGTCATTCCCATCGAAACGTGATCTTCTTTGCCGCCGTCGGTCGGCACGTTGTCGATGCTCGCCGGATGGGCCAACACTTTCGCTTCGTTCAGAAGTGCTACCGCAGTCACCTGCAACATCATGAAACCCGAAGAGATCCCCGGATGGGTCGTCAAAAACGGCGGCAAGCCTTCGTTCGAATCGGGATTTACCAGCCGGTCGATGCGCCGTTCGGTGATACTCATCAAGTCTGTCAAAGCTATTGCGGCATAGTCAAAAACGAGTGCTAGCGGCGCGCCGTGAAAATTTCCGCCGGAGAGCACTTCGCCTGTATCGGAAAAGACGAGCGGGTTATCGGTAGCGCTGCCGCTTTCGATCTCGACGACTTGTTTCGCGTGACTCAAAGCAGTGCGAACGGCGCCGTGTACCTGCGGCATGCAACGCAAACTGTAAGCATCCTGCACGCGCGGGT
>Ga0207670_10001297_pt1 | contig 13188 bp, 9 predicted proteins | sample KBSS23HmetaG_FD_184339 | JGI IMG/M metagenome (GOLD analysis project Ga0207670, IMG submission 184339) | Switchgrass rhizosphere microbial communities from Kellogg Biological Station, Michigan, USA - KBS S2-3H metaG (SPAdes) (version 2) | ecosystem: Host-associated > Plants > Roots > Rhizosphere... | reverse complement strand
ACCGGATAAACCATCGCCTTGAGCGCCGTTTGCGTGGGGCGGCGGAAGCCCCGCAACACGGCCCGGCCGGTGTCCAGCAGTTCGATGGCGGCCACGTGTCGCAGCGTGACGTAAAGGGCGCCCACCAGCGCGATCAGGAAGATGCCCACGGCATGGGACTGGAATATCGTGATCAACAGTCCGAAGCCGACGAGCAACCCGTTGGCGATCCAGAGCAGCGTCGCCACGCGGCGCGTGTTCAAACCCGCTTTGAGCAGCCGATGGTGCAGATGTTCGACATCAGCGCGCATGATCCCAATGGCGGGCGTATCACCGTCAGACGCCGAGCCGGACAGCCACCGCCGCGCCGACCGGCGCCAGACAGCGAGCAACGTGTCAAAAATAGGGATGCCCAGAACAAACATCGGTGTGGCGAACGCCAGAAAGAACGTGCTGGGGGACAGGGTCTGCAGCGATACCGTGCCCAGAATGAACCCCAGGAACATGCTCCCGGTGTCGCCCAGGAAAACGCTGGCTGGATGGAAATTGAATCGGAGAAAAGCCAGACAGGCGCCCATCAATCCCAGAAGCACCAGCGAATCGCCCGGCGCGCGCAGGAGCACAAACACCCCGCAAAGACCCAGCGCCGAGATGATTGCCAGGCCACAGGCCAGGCCATCGAGACCATCGATCAGATTGAACGCATTGATGATGGCAATGAGCCAAAGCACGGTCAGCGCGTACGACAGCATCCAAGGAAGCTCGAATCCCGCCACTGAACCGATCCGAGTCCCGGAGTCGAAGATGAGCGTTGCCGCCAGCGCCTGGCTGATCAGTTTCAACCAGGGCCGAACACCGCGAATGTCATCCACCAGGCCAACGATCAAGAGGACCAGCGATGCGCTGGCGAAGTGTTGCCACCAAAGAATGTCCAGCGACCGAGAGTACCTGGCCCAGGGCAGAGCGAGGGCCACCAGGCAGGCAGCGTGCGCTCCAATCACGACGGCGATGCCGCCTCCCCGCGGAGTCGGCTGCTGGTGCGGCCGCCGTTCATCGGGGATATCGACGATGCCCCAGCGTCGCGCGACGCTCCGCGCCAGCGGGGTGAGGACATAAGTCACGAAGAACCCTGTTAGAAAGACGACGATGTACTTGTCTAAATCACCAAACATAATCAGGGAGATGGCTTGGGGAGCGCGCCCGCCCCGGGCGCCGTGGGCTGCGCCCTCGCGGCCCACTCCGTGCATAAAGTCCGTTCACTGTTTGGCGCGCTCGTGCACGGGGCGTTCGGCGCGAGGGCGCGCCGAACTGCAGCCGAGGCGGCTACGCTCCCCATCCATTTCAACTGCATCGTTACGGCTCAGTTCTCGCCGGGCGGAGCTCTGCGCTCGCGGGTAAAGCCGCGGCAGTGCCCTCCAGCACCGCCAGCAAACGCGGCAAAAGCGCCTCCTTCGAATAAGTCGCGCACAACTCCGAACGCTCACGAGGCCGCGACCGGGTCGCGCGCCGTAAACGCTGAATCTGGTTCACGACCTGGTCCACATCGCCCGGGGCGGCGAAACCGAAATCGTCCCCGTCACCCATCGCGTCCAGGATCTCCGTTGCGTGGCTCGGGCGTGGACCGAGGTACAAAACCGGCGCGCCCACCGCGAGTATGTTGTAGATCTTGCAGGGGTGGACGATGCCGACGAACCGTTCGCCCATCACCACCACATGCAGGTCGGCCGCGGAGAGCGAGCCGGCCAGCGCGCTCAACGGCTGATAGGGCAGGCAGACTATGTTGGACCACGGACCACTGACCACGGACCACTGTGGTCCCGTAGTCCCGTGGTCCCGTTGCCTCGCGCGTATTTTCGCCCATTCGCTCCCGCCGCCGACGAAGCAAAAGACGATGTCGCGTTCCTGCTCCAATCGCCGCGCGGCCTCCAGCAATGTGTCGAGTGGATGGCACGGGCTGTGGTTGCCCGAGTACATCACCACGAACTTGCCGTCGAGCCCATGCGCCCGTCGAAAACGCTCGCGCCCGTCCGGATCAAATCGCACATCCCCGTCATGCGACCAGGGTGGGATAACAGTCACTCGCTCGGGTCCGATTCCCTTAGCCAGAATCCGATCGCGCATGAAGCGATCCAACGCGACATTGCATTCGGCCCGCCGGAAACTGAATCGCGACATCCCATTCAGCACCCGGGCCGCCGCCGAATTGGGGCGCAGCCACCCCGCCGCTATTGCCTCGTCCGGGTTCAAATCCATCACCCAGTAAAAAAATCGGCTTCGCCACAGCCTCGCCACCCAGGCGCCGATGAAGGAGATCAACGGCGGCGAGGTCAGTGCGACCACCGCATCGTGCCGTGGCAGCGTCGCGAGCTTCCAGCAGCAACTGGCCATGAAACTCCCAAAGTCCGCTGCGCGCTTCCACTTGGCTCCTTTGCCCAAGCCCGTGCCGCCTGTGCGAATGATTTCAATCCCGTTCCACGTCTCACGCCGGGCGAACCGGACGTTTGGATTATCGTAGGCCCTGCAACTGGTGAGGACCGTTACAGTGTGCCCGCGCTCGACGAGTGCGAGAGCGAGCTCTGTGAGATACTGGCCCGTGGACACGACATCCGGATGAAAGGCTTGGTTGAGGAGCAGGATCTTCATTAGAAAAATCGCTCAACGCCGGATTCTTTGGCGGCCATCAGCAGATGGGTATTGATCAGCAGGCTGAGCATGCACAGGGCTTTGTTGTTCTCGATGAAGCCCATGCCTCCATTGTAGTGAGTTCGTACGCCATGGTGTTCGGCGCGAGGGCGCGCCGAACAGCAGCCGAGGCGGCTGCGCTCCCCATTCTACTATTGCTGCGCGCGCACCAGCCGCTCAAGCTGGCGCGCGACGGCAGCTTCGGCTTTTTGAGCGTCTTCATAGCCCCAGACAGCAATTTCCAGGGAGCGTTGCCCTAAGTTGCGCCTGCCAGTGAGCACTGAATCAAGACGATGGTTGTACGTCAGACGCTCGGTCTTGAAGGATTGCTCCTCCGCACGATCTTCCCACAAACAGTAAAACACATGAATTGGCCGACCGCTCGCTTCTTCGACGACGTACGTACGAAACGGCAAAACAAAACTACCGACTGGCAACGGCTTCAATTCTGATGCTGAAACCAGCTTCTTCCCGGCTGCCGTCAAGCAGACCTCTGGTGTATGGCTCTTCGCGACTTGGACACCGATACGGCCCGGGAACCAGCGGAGAAAAATCACCTGCCACCTCACGTCTCCTTCCTGCCAGGTCATATTCTGACCTTGATCATAGCGCAAGAGCCTCCTGACATTTTCCGGGATGGGCAGCTTCCTGAAAGTGTCGTTGTCTTGTGGTAATTCAATCGTCCACTGCGAACTCCCTGGCGCTCCCTGCTCATGCTGCCGATACCAGGCTTCCACTCCGACTTCGACGAAAAGCAGCCAGACGAGCAACGCGAGGCCAATCCGCCCAATGCCGCGGTCCCGTAGTCCCGTAGTCCCGTGGCCCCATGGTCCCGTAGTCCCGTGGTCCGTGGTCACGCCGACCTCATGCCGCCTGAGCGCCATCCCCACCGCCCAGAGACCCAGCAGACACGCCGCTGTGAGGCCTACCCCGGCCGGATCATGCCATTGCGAGATTGCATCAACGCCATTTTTAGCCGCTACCGAAACAAGGAAAAGCGTGCGGGCGAAATTGAAGAGGAAGGCCAGGAAAAACCCTGTCACACACAAGGCAGCGCGCCGGAACACGGTCAGACGGTATAATTCACCGAGGAACAGAGAGATCATCAGACTCGATTGAAACGAGCGAATCCCGCTGCACGCCTCGTCGATCCCCACCATGCCAGCGCCGACTTCAATTACGTTTCCGTGCTGGAGGGCGGGAATACCAAGCCAACCCAGTGCTTCGACGGCCATTGACCCGTTGGCGCTGGACAGTCCCTGGATCAGCGGACCTTCGACGATCGTCGGCCACGGCACCGCCACGAGGAAGAAACACACTGGAAAGACCAATCGAGCCACGCGTGCGGTACCGAGCGCAAAACGAAAGGCCAACAATGTCAAACCAACCACCTCGATCGCCAGCAACCAACTAATGAGCCGCCATTCCGGGTTCGCTTCCTGGATTAGCCGTGTCGGCAACCAGATCACCGAGAAGAGGACTACAAGACCACCGGACCACGGACCACGGACCACCGGACCACTGGACCACGGACCACGGACCTGTAATCCTGTAGTCCTGTAGTCCTGTGGTCCTGTTGTCCTGTAGTCCCGTTGTCCTGTGGTCCTGTGGTCCTGTGGTCCTGTGGTCTTGTGGTCCTGTGGTCCTGTGGTCCTTGCTTCCCCCCACCTTTTCCACATCAAGCCGAGGCAAAGGACGGGCACTGCCCAGCCGTAGCCGTACTGTGGATTCACTTGCCACTCCACGCGCAGTTGATTGATCAGGATGAACCAGAGGAAAACGAAAGGCAGGATGGCCAGAAGCAAAGCCCCAAGCGCCAAGGGTCGAGGACCGGGTGCAACGCGCGATGGGAGATGGACAGCGCTCTGCGCTCCGGGCTCTTCTTTTAACTCTACCAACGTCTTCACAGTTTTCTAATAACCCCAGGCCAACGAGACCACTGACTCCTCTCCCCACGCGACGGGGGTATCTGTACAACGAAGCTCCGCCTCAAACCGACCAGCAAACTGGCCCAAAGCTGGATGAAAAACCCGGCACATTGGTTACAGATTTGGTTTCTACGAATGGTTAGCGTATTCGACGAATCGCTCCCTCTCTCCTCGAGGGACGAGCGGGGGGAGGGGGAGGGTTGGTTAGTTGTCTGGGCTGCTGTTACGGCGCCAGCGCATCGTCGAGCGCCAAAGGCGCCCTTCATACCAGCCCAGCCCAGCGGGCTGGGCACTCGGACGGCGGATGTTAAAGCGCTGAAAGCGCGTTTCACTGACTAAATTCTCCTCCCCAGGGGAGGAGAGGGAGTGAACACAGTCCCACATAGAATACATACCGACTGGGGGAAAAAAGATCTAAGTCGGCACTTCGCTTTCTACTGCTTTGTTCGATTGAGCTTCGCTTCCAGCAACCGCAAAGAGAGCAGGAGCTCTGCGTAAGTGCGCTGAAACACGTAGAACCATCCCGGCCATCCGTCGAAAATCAGTCCTTTGCCGAGCAGCGTATAAAAGAAGACCAGGCCCGGCGCGAGCACGATCTTCTTCCTGATTCTGTCAGCTAAACTGTGGTCCTGTGGTCCTGTGGTCCCGTGGTCCTGCGGTCCCGTAGTCCCGTGGTCCCGCGGTCCTGTGGTCCTCGTCAGATACTCTGCTTCCAGCCTGGCGTATCGATCCTGCTCGCGCAGCCAGCGATCCAGTGGCTTGCGATCGTCGTGGTAGATCATCGAGCGCAGCGGAAGAATTGTTCCCTCGACCTGCACGCGATGCCCATGCCCTTCATCACGATAATGCGCCAACTGCCTCCGATAGAGAACCACTCGCGGAGGGTAAAGCGACGCTCGCAAAGGACTGCCCGACATGCAGTACTTGAAGGCAGCGCGATACCCGGCTGCCTCCTCGCCCGGCTGCAAGTTTGTTACCTCCGCCATGCATTCCTCTGAGAGCAAATAATCCGCATCCAGGGACAGCACCCATTCCGTGCGGATGTGTTGGAGGCCGAAGTTGCACTGTTCAGCAAAAGAATCGAACTTCCGCTGTAGGATCCGCGCCTGGGGCAATTTCCGCACTAAGTCGCAAGTCTCATCCGTGCTGAAACTATCAATCACAACGATCTCCTTGGCCCACTTCAGCCGCGACAATGTGCGCTCGATATTGGGGGCCTCGTTGAAAGTGAGGATTAAAGGCGTGATCAGGTGGAGCATCGTGACCTTACTAATCAGTCCGCCAGATAGAACAAAAATTCATGAGCCACCAAGAGGCACAAAAAGCACAAAAGCGGAATTGGGGGCCATTTGCGCCTTTTTGTGGCCATCGTCAATTCATGGCATTGTAGTGCATCCTGCGGTTTCCTCAGTGATGTGCCGGCTTGTCGCCTGACATAACCATCGTCATCCATAACCACGGCAAACGACCCGCGCCGCGAAACTGAATGTTAGTGAATCCTGTCTCCACAAGAAGCCGCGTCAGCGTTTGTCGGCTCCACAGCTTGATGTGCCTACCGTCCCAGAGGGGATTCGCGTGGGAATCCCACTTACCGAAAACGGATATAGCGAGGTTCTTCAAGTAGCCGTGATATGGGGTCGTGCAAACGAAACGTCCTCCTGGTTTTACCGCTGCAAAACAACCTCCGGCGAACCCGCGCGGGTCATACAGATGCTCAATCACTTCGGTGCTGAGGACAATTGTAAAAGCTTCCTCGCCGAGGTTCTTGAGAATGTGCGCGTCAGCCGGGAGCACCTCGAACCGGCCTTCGGGATAGGTTTTGCGCGCGATCTCAATGCCCTTTTCGCTGAGATCAATTCCGACTACACGACAGCCACGTGCCAAAAACAGGCCGGCCGTGAAGCCGTTGCCACATCCGACATCCAGCACCCGCACTTGAGGACCAAGTCGACCACTCAACTCGAGCACGCGCGGCACAAACCGGACGTGCATATGGGAGGGCTCCGCGTTGCGAAAACCGTAATCCTTGTACGGAGCCGCGCTGCACGATGCCTGAATGTTTGCACTCATGGGCTGCACACCGACGGTTTGTGTTTAGCGCCCCAACTACGGTTTGCGTAGGAGCGCGGCCTTCAGGCCGCTTCACTGTGCGCGATTTCCTAAGGCGTGGCTTTTCCGTAACGTCGCGTGTCTGTGCCACGCGGAAGCGACGTAAACGTCGCGCTCCGGCCGCTCGCGCGGCGACCACGCTAAACACATACCACCGACGGTCGGGCGAGTATCCCCTCGTACAAATTGACCAGGCTTTTCCCCATCGCCTCGAGCGAGTACCTCTGCGCGGCAAGGCGGACCGCGTTACCGGCCATTTGACGACGCAGTTCCGGATCACAAAGAAATTCCTCCAGCGCAGCGGTCAGTTTTGTAGCTTCGCAGGTGACGACCAGCGCAGCCTTAGCCAACTGCGCTTCTGATGCGACGGCAACTTCGTGCGTAAGCACTGATGGCAGGCCGGCGGCGAACGCCTCGACTGCCGCTATGCCGAAGTTCTCGGAGTACGATGGGAGCACGAATACGCTGGCGGCAGACAGGGCCGACAACTTGTCCTCGCCTTCGAGGTGTCCCGTCCAAACAACATCAGGCTGGATGCCCAGTTCCTGAGCCAATTTCATCAACTTTCGCAAGTAAGCTTCGTTGCCACTGCCTCCGATCACCAATAGCGCGCGCGGATGTTTTCGGTGAACGTTTGCGAACGCCGGCAACAACAGATCGAGCCCCTTCTTCTCGTCCAGCCGGGAGAGGAACAGAATCAAAGTTCGACCAACCGCCTGCGGAAAACGCCGCTGAAACTGATCGGGGCCGGGCAATTTACGAAAGGCTCGCGTGTCAATCCCCAGCGGAATGACAGCGCCGGCAGCACGAACACCGGCATTCTCTGCCTCTTCCCGCTCGCGTTGGCTGGTGTAATGGACAGCCGCGGCGCGCCGCAGGAGTGGACCTTCGATCCAACGAAGCGAGACTCGCTTCAGCCAGGGTCGCCGATTTTCCATACCCCACCGATTCAACACCCCGAGCGGTCGGATGATGTAAGGAACCCGACGTTGCCGCGCGCAACGCGATGCCGCAACGCTCGCGAACGAGAACAACGCATGCACATGCACAACCTGGAACTCGCCGACATGGCCTGCCAGCCAGCGCCAAAGCGGCACCGAGCATTTGTAGAACTCGGTTTGTTTGCGAAAGAAAAAATGCGACGCGCCGTTCACGGGCACCGGCAGCCCGAGAGCGACCGACACGCGTCCGCCGGGGCCGTCGTCGTCGGTGGTTGCCACCGTGACCTCGACACCCGCCTCGGTCAGCGCCCGCTCCATCAGCGGAAGCGCGAAGCTCGGCCCGCCATGCCTTGGCGAAAGCGACGGGATGACATGAAGGACTTTCACAGGACTGATTTCACGGGACCACCTTCACGGGACTACGGGACCACGGGACCACGGGACTACGGGACTACAAGACTACAGGACTACGGACTACGGGACCACAAGACCACTGACCACACGCGGCACGGAGTTTGGACATTCTGGCGTCCCGATTCCGTTGATCTCCCGGAGGGAGAAAGGAAAATAGCCTGGCAGATCGTACGCGATTAGCGTTGCACTTTTTTCTTCTCCCTCTCCTCCCCTGAGGGAGGAGAGGGCCGGGGAGAGGAGGCTGCATCGACGCGCGGTGTTCGGACTCCCCCCTCCCCGACCCTCCCCCCGCTCGCACCTCGCGGGGAGAGGGAGACATTCGTCGAATACGCTAAACACATACGGCAGTTCACTGCCGGGGAAGAATTGGAGTTGATCGAGTCCCGCAGGGACGGCTGAATGCCCGCATGTCTTACGTGAGCAATCCTATTCATTTGGTTTTCAGCACAAAAGAACGGCGCGAACTCATAACGCCAGCCTTGCGTGAGCGATGGTGGCCTTTCATGGGCGGCATCGCCCGCCAGAATAAAATGAAGGCCATCGAAATCTGTGGAATCGAAGATCATCTGTCAGATTGAGTTCAGCCGTCCCTTCGGGACTCGCTTTATTCCGACGTGTTCCCGGCAGTGAACTGCCGGGCTATTATCGGCAATCCCTTCGGGACTACGGGACCACAGGACTACGGACCACAGGACGACGGGACTACTGACCATGGATTGCTGGGCTTACGAGCCGGCCGGCGTCAATTCCGTTTTTGTCCAGGAAGTTCTCGAGCGTGAACAGGCACCAGCGCCGATACCAGGTTTGCAGCGGGACGGGACTCGCGCTGTCAAGCCTCGCAAATACATCCTGCCACTCGGCCCTGATCCACGCTTCGAATGGGAAAACAAAGCCGCGCTTCGGCTCGCTGGCAACCCAGTCCGGAATTTCGGGCACCGCTTCCAGCAACAACCTCTTGCCGGGTGACAACCGCAACGCGGCCGGGATGCGACTCAGCGTTTCGACCAGCTTCCGATCCACAAACGGCACGCGCAGTTCGAGTCCCCACGCCATGCTCATTACGTCGCTGTCACGCAGCAATTGATTGCGCATGTAGCGGCTGATTTCGAGAAAGCTCACTTCATCTTCGGCCGTGGGTTGAGCAGGCACTTCGAGTTTCATTGTTTCCCCATGCTCGGAGTCGGTGGGGAGATACACGCGAACCAGGTTCTCAACTTCGTTGGAAGTAAAAACGCCGCGCATCGTCCCGTAGGCCCTGGCCATGCTCGGCGGACCAGCCAGGAACCGGCCCAGGCGCCGGTGCTGCGGTCGGGCCATATGCCCCTCGAGCAGACATCCAAAACTCCTGGTCAACGGCCCGGCAAGACTCGCCCACCGCCCGAGCTTCGCCAACCTGGGCACCAGGCGGAACGACCGGTAGCCGCCAAATAATTCATCGCCGCCCAGGCCGGAAAGCACCACTTTCGCCCCACGATCGTGCGCATGCTTGGAAACGCAAAACGTGTTGAAACCATCGATGCTCGGTTGGTCCAGACGCGCAAGAAATTCCTTGATGAGCGCTTTCCCGGCGGTGGAGTCCAATCGCCAATCGAAGTGCTCGGTGTCGAAGTGCCGGGCTGTGCGGCCGGCCGCCTCCCCTTCGTTCAACTTCGGATCGCCGAACGAAATACAGAAGGTGCGCAGTTCCTTGACTCCCGTTCGACGAGCCAGCGCAACCAGCGCGGTTGAATCGATGCCGCCGCTCAAAAAGATGCCCACGGGCACGTCGCTCACAAAGTGTCGGCGAACAGAATCCTCCAGTGCGGCGCGCGTGGCGGACACGGCTTCGTCTCGAGTGAAAAGATCGTCGTGAAACTCCACACGCCAGTAACACTGCGTTGTGACTTCGCCTTGCCGCCACATCAAGTGGTGGCCCGCGGGCAGACAGTGCACCCCCTCGATCAAAGTTTCCGGCTCCTGAACGGAGCCGAACATGAGGTAACCTCGCAGCGCCGCGGCGGAGAGTCTGGCCGGCGCAAGTCCGCTTTTCAACAACGCTCGAATCTCTGACGCGAACGCGATGCTCCCGCCGCGCTGAGAGTAGTAAAGAGGCTTAACGCCGAGCGGTCCTCGCGCCAGGAAACAGGTTTGCTCGAGCTCGTCCCAAATCGCGAAGGCAAACATCCCGGCGAACTCATTGACGCAATCCGGACCAAGGCGTTCGTACATTTGCAACACGACTTCCGTGTCCGTCTCCGACCGGAACGTCCGTCCCTTTGCCTCGAGTTGCTTGCGCAGAGTGCGGAAATTGTAAATCTCCCCGTTGAACGTGATGTGATATCGTCCATCGGGAGAGGACATGGGCTGATGCCCGGCCGGGCTGAGGTCGAGAATGGCAAGCCGCGTATGCGCCAAACCGCATACCCAGTCATGCGCACTCGGAGTTCGGAGTTCGGAGTTCGGAGTTTGGAGTTCGGAAATGTAGATCCCTTCATCATCCGGTCCCCGGTGCCGCAGACACGCCTGCATGCGTTCCAGGGCCTGACGAGTGTCCGCCTGCCCGCCCGCAAAATCCACAATGCCCGCGATGCCACACATGGTTACCCTAACGTTGCATAAAGTGGGCATGCCCCCTCTCCCTTGATGCCTCTCCGCGCGCGTGGCACCGGCCTTGTTTGCACCGGCGCGGGGAGAGGGCAGGGTGAGGGGCAAGTCCACCTGAAAATGACAGGTCGTGATACGACAGAAAAGCCGGTTTCATACAGCGTTTACGCGTGGAGGTTGAACGCCATGCAACTTTTTTATGCAACTATGGGTGTTAGTTTCGCCAGTTGCCGACGGCTTCGCGCGCGGCCGCGAGAAAACGTTGCGCACCATTCCGGAGAGAGTGGTCTTTGACCGAATCGCGCGCGGCTTCCGCCATCGCGAGCAGCCTCTCCGGGGGAAGGGAGGCAGCCTCTCGGAGCGCCGTGTAGAGCGCGTGCTCATCCTGCGCGCGAATCAGCCAGCCGTTGCGTCCGGTTTCGAGAAACTCGAGCGCCGCCCCCATGCGATCAGTGGCAATCACAGGCAGGCCCGAGGCGAGGCCCTCCGGCACCACCAAACCCCAGCCATCGTACCGCGAAGGGACGCAAAGTACGTCCGCGCCGCGGTAGGCGGCGGGGAGGTCAACCCAATCCTTGAACCCTAGGAATTCGACGCGCTCAGAAACGGGATCGAGAATCCGGCGGAGCGCATCGCGCAGGCGCCCTTCGCCCATGAGACGAAGGCGGGCGTTGGGAAATTCTCGGGCGACTCGGACAAAGGCACGGCTAAGCAAATCAACCCCCTTGCGTTCGACAAGAGAGCCAGAAAAAAGAAATGTCCGAAGGCGTGACTCGTTTTGTGCAGCGCGCGTGGTATTCCCAAACCGTGACAGGTCGGAGAAATACGGTAGGTCATGGTACGCGCGGTGGCGTCCAAATTCTTCTTGGTACTGCTCGATCGCAAACTTCCCGATGCCCCAGATAGGTGCGCTGGAGGCATGTAGCGCGCGTAATTTCCAGCGGCGCAGCAACCGTCCGAGCAGCTTGTTCTTATAGCCAGGCCGTTCCCCCCAAAAACACCAGGGAAGCCCCGACTCTTGTCGCACGCGTAGCAATTCCGGCACCGGCGGCTCATTGTAGAAGTTGAAGATGGCAAGTCGCGCGCTTTGAAAGTCCAATTTCGCACGTTCCACCGCGTCCAGTTCGTCCCTGAAGAAATGCGCGCTATGATTTGGTTTGCCGCCGTTCCAGCTTCGAGTGGGATGGATGCGATGCAGATAATAGACCACAAAGCCATCTCGTTTGAGCCGGGCTACTTCGTTGAACAATTCCACCTGATACGGCGAGGCGAAGTGCGTAAGCACGACAATGTCCAACGGGCCACCCAACGACGCTTGCACCGTCGAGATTTCTCGTGACATCCGAGGATTTGCAAGGGACAGGTCTTGACTGCTTGAGGATCGCTTGTTCAAGGCTTGCGCAGTGTCGTGATGAGAAATGATCCCTGATTGCATTTGTTGAGCACGAATCGGCTGACGGCGTTCGGAGTGGCGTTCATCAACGCGTCTTTGAAGCGCGAAGCGGGGAAAGGGAAAATTTCCGCTTTTTGCCCTTTGATGCTCAGGTTTTCGAGAACGAAGCCATGGCTTTCGATGAGAGCGAGCCACTCCGCTGGGCTGTAAAAGCGCGCGATCGCCCCGTCCGTGCTCCGCTGCAACAACTCATGGAGCGAGCGTGCCCTTAGGAACCCGCCGCCGAGCACACCGCGGAAAAAACCATTGAAAACGTAGGAATAAAGAAAGCTGCGGTGGTACACCATCGTGGTGGCGCGTCCATCACGGCGTAATACACGGTTCATCTCTGCAAGAATCTGGCCGGTATTCGCCGAGTGGTGGATGACTCCCCAGCTCCAAATGAAATCGAACGACTCATCTGCGAAATCCATGAGCTCTGCATCCATCTGGCGGATGTCCCCCTTAAGTCCGAACACCTCAAAGCGTTTGCCAGTGCTTTTCACCGCATAGTCCGTGAGGTCGATGCCGGTGTAGCTCCTGCAGTGAGGTGCGAGCAGTTGCGCATGACTGCCATTACCGACCCCAATTTCCAGCACATCCATCTGCGGCAGCTCCTCGAAAGGCACGATTTCGTCGAACGGCCGCTCCTTTGGCGGGATATAGCGGGCAGCGTCACCGAAGAAGCGCCTGTCGATCTCTCCATAAAACTCGCGCGAAAATTCCGGCGCGGAAATCGTCGCGCGCCAGTCGTACCGCATGGGATTGGCTTCCCACCAAGCGCGATTCCTCTTTTGCCAATCATTCTGTTTCAGTTCGTCGGGCAACGCCGTGGGCGCATCGAATCCGGGAGGGAGCTTATGTTTTGTGTCCATTGCGGGTAATGATTTTCAAACCGAGCGCGTCCAGCGCCGCAACATCACTAAAAAGCTCCACCTGATATGGCGAGGGGAGGTGTGAGCAGAAAGACATTCATCTTAGGGTTTGTGCAAAAACAAATGTCCGACAGGAAGCGCAATTCAAACAAAATGCCCCTCACCCTGACCCTCTCCCGTCCGACGGGAGCGGGAACAGCCAGACCCGTCTCTCGCAGCTTCCAAAGCGGTTGGATACGCCGACC
>Ga0207670_10001295_pt1 | contig 13200 bp, 6 predicted proteins | sample KBSS23HmetaG_FD_184339 | JGI IMG/M metagenome (GOLD analysis project Ga0207670, IMG submission 184339) | Switchgrass rhizosphere microbial communities from Kellogg Biological Station, Michigan, USA - KBS S2-3H metaG (SPAdes) (version 2) | ecosystem: Host-associated > Plants > Roots > Rhizosphere... | reverse complement strand
CGGAAGCGTGTCAACGCCACGCTGCGTTGATCGGCGGCATCAATGTGATGAATGGACAGCTGACCTGCAAAGCAGTGGCGGAAGCACACGGTCTGCCTTTCGCGCCGCCGGCTTTGGAGTAACCGCAGGCGGATCTTCCTCCGGAGCGCGGGCGGTCCCCGCCCGCAGCACGTCGCACAGTCGAGACGGTCTGGGGCATTCCGGATAAGAAAGCACCCGTCTTCATCCATGTTAATCCGTGTCCATTCGTGGTTAAAAACATCTCCGCATGCTGCCACGATTTCAGGAGATACTGACGGAGTGCCGCTCAGCGCTACGCTCAACACACATGGACCGGAACGGTCCGCGGTCTGATGGTGGCGGTGTCAAGCGCCAGTAACCGCTCGCCACTCGGATACGTCTAAGGCTTTGAAATGCGGCATTCGATGGACGATATTCTGGTTATGAAAACCGTTTGGAAAACCTCCGTGTTAACGCTATCTGTTTCGGTCCTCCTGCTCGTTAACCCTGCCCAAGCCGCCTCGCACTATCGCTACGCTCAATACCGCGTTCCGCGGCACGCGCCGCCGGCCGGAAATCAGACCAACCAGACGAAGCCTGCTGAACCGCAGGAAAAACCCGTCAAGTTCAAGGACCTGCCGCTCCACGCGGAGTTCTATTTCCTTGCCGACAAGGAAAAGAAGTTGTTCCCGCGTATCAAAATTTCGGAAACCTCCGCCCGGACAGTGCCTACTGCGGGAAATCCGAACGTCACGGCCAGCCCCGTCCCGGCGGAGACTCAGGTAATTGCGAAAAAGGCCAATGCGGGTGGCAAGGATGACAAGAAGGAGCAGGGCGACAACAAGAAAAAGTCCTGAGCATTGGCATAGGTGCCCAGTAAGACGGAAGTCCTCAACCCTCGTTTCAACCGCATTTCACACCACTCGATTGATTGGCCAACATTCTATCGGGGCGCGTCTGTGCGCGGAGCGCCAGCCGTAGCGCGTCACGTGGATGCTGCCGGCTGGTCTGTGACACAGCCGCGCTCAAATCCCGGTAGAGTCGCCATCTCGAGCATTCCAGGGTCGCTTCATCCATTTTGGGGCGTGCAACGGAGAACACGACCGAGCTATGATCACCACAATGCCCTACGACCAAAGCGAGGATCGAGCCGCATTGCAGACGCGGCACGACAGCTTTAGAACGACGCATTGGAGCGTCGTGCTGGCGGCGCGCGAGCCCAACGCGCCGCAGGCCGCTGCTGCGCTGGCTGGACTGTGCCACACCTACTGGTATCCCCTCTACGCCTTCGTCCGCCGCAAAGGACACAGCCCGCATGACGCGCAGGACCTCACACAGTCGTTTTTCGCCCGGCTGTTGGAGAAAAACTACCTCGCGCAGGCCGATCGCGAGCGCGGGCGGTTCCGCACGTATCTCCTGGCGGCGCTCACCCACTTCCTCGCCGATGAATGGGACAAGGCGCGGCGCCTGAAGCGCGGCGGCGGTCGGGAAATGATCTCGTTCGACGCGGCCTCGGCCGAGGAACGCTACCGGCTGGAGCCGAGCGATCAAATCGACGCGGCGAAACTCTACGAACGCCGGTGGGTCACGACGCTTTTCGACAAGGTGCTCGCGCGGCTGGAAGAAGAGTTTCGTGATTCCGGCAAAGGCGAGTTGTTCGAAGGTTTGAAAAGTTCACTGCTCGCTGATGGCAGCGCGTCGAGTTACGCGCAATTGGGGGCACGGCTTGGCCTGAAGGAGGACGCGGTGAAACAGGCCGCGCATCGGATGCGGCGCCGTTACCGCGAACTGTTCCGCGAGGAGATCGCGCAGACCGTGGCCGGACCGGGCGAAGTGGAGGATGAGCTGAAGCACCTCTTCGCCGTGTTGAGCGGCGAGACGTGATGCGTGATGCGTGGTGCGTGATTTGCTGTCACGAACACGCATCACGCATCACTTTTCCGGTCACTTTGCGCCAGGTTCGCCTCAGAAGAAAGTGGAAGTCTCCGTAATTAAGATGATTGGTGACACGACATCGAAGCCGACCTGTCCCAACTGCGGCGCGGAAGTCCCGCCCGACGCCCCGCGCGGCTACTGCCTCAAATGCCTCTTCGCCCTCGGCACCACCGAGTCTGATTCAGTGGCGACTGAGCCAGCGCACAAATCCGAAATCGGAAATCCGAAATCGGAAATCGCCAGCCGCTCCTTCGGCGACTACGAACTGCTTGAAGAAATCGCCCGCGGCGGCATGGGCGTCGTTTACAGGGCACGCCAGAAGAGCCTTGGCCGCATCGTCGCGGTGAAGGCGCTCTTGTTCGGCGACCAGTCGGGCAAGGACCTCGCGCAACGGTTCCGCGCGGAAGCGGCGGCGGCGGCCAGTTTGCAACACCCCAACATCGTCGCCATCCACGAAGTCAGCGCACACCAAGGACAACCGTTCTTCGTGATGGATTTCATCGAGGGTCAAAGCTTGGGCAAGCTCAGTGCGGAATGCGAAGTGCGAAATTCGGAATGGCCGCGCCGCGCAGCGCGTTACGTCAGGATCATTGCCGAGGCCATCCATTACGCGCACGAACACGGAATCCTGCACCGCGACCTCAAGCCGTCCAACGTCCTGATCGATCCGTTCGACCAGCCGCGCGTGACCGACTTCGGCCTCGCCAAGCGGCTGCATCACGACAGCGAACTGACCTTGAGCGGCCAGGTGCTCGGCTCGCCGAACTACATGCCCCCGGAGCAGGCCGCCGCCAAACGCGGGCTGGTCGGCCGACGCAGCGACGTCTATTCGCTCGGCGCGATTCTCTATCACCTGCTCACGGGCCGTGCGCCGTTTGTGGGCGAGACGCTCACCGACACGTTACACGAAGTGTTGAACACGGAACCGGTCTCGCCACGCCTGCTCAATCCGAGCGTGCCGTGCGACCTGGAAACCCTCTGTCTGAAATGCCTGGAGAAAGAACCGGCTCGGCGCTACCAAACGGCGCAGGCGCTCGCGGAAGACCTCGACCGTTTCCTCAAAGCTGAACCGATCCGCGCCCGGGGCATTGGCCCAGCCGCAAAGATGTGGCGCTGGTGTCGGCGCAAACCGCTCGTGGCTTCCCTTGGTGCCGCGACGCTCGTTCTCCTGCTCGCCATCGCGGTCGGTTCGCCCATCGCCATCTATCACATCAATCACGAACGGCAGCGGGCGAAGCGGGGCGAATTGGAAGCTCGGCAAAAAGCCTACGCCTCGGACATGAACCGCGCCCAACAAGCGCTGGCCCAGAACAACCTCAGCAGCGCTTTGGAGCTTCTAAATCGTCACAGACCATTGCTTTCAGCCGCGGGGAATCAGCCTTCGGAACAGGATCTGCGCGGCTGGGAGTGGCGTTACTTGTGGGGCCAATGTCAGTCCGATGCGAAAGCCGTTTTTTGTCGCGGATTAGCACCTATCACAACTCTGACGGTTTCCCATGACGGGAATTGGCTTGCGGTTGGTATGATTAGGGACGGGGTTTCCATCCGGAACCTGGCCACCGGCCAAGAGATCACCCGCCTGCCTGCCGGCGCCGGCGGGGTCCATGCGGCATTTTCGCCACGGGAATTATTGCTGGCATATTCGTCGTCGGCTGGTTTTGGCTCCACCGCCAGCCACGAATACAGTGTCCGACTGTGGAATGGAACGGCTCGGGAAACTAGAGCGAATTTTGCGCTCAGTGCCGAGTGCATGGGGCTGGCCTTCTCGAAGGATGGACAGACTCTTGTGACGTGCACAAAGGAACCAGGCAGCGAAATCGCGCTCTGGCGAGTGTCCGATGGAACCAAACTGGCGGCTTTTCCCGCCCCTCGGACCGGCTGGGAGTTTCCCCCTTTCGCCGTGGCTCGTGATCTAACCCTCGCAGCTCATGCAACCGAGGACGATAAAGTACGTGTGGTAGATCTGACGACAGGCGAGGAGCGTCGGAAAGAGAAGGCAACCGAGGATTCCGTCTTGTCTCTTGCTTTTTCGCCAGACGCGAAGGTGCTGGCCTCTGGCGCAGGTTTGGCGGAGTCGGATATTCGCCTTTTGGATGTTGCCTCGGGGATCGAGATCGGACACTTATCGGGACACCGTGCCGGCGTTGACAAATTGGTGTTTTGGCCGGACGGAAAAACTCTGGCCTCAGCCAGTTCTGATCAAACGATCCGATTGTGGGACGTGAGGGACCCGCGAAAAGGACGGGCACTGGCCACCCTGCGAGGTCACCAGAGCTCAGTGCAAGCGCTCGCGTTATTGTCAGACAACGTGACCCTAGCGAGCGGTTCAGCCGACGGATCAGTCCTGCTTTGGAACACTGCGGCGCCCCGCGGTGAGCGGAGCTGCGTCACCTTGCCAATAATGGTGGCTGAATGGGTCTTTGCTCCGGACAGCAAGTCCGTAGTGTCTGTGGACCCGCAAGGAAGCGTGGCACGGTGGCACGGAACGAACTTTGCGGAGGTTGAAAGGCTGCTTGAGATCGGCACAAATTTCAACGAGCTATGCATTTCCAAAGATGCCTGCTGGCTGGCCGATGCCTCCGAAGATGGCACAGTTCGAGTGTGGGATTTGCAAAAACGCATTCGTTTACAAGAATTCACCGCGCATTCGGGGGCGGTCCGCCTTCGCCAGTTTATGGCCGGGGACCGCCGATTGCTCATCGGCCACAGCGATGACAATTCGCTGCACGACTGGGATCTAAAGACATGCCGGGAGACTCGCTCTTGGCCAGGCATGCCGGGATTGAGCACTCGTGCGTTCTCTCCAGATGGCAAGTGGTGTTTCACTTCGACGATCAATCCGAACGCCAATTCCACCGCTTCGCTTATCGATCTTGTCACCGGCCGGGAGATGAATCTGACTGCGAATTCGTTTGTCACGGCATCGTTTTCTCCAAACGGCAAGCTCTTCGCCGCTGGCGGTTGGGGCAGGTTTGCCCGCTTGTGGGAAACAGCGACGCAGAAGGAACTCGCCACCTTTCAAGGATTCCTCTCCAGCGTTTGGTCGGTGGCGTTCTCGCCCGACGGCAAGCGCCTTGCGACGGGCAGCAACGGCACGGAGGCCATCAAGCTCTGGGACGTGGAGAGCCACCAGGAGTTGCTCACCTTGGAGGCCTCGGGATCGGTGTTCAATTCCTCGGCGTTCTCGCCGGACGGTAATGTGCTTGGTGCCAAGAACTGGCACGACGTTTTGCATCTCTGGCGCGCACCATCCTGGGAAGAGATCGAAACGCTGGAAAGGGAAATAAAATGACGGCCGCCCCTCAATGACCGATCTGCGGTTGCCTCATTTCTGTTGAAATTCAGTGCGGTCAGGCGGGGTTTGCGAATCCGTTGCGGTCCTCAACCTCGTTACCCCAAAACCTCGTCGAAAATTTCCTCCACTTTTCCTGTCACCTTCTCCGGGGAACGCCTCAGAAACAAAGTGAACGGACAAACAACCATCTTAATGAAAGCTCGATTCTCGAAGCCGGTTCAATTGGTTACGGTAGCAAACTTTGTTGGCAATCACCTAAACACTGCATCGCCATGAATGATTACTTGATGAAGCAGAATTTTTTCACAGTGTTCGCCATCCTCTCCCTCTTGGTTGGCGGGACTCATTCTTCGAACGCCCAAGTCGAAGTGCTCATCGCCCAGCAGGCCTATCTCAAAGCGTCCAATACCGGGGCCAACGACGGCTTCGGCGCCGTGGCAATATCGGGCGACACGCTGGTGGTGGGAGCACCGCATGAAGATAGTAACGCCACTGGCATCAACGGCAACCAGAGTAACAACAGCGCCACAGACTCAGGCGCGGCCTACGTTTACGTGCGCAACGGGACGAACTGGAGCCAGCAGGCGTATCTCAAGCCTTCCAATACCGGAGCGGGCGACTACTTCGGAGTTGCGGCGGCTATCTCGGGCGACACCTTGGTCGTCGGAGCTCCAAGAGAATCCAGCAACGCTACCGGCGTTAATGGGGACCAGGGCAACAACAGCGCGGGTTCCTCCGGCGCGGCCTACGTCTTCGTTCGAAGTGGGACCAACTGGAGCCAGCAGGCGTATCTCAAAGCTTCCAACACTGGAGGAGGTGACTACTTCGGCAACACGGTTTCGATTTCCGGCTACACAATCGTCGTCGGTGCGGCCAGTGAGGATAGCAACGCCCCGGGTGTGAATGGTGACCAGAGTAACAACAACACCTTCAACGCGGGGGCGGCTTACATCTTCGTGCGGAGCGGGACGAATTGGAGCCAGCAAGCCTATCTCAAAGCCTCTAACCCGGGACTGAATGACGAATTCGGTTCCTGCGTGTCAATCTCGGGCGACACAGTAGTGATCGGTGCGGAAGGGGAGGCCAGCAACGCCACCGAGGTGAATGGCAACCAGAGCGACAATAGCGCGTCCTACGCAGGCGCGGCCTACGTTTTCGTGCGCAGCGGGACGAACTGGAGCCAGCAGGCCTATCTGAAAGCTTCCAATACCAGGGCGAGTGATGAATTCGGCCTCACACTCGCGGTTTCGGGCGACACAGTCGTAGTCGGGGCGCATCACGAGGACAGCGACGGCATTGGCATAAACGGAAACCAGAACAACTTCGCCGCCGAAGACTCCGGTGCGGCTTACATTTTCGTTCGGAGCGGGACCAATTGGGCCCAGCAGGCCTATCTCAAAGCATCGAACAGCGATATCGGCGACGAATTCGGAGATCAAGTGGCGGCATCAGGCGACGTGGTGGTGGTCTCGACTGGAGGCGAGAGCAGCAATGCTACTGGAGTGAATGGCGATCAAAGCGATAACAGCGCCCCGATAGCTGGGGCGGCTTACGTATTCGTGCGCCAGGGGACCAATTGGACTCAGCAGGCCTATCTTAAAGCCTCAAACACGGAAGCGTATGACGAATTCGGCGCCAGAGTAGCAGTATCGGGCGACACCGTGGTGGTCGCGGCATTTAGTGAATCCAGTAACGCCACCGGAGTGAACGGCAATCAGAACGACAACAGCGCGACCGCCTCCGGTGCCGCGTACGTCTTCACTGGCTTGGGGCCGTCCGCGCCTCAACTCGCCTTCGAGCGGTCCGCTGGAAGCGTGCGAATTCTTTGGCCGCTCTCGGCCGCAAACTTCATGCTCGATGAAACCGACAACCTCAACCCGGTTACTTTGAACGGCTGGGTCCAAGTCCCTTTCCCGTATCAAACCAACGCCACGCATGTTTCCATCACGCTGCCGCTGGCGGCGGAGAACAAATTCTACCGCTTGCGCAAGCCGTAGCGCTGCTTTGGCATTCAGGAGATATGCTCCTGATGCCTTGCAGTTGCCTTGGGCAGCGCGCCCGCCTCGGGCGCAGTGGGCCGCGCCCTCGCGGGCCACTTGGTACACCCAAACCGGTTCACTGTTTGCTGAGCTCGTTCGTGTCGGTGTTCGGCCCGTCCTCCGTAGCAGCAGAGCATGCACTCATTCCCGCGCTCGGGATACTGCGGAGGGTGGACGCGAGGGTGCTCCGAACGGCAGCCGAGGCGGCTGCGCTCCCCAATCATTTCGACTGCATTATCCAATTGGATACAACCAGGCACCCGCAATAGCGATGCTCCGCTGGCTTCGCCACAGCGTGGTTACTCATCCACCCTCCAACGCGCGACGGTCTTAATTGTCCTTTTAGAAGCGGGCCGGCGGGTTACGATAACGCTGGATGACAGCCACGGATTCATCGGACCATTTGCCCGGACTCGCGCGAGAGTTTACGACCACGCATTGGAGCGTCGTGCTGGCTGCGCGTGACGGCGTGTCCCCGCAAGCCGTCCAGGCGTTGGAAAAGTTGTGTCGCACCTATTGGTATCCGCTCTACGCGTATGTCCGCCGCAAGGGGAACAGCCGGGAGCACGCGCAGGATTTGGCCCAGGGGTTCTTCGCCCAGGTGCTCCAGAGAAATTTTCTCGAAAATGTCGGTCCGCAGAAGGGCAAATTTCGCTCGTATCTCCTGGCGGCGCTTAATCACTTTGTTTCCGACGAATGGGATAAGTCGAGAGCCGAGAAACGCGGGGGCGGGCAGTCGTTCATTTCCCTCGACGATCACAACGCCGAGGAACTGTATCTGCTCGAACCAGATGCGGGCGCGCCTGCGGAACAGATTTTTGAGCAACGCTGGGCGTTGACTTTGCTCGCGCAGGCCTTGGCCCTTCTGCGGGAGGAATTCGTCGCCGCCGGAAAAACTCGCGAGTTCGATCTCTTGAAGATTTTTCTCTCCACCCTCACGAGCGATGGCGCTTACGACGCCGTGGCCGTGGACTTGGGATTGGCGGTCGATGCCGTCGCCGTGAAGGTGCATCGGTTGCGGCAGCGTTATGGCGAACTCATTCGAGCGGAGATCGCGCACACGGTCGCCAGTCCGGCAGACATTGAGGAAGAGCTGCGGCACTTGTTCGACGCCGTCGGGCAATAAACACCAAAGGACCCTACGCGGCTGACGCCCACTCACAGCTTTAGGACTGGGGCGGGAAGCGAAGCGCCACGCCGCTTTCGGACGCGGCCTTGTGCAGGAAAAGCGGTGTCGTCGCTGCGCTCTGCCACCGCAGTCCAAATCTTTTTCGAAAATGACCAATCGGGTTGATCTGTTGTGTAATCCTGGGGCGAATCTTCCTTTGTAAGGTGCAAAGTGTCGGTGCGCGGACAACGAGTCCGCGCTCCGAGCCAGCATGAGCGCGACGCAAAAATGTCCGAAGTGTGGGGCGGCCCTGACCAGCGGTGCCTTCGAAGGGCTCTGCCCTGTGTGCATGGTCCAGGTGATGCGCGAGGCTCCAACGATTGTCTCCGTGACCGAAAGGCCGGGAGACAAAATCGGACGCTACAAGCTGCTCCAAAAAATCGGCGAGGGCGGCTGCGGCGTGGTTTACATGGCGGATCAGGAAGAACCGGTGCGCCGCCGCGTCGCGCTCAAGGTCATCAAGCTGGGCATGGACACCCAGCAGGTCGTCGCCCGGTTCGATGCCGAGCGTCAGGCGCTGGCGCTCATGGATCATCCGAACATCGCGAAGATTCACGACGCGGGAGCGACCGATGCTGGCCGGCCCTACTTTGTGATGGAACTAGTGCGCGGCGTGAAGATTACCGACTACTGCGAGCAGAACCAACTTCCCACCATCGAGCGGATCGACTTGTTCATCCAGGTCTGCCAGGCCATCCAGCATGCGCATCAAAAGGGGATCATTCACCGCGACATCAAACCGTCAAACGTCCTCGTGACACAGCATGATGGCGTGCCGCTGCCGAAGGTGATCGACTTCGGCATCGCCAAGGCCACGACCGACCAGCGGCTCACCGACAAGACGTTATTTACCGCCTTCGAGCAGTTCATTGGAACGCCCGCCTACATGAGTCCCGAACAAGCGGAGATGAGCGCCTTCGATATTGACACGCGCAGCGACCTCTACTCGCTCGGCGTGTTGCTCTACGAACTGCTCACCGGCAAGACCCCGTTCGACGCGAAGGAACTCGTGGAGTCAGGCCTTGACGCGATGCGCAAGACGATTCGCGAGAAGGAACCGCCACGCCCCAGCACGAAATTGAGCCAGACGCTCGTAGCCGCAGACGTGCAGAGGCGGACCTCTGGAGGTGCCGAGGAATCCGCCTCCTCACGTCGGCGGCTACAGGAACTCATCAACCTGTTGCGCGGCGATCTCGACTGGATTGTGATGAAGTGTCTGGAGAAAGACCGCTCGCGTCGTTACGACACCGCGAACGGGTTGGCGCTGGACCTGACGCGGCATCTCGAAAACGAACCGGTCGTCGCCAGACCGCCCTCCGCCGCCTACCGTTTCCAGAAAGCATTTCGCCGGAACAAACTTGCCTTCGCCGCCGGCGGAGCGGTTGTGCTGGCGCTTCTGGCCGGCATGGCCGTCAGTTTGTGGCAGGCCAGAGTTGCACAGAACGCCCGGCGAACGACTGAACATCACAACTATGTTGTGAGCATGAACCTGGCGCAGGCAGCCTGGGAACAGAACAATCTCACTCGCCTGCGAGACATATTGGCTGAGACCGCGACAGCTCCGGAGCGCGGCTTCGAGTGGTACTTCTGGCAGCGCCACCTGCGGTTGGGACCGCGAACATTGCGAAGCCACACCGAGCCAGTTCTTGCTGTTGCCTGTTCCCCGGACGGACACAAGATCGTCACGGGCAGCGCTGATCAGACCGCGAAGGTGTGGGATATGGCTACGGGCAAGGTGTTGCGGACCTTGCGGGGCCACGACGGGCCAGTCCGATCAGTCGTTTTTTCATCGGACGGCAAGCGGATTCTCACCGGCGGTTGGGATGGGAAAGCCAGGGTGTGGGACGCGGCCAGCGGCGAGGTAATCCACACCTTGGAAGGACATACCCATCAGATTTTCTCGGTGGCCTTCTCCACGAACGGCCAGCGGGTTGTCACCGGCAGTCGAGATCAGACGGCCAAGGTGTGGGATGCAACCAGCGGAAATCTGTTACGCACCATTGAAGGGCACGGCGGTGTGGTGTGGTCCGTGGCGTTCTCACCAGATGGAGAGCGGATCGTCACCGGCAGTTGGGATCGGACCGCCAGAGTGTGGTCCGTGGCCGACGGCAGAGAGTTAGTCAAGTTCGTCGGGCACGGCGACGCGGTCTTCGCCGTGGCGTTTTCTCCGGATGGAAAACGAATTGTCAGCGGCAGCCTCGATCAGACGGCAAAGGTCTGGGAGGCGGCCAATGGCCACGAGCTATTCACTCTTCGAGGCCACAGTTCTACGGTAGCCTCAGTGGCCTTTTCGTCTGACGGTCAGCGCATCGCCACCGCTGGCGACGATCAAACGGCTCGGGTGTGGGACGCAGGGACTTTCCCTGAATTGCTTGCGGTGAAGAAGCACGGCTCGCCGATCAGTTCCGTGGTCTTTTCTCCGGACGGCCAGCGGATCATCACCGGGGGTGGGTCGCTGGGCTTTTCTCCCGATGGTGATACGATTATTCCCGGCAGCGGAGATCGGACGGTTAAGGTTTGGGAGCTTTCCAGCGACAAAGAAGCGCTCACTCTGAAAGGACACGCCAGCGGAGTCCTCGCTGCGACCTTTTCCCTGGGCGGAGAGCGGATTGTCACCGGGAGCCTGGATCAGACGGCGAGAATTTGGGATGTCGTTACTGGGAAGGAGTTGGGAGTACTCAGCGGTCACAGCGGTGCGATTCGTTCCGTGGCCTTTTCTCCGAACGGTCAGCGCGTTGTCACCGCCAGCTTCGATCGGACGGCCAAGGTGTGGGATGTAGCGACCGGCCAGCCATTAGTCACCTTTGGTCAGCACAGCAACCTGGTCAAGTCCGCAGCCTTTTCTCCGGATGGCCGGCGCGTCGTCACCGGCGGCGAGGATGGCGCTGCCAGGGTGTGGGACCCGGACACTGGAGAGGAACTGTTCACTTTCAAAGGGAATCATTGGGTCTGGTCGGTAGCGTTTTCTCCAGACGGACGGCGGATCCTGACCGGCAACGAATTCGGGGATTCGGACGCCACGATTTGGGATGCAACCAGCAGAGAGCGGATTCGCGGCTTGAAGGGCCACGCCTCTTTTGTAATGTCTGCGGCTTTTTCGCCGGACGGTCGGCGGATCGCTACCGCCAGCGCGGATGGGACGGCCAAGGTGTGGGACGCGGCGACCGGCGCCATTCTCTCCACGCTGAGCGGACACAGTGATATAGTCATGTCTGTGAGCTTTTCGCCCAACGGCAAGAGGATTCTCACCGGGAGCCGGGATCAAACAGCGAGATTGTGGGACGTGGCGAGCGGAAGGGAGCTGCTCAGCCTCAAAGGGCACAGGGGCTGGGTGGTTACGGTGGCGTTCTCGCGGGACGGTCAGCGGATTGTCACCGCCAGCTCGGATGGAACCGCCAAGGTATGGCAGGCGGACTCTGCGGAGGAGGTCAAGAATTGGCAAAGCGAAGAGCGGTGGGCTGCCGAGGCGCAATCCCGAGAGCAAGCGGCCGAGGCGGCCGCCGCAACGGAACAGGCCCGTGCGTCGCGCATGAAGATGCCGGGCGAGATCAACCGTTGGCTGGTTCTCTTGCCTATCCCATTTGAAGGCATTGGTGGCGCTGACGCCCTGCAAGTGGCAGAGGTAGCGCGCGAGAGCCAGCTTCGCCCTCGAGTCGGCGACAAGATCAAAGTCGGTAAGAGTGCTCTGGTTTGGCGTCAATCAGAGGACTACCTGCTCGATTTCAACCAAATCGTGGGACGCGAAACGCAATTCAGCGTCGCCTACGCGGTGTGTTATCTCGAGAGTCCGACCACTCAGACCAATTTGGTCCTGAAAGTCGGCAGCAGCGATCAGGCAAAGATCTTCCTGAACGAACGCGAAATTTACCGGATCACCAATCCTCAAAGCTGGAAACCAGATCGCGATACGGTCGCGGGAGTGGGATTGAAAGCCGGGGTGAATGTTCTGGTGTTCAAGGTCGTGAACGAGCGCACGGACTGGGGAGGATCAGTCCGTATCACAGATGCCGCGGGACAGGTAGTAAAAGGGCTGCGAGTGACGGTTGATCCCGGAACCAGGAACTGAGGCTCCTCAGCGCGAGCGACGCTTGGTTGTCGTTGTTCAGCTTGCGTCACTCTTGCGCACGAGAAACTTTTTGTTCGCCAGACGACCCACAGGATTCCCACCGATAGCCTTACCCCTCAAGGCTGGCAATATTTACGGCTCAGAAACTTTTTCCTCCGATTTCTTGAAATCCTGTCGCGGATTCTCCTTTGGAAGGGTGGAAACAGTGACGGGACAGCACGTGGCCTTGGTAGCCAAAATTTCCTGTCCGTCCCAAACGAAGAAAACCAACAAACAAAAGGAACAAAAGATGAAGCTCAAAACGCAAATAGCAGTCATCACTCTCGCGGTCGCCGCAAGCACTTTACTGGTGTGGAGTGACGGCCACAAAAACCACCCCCCGACAATCGAGGGCGCGCACCGAACGATCCAAGGCGCCTGGCGAACGATGGTTACGGGCGTCGATTGTCAGACTGGCGTCCCCCTGGGGGCTCCTTTCCCGGGTCTGTTCACCTTTAATGAGGGCGGTACGATGTCGGAATATGGTATTGGCCCGGGTTCGAATCCCGCTCTCCGTAGCCCCGGCCACGGAGTTTGGCAGCACGAACATGGCTGGCAGAATTTCTCGTACGCGTTCACATATTATCGCTATAACTCGAGCGGCGTTTTTATCGGATCGCAGAAAGTTACGTCTGCTTTGGAACTCGGAGCAAGCGGC
>Ga0207670_10001291_pt1 | contig 13212 bp, 10 predicted proteins | sample KBSS23HmetaG_FD_184339 | JGI IMG/M metagenome (GOLD analysis project Ga0207670, IMG submission 184339) | Switchgrass rhizosphere microbial communities from Kellogg Biological Station, Michigan, USA - KBS S2-3H metaG (SPAdes) (version 2) | ecosystem: Host-associated > Plants > Roots >... | reverse complement strand
AGATCTGTGTCGGCCACTCCGGCGCCTTCTTCGACCAACAGGCCGGCGCTGCGCGAGGCGCGGACCAGCGGGTGATGAGAGACTATGCGGTGCAGGTCAGTCCAGAGACGATTGACGTCTGAAGACCGAAGACTATCGACCCACTTCGCAGTCTTTCCTTGCCGGTCGTTGCGGCGCTCTCGGGGCATGGGGCGTTTTTTCACCAGCTCCGGGGTTCGCTGCTTTTTCAGGATCTTCACTTATGGATTTCACAGGATTGTCCGTGTTGGTCCTACTCTTGGGAGTTTTTCACTGGGAATCGGCGGGTTTTGCCCTTGTTCTGCGCTGAATTGTCGTAATTCGTATAGTCGAAATTGGAGGGTGAGTCCTGGAGAATGCTGACAGGTAACCGGTTCTGGCCCCTGACTAACGGAAGGCATGGTAACAAGATATTAAAGAATGAGCAACATTTTTTTACATTTGAAGGGAATAGCGAAATAGCTCAGAAAAAAGTGAGAAAAGCTTCTGGAATATAGGCGGGATTGTGTGTTTTGTTACGTTGAACTCAGGAGACGGATGAAAACCTCAACGAGAACATTGCCTTTCTTAAAAACAGCCGCTTGTCCTGCTTCAGCGACTTTGCTCTCGTTTCGCGTGGGTAGCCTCTCGGTGGGAGCGGCGGTCATCGTCAAGGACCACCTGGAGGTCTGTGATTTTTGCAGCGCCGAACTGCCGCTGCTGGCGCATCACACGGCGGGCGCGGATCGTGGATTCAAGACGCCCGAAATCCCCTTGGATCTCCGCATTCTGGCCGAGTCAATACTGGCAAAGCGCTAAGAAGAATTTCTCGCGCAAAGTCGCAAAGGCGCAAAGGAAGACGGGAAGAAGGCGATCAAGCCCTTTCTTTGCGTCTTCCTTTGCGCCTTTGCGACTTTGCGGGAAATCACCTGTTTAGGAGTAAAGCTCTTCGATTAAATCCCCGTAGCGCTCGTCGATGACTTTGCGTTTGACTTTCAGGGTGGGCGTGAGCTCGCCGCCGTCGATGGTGAACTCATTCGGCAGCAACGCCACGCGGCGGATGCGCTCGTAGTCAGCCAGCTCGGCAGTTAGCCTGGCGATGTCTTTTTGCACTATCTTGATCGCGGCCGGATCCTTGCTCAACGCGTCGCGGTCCTTCGAAGACGTTTCTTCACCCGCTTCTGCGAGCGCCTGTTTCAGACTTTCCCATTCAGGAACGATCAACGCCACCGGCTGCTTCCGACCAGTTCCAACAACCACCACCTGACTGACAAACTCGCTCTCCTTCAACAGACTTTCGATCAACTGCGGCGCGACATATTTTCCGTTCGAAAGCTTGAACAGGTCTTTCTTGCGATCGGTGATGTATAGATGACCGTTTTTCTCGAGATGACCGACGTCGCCAGTGTAGAACCAACCATCCTTCAGCACCGCGGCAGTCGCTTCCGGCTGGCCGTAGTAACCACGCATCACATTCGGACCGCGCACTAGGATCTCGCCGTCGTCAGCGATCTTGATTTCAATGCCCTCGAAAGGTATTCCCACCGAGCCAACGTTATTGTTGCCGGGCCGGTTTGCCGAGACGATGCACGTCTCCGTCGCTCCATAACCTTGCAGGATCGGTATGCCGGCAGCCAGGTACGAGTACGACAACGTCGGCGAGAGCGGCGCGCCGCCCGAAACGAAGTATCGCAAACGCCCGCCCACACCCTCGCGCCACTTCGAAAATACCAGCTTACTGGCAAGCTTCTGCTTGATTCCCAGCCGCGGCGAGACCCACTTTCGTTTGTCTTTGAGCTCGCCGTAGCGCTGCCCCACCGCGAGCGATCGCATGAAGATCGACTTCTTATAGCCCTTCTCGGCCATGCCTTTCTTAATGATCCGGTGATAGACCTTTTCAAACAGGCGCGGCACGGCCGTCATCACGGTCGGCGCAACTTCGCGCAGGTTCTCGCCAACCTGCTCCATCGATGCGGAGTAGTAAACCGACACGCCGCAATAGCAAAAAACGTAGAACCCGTCTCTTTCGAAGATGTGCGATAGAGGCAGCACTGACAGCGCTACGTCAGTCGGCCCGATCGGCAAACCCTTTCCGATCGAGATCACGTTTGACATGAAGTTATTGTGCGTCAACATCACGCCTTTCGGCTCGCCCGTGGTGCCTGAGGTGTAAATGATCGTCGCGAGGTCGTCCGGCCTGACGGCTTGCAGGTAAGCGTCAAATGCACCGGGACGTTGTTGGGCTAACTCACGGCCTTTTTGCTCCAACGTGTTCAAGTCGAAGCCGTGATCGATGTCTTCGGCAACTTCGGTATCGAAGAAGATGACGTGCTCCAGAGGCCGTTTCGCCAGCACCGGCTGCACGTGCTTGTAGAGCCGGCGAGTGGAGATGAACATCGCTTTCGCGCCGGAGTCGGAGAGAATGTATTCAACCTGGTCCAGCGCCTGCGTGGTGTAAATCGGAACGTTGATCGCGCCGAGACTCAGGATCGCGAGATCGGCGATCGACCAATCGGGACGATTCTCGGAGAGCAAGGCGATGCGATCTCCCGGCCGCACGCCAAGATCCGAAAGGCCAAGAGCAACATTCTTTACGCGCTCAATAAACGCGGCCGCGGGAATGTTGTGCCACTTACCGTCAGCGCGGTAGTTCAGCGCATCTTCTTTGTTGTGACGGGAAACTGCACCAAGGATCAAACCCGGAACGGAAGACGCTTCCCTGGAGGTTTCAGTTTTCGCGGATTTTGCCGAGACCATCGGAATTTACGCCATATCTTAAACCACAAAGACAGAAAGACACTAATTTCATTAATACAATTTGTGTCTTAGTGCCTTAGTGGTTCAGATCTTTCTGAGAACTGCGGCGGTGGCGCTTTCGCGGTGCGTTTTCGACGCGCCCGTTGAGCGTCGCCAGTGCGGCTACGACCAGGAACAGCAACGCATTCGACGTCGTGTGCAATGTGAAATCGAAAAAGCTATGCACCAGCACAGCAAAGCAACCACTCAGCGCCGCCAACGCCACGCCACGCCGGAAATCATCCTGGGATCGGGCACGCTTCAAAGCCAAATAAAACAACACCACCACAAAGCTTAATGCCACAACGCCGCCAATGATCCCGCCGTCGGAAAGCACTTGCAGATAGTCGTTGTGCGCCTGCTCGAGACGGAAGAAACCATTACGCGTGTCGTACTTCGTATAAACCACACCGAACGCGCCCAACCCAGTTCCGACGTATGGATGCGCCTTGATAATGTCCAGCGTCACGGACCAAAAATGTGCGCGACCGGTAGTCGGATCGTTATAGTTGACGCTGTCGATGAAACGATAGATTGAAAACTCACCACCCAATGTCATCACGCCGACAAACAAACCAAACAGCAGCGCCGCAGCCATCCCAACCCGCATGCCAACCTGCTTCAAACGGCTCGAATGCGTCCTGTGCCGTTCACTTTGCGAACGCCAGATCGCGGTCACTACGACCAGAAACATGATCTCCGCCACGAGGCTGATGATGCCGCCGCGCGATGCGGTCATCACGAGCGCAATACCCATCATTCCGGCAATGAAAACGTAAAGCAGTCGCTTGTCTTTATCGACACCGCCCGCAAAGAGCAAACCTAGCGGCAGCGCAATCGTCAGTTCCATGTAACCGGCGAAATGGTGTCGGTTGATGAATGGACCGAAAGCGGTGCTCTGGGGTAACTCTCGCAGCCAGTAAACCTTGGTTGGACTGGTGAACGACTGCGTCAACCCGAATATCGCGAGGCAAAAGCCGAAGATCATGATCGTCCGCACGAGCACGTGCAGGCGATGTGGCGTGTCGACAAACACGAGCGTCGCCGCAAAGTAGATCAGTAGCGTTGCCAGTTGGACCAGCACGAGCCGCGTCGAATAAGGATCGAGCGATAAGGTGTTCGCGAGTCCGAAGGCCGTGTCAGATGTCACTGCGCGGAGTGGCAGCAGTTGCACTAAGCCGAGGGCCAATGCTCCGAGCAGGGGCAGTTGCAGCAGGTTGCGGCTGACTCTGAAGTTACCGAGACGCCACGAGTCGACCACCCACAAAACCAGGACTGTTAGTCCGCCGAGGTTGAACAACCCGAGCGCCCAGTAGTGAACGGTGCCGTAAGCGAGCGCCGATAGCACGATCGCGATGCAGATCACGAGAAACGCAAACCGGCTGGCCAGCGTGTGCCTGGGGCGATGAACGCGATGCTCCGAAGAGCTCGTTCTCGCCGGCGGCGGCGCGCTGTCCGCAACCGCGATGCTAGTGTCGTTTGATACTGAAGTTGTCATACCAAACCGAACCAAAAATCGGACAAACCGGCGTTTCTTCAGAGACGCATGAATTACGTACAATCCTCACAATCACAGCTTCAGTTTTTTCACCTGTCTTGAAAGTGAAGTTGACGCGGTTCCAGTTGTTAGTCCCGCGCGGCGCCGCTGTTGAAGCAACGATTGTCTTTTCGTCGATCGGATCGACGATATCAATCAGCGGCGTGCTTCCACTCTCGAGCTTCTCAGTGCTCACGTAACCTTCAAACTCGTACTCCGTCTGCGGCTCGACCAGCACAAGCTGCGCGACCTGAACCGGTCCAACGTTCGTGCGCACCTGAAATAACCAATGCAGGCTTCGCCCGCCCTTTTGACTCCTGTTTGCATCGACGTCGATTGCCACTTGTGGCGCGCCCCTGTCCTGCCAGCCGAATGGCATGTCTGACCCGTAACTGCCCGCCTCTTCAAAACTGCTGTCGAAGATGCGGCCTACTTCCGTACGAAGGCTCTCGTTCGCGATGTCGTTCCACACTTTGAGCGCATCGTGATAGCGGTGCTCGTTCTTGAGGCTCGCGATGACCGATTGGCCGCTCGCGAGGTTGGCTTTCCGATCCTCGATACTCATCTCGTTCCAAAACTTTAGCCCCTGGTCGATCTGTTTTAGCCCGATAAGGTAGACCGCGAATTGCGCCTGGATCGCTGAGTTGTCGCCGATCGCTTTCCTGATTGCCTGTGCGTCGTCGCCGTTGATCTGCCAGGCCAGGTTGAATACCTGCGGTTGAAATTCCGGCTCAGCTTTCATGGCGAGACGCAGTTCAGCGAAAGCTTCGTCGTAGCGGCCGTCGCGCACTAACAAGTTGCCGAGATACCAGCGTGGGTAAGCGTAAGCCGGAGCAAGTTCGACTGCGCGTCTCAGCGCGTGCTCTGCTTTGGCGGTCTCGCCGACCTGTTCGTACGCGGTCCCGAGCGACGTCCAGTAGCGATAATCGTTGGGAGAGAGACTGACAGCTTTTTCGTACTCCCCGATCGCCTGAGCCTGTTGTTCCAGCGAGAATACTTTCTGTGAAACCTGACCCACGCGCCAGTGCGTCATCGGATCGTCCGGCCCCATCGAAACCGCCCGTTGCGCAGCTTCGACGCTGTTTGTCTCCGTGTTGAAATACTCGGCGAACGTATTTCCCAGATACCAGCGCACAACAAAGTACGACCAGACAGCAGCAACCAGCACCAGCAGGATCAAGACCACCCTGACCAGCGGATTCCTAACGTTTACCTGAATTGTGTCGTTCGCCATTTCTAAATGATGCCACGGGCTTGCCCCGTGCCCAATAGATGCCACGGGCTTGTCCCGTGCCCAATAGATGCCACGGGCTTGTCCCGTGCCCAACAGATGCCACGGGCTTGTCCCGTGCCCAATAGATGCCACGGGCTTGCCCCGTGGTACTTCACGATCTCAGCTATTGAAGATCAAAAACCAACTTCCCAGATGCCACGGGCTTGTCCCGTGGAGTCCTCACGTTCGAGGCTACATAGCTGCTAACGTGACCCCCCCACGGCGCAAGGCCGTGGCATCCAAGCGCGTTTTTTTAAGCTGGCGTGTAGCGGGATATCGTGAGACTCCACGGGACAAGCCCGTGGCATCTCTTTTACCGCGACGTCAAGCCCGTGGCATCTCTTTTACCGCGACGTCAAGCCCGTGGCATCTACCGCGACGTCAAATCCTCCATCGTGATGCGCATCCGCTTCACGACGATCTGCTTCTCCGTGCAGCACTGCAGGATCTCCTGAATGCGCTCCTCACTCATCTTCAAGCTCGAGATCACTATCTCATCAATCTCGTGCTGAGCGCACACCGCGCCGAGATCTCCGTTCCCACCAAACACGCGCAGCCCGTGAATGACTTTCCCACTCTTCGCTGGATCGTCATCCAGAAAACCGATCGGCGCAAGCTGTAACTCGCGATTGTTCCTCAACTCGCGTAACAACAGTTCGCCACCGTCACCCGCGCCATAGATCAGCACCCGGCGTCCATTCTGTTTACTGACAGCTGGCACGAGCTGCCGGAAAACCCGGAACGCCATGCGACTCCCCGCCAGAAACAAGAACATGCAGATGGCGTCGATAATAAATACCTTGCGCGAAAAACCTTCAAAACGAAACGCAAACAGCAACACGAGTATGCTGCCCACAGAACTCAGCATCACCGCCTTCGCAAACACGATCAAATCGCTCATGCTCGTGTAGCGCCAAAGACCACGGTAAACACCCATCACCAAAAACACCGACATCTTGATGAAGACGAGCACCGGCAACGTCCGAATAAACAGGTTCCAGGCGCCGCTGTTAGGCGGGAAGTTGATCGCGTAAGCAGACCAGTACGAGAGGGTGATCAGCACCACGTCCAGCAACACTTCGAAGATGCGGCGCTTGTAAGAGACGTCTACGAGGAAGGCGTAAAGCGGCTTGTCTTTAAGCGCCATCTCCTCTTCGCTTGCGTCGTAAACCTTAACTCCGGCGAGATACACGCCAATTAGCGTGAGCACGATCGTGAAGCCCGCGATCGCTGCAAGACTGATGTCCAAACGCGTTCTTTGCACGACGATCGCGAGCAAACCGGAAAGCGCGGCAAAGCCGTAGAGCATCACCACCGCACGCCGTTCCGACATTCCCAACGCCACCAATCGATGCGACGTATGATCGCGCCCGCCTTGCGACGCCGCACGCCCGGACAATTTGCGCAGCACGGTGACAAACGTCGTGTCGAAGATGGGGATGAAGAGAACGAGAATCGGCACTGCAAGCACCGGCAGGAAATTTCTCGATCGGCCACCGCTGACGTGCATCAACGCCGTGCTCGCCAGGAAGAACCCGACAAACATCGAGCCGCAGTCGCCCATGAAGATCGACGCGGGATTGGAGTTGTAAATAAGAAACCCGAGCAGGCCACCGGCAAAGACCAGCATGATCATCGCCTCGGTGTACTGTCCGCTGTTTACAAAACTGAGCGCCAAAAATCCGGCCGCGATGATCGCGATGCCGGAGGCGAGGCCGTCCATGTTGTCGAGCAGGTTGATGGCGTTCGTGATGCCGATCAACCAGAAGATGGCGAGTGCCATGTTCAGCAGCACCGAGCCGGTCCAGGGCAGTGACAATCCGTAGTAAACGACGTACGCCGATCCGAGAATCTGCCCGATGAGTTTTTGATAAGGCTTGATGTGGATCAGATCGTCGATGAGACCGACGAGAAACAGGAACGTGCTGGCGAGCAGGATCTGTAGACCGTAGGTGGTGTGCAGTGAGAACACCAGCACCGTGCTGATCACCGAGAGCCAGATCGCGACGCCGCCGAGCATCGCAGTCGGTTTTTTATGCCAGCGATCGGTTTTTGGCTGTGCGACAAACCCATAGCGCCGGGCGATTGCTCGCACCACAAAGGTGAGAATCAGCGCTAAACAAAAAGATGTCGCAACTGCCAGAATCGTGCGCGGGCTAAAATGCATAAGGGGTGACGAAAAACTATCACAAACTTAACCACCAAGGCACGAAGACACAAAGACATTTTAGTGTCTTAGTGTCTTGTGGTTAAGGTACTGCCGAGAGGTTCTAATCGGCGGCGGCTGTGCGGCGGCCGATCTGGTAGTCGACGACGCTTTCCAGAATGCCGTCGAGACTCAAACTGGGCCGAAAACCCACGAGTTCGCTGACTTTCCTGATATCCGGAACACGCCGCGGCATGTCTTCAAAACCTTCCTCGTAAGCCTCGTCATAAGGAACAAACACAATCTCCGACTTCGACTGAGTAATCTCTTTCACCCGTTGGGCCAGCTCGAGTATCGAAATCTCCACGTTTGAACCGATGTTAAAGACCTGCCCCACAGCCTCGGGCGTATCCATAAGCTTAATTAGCGCGCCGACGACGTCACCTACATAACCAAAACACCGACTTTGCTTGCCATCGCCATAAACAGTAATGGGCCGTCCCGCGAGTGCCTGCTTCACAAACGTCGGGATCACCATGCCATACTGGCCCGTCTGTCTTGGGCCAACTGTATTGAACAACCTCACGATGATCGTAGGCAGCTTTTTCTCGCGCCAGTAAGCCAGCGCGAGAAATTCGTCGATGGCTTTCGAGCACGCGTAACTCCAGCGCCCTTTCGTCGTAGCACCCATCACGAGATTGCCATCCTCGCGAAACGGCACGTCGGCGCTCAGTCCGTAGACTTCCGAAGTCGAAGCAACCAAAACTTTCTTCTTCTTCTTGTTGGCGAGCGAAAGCACCACCTCGGTGCCGCGCACGTTAGTCTCGATAGTCCGCACCGGGCTCTCGACGATCAGCTTCACCCCAACGGCCGCGGCGAGATGAAAAATAACGTCGCACTGATCGACGAGCTCCGCCGTCACGGGATGATTGTGGACAGTGTCGATCGTGTAATGAAAACGTGGATTACTTTTGAGGTGCTGGATATTTCCGATCGAGCCGGTTGAGAGATCGTCAATAACGTAGACCTCATCGCCGCGCTGAAGATATGCGTCAGTCAAATGAGATCCGATGAAACCGGCTCCGCCTGTGATTAGTACTCGCAAACGTTATGCTCCTTGTTAAATTGATTCGAACTTAACGAGAGGTCTCGCGGGAAATCCGGCATGGTCGACTCAATAATAGAAATCGGCTTGATGTTGGAGAAATATGGACGCAGCACTTCGAACAAAGTCATTCGTTGGCCGCTGATATGAAGGATGCCAATCATTCCCTTTTTTATAGCGACAAGAATCTTCCGAGCAATCGTAGGTGAAGGCTCTTTGGAACAGAAGTGATCTGCAAATACTGCCTCATATTTGAAGCCTTCAGGGTCAAAGAAGTCGGTCCGTATAATCAGATGATTTGCCGTTGTTGCGGCGATGCGCTCTGCCTCCAGTTTGGTCATAGCATAGAAATATTTTGGATTAGGAGAATCAGTCTCAGTGTAATTGCCTGAGAGGCCATCAAATACCGCTGCCGTTGAGATAAGAACCAGTTTGGTTCCTATGTTTCGGCATGCAAGCGTGATGTTCCGCGTACCAGCGACGTTCACCAATTCTGCTTTGACGGGATCCTTGTCACATTCTTTTCGCCCAACTACTGCTGCACAATGAATCACGACATCCGGCCGCCAATGTCGCATCGCATTCAGAACAGACTCGTAACTTGTAACATCCAGTTCCGTGCGAGCGGGTGCCACAATTCTTTGCTGCTGAGCCGCCATGATGGCACGACCCAGCCTTCCACTGCCACCGGTGAGAAGAATAGGTGAAATCACAGGAAGTTAATGTCGTCCCCAAATTGCTTGAGGTCGTTTGCATATAGAGCGCTGGGATTTTCGACGAGGACTGGAGCGCCATGGGTAAGCATCACGTGTTTATTGAACTCCTTGTACCCGCAGCAACTGTTACACCCATTAAACTCCAAATCCTTAAGGATGTCTTGCCGCTTTACATCGAACCAAATGTCGTTGAACGATCTCTCGTTGATGTTTCCCACCACCATCGCAGGCGCATCCCGGTGGAGCTTACATAGGACCACCGATCCATCTGCCTTGATTGCCGCCATCTTCTTCACGATGAAACATGGCGCGGTGGGAACGTCAATATAAGTCGCTTCAGAAAACTCGATCTTGATTCCCGGTGGAGCACTCATCTGCACCGCACGTAATTCTGGTACCACTTTCGACGCCCACCATGATTCATATTTAGCGGTTCCAATCTCTTCCAAATCATGCTTGAACTGGATAAAGTCAACGCCAAGTCTGGACGCTAGCGCGGTCAGGGCATGAGTGAAACTGACATCGGAGTTCGTCCGCGTTAAGACGCTGCCAATTCCGAGTTTGACACTCAATCGATGTTCATTGCGAACATTAACACAGTCATGAATATTATCGACCACTCGTTGGAATGCATCCACTCCCTGGACGCGTTTATACATCTCTCGATCTGACGCAGCGAGATTGAATCGAATCCAGGCGAGATGTGGCAACACCTCTGAAGCAACTTTGCTATGCAGCGTCGACCCGCTTGTAAAAAGACCGACTTTAATTCCTGCCTCGCTTGCGATCGCAATCGCGGTGCGCGTGAAAGGATGGTGAAGAGGTTCGCCGCCTCCGGTGAATACCACGCCCGCAACCTTCAGTCGAATTAGATCATCAAGCAAGCGCCGGAATACATCTTCGCTTAGTGACGCCGGCTGCTGCTGGCGCATATCAGACCAGATACAGTAAGCGCATGAGATCGGACAATTGTTCGTCGGATCGATTTCTACAGAGTACGGTCCCAGCCGGCTGCTATCGAATACCAGGTTATGAGCTAACAGAACTTTGAGTTTGTCAGTCATTAATTTACTGCCACCGGCGGGGTTTGCGGGACGTCTTTGGGTTTAATATCAATCTCTCGCGATATCGAATCATCACCCCAGATGGTTAAAAATTCCTTTTTGATGATTTGATATAGCCGCCTCTGGCCGGCTTCGAGCTTTCGTTCCTGACACCAAAACGACGGCGCCATTTGCCCGTCAAGGTTATATCCAAAGAACGACCAATGTAAAATATCACCAAAGAACTCCGCTTTAATAAACATCGGACTCCCAGTTACCTTTTTCAGCTGCACATAATATGGAGTCGTCTGACTGGATTTCTCCTTAATCTGTTTATTGACCTCCTCCAGGCGTTGCCTCATCAGGAACTCGTTCTGTTGCAACGCCGCACGGTCATAAAAACCAATATTAGGTGACCCAGACGTAGCCAACTCTGCGATCTGTTCGCCAACATCGTTTTCAGCCCCCATGATCATGAATCTTATCTCTGTTCCCTGAGATGCCTTATCTACGAGAATTCTCGTCATTTCATCTTCATCATTTTTAAACCAAGCCTTGAGAGACGGGGCCATCAGCCAAATTGGTCCATTCGACGCGCGGAGATATTCATACCACTTGTCAGGGGTGGTGTCGGTTACGCGATTGCAATAGCGAATTAAGTCACTCTCCTCAAGAATCTTCAAGCGGTTGATGTTTTGGATTGCGTGGTCAAGACGATCTGTGGCTTCCTGAAGGTTGCTTTGACGCCGCTCATCTAAATCGAAACTGAGCCAGCGCAACAGGAAAAAGATAAGACCTGTAAGAATTAACCCGGCCGATAGATTCAAAAGTAATGCGATGAGATTGATCGCTGAGTAGGGCAAAAGCTTTACAGTGAAATAAGACAAAATTCCCAAAACGATGGCTAACAAGTAAATCGCTCTACCAAGATCCCCAAAATGATCACGTGACTTATTCATGAGCTCTCCTCAAAAGTGGGGTCAAGTACGCTTGAGCAAAGATCTCCACAAGCGGGACGTATCGAAACAGCTTGTCTTAGAACTGCAAGGTGCCTGGAAAGTCTAATGCGTGCGAGGCCGCGAATTTAAGTCAGAGTTTACTTCGTCGTCAAGCGGATTTTGGAAATGCCTCATAAACGGGTGACCGGAAGCATTTGTGCTTTCTCCGCCTCTTTATGGCGCAGTTCGCTGTACAAACCCTTGATGTCTTCGATCAAGCGCTCCTTTGAGTAATTCACTTCCACAAACTCGAGACCGCTTTCACCTAACTCCTGGCGCAGCGATCGATCGCGAATGATCCGGCTCAGGGCGGCGACAAAGGCCTCTTCGTCTCCGGCAGGCACGCCGATACCCCGTCGACAGACCTGGTATGAACCATCTTCGACTACATCGCCGAGAAGATCCACCACGCCGCCAACCTGAGTCGCAACCACCGGGCGCGCATTCGCCATCGCTTCAATCAACGTCAGCGGCGTGCCTTCGTTCAGCGACGTCAGCGCCACAACATCAAGCGCGGGATAGAAATACTCCGGATCCTTTCTACCGCCAACAAAGATCACGTCTTTATCCAGTCCCAACTCCTGGCTCCGCAACTCCAACTGCGAACGCAGCGCGCCATCGCCAATCACGATGAAACGTACCGCGCCCAGCCTGCGACACGCCGGATCAATCGCTTTCAGGCGCGCAACCACGTTGAGAAACATCTCGTGGTTCTTGATCTCAGTTAACCGGCCGACGATACCGATCAGCGTCGTATGATCCGGAATACAAAGCTCGTGACGAAACTTCGCGCGCCGCGAAGCATGATCGGCAAAGATGCCGAGATCCAAACCCAGCGGAATCACCTTGATCTGTCCCGGCCGGCCCACGCGAAATGTCTCGCCAATCTCCGTGCTCTGTTGCTTGCTCACGACGATCAGTCGATCGGTAACCAATCTGGCCAACAGTCTTTCGATCGCGAGAAAGAGTTTCGTCCGGCGTTCACCGTAATAGCTGTGAAAGACATGACCGTGATACGTGTGAACAAACTTGCACTGCCGCGGCTTGCCCACGAGTGTTCCAAACGTCAGCCAACGATACAAGAAGCCTGCGCCGCGTCCGACCGTCCCCGCCTTGGCCGTGTGTGTGTGAACGATGTCGGGCCGCTCGCGCCGGAAGAGTTGAAACAGTTTCCAGACGGTGGTGATGTCGTTCAAAGATATCTCGCGGCTCATCTGCGGAATGTAAAGTGGTGTCACTCCCTGATCCGCCGCGAAGTAGCTCATGTCATCTTCACCTTCAGGCACTTTGCCTGCGACCAGTAACGAATTAAAACCTGCTTCCAGCAAACCTGATGTCAACCACACGACGTGCTTCGCTGGACCACCTACATTCAGGCGAGCAATGATCCGGATCACTTTTGTGGGACGTACATCAGACATGAGTTGCGGGATTGCGTGCAACTACCGTTGGGCTTCGAAATACATTTTGTTGGCGCCCGTTTCAGCCACGAGATTCGAGGCGTGCAACAAGCTCTCAAACGTTCCGGCGTCAGTCCACCAGCCTTCGATCTCTTCCCACGTCATCGCATCGCGCTCGATGTAGGCGTTGTTGACGTCTGT
>Ga0207670_10001290_pt1 | contig 13229 bp, 5 predicted proteins | sample KBSS23HmetaG_FD_184339 | JGI IMG/M metagenome (GOLD analysis project Ga0207670, IMG submission 184339) | Switchgrass rhizosphere microbial communities from Kellogg Biological Station, Michigan, USA - KBS S2-3H metaG (SPAdes) (version 2) | ecosystem: Host-associated > Plants > Roots > Rhizosphere... | reverse complement strand
CGCGTTCGACAATGAGTTCGTGTAGTCGAATGCACGAGTCTGCTCGAGTGGCAGATCAGGCTCGTAGCCCAATCGCTTCCACATCGGCTCGCTGCGATAGTTGAGGGCCTTCTGACCGGAGTCTTCCGGATCCTCTTCTCCCGCCACGTTCGGCACCGCTGCAGCATCACCCGTCAGGTCACTGCGACGCATGTTGATGTCGGTCTGGAACTGGAGAACGAATTCACGGAACGAGGTGCCGTCGGTCTTGCTGACGGTCGCCTGCGCGCGCGAGTTCGCGTCTTCAATCCAGGTCGCACCCTGCGGCTCGATGATGAGTGAACCGATAGCGCCCTTGTTCGAGTGCTTGATCGGATCAGACGAGATCAGGTTGGTCGCGCCAAACTCAACCGGCGTTGCAACCTTAGTCGTGCCGTTCATGCGGATATCACCGGCGTACCACTTGTACTTTACGGATTCGCCGGGCTTCGCGGTTTGACGTCCATCGGGAGTGTACGTTTCGGGATTACCCACCACGTTGAAGCCAACGTTCGCGCCATCACTCGATACCACGTCGTAGGCCACCAGCTGCGGGTGCAGTCCGACCTGACTGGACGGCTTCACCTGGTTCGCGTTGAAACCTTCGACGATCATCGGCAGCGTGTTCCAGCCCGGAACATCGGGAACGTTAGTAGGCAAGTTATTGAACAGCGTAACCTCAACGCAGTCGCCGGCATTGGCTCTCAGCACGAGCGGCTCGACTGGCACTCCGGCTTTAAGCTTACCGGTCGCGGCGTCGATGTCATTCGTGCGGACATAGAGAATCGCTGTCGGGTCATGCAGTTTACCGCCCTGGTTCGTGCGGTCGTTGTAAACAAGCGTTCCACCGGGTAGCGCATTCTGCGCGGTCACGGCCGTCACGCTGAACTTGCGGCTCGGCGCCGCTACTGGACAGGTGCCGTTGAAGTCTTTCTTGTTGACAGCAGCCTTCGCCGAACCAGTCGGGTTGTTCGGTAGCAGTTGAAGATCCGGCTGGAGTGCTTCTGTACCGCGATAGGCGCGCAACAGACCCCACGTTCCATTCCACTGGTTATCCACGGAGCCGCCTGGCTGGTACAGGTAATCGACGAACGGGACGCCGCCCTTGATCGCCGCAATACCCGGCAGCTCGAACTCGAAGTGCTCGGAGATGCCCATCGCCTGCGAATTGCGGTAACCCGAATTCGGCTCGGAGCGCTCGTAGAGCCATTTGTTGCCGTGGATGTTGAAGTTGTGACTTTCCTCGTGTGCACCGACGAGAATGCGAACCTGCACCTTGTCGGCCTCATACGCACGCATCATCGGAGTGAATGGGTCACCACCCTGAAGACCGCCCGTCAGCGCCGGGTAGAAACCTGGCTGTGTATTCAGGTCCGGATTCGCACGAGTTACATCCGAACGATAGACGTTCGAAAGGTCGCCTGCGTCACCAGCAGCCTGCTGATTGTTCGAAGGATCCTGCGCGCGCAAAGCGACAGGCTCATTGCGGTAGTTGACCACCATCGTGCCAGGATCGGCAGCCGAAACTGCTTCAGGACACGGGAGCGGCACGCCACCGGGACATACGTCAGCTTTCTGGAGGTTGATTGGCAGAGCAGCCTCATCTCTCACCGGTGGATTGATAGAGTTTGCCGGATCGGGAATGGGTTGACCTGCGCCGTTGACGCCGCCACCGGCTTTGTAAGCCAGCGTGTAATCGGCGAATTCAAGCAGAAACTCGCGATAGCTGTCCGCAGTGTTCTGCGTTTGAATGACCGCCTGCCACGTCGTCGGGCCGCCGTCGAAGCGTCCACCCAGCGTTGCGCCGGTTTCGTTGTGTTTCCAAACAGAACCTTGAGGCTCCGTCACGAGACCGGCATAGAGACCAGCCTGCTGGTGCGTCGAAGGTCCGAAGTGATCGTGCGTGAAGACAGTACCGAGCGTGCGATCCTTGCCCGCCAGATTCAGGGTCGGGTCAGCGAACCAGCGCTGCACGGTTGTCTGTGCGCCAAGCGTGCCGAAGAACGGGTGTGCCTTGGCTGTTAGCTGAGTCTTCGTCGTGCTATTGAAAGCCTGCAAACCGCCGCCGGCGTTGATGGCAGCAATACGCTCGAGGACTTCGCCCGGAGCGAACGTGCCGTCTTCATAGTTGAAACCATTACCCGCGCCGTCGGAAGAGGTCACGTCAAATTTCACGAGGTGGATGTGCTGGCCCATGATGTCGGTCGGCGTGCGCACCTGGAAGTCGTCGAGCTCGTAGACGTGCGGTGTCAGGTTTGTGTGCTGGAACGTAATACAGTCGTTCGTGTTGGCACGGAAGAACAGTGGCTCCGGTGGACGCGTGCCCGCCAGGGTCGGAGCGACGTCGCCCCACAGCGCGAGAATGCGCGACTGCGGGAAGTGCCAGCCCGCTTTGTTCACCTTGAGGTCAAGCTGAATCGCAGCGCCTTTGTACAGACGCGGATTACCGAACGCGTTACCCGCATCGTCGCGGCACGGATCGGCGAACGGTGCGCCCGGCTTCGGCGGCAGACCGTTCAGGGCAAAGTTTGCGGCAGTGCCGTCTGGACGGAAGGTCGCGACCTGCTTTTGCGAGTGGAAGTTCATTGCCGCGACTTCGTCGGGTGTTCCCGTCTCGGGAATCGCCTTCGCATCCGCGACCAAGATCTCCTTGCTGAAGTCCAGACGAGTCTCGACGCTCTCGGCCTCACCGCCAACAATGACGTGACGCGGCAGACCACCATCGTCAATGGTGTCGAGCGGCGGGTGCGGCGGACGGTGTCCGGCGACGCCCGGAACGTAGAACGGATAACCCTTAAACTGCGCGGTTGGCATCGGAGCCATCGCGATAGTCGGCAGTGGCACGAGCGCAGGGATCGGAGAGCCGTCAGCAATTTCGCCGTCCGGCAAAGCGCGAGCGCCGCTGACGGGCTTGCCTTCGCCGTCGAGCTGCGTTCCTTCTTCGAAGGCGTCGTGCGTGCGCCACAGCTCCCACATACCTTGTGCGAAGTGCGGATAGAAGTGGCAGTGGAAGATCGAGTCGCCCGGGGTCTTGTTGCGATTGCCTGAACCGCCGTGCGCGATCTCGGTAGTAAACGAGTAGCCTGGTCCCATGGCCTGGCTATCGAGATAGCTCGAGTTGTCGCTGTCAGGGGTATTCAACCACTGGTGCGCGTGCAAGTGATGGATGTGGTGCTCTTTCGGACCGGCATGGACCACCCGCATCTTAACGTGATCGTTGAGATAGCTGTGGTGGACGTTTGACGGATCGTCCGGGAAGAGGACCTTCGTCGCTTTCGCGCCCTTGATCAAATTGCCGCTGCCGTCAGTCGTGTTCGCAGGGACATCGACGATCTGCGCCGGGTCGCCTACAGCCCACGCTGACAGGAAGAAGTCTTCGTACTTACATTCAGTACAGTTGGCCATCGGGCCGACGCCGAGACGGTTGGCGAGAATTTCCGCGCCGATACCGCCCGTGCCGTAGTTGATAGCGAATCCGTCTTTGACGCTGTAAAGCGTGTGCGAAAGAACCGGATCTTCAAACTGCGGGAATGCCTGGATTGCTTTGATCTCGTCGTGATAGACGACGGTAAACTCGCGGAACGGCTGATCGCGATCGGGCTCCACCGCGTTTGGACGGTAGGTGCCTGCCGCAAAGCGACCCTTGTTCGGGCCGGTGATAACGGCGTTCAGATCTGTGTGTACGATGTTGTTGTTGGCATCGAGCATCTTCACGATCGGTTGACCGGCTTTGGGATGTCCGGCCGGGTACACCGCGTCGTAGTTGAGAACCGGATGACCATCCGCGGTTTTCTTCGGCGTGCCATCCGCGTTCTTCACCGTGGCCATTGCCAGTTCTTCAGCAGTGAGCTGCGAGCGATACCACTCGGCGGTCTTAACCTCAACGTTAACCGAACCGAAGAGGCCCATCGCCAGCGAGCCACCATCGCCTTCACCGCCAGTCGTTGCGGCGGTTGAATAAATCAGGTGATTGCCTTCGCGTTGCGCGATGTAGGTGTAAGTGGTCGAAGCGCCGGGGTTAACAAGACTGCTCGGGTTCTGTCCGACGTTTGAGCCGTCAGAGGCAATCGTGCCGACGAGGTTCAGGCCCATGATGTGGGCAGAAGCCGTGCGTGTAGCAGGCGCGTTGTTGGCGGCAAACGAATTCACGTCCGCCGGATCGGGCGCCAAAAGATTTGTAAAGTTGATTTGGAGACAATCTCCAACGTTCATGCGCAATGCGATCGGACGCGGGCGCTTGCCGGGACGCAGTTGAACGTTACCGGCAACTAAGCCCTTCGCAGGATCAATGGCGACGACATCGCGCTTCAGTGCGTAGATCATACCTGCCGGGTTGATAGCGCCAAGACGGTTGTAAATTAAGGCCTGGTCCAACGCGACCACATCAGCCTTAACCGTCCGCTCGCACGTCGTTGGGGGTGGCGACGTTTGCGCGTGCGCGCCCGACACGGCGATCAGCACAAGTGCGGCGCAGCACAAAGCATTTCTGATGTTCATAGAATTTTCCCTCAATAAAGAAGATGTATCTTGAGTTTGTTTGGCGGGCCGCGCGGACCTACTGGTGGCGAAGCTTCATCGGAAGTTCATCTGTCGAGTTGAGGCCTTGAGCAAGCGCCGTGCCCGTTAGGATGGGTGAGAATATTTCTCGCGCAAAGGCGCAAAGGCGCAAAGAAAGCCATTTAGAAACGCGGCAGCGCTTTGCGCCTTCGCGCCTTTGCGCGAGAAATATTCCTGACTGCTGATTGTTCCAACTTGGTTGACGTGAGGTGAGAATGTTCCACGGCGGAACACTTCTTATTCGGTGTCGGCGCCGCCGCGCAAGCCAAAGCTTTTAATCTTTCGATACAGGCGCGGGCGGTGGTATTTGAGGATTTCTGCGGTCCTTTTGATGTTGCCTCCCGTGCGTTCGAGCGTCTGCGCGATGGCTTCACGTTCGATCTGTTCCATTGTGAAATACGGAGGGATGACGCAACGGAACTCGCCTTGCGGGGCGCTGTGAAGGTGTTCAGGTAAAGACTCCGGCGTCAACTTGTCTTCCGTGGCAAAGAGCACGGCGTGCTCGATGACGCTCTCGAGCTCGCGTACGTTCCCGGGCCAGTCGTATTGCATCAGCAGCGCAAACGCCGGTGTCGAAATCTCGCGAATTCGCTTCTTGTACTTTTCCACGTAATGCTCAAGGAAGCGATTTGCAAGCAGCGGCACGTCGTCGAGTCGCTCCCGCAGCGGAGGTGATTTGACCTTGATCGTGCTGATGCGAAAGTAGAGGTCCTTGCGCAGCGCGCCTTCGCGAATCATCTCTGCTGTGTCGCGATTGGTCGACGAGACCAAGCGGAAATCCACGCTGATTTCCTGTTCGTCGCCGAGTCGACGGAGTTTTCGCTCCTGTAATACACGCAGTAACTTTGTTTGGAGATGAAGCGGCATCTCGGCGATCTCATCGAGAAGCAACGTGCCGCCGGCTGTCGCTTCGATCAGTCCACGTTTATCACGATCGGCTCCCGTGAACGCGCCTTTTCGATAACCGAACAACTCGGATTCGAGCAGCTCCTGTGGAATAGCCGCGCAGTTGATGCGCGTAAGAGGAAATTCCGCGCGCGGGCTCTGAAAGTGAAAGGCCGCCGCGATCAACTCTTTGCCCGTTCCCGACTCGCCTTCTATTAATACCGAAGCTTCAGACGGCGCGGCAGTGCGGATGACGGCGTGGATTTGCCGCATCTTCGGATCACGGCCGATGATTCCGAAATCGTCGGCATCGGGCAGCGCGCTCTTCAGACTACGGTTCTCACGCTTGATGGCCTCGAATTGCAATGCGCGTTCGATCAGCGTTGTCACCTGATGAGGAGTGAAAGGCTTTTCGATGTAGTAGAAAGCGCCGTTCTTGATGGCTTCGATCGTGATCTCGATCGAGCCGTGTGCGGTCATTACAATGACCTCGGTGTTAGGCGTGTCGCTTTTGATGAGAGTCAGCAATTCTATGCCGTTGGCGTCAGGGAGTCGCAGGTCAGTGAAAACCAGGTCGTAAGGAGAACCTTTGAGCAGTTCCTTCGCCCCGGCGCCGCTTTGGGCCGCGTCTACGTGATGGCCCGCCTCAATTAAGATAAAGCGCAACGCATCCGTGACGCTCTGCTCGTCGTCAATCACAAGAATGCGGCTAACAGGAGTCTTGGGAGGATTCTTAGGAGGCACCAGCACCCTCCTTCTTTCCTGCCGGTAGCGCGATGCTGATCGTCGTGCCTTCACCCGGCCGGCTATCGAGAGAAAATGTACCGCCGTGCTGATCGATGATCTTTTTAGAGTACGGCATACCGAGACCGAGCCCCTGCTCCTTCGTTGTATAGAAAGGCTCGAAGATCTTTTTCGCTTCTTCCTCGCTGATCCCCGAACCCGTATCAGCGATTTCGATTCGAAGCGTCTCATCAGTCTGGTCCACAGTGATGCTCAAGGTGCCACCCTGCGGCATGGCCTCGATGGCGTTTAGTATGAGATTCATCAACGCACCGCGCATCGAACCTTCATCGATCATTGCGTAAGCAGACTGAGCCATCGAGAGACGTACTTCAACTTTGTTTGCTGTTAACTGCGGCCGCAGTAACTCCAGGATGTCGTTAATGATCTGATTGAAATTTCTCGAACTCAGGGTGAGACTAACCGGGCGCGCGAAACCGAGGATCTGTTCGACCCTGCTGATGAGGTGATTGATGGTCTCGACGATCTTATCGACGAGATAAGCCTCACCTTCCGAAAAGTTGCTGGCTTTGCTTTTAAGGTGCATTGAGTAAAGCAGCAACCCGGCCAGCGGATTCTTTACCTCGTGAGCAACCTGCGCGGCTGCGCGTCCGAGCGCGGCGATGCGTTCCTGAGTGACGAGCCGTTTGTGAGTTTCGATGAGCTCGGCGGTGCGCTCGTCCACGCGCATCTCGAGCTCTTCAGCGTATCGTTTTATCTCCTGCTCGAGCCGGCGCTTCTCGTCAGTTAGACGCTTCTTCTCTGCTGCTCGACCGACGGCATTGAGTAACACGTCTTTGACGATCGGTTTAGCGATGAAATCATATGCGCCCGAACGCACAATTTCCGGTATCACGGACAAATTTGGCTCACCCGTGATCATGATGACGGGAACATATACTTCGGCGCTGCACAGTTTCTGTAGCAACTGGATACCGCTCTTGCCGGGCAGGTTGATGTCGATTACGGCGACGTCCAGATCTTCAGCGTTGTGTGCCACGGCGCCGTCGTAATCCGCTGCTGTTAACACGGAGTACCCGGCGCGCTTCAGGAACTCGCCCATTGTTAGACGAATGCTGGGCTCGTCGTCGACCAGTAGAACTTTATGCATACTTTGACTTGGGGCTCTCAGAAAATCTCTCCCGCAAAGGCGCAAAGGCGCAAAGCGCTGCCGCGTTTTTAACGGTTTTCTTTGCGCCTTTGCGCCTTTGCGGGAGAAAACTCATTAAACATATTCAGCCTCCAACGTTTCGACCGCGGAAAGCTCAATGGTAAATCGCGTGAACTTTCCGACCTCGCTTTCTACATTGATCGTGCCACCGAAATCGCGAATGATGCCGAAGCTCACACTCAAGCCCAGGCCAGTACCACCCGTTTCGCGGCGCGTTGTGAAAAACGGGTCGAATACTTTACTCAGGTCTTCACGTTTGATCCCGACGCCGTTGTCATAAAACTCCACGCGAACAAGTTCGCCCGCTCGGCGCGCGCTAATTCTAAACAGTTTCCGTTCAACGGAATCGGCCGGCTTCGCTTTAAGCGCGTGATACGCATTACTTATCATGTTAACGACGACCTGCCTGAGACGTGAACCGTCAGCGCGCACAAACGGCAGATCCGGCTCCAAATCAATCTCTACCTTAATGTCGTCTTTCTCAAATTGACGCCCAAAAAGCGCGATGGAAGTCTTGATCGAGTCTGCGAAGTGTACCTGTTCGAGCTCGTGTGTCTCTGCTCGCGCAAAAGTCAGCAGCCCGCGCACAATTTTCGCGATGCGTTCACCTTCATCAATGATGCCGTCAATCATCTGTTGCTCAAACTCAGAGCGCTGTTGCTCTTCATCCTTGAGGAGCTGAGCGAAATTAATGATACCGTTGAGAGGGTTATTGATCTCATGGGCGACGCCCGCGGAAAGCTCGCCAATGGACGCCATCTTCGAAGACTGGTATAGCTGGCGTTGCATTTCTTCACGGTCAGCTTCGAGTTTCTTGCGCAGCGAGAGATCACGGAGAGACATGATCATGACCTTCTCGCCATCAGTCGATAGAGGAGTAAAGGAAACAGAAACCGGCAGAAATTGCCCCTTCGCAGTTTGGATTATCAACTCACTCTCACCCGAAACGTGACCGTCCATGAGTTGTACATTTGGAGTAGTCGATTTAAGAAGGTTGCGGATATCTCGGTCGGTACACTCCTCTTGCCGGATACCGAGAATTTCGCAAACTCTGTTATTGGCTTCAATCAGGCGGTAATCAGAGAGTCGGACCACGCCGATGCCGTCTCTTGCTTGTTCGAAGAGTGCGCGGTAACGCTCCTCGCTCTCTCGTAATTGACGTTGTTGCCGGTGCACCAGTCGGAGCAGCAGCGTCACGACCATTGCGTCGACCATGAATGAAATGAAAACGTGTTCGACGCGCTGTTTAATGTCCCAACGTAGTTGTGTGTTGGCATCCCCGGGATACCGTGCATCAACCCAGGCAAAGAATGGCGGCCGTAGTGTTGCTTCCCACAATCCGATTACGCCGATAGTTAATAGTATTGTGAGGACGACGAAAAATACGATTATCTTTAAATCAAACCTTCTCATTCACAAAACCTCGATCGAGTGGCAGGTTTTTTGAACCACAAAGGCACAAAAACACTAATTTGACTTTGTGTCTTAGCGCCTTTGTGGTTGATAATTGCTGAGCCAACATTGTCTCACAGCGGCATTTATGCGTCACTTCAGCTCTCAGCTTATCTGCTTGCTACTGCTCATCGCTTGCACTGCTCAAGCGCAGGAACCGGCTTCAGCAGATGACTTTTCACAACGCGGCATCAGCCGTTTTGAAGAGCACGATTTCGAAGGCGCCATTGCCGATTTCACCAAAGCGATCGAGTTGAATGGCCATGAACTGGAGTACTGCTACTATTTCCGTGGCATGGCTCTATATCGACGTGGGCGGATTGACGAGGCAATAGCTGATATAAGTAAAGCTATCACTCTTAAACAACACCCGCGGTTCTATGCTGATCGCGGAAGTTTGCTGGGCCAGAGAGGCGACCTGGATGGCGCTACGGCCGATCTCAATAAAGCTATCGAGCTCGAACCGAAGTTTGCAAAAGCTTACGGCGACAGAGGTATTGTTCACCTGATGCGCGGTGAGGATGCGGATGCTGAGTCGGATTTTAGAAAATGTTTTGAACTCGATAAGACACTCGAATTTCAGTTCAAAGCGGCCGCCAATCAACTCAAGCAGCAAGCGATTTTACGGGCTGAACACCGAACACCTGCTGATGTAGAGATCATCAACTTCAGTTGGACAGAAACGGCGGGCCGGTCACCGAATGTCAATTCGCCGCCTCCGCCTTCTGTTTATAATATGCCCGTAAGGAAAGCCGGTATCGGCGCACTGGAAGATCCGACCGCAAAGACTGAGCCTGGTCCGAAGTTACCTCCATTCGATCCAGTGAGCCCAGCCCCGTCCGCCTCGCGCCCAAGTGCTCGAGGTGTCGACCAAAAATTCACGGCGTTAATCAAAAACACCGGCAGCAAGACAATCACGACCGTTCAATGGGGTTACTTTTTTGTCCCACAGGATGGGCAGGATTCTGTTGCTTACGTCTTCACCACAAAGATCGATATTCCGCCGGGTAAGGAAAAGAACTTACGCGATCAGATCCAGTCGGTTGTTCTTCCAGCCAACCAGAGTAAAGCGCCGTCTGCGCACAATCGCGCGCTATTCAGGGAGCGTGTCGTCATACTCCGGCTGGAGTATGCTGACGGAACTTCATGGCACAGTTCCGGAAAGTGAGTCGTCCCGCGGAAGCAGTGCGAATTCCCGGCAAATCAATCAACTCTCGCACAAAAGCGAGGTGGCCTCGGCAATCATCAGCCCACCTCAAACGCAGCCAATGAAATAGATTTGCGGTCTTAGCCATATAGGAACGTAAGAGTTCACAGACTTCGATTTTCGTTCTGCAAATTAGCTCGGCTCCGGTTCTTGCCACTCTCGATAAAAAGAGAAAGAGTAGGTCCACTTGGAAAACATCATGCTCCGAACATCTATGCGCGTTTCCTTACAGATTCTGTTGTTGCTTGGTTCCAGTATCAGCGCAGCGTTCTCGGTCGCTGCGCAACAGCCGACAGGTTTTGTCGAACCGGTCATACGCATTGCCGTCGGCGCCAGCGAGGGAACTGGGACGGTGACCTTGAAATCGACACGTGAGCAGCCTTCCGCTCCGCGTCTGGAAGACATTGCGTTGCCGCAACCTGCCGCAACGGTGAAGTTGTCTCCGCTCGAGGGGACTCAACAGACGCCGAGTAGCACGTGGCGTTATAGGATCGACATTACGGGCCTCGTTCCTGTCGCAGTCACTCAGCAACGTTACGCAAAGGTCACTTACGCAGATCAGAAAACCGAAACGTTTTCCTATACGGTGTCTAATCAGGCTGCATCCGCCTTCTCATGGGCCATCTCCAAACCGCCGGATCCCTGGGCGTCGTCAGAATTTCCGTCGGGTCCGGGTTGCACTTCGTTTTCCGTTACGCCAAAAGATTCCGTAGCGACAGACGTGAAAATAACCGCGGCTCTGGTCGAAGGAACTACTAAAGGAGCGATTACAGGCGACAAGCTGAGACTTTGCACAGGAAAGGATCCGTGCAAAGACGATAAACCCATAGAGCTGCTGCCTGCCAATGTGCCAACGCAGCTCATGCTATGCACAACAAAGACGTTTCACGGAACCTTCACTGGTCCAGTTACCCTGGTTGCCCGGGAGAAACCGGAAGGTGAGGCCATTCTCCAGAAAGCGGAGTTCAGCAGTTTTCTCGCAAAGTTGTTGGGTTTTATCCTAATTGTTATAGGAGTTGCTATCGCCTGGCTGGCCAAGGTCTACGCTCGAGCGCGTTTGGAACGCGATCAGGCGCTTCTGCCCGCTATCGAAATGCGCGTACAGATTGAATCGCTCAGAAGCAGGCTGGAGTCGATAGATGAAAAGTATGCTTCGCTTTGTAAAAATGTGCGCGACCTGATTACGTCGCTTCTCGAACAACTCTCCACCGACGAGCTTGATAGAAAACAACTTCTTCCGCAGAAGTTTCCTAATCCCTTCGCTCCACCTCGAGACAACGCCGCCGCCTATAAACAGTACCTGGAGGAGCGGAATGCCCCGATTCAACTACTGGCGACACTCATAAAAGAAGGCATCGTACGCGCAGCGGCCAAAGATACGGGAACCATACCACCTGAAAAAATTAAAACGGCTGTTCTCAACATTGATGCAATCGCGACTGCGCCGCTACCTACAAGCAGCCAGGCTCTTTCTCTAATAAAGCCGATTCTCGCAACATTGGAACCAGCAGCGGCTCTCAATGCTGAACCTGAAAGACCACTGACAGCTGTTCAGGAGTTCAATATTGTTAGCCTGGAGATCGAAACTATCAGTAAAGCCGTTTGGATTATTTACGCACTATTGACCGCGCTCACCGGTCTGGTTGTGCTGATTCTTAATGATCCCGGATTCGGCACGCCATTAGACTTCGTGTACGCGTTCTTCTGGGGCTTTGGTTTGCCGACTACGGTTACAGCGTTGACTTCTGCTTCAGCAGCGACTGCGCTCAATATATCGATTGCCAGAACTTGAACTGGCGAGGAGAAGAGGTCAGTACCACCTGCAGTAGCGGGTGGGTCAGCCATACGGATCAAAATCATTAGCAATATTGCATGTTGATCATCGACCCACCCGCGACCGCAGGTGGTACTGACCTCTTCCAAGCATGAATATCCTCCTAAAAAGAAACGCGGAGGCCTAGTTGTATTTCACGCCCGGGTGTTGATGCTTCGGTGATTGTTCCGAACTGTGGAGTGTTGACGAAGCGGTTTGGGGTTCCGAGGTTTGCGTGATTGAGTGCGTTGAAGGCTTCGGCGCGTACTTGCAGCTTAACAGTCTCAGTCATCGAGAATTCCCGTTGCAGAGCGAGATCCAGAGTCTGGCGGCCGGGACCGTAGACTGTGTTGCGGCCTACGTTGCCGAACGTGAATGCCGCCGGAATCGCGAAGGCCGCGGGGTTGAACCACCTGTCCGCGGTCCGGGAGTTTGCATCAAAAATCGGTTGGCCCGTGTAGTTCGCGCGAATCGGATTCTCACCTAACAATGTGCCCGCATTCGCAGTATCGCCAAACACTGAAATCGTAAACGGAAATCCTGACTGCGCCTGATAAATCGCCGACAGCCGCCAGTTTTTGCTCACCGTGTGAACGAATCCGCTCTTCCCCAACGCGGGCACGCTATACACCGTGCTGAATGCAAACCGGTGGCGCACGTCGCAGGCAAGTGCTTTCTCCAATCTGAGATTCGAATTGTCCTGCGGCGCGGCTGATTCAAACATCGGCGAACGGAAATCAGGAGCATCGCTCAGGTTCTTTGCGTAGGTGTAGTTAGCGAGGAAGGTCCAACCGCGACTGAAGCGCCGGCGCACATTCACATAACCAGCCTGATACCAACTCTGCGCGGAATTCTCCAGCAGATTGATACCGCTAACAGGAAACGTCGTATTCGCAATCGTGATGTCGTCCGGCAGGACCATGCCCGGCAGGAAGCTCAACGTTCTGAAAGGACGACGAGGTCCAATCGCGCCGGGACCAGCGGGCGCATTATTGATTAGGTGCGAACGTTGCAAGTGCAGTCCATGCGATCCGAGATAGCCGAGTTCGAGAGTTGTTTCCGCGCCGAGACTCTTCTCGATCGAACCGCTCCACTGCTCTATGTATTGCGGCGGTGCGTTGGCCTCAAACGCTGCGAAGCTAACAGTCGTCGTACCCAAAACGGCAGGACCAAAGTCGAAGTGATTGGCAACAATGCCGGGCGCGGGAATGAAATTATCACTCTGCTGCGTCTCCGGAAAAACGTAAGGCACGTTATGACGTTGGTTACACCACGTGTTCATATCAACAGGCGTGAAGAAGATGCCGAACGCGGCGTGCAACACAAGACCGTGTTTGTGAATG
>Ga0207670_10001289_pt1 | contig 13242 bp, 9 predicted proteins | sample KBSS23HmetaG_FD_184339 | JGI IMG/M metagenome (GOLD analysis project Ga0207670, IMG submission 184339) | Switchgrass rhizosphere microbial communities from Kellogg Biological Station, Michigan, USA - KBS S2-3H metaG (SPAdes) (version 2) | ecosystem: Host-associated > Plants > Roots > Rhizosphere... | reverse complement strand
GACGCCGTCGGCGTCGGCTCCCTGGGGCCAAGCGTTCGCGTCGATCTGGGCCAGGTCGTTCCCGCAAATCAGCCCGTGACGCTGCGTATTCGCTGGAGCGGCGCGCTCGTTTCTCCGGAAGGCGGGCCGCTGGCAACCCGGCGATTGGCTTATGTGGGCAACGAAGGTTCTTACCTGATGTATGCCTCGCGCTGGTTTCCTTTTCATGATTACGCCGCTGACAGAGCGACCTCCGACATCACCTTTATCGTGCCTTCGGGATTGCAGGTTGCCGGCACCAGCGACGACGCAATCGTGGCTCAACCATCGCCGAAAGAGGGCGCTATTCGCTATCGATTTGTACACCGCCAGCCAGTGCTGATCGGAAACTTCGCTGCAGGCCAGTACATCAACAAGAACCTGCGTTACAGCAACTACGACCTTCAGCTTTACGCGATGCCGGGTAGTGAAAAACGGCTCGAAGCCTTTGCTGAGCTGACCGGCCGCGTGCTCGAGTTTTTCACCAAGCAGTACGGCAAACCACTCTTCGGCAACCGGCTCGTCGTAGTCCAGATCGATGACGAGAGTTTAGACACTTACTCAGGACCGGGAATCATCTTCCTGTCGAGCAAGATGTTCGACACGACGCGTCCCGTGCCGGAAGAGAAGATTGAGCGAGAGATTGCTTACCAGTGGTGGGGCCAGACCGTCGGTCTGAAATCGTTTGACGATGCGTGGTTGTCGCAGGGTCTCGCCGAGTGGAGCGCGTTTGCGTTTCGCGAGACGACCTTGAGCGCGGGCGGTCTCGACGCCGCTCAACGCGAGCAACAGGAACGCGCGCTGACGTTCGAACAAACTGCATCCATTGCGCGCGCGCCGAGCGCTCTCGACGATCAATCCGCCGCGTACCAATCGATCGTCTTTTACAAGGGCTCGATGGTCTTTCGCATGCTGCGCGAGACGATGGGCCGTGAAAACTTCGATCGGCTGCTCCACACTTTCCTCGACACCTATCGAGCCCAAAATGCGTCGATCGACGACTTCGAAAAACTGGCGGCGAAAGTCTCGCAGGAAAATCTGCGTTACTTCTTCGCACAGTGGGTTGAAGGAACAGGCGTTCCGGAGTTTACGGTCGACTATCAAATCATTCGCACGCGCTCCGGCAAGTTCCGCACGCGCGGCACAGTCAAACAGAACCTCGAGGCACTGCACATGCCGGTTGAGCTGTTGTTACGTGCCGAGGGCGACAATCAGCAGAAGATCGTTCGGATTGAAACACGCAGCGAGGATTTCGACTTCGAGTCAAACGGACAACCGCTTGAAGTGGTGGTCGACCCGAACAACAAGATCCTGCGCATGTCAGAAGACTTGCGTGTTTCGATCATTGCGCGACGCGGGATCGAGCAGATGAAGGAAGGTATCTACGCCGAAGCGCAGCAGCAGTTTGAGGCAGCGCTGAAGCTCGATCGCTCCAATTCGTGGGTTTACTACAATCTCGGTTTGCTGTTTCTCGAACAGCGCAACTGGCAGCAGGCGCTCGACAACCTGGACGCTTCGCTGATCGGGAACTTGAAGCCGTCGTGGATCGAAGTGTGGGCGCACATTAAACGTGGGAATGCGTACGATGCGAAGGGTGAGCGCAACCGCGCGGTCGCGGAGTACAACAAGGCGGTACAGTCGGGGATTGATTACGACAATGCGCAGGCCGTAGCGAAGAAATACCTGGCGACGCCCTACGATCCGAAAGCCGGCCAGACCGCCGAAGCCACAACGCCGGGAAATTAGCCACGGATAACACGGATTTCATTCACGGATTTTATTTAGATCCGTGTATGAAATCCGTGTTCATCTGTGGCCACAATTGAGATCTTGTGCTTCTCGGCGGTGACGATCATCTCGTCGCGATCGAACATGAGCGTCTTGCCGGCCGTGATGCAGAGACAGGTCGCGCCTGCTTCCAACATCGCTGCAATCGTCGGCACGCCAACCACCGGTACGTCGAAACGCATATCCTGATCCGGCTTCGCCACTTTTACAACCGTCAGCCGCCCATTTACCAACTGGCCAGCGCGTCTGATCGCCTCGTCAGTGCCTTCCATCGCTTCAATCGCCACACACGCCTTGCCACGCACGACGATCGTTTGGCCCAGGTCGAGTCGCGCGATCTCGCGAGCGATCTCCAGACCGTACTCGATGTCTTCTCGTTCCTGCCTGGAAGGTTCGCGCCGCGTGAGCGTGCCGCTCTTCGGTAGTGAATCCTGCAGGAAGCACGTCGAATCGACCAGCTCGATGCCTTCGCTCTGTAGCTCTGAAGCGATGGCGCCGATCAGTGCATCGGTATTGCGACGCGGCAGTCTCAAAAGCACCTTCAACATCCGCGCATCCGGCACCGCGCGACTGAAGATCTGAACGTGCTTCACCTGCCCGGCCATGATCGCCTTCTCCACGCCTTCTTCCTTGAAGAAACGAATCATGCGGCCGAGCTGCCCGATGCCGACCCACTTCACGCGCTCGGCACGCTGGTCCATCTCCGGATCAGTCTCCTCGCGGATTGCGGCCACAACCAGCGGCACACCCGACTGGCGCGCACCCTCCACGACCATGAAGGGAAACTTGCCGTTGCCCGCGATCAATCCGAACTTCATTTGGTAACGCCGCGCTGGGAGGCTTCGATGAACCGAAGCAAATCGGAAACTTCAGGAGAGTCAGTAATCTCTTGCTGGATACGTTCAACCGCCTGGGTGGTGTTGAGCTTGGCCGAAAGCAGCAGGTGAAACGCATGATGAAGCGAGTCGATGGTCGCGCGTGAATAACCGCGACGCTTCATCCCGGTGATGTTGAGTCCGTAACACTTCGCGTGATTGCCGACGGTCAGAGCAAAAGGCAACGCATCTTTGACGACAACCGAATAACCACCGATATAAGCCTCTTTGCCGACGCGACAAAACTGGTGAACGCCGGAATATGCGCCGATGTTGGCGCGGTCTTCAATCACGACGTGGCCCGCGAGTGTCGCGGCATTGGCCATGATCACGCCGTCGCCAATGATGCAGTCGTGAGCGATGTGGGCCTGGGCCATGATCAGGCAGTCGTCGCCGATTCTCGTGAGCATGCCGCCGCCGGCAGTGCCGCGGTGAATGGTGACGAATTCACGGATCTTGTTGCGCGCGCCGATGTGCGTTTCGGAGGGTTCGCCTTTGTACTTCAGGTCCTGCGAGGCGAGCCCGATGGAGACGAAAGGAAATACCTGGGTGCCGGCGCCGATGGTTGTGCGGCCGTCGATGACGCAATGAGATTCCAGTCTGACGCCGTCGCCAAGCTGGGCCTCATCGCCGACAATGCAGTATGGACCAATGAAACAGTCGTAACCGATCCGGGCTCCCGGACCCACAACTGCGGTGGGATGAATGGTGGTCGGGTGAGTGGCTGCGGACATCCTATTCTCTGGGCGCAACAATACTCATGATCTCGGCGTCAGCCGCCAATTGGCCCTCGACTTTCGCCTCGCCACGCATGCGCTGCACGCGCGAGCCGATGCGCAGTGCGGTGACTTCGAGCACCAATGTGTCGCCGGGAACTACCGGGCGACGAAAACGCGCTTCTTTGATTCCTGTAAACAGAACCAGTTTTTGATCGCGATCTTCAATCTCACGTAAAGCCAGCACAGCACCGACCTGGGCCAACGCTTCCACGACCAGCACGCCCGGCATCACCGGCGCGCCGGGAAAGTGGCCCTGAAAAAACGGCTCATTAATACTTACCTGCTTGATGCCTACAATTCGCTCTTTCGGCACCAGCTCCACTATTCGATCGACGAGTAGAAAAGGATAACGATGCGGTAGTAGTTTTTGAATCGCCTGTGAGTCGAGAATTGTTTCCATAAACGAAGGCCGCAAAAAGCCAAAAGGCACAAACAGGAAAACTTGAGGCTTCAGTTTAACCCATTTGTGCCTTTTGTGCCTTTTTGTGACTCTATTCTGGTGGCGTGGTGGTTGTCGCTGCGGTAACCGGATTCTTTGCGTTGAAGTCTGCAATGAATGCGCGCGTGATGTCGATGCTGTCGGCGGCGTACAGTAGAGGTACTGAAGCAGCGTCGACGATGACGTTTATGCCGCGTGCCTTGGCAAAGGCTTCGAGCGCTTTTGCAATCTCATCCTGCAAGGGCGTAAACAGTTCCTGGCGGCGACGATTGTAATTAGCCTGCGCGTCTTCACCTTTCCGCTGAATATCTTTTTTCAACTGCTCGAGTTGATCGACCTTGGTCTGCAACGAACGCTGATCGATGGGGGTGCCGGCGGGCGCGGTTTGCAACTTATTGATTTCGTCTTCCAGTTGTTGTCCTCTGGTCTGCATCTGGGTGAGATCGTTTCTGACTGCCTGAAACTCGCCATTCAGTTTGGTCAGCACGCTGCTAAACTTCGCGATGCCGGTCTTTGGATCCAGAAACAGGTCCGTGTAGATCACCGCCATCTTGCTCATCGGCAAGGCCACCGTAGTGGGAGCTGCGGCCTGTGGCGCAGAGGTCGTCGGGGTGGGCTGCGCAGCAGGAGGACGTCCTGCAGGCTGTTGAGCGCTGACTGACATCGCGAATGCGATGACAATCAGCGCGCTAACTGGAAAGAGATATCTGCTCATAATATTTCCGATTAATTAAGGCTGCGTCACTGACGCAGTCGCCGGGTTCTTGCTGTTGAACTCGCTGATGAACGCACGAGTTACATCGATGTTGTCGGCAGCATAAACCAGCGGCACGTTGCTGCCATCAACAATCACGGTAATGCCACGAGCTTTCGCAAAAACCTCGAGGGCTTTCTGAATATCCTGCTGCAACGGAAGGAATATCTCCTGTCGCCGCTTGTTGTAAGACGCTTCAGCGTCCTCACCTTTGCGCTTGAACTCGGTGCTCATCTGAGCGAGCTGGTCGCGTTTCTGCCGAATAGCATTCGGATCGGCAACGTTCTGAGTGTCTTCGATCTCTTTGGTTAAAGTAGCAATCTTTGTCTGCAACCCCTGCAATTCGGTACGGCGCGGCTCAAATTCACGGTTAAGCGTGCCGAGCAAACTACTGAATCTGGCAATGCCTGTTTTCGGATCCAGAAACGCATCCGAATAGATCATCGCCATTTTGCTGTCCGGAATGGCCACGTTAGCAGCAGTCTGCGGAGCCGTTGCCGGCGGAGCTGCGGGCGTCGTTGGTCTTTGTTGGGTTGGTCTCTGTTGTGCTGACACGCAAAATGCAGCAGCCGTCAGCAAGGCGACCGCAGCGAACGAACGAACTATCTTCATGACTTTCTTAAATTACTCCTTACGTTGAGGGTAGTTGGGACAAACCTCTTAGTTGTTTGTCCCGCCACCATTGGTTGGCTCGGACGCTTAAAAGGTGCGCCCGACGCTAAAGCGAATGACTTTCTTTTTTTCGTTAAAGAAGAACGGAAACCCGTCGATGACTTGGTTTTCACGGGCATTGGGATTATACGCAAAGATCAACCGAAACGGTACATTGATGACGGGGACCTGGACTCTGACCTCCGCGCCCAAACTCGACCTGTAGTCGCCAATTCCGGCAAACAAACTCTGTGACAGGCGCACCACGCTGTTGACCTGCGCCTGGCCGCGCAGGAAGACGGGTTGGAAGCCCGGCGGCAATAACGTCCCCGGATTTACGTCACCTGTTTGCGCCGCTTCGAGCTCAGCCTGGGTCACAATGCGATTGTCACGGGCCACCAGACTCCCGCCGCCCAACGCCGACGCCGCCAAAAGCGGGTTGTTACAGAGGGCTAGCGTGCTCAAGCTGATCGATACCGGCAAGGTAAATCTCGGACACTGCGCGGGAAGAAGGAATCCGACAGTCGAAAGGAACGGCTGATCGGCCAGGAATTCACTCGAAAACTGCTGGTCGTTCTTGCTTCTGAGATTGAACGCAGTGCCGATGTCGGCAAAAGCAGCGATACTCACCACATCGGTGATAATCGGTATGCGGTACTCGAAGTTGCCGAGTAACTGGGTATCGCCGCCAACCGACGTAAACACCCGCTGCAACGAAGCGACGTTACTGCCGGACGATCCGGTAAACACTCCCAGCGCCGCAGCCGACTGCGGGAACCCAGGCAACGGCGGCGCGTCACCCGCGGGGTTCGCGGAGATGACAACGTTCTGGGAAGTAATGAACCTGTCCACCGGAGCAATCGGACTGATCGAACGCACGTTGTAACCGCGAATGGTGAACTCATCGCCGAGGAAGAAGCGCTCAAAGATCGGCACGCCATCTATGAATGCGAGCGAGTTTGCTTCCCTCACTTTCTGCGTCGTCGCAAAGCTTCCAACCGTGCCGGCAATGATGCGGAACCCGAACACTTCCGGATGTTGCGACTTCTTGCGGCGCATCGGGAAGAACTGTGTATAAGAGAGCGTCGGCTGGTAAGTGCGCACGTCTCCGCCCAGTCCGGCGATGGCGAGGGCAGCCGAAAGCTCGCGACCACTGGTCGGGTCTACGCTGGCGTTGCGAGTGTCGTAGCTGAAGGTCAACGTGCCCCGGCTGGTCAGGATATTCGGCTGCTCATAGATTACGGGGATGAAACTGGCTTGATTACTTGGGTCCGCGTTGACCTCAGGATCCTTCACGCTCGAAAGCGAGAGCTGATATGAAGCGCCCACGCGCGAAAACTGCGTGAAGCGTCGTTTGCGGTAGAACTCCGACAAGGGGGCGCTGACATAGAGCGACCCGCCGTAAGACTCCCGCGTGAACAGGTTCTCTTCGTTGATGTCGTTGAAATTGAATCCCGACGTCAGCAGGTCTTCCTGGGCGCTGATGTTCTGCGACAGGAACGTTCCCTCGCCAAAGAACTTCTGCGAGAACGCAAAGATCGAGAAGCCCGCGCTGATCGGCCGGTCTTTAATATAAGGCTCCGTAAATGAAAACTGGAACGAGCGCTGGCGATTACCCGCGGCGAGGTTGAACGAAAGCACTTCACCACGTCCGAGCAGGTTGTTGGTCGAGTATTCAAGACCGAAGAACGAGCCGCCGATACCTGAAATACCGCCGTTGAACGAGATCTGCTGGCGACCGCGTTCGCTGACCTTCAACGACAGATCGACCGTTGCTTCTTCGTCGTTCGTGCGCCGGTCGACGTCTTTGTCTTTGTCGATGGGATTGAAGTAGCCGAGCTGATTCAATTTGACGACTGAGTACTCCCAATAGACATCGTTATAGATGTCGCCTTCGTTGATGAGCACTTCACGACGCAACACGTTGTCGCGTGTAAACGTGTTGCCGACGAATTCCAAACGTCGCAGCGTGAACTGTTTTCCTTCTTCGATCGTGACGGTGAAGTCGACTATGCCTTCGTTTGGATTTGCGGGATTGTCTTTGAAGGTCGGGACCGGCTCCGCGGTGTACTCGATAAATCCCTCCCGACCGTAGAACTTCTTGAGGTTTTCGAAGAGGCCCTTGCTGACCTTTTCACCATCGGCGACGTCGCCTTTGTTAAGGCCGATTACCGCCCTGATCTGGTCCTCGGAGAAGATGGAGTTGCCCTCAACTTTGAACTCACCAAGTCGATAAACCTTACCTTCCACGATGGGAACAGTGATGCGCAGTCCTTCATCAACCGAAGACAGAAACGGTAAAGGCAGGACCGGGAAACCCGTCCGTTTCGGGCCGACACTCTCAACACGCGGCTCGCCGTGCCGCGCCTGAAGATAACCCTTCGAGCGCATGTAGTTGTCGACGGCGCGCAGATCGTATTCCAGCTTCTCGCGGTGCAGGATGTCAGAACCTTTGAAGCGAGTGATCAGGCCCGCTTCTTTGACATACTTCATTGCGCTACGAAGTTGGCCGTCACTGAAAACCTGGTTGCCCTCAAACTGAACGTCGACGACGCGAACGCGGTCACCTTCATTGATGACAAAGGTAATCGCCAGCGACGTCGCCGAAACTTCCTCGGTCCGTTCTTCGATCGTAGCGTTCGGGTGTCCACCTTCGGCGAGCAGCTCCTTGATGACGCGCATTGCGTTGCGGGTCTTGACCGGGTCGTAAATGCTCTCCTTCGACACACCGACGCGCCGCTCGCGAAACGCCTTGAGCACGTCTGACTCCTGCACACTCTTCAGACCGTCGAACTGAAGGTCACGAATAATGGGCAGTTCTTTGACTTCGAAAATAATGTTTACGCCGCCTCGTGGACCGTTTTCAGTCAGTACGCGAGTGGCGGTTTTGTCGAAGAACGTCAACGACAGGAGCGTCTCGTAGTCACGTTGAACCGAGGCTTCGTTGTACGGATCACCGGGCCGGGTTTGGATGTAATAAAGGATGTCGTCTTTGCGCAGACGACGATTGCCGATGATGTCGACGTTTTCGACGATTCGTTGTTGGGATTGCTGGGCTGTTACGCGTCCCGGCGTTGCGAAGGTTGCGGTGATTCCAATCAGTAGGCTCAAAATGAAGAGCCAAAACACGCGATATGAGTGCATAGGCACCAATTCCCTCAATAGTTCTTACCGGGCCTCGAAACTTCGGGGAGCTTATGAGTGCTGAACTGGGTTCTAAGACAGCAGCTTTGATTCCCTGTCATAATTGCCAGTTGCCAGCTTATGAGCAGCAAAGTGGCGCATTATAAGGTAAAAAACAGCAAACTCCAAAAGTGAACCAAATGACCACCCGATTAGTCCACTAACACACAAAGACACAAAAACCAGAAAAATAGATCTGCTCTTTGTGTGCCTTTGTACCTTAGTGGTAATGGATCAGTGAATCAGCAGTGCGTCGTCAGCGGCTTCCACGCCTTCGGGGCGGAAGTCGAGATCCTGGCCTTTCAGGAAGACCTCAACCATGGTCGCACCCTCGAGCTGGCCCTGAATTAGCGCCTCAGACAGGGGATCTTCAACATATTTCTGCAAAGCGCGCCGGATCGGCCGAGCGCCGTACAAACGATCGGCACAAGTCTTATCGACGATCCAACGCTTGGCTTCGTCCGTCAACTTGATCTCGAAGCCGTGCCGGTTCATCGTCTTATTGATCTGGTCGAGCTGCAACTGAACGACTTCGAGCAGCTCGTGGTCGAGCAACTGATCAAAGATGATGATCTCGTCGAGCCGATTGATGAACTCGGGATTGAACGTCTGTCGCACTGACGACATCACCATCTCTTCCACTTTTTCGCGCGTGGCATCGGTGTTTGCCTGGAATCCGAGCGTGCCCTTCTTCTGAATAAAGCGGGCGCCGATGTTGGAAGTCATGATGATGATCGCGTTCTTAAAATCGACCGTGTTGCCGAGCGCGTCAGTCAGGATGCCGTCTTCAAACACCTGGAGCAGGATATTGAAAATGTCCGGATGCGCTTTTTCGATTTCATCAAACAACAGTACCGAGTAAGGCGAACGTTTGATCCGCTCGGTCAGTTGTCCACCTTCTTCGTGGCCGACGTATCCCGGCGGCGAGCCGATTAGTTTGGAGACGGAATGCTTCTCCATGAATTCCGACATGTCGAAGCGAATCAGCGCGCGTTCGCTGCTGAATAAGAATTGCGCCAGCGAGCGGGCGACTTCAGTTTTGCCGACACCGGTCGGGCCGAGAAACAGGAAAGAACCAACCGGACGCAGCGGATTCTTAAGACCGGCACGCGAACGACGAATCGCGCGAGCGAGCGCGGAGATTGCCGGACGTTGAGAGATGACACGCTTGTGAAGCTCGGCTTCGATGCGGAGCAGCTTCTGCGTCTCTTCTTCTTTCAAAGAGTTGACCGGGATGCCGGTCCAGCGTGCGATCACGTCTTCAACGTCGTCGCGCGTCACTTCAGCAGAGACGAGTGTGTCTTCCTGTTGAACGCGGAGGCTCGACGTGTCACCGTAAGATCGCGACCATTCGTTCAGCTCGTTCCAGTCAGCCAGATTGCCTTGTTCGCGCCGCACGCGGAGCTTCACGCGCGCGCCTGCTTCGTCAATGACGTCGATTGCTTTGTCAGGCAGGAAGCGATCGGGAATATAACGATGCGACTGGTAAACAGCGGCGTGCAGCGCTTCGTCCGTGTAACGAACCTGGTGAAAACTCTCGTAACGTTCGCGCACGCCGTCGAGAATGCTAACTGCTTCAGCTTCCGATGGAGGCGGAACTTTCACTGCCTGGAAGCGACGTTCGAGCGAGCGATCCTTTTCAATCGACTTGCGAAACTCGGCGGGTGTCGTGGCACCGATGCACTGAATCTCGCCGCGCGACAATGCCGGTTTCAGGATGTTGGCTGCGTCGAGCGATCCCTCGGCTGAACCGGCGCCGACGAGGGTGTGCAACTCGTCGATGAAAACGATGTACTGCGGGTTCTCGACGAGCTCGCGCATGATCTGTTTCAAACGCTCTTCAAACTGGCCTCGATATTTGGTACCCGCGACGATCAACGACAGATCTAAAGAAAGGATGCGTTTGTGTTCAAGGAACGAAGGAACATCGCCGCGCACGATTCGCTGTGCGAGACCTTCGACGATTGCAGTCTTGCCAACACCAGGCTCGCCAATCAGTACCGGATTGTTCTTGGTGCGCCGGCAGAGTATCTGCACGACTCGTTCGATCTCTGCTTCGCGACCGATTAATGGATCGAGTTTGTCGTTGGCAGCGTCGTCGGTTAGATCGCGTGAGAACTCAACCAGGTGCGGCGTGTCTTTCTTTTGCGACGTGCGCGAGTCGGCGCCGGATTGGCGTGCAATCTCGTCGCGTACTGCGTTCAGTCGTAAACCGCGTTCGTAAAGAATCTCCGCGGCCATCGAACGCTCTTCGCGGAGCAGGCCAAGCAGCAGATGTTCGGTGCCGATGTGGCGATGCTGGAGACGATCGCTTTCCTCGTGTGCATAAGCCAGCACGTGCTTGGTTTCGGGCGCGAGGGGCAGCTCAACTGAAGTCGAGATCTTTTCGCGCAGGAGTGTGCGGCCTTCGATCTCTTTGCGAATTGACTCGATGGAAACCTGTGCGCGTGGGAAGAAGCGTCCCGTGAGAGTCTTGTCTTCACGCATCAGACCCAATAGAAGGTGCTCCGGCTCGATGGCTGGAGCTCCGAATTGCGACGCTTCGTAGCGCGCGAAGAAGATTACACGTCGCGCTTTTTCAGTATAGCGTTCGAACATCTTGTTATTGGTAGAACGTCCTTAGTTAAATAATAACCGCGGGCATTATAACCTATGACAACTCTCACGGGAATTTATTGTGCGCTGGCAGTGGCCACGGAGTGTCACCCCTACAATAAATTCCCAACAGCACACTTATTTCAGACGGCCAGCTTCAAGGATGAGTGAACGATCGCACAGGTTTGCCAAAGTTGCATTGTGAGTTGTTATAACGGCGATTGCTGAGTGTTTGTGTGCATAATCGACCAGCGTTTGACCGATTTGATCGCTGATGGCGGCGTCGAGATTTCCGGTTGGTTCATCCGCTAACAACAATTTTGGACCGGTAACCAGGGCGCGGGCGACCGCAACGCGTTGCTGTTCGCCACCGGAAAGATGCGATATGGGATGCTGCGCGCGGTCGCCCAGCCCGGTTTCTTCCAGGAAGTTTTGCGCGCGGTCGTAGGCGCGATCGCGTTTCCAGCGCGCGATTAGCAACGGCAGCGCCACGTTTTCCAACGCAGAGAGGTCGGGCAAAAGATAGTGAAACTGGAAAACGAATCCGATCTCCTGCCGGTGGCCATTGCTTTCAGCAAGCGTGACGCTGCCGTGATCGGATGTTTCCAGGCCTCCCAGCAAGTGAAGCAGAGTCGATTTTCCCGAACCTGACGCGCCGGTGATCGCGATGCTCTCGCCGGCCTTGGCGGAAAACGTCACGCCACGCAGGACCTCGATGCGCTCGCCGTTCGGCGCGATAAAACTCTTTCGCAAATCGACAACACTGATCATGAGTCGCGCAAGGCCTCGACCGGTCGCAAACGCGATGCAGCATGCGCGGGATAGATCGTCGCCAACACACTCAGCACGAAAGCAACCAGCGCCGCCAGAAACATTTCACTCGCGCGCGGCGTCAGCGGTACGTTGCTGATCGAGTAAACGTCCGCGGGCAAGCTCACCAGCTTGTAGTGGTTTCCGATCATGCAAACGATGAAACCGAGCACGACTCCCGTGATGGCCCCGATCGCGCCAACGACAGCGCCTTCAATCACGAACACCAGCATCACACCGGCGCGAGTGGCGCCGAGCGCATTCAGTATCGCGATGTCGCGGCGTCGTTCAACAACTACCAGGACCAGCATCGTCGTGATGTTGAGTGTGGCTATCGCGATGATTAGACCAATGATGAACAAGCCCATGCGGCGTTCGAGTGCGAGTGCGGAGAAGAGCGGCTGGTTTGCTTGTTGCCAATCGACGATTGTGTAACCACTGCCGAGAACTTTAGAAACATCCGCGCTTACCTGCTTCACGTTGTCGACATCACTCACCTGCAGGCTCATCACTGACGCAGCGTGACTGTTGCCCGTATAAGCACTCGCTGTTTCGAGTGCGACGTAGATCCACGTTGAGTCGTATTCAAACAACCCCGAACGAAAAATGCCTGCCACGCGCAACCGCCGCGACGATTCGTCCGCAGACACTTGCAGAACATCACCAACAGCAACTCCGAGTCGCGTCGCGAGCTCCGCACCAACAACAGCGCTCGGTAGTTCGCCTGACGCTTCGAACAGTGGTCCAAACGAACCTTCACTCAACCATTGCCTCGCCTGTGCGAACTGACCGCCTTCATTCTCGATCCCTCTGATCACCGCATAACCCGAGTCTTTGCGTCCGCGCGCCAACACTCCGTCGTACGTCGTCGCCGAAGCACTGATAACGCCGTCAACTTTTTGCAGACGACTCGCGAGCTCCGCGTGGTTCTCAATCGGGCGGCCGTCGGCACGCAGCACGCTGAGATGAGCAGTGCCCTGCAGGATCTTCTCCTTCATCTCATCGCGAAAACCATTCGATAATGCAAACGCCACGATCAGCGCCGCCACACCCATGCATATTCCGAGAATTGCGGCTATCGAAGTCGCGCGTGCAAGTCGTCGCTTATGTCGCGAGCGAAGATAACGGAAGGCAAGAAAAACCTCGTAAGGCATAGTAATATGTTCAGAGTTCAACCTTTAGGTTGTGGCTGCGCTTCGAACAAGCTAAAGCTTGAACTCTGAACTAATCGCGCAAGGGTGGACACTTCGCAACATCCTCCGGCCTGTTCTCCGGCAACAGCCGGCTCAGGTTCGGATTGTCGCGCGCTGCCGGATCGCCAGGCCAACTGATCTCGTAAATCGTGTCGTT
>Ga0207670_10001287_pt1 | contig 13251 bp, 8 predicted proteins | sample KBSS23HmetaG_FD_184339 | JGI IMG/M metagenome (GOLD analysis project Ga0207670, IMG submission 184339) | Switchgrass rhizosphere microbial communities from Kellogg Biological Station, Michigan, USA - KBS S2-3H metaG (SPAdes) (version 2) | ecosystem: Host-associated > Plants > Roots > Rhizosphere... | reverse complement strand
CTGTTTCCGGGCCAGCGTGGCCGCGACGATCTGCAACTCCGCCAGGTCCGCCTTGTCGGAACAGCCTGCGAGCGCGCTGAGTTCGGCGCTGTTCATCTTCAGGCAGACTGGAGGATAACCACGCAATCCGCGGCGACTGTCCGCGACAATGGGCAGGTAGGGCAGCTCGCGCACAATGCAACTCACCGCTTCGAGTAACTTCGAGGTTATTACCCCCGTCTCAGGCAGGTCCACTTGATCCATCAACACCATTGCGTCCGATTCGGCGGCCACGTTGGCTGCCGAATCAATCAAACGTCCTTGCAGCAAAGCTGGCGTCGGCGTCCAGTTCTTGCTATCGAGCCGATTCAACTCCACCGGTGTTTTTCCTGCTTCCACGACCAGTGGCTTGCAATAGGTAAACGTCCGGCGTTGATCGGTTTGGCAAAAGTGATCGAGCCGGACGCCGCGTCGGCTTTGCAGGCTCGCCCGGAGTTCGAAACCCTCGCCGTCTTGTCCGGCAAACCCCACGGGATAGATCTCTCCGATACCAAGCGCCACCAGATTATTCAAGATGGTCCCGGCGGCGCCAGGTTGACTGCGGACGCTGACGACATTGTGGACAGGCAGGCCCGTTTCGATGGAGGTTTCCTGCTTGGCAGGGTCGATTTCCAGGTAACGATCGAGACAGAAGTCGCCAACCACTCCAATTCGCAACGAGCCGTATTCGTCCGCAATCTGCTGGAAGCGGTCGGGGCTCACACTTTTCCGAGTTGCTGAAAGAGATGATGCAGAAAGAGGACGTTGTCACACTGCACGTAGTGCATCGTGCCGCCCATGCGCGAGTAGCTTTTGCAAAAGCGCAGGTAGTAAGCGGGGTTCTCTCTGGGCGGTTCGCCTTTTGTCCAGTCCCAGTTGCCGCCGTCCTGCAAATCCACGACGTAAATGGCGTGGTGGCGCACGATCGGGCGGTTCGCTTGCAGCCGCAGGTTGTTGACACAACTCAGGCTCTTTTCGAACACTTGCGGACCCATGATCGCTGAGCCGACCGAAAGCACTACGCCGCCGTCGAGTTTCTCGACCGACGCGCCGAACCATCGGAAGTCGATTTCCGCCGCACGCCCGATGGCCGCGCCGTTGAACATCGGGTGGTTCGAGATGATGTCGTAGCCGATGCCAGGGTGTACCGTGAACGGGACTTCATGTCGGAAAGCATTTGCCAACACGCACGCGTTTCGCCAGCGATGCAAAATCAAGTGGCGGCCGGCGGCGAGCTGGTGCGCGCGCATGGCTAGCAACAGATCAGCCCTCGCCGGTGTCAGCGGATGCGAAGGTTCATCGCGCACCAGTTTTTCCAATGACTCAAGGGAAGGAAGGGTCGCGCCATCCTCGTGCACGAATCGTCCAATGGAACGACCGAAGCCATCTCCCGACAGCCCGCCGCCGAGCAGCGCCAGATGGATATAACGGCCCGTCTCATCCCAGGTGCCAAAGGTGCCGGTGGCGACGTTGTCACGAACGCTTTCGGTCGAACGGCCCAGAAAGGAGAATTCCCAGTCGTGAATGACGCCGGCGCCGTTGGTTGCGAGGTGGGTGAGCCAGCCCCGTTCCATCATCTGGTTGAGGAGCAGTTGCCCGCCGTTTTTGATCAGATGCGCGCCGTAGATCAACATGACGCTGGCCTTGCGATCCAGCGCCGCCTGGATCTGTTGCGCGCAGTCATGAATTGCTTTTGTGACTGGCGGTGGACAAGGTCGTGGCGCTTCCGCAGGTTCGACGAGAACTTCCTCGACGCTGCTTTGGCTGTGGCGTTCGGTGAGCGGGTAAACTTTCAGCCTTTTCAGGTCCAGAGGGGAGGGGAAGTTCGTCATCCGAAGAAGCGTCGTTGGTTCACCGGCCGAGTATGAATTCCAGCAACGCGCCGGCATCGCGGAAGTCCGGTATCACCAGGTCGGCGCCGACACCGAGGAGGCGTTTGCGTTTCCATTCGTCCATCCTGCCGGACCCGTTGTTCGCTTCATCGCTCGCGACGGCCACGGCCAGTCCGCCGACTTCTTTGGTGTTCTGAATCTCGACATAACCATCGCCAAAAGCGAGCAGTTGTTCGCCGGGGATATTGTTTTCCCGCAGGATGCGTTCGATGACCATTTTTTTGGAGAACTTCCGGTAGTCGTCCAGCGCTCCGTAGATATGCTGGCCGAAGTAATCGGAGACGCGCAGCAACTGGGCCTCGCGACGGACATACGGTTCGTCTGTGCCGCTGGCGAGATAAAGCGGAAGGCCGCGTTGGCGCAAGTTTTCCAGGATGGCGCGCGCCCCCACGACCAGCAAGCTGTCGGGCGGCAACACGCCGCTGTCCAAACCCTCAAGACGATCGGCGATGCGCTGGTCCAGGCGTCGCAAATACTCGTTCTTGTACCAAAGCGGTTCGCGGGCTTCTCCGCCGCGCTCCCGGAGGCGCTCGGCGAACTGGATCATCTGGTAAATGGTTTGTTTGCCGTTCTGACGCATGATGTCGTCGCGGAGCATTTGTCGCACGTCGGATTCGATTTCACCTGCCCGGCGTGGCAGCATTTCGATAAACATGGCAATCATCACTTCCGCCCAGCCTTCACGAACCAGCGAAAGTGTGCCGTCGAAATCGAACAGGACATGGCTGATCCCCGGCCGTGGTGCGAAGCCGGGGCTGAACTCAACCAGGCCATTAAAGGTGCCCGTAGAAATCATTGTCCGGTCAGTAGAATCGGTTTCCCTCAAAAGTCAATCATGGCGACAGTCAGGCGCGAGGAGCATTTGAGCACATCTTGATACCACCACCAAAAGTTCGTGGAAACGGATCGCAGCAGTGCGGAGCACCAGCCGCAGCACGCCGGTATTTCCAGGCGCGACGCGCTGCGGCTGGGTCTTCGACCACAGCCGCGGTCCGTTTTGGTTATTGCTTCGCGCCGCTGTGCTGTATCGCAGGTTTTTGACCTTGATAACCTGCAGACTGCCGCCTGCGAGCAACGCTCTGCCGATTAGGACTCGGCGACCCACTGCGCCTGGCGTTGACTTTGCACGCCTCAGGAGCTTGAATAAGCGTAGCAATTCTTGTGAGCGCGCACCTTTATAACTTCACGAGGACATTCGTTCGGTTCTGCCTGTTCTTCGCCTTTGCATCGCCGTTGATAGCGCGCGATTTCCCGCGAGCGAGCCGGCAATTCCTGGAACAGTATTGTGTCGAGTGCCACGATGCGGAGACCAAGAAAGGCGGGCTGGATCTGACCGTGTTGAAGTTTGAGCTGGCGAACCCCACGAACTTTTCCAGATGGGTCCTCGTGCATGACCGCGTTCGCAATGGCGAGATGCCGCCGAAAAAGAAAGCGCGGCCGGATTCAAAGGAGGCGGAAACGTTCATCAGGTCATTGGCGTCATCCCTCACCGAGACAGAGCAGGCACGCGCGGCGAAGGAAGGCCGCTCCACGCGGCGCCGGCTTAATCGCTACGAGTATGAAAACGCATTGCGCGATTTGCTGCACGCGCCTTGGCTCCAGGTGCGCGACTCGCTACCCGAGGACGGCGAGGCGGATCGGTTCAACAAGATCGGCGACGCGCTCGACGTGTCGCACGTTCAGATGGCCAGATATCTTGCCGCCGCGGATTACGCGCTGCGCCAGGCGATGGCGCCTCAAGCCGAACGGCCCCCGCCGAATGTCCAGCGCTACTACGCGCGCGACCAGCGCAGTTACACAGGTCCGATGAAATTTTCCGTGTTCAACACGGCGCCCGAACGCGCAACCTTCCCGGTACTCGGCTTCGAGGGACAGCCGGACGTGCGCCGAGGGGATGCGCCCATCACAAGCACGAACGCGGAGTTGCGGGAGTTGGAGGGCGTTGGCGTCGTGGCGAGTGCCTATGAGCCAATCGAGCCAAAATTCAACCAGTTCAGGGCGCCCGTCCCAGGCCATTACAAGCTGCGATTCAACGCTTATTCCGTCTGGGTCGGACCCGGCGCGAGCAATAAATGGTTCATCCCGAACCTGGACGACATTTCGCGCGGGCGTCGCGACGAGCCGGTGACCATCACCGCCGAAACGCCACCCCGCTTGCTGCGCAAGCTGGGCGAGTTCGATGTGAGCGCTGAACCAGGCGTGCATGAACTGGATGCCTGGCTTTTGGCCGGCGAGATGATTCGGCCCGACGCGGGTCGGCTATTTCGTTCGCGGCCCGGCGCGGCCCGCTGGCAAAACCCGCTCGCGGAGAAAGAGGGTCAGCCCGGCGTGGTCTTTCGCTGGCTCGAAGTCGAGGGCCCGATTTACGACCAATGGCCGCCTGCGGGACACAAACTGCTCTTTGGCGACCTGCCCATGGTGAATCGCACGATGGCCAGGGCAGATGAGGATTCCAGCAAAACGAACCGTTTCGGACAGCGCCGATTCAAGCCATCGTCGGGTGTGGATGTGGTTTCCAAAAAGCCGATGGCCGATGCCGAGCACCTGTTGCGGGAATTCGTCCGTCACGCTTATCGCCGCCCGACGAGCGAGGCGGACGTCAAACGTTTCCTGCCCGTCGTGCAGAGCGCTTTAAAGAAGGGAAACAGCTTCACCGACGCAATGATTGCCAGCTACACCGCCGTGCTCTGTTCGCCGGAATTTGTTTACCTCGAGGAAAAACCCGGACCGCTCGACGACTTCGCGCTCGCGTCGCGCCTTGCGCTTTTCCTGTGGAACTCCTCGCCGGATGACCAATTGCGGCGCTGTGCGGAGCAGAACAGGCTGCACGAACCGGACGTCCTGCGCGTGCAGACGGATCGGCTGCTCGCCGATCCAAAATCGCGGCAGTTCGTTGATGCTTTTCTCGATTACTGGCTCGATCTTCGAAAGATTGTGGCCACCGCGCCGGACGCCAATTTGTATTCCGATTATTACCTCGACGATTTGCTCACCGAGTCCGCACTCGAAGAGACACGGCTGTTCTTTGCCGAGCTGCTGCGCGCTGATCTGCCCGCGCGGAACATCGTCGCATCAGACTTCGCGATGCTGAACGAACGGCTCGCCGCCCACTACGGGTTGCCTCCGGTGCAGGGTGTGGCGTTGCGTCGAACGCCACTGCCCGAGGACAGTCCGCGGGGCGGACTCATGACGCAGGCCGCCGTGCTCAAAGTCACTGCCAACGGCACGACCACTTCACCCGTGCTGCGTGGCGCCTGGATCATGGAGCGCATCCTCGGCCAGAAACCTCCGCCCCCGCCGCCCAGCGTTCCCGCGGTCGAGCCGGACATCCGCGGCGCGGTCACCATCCGCCAGCAACTCGACAAACATCGCACGCAGGAATCCTGCAATGCCTGCCATGCGAAGATTGATCCGGCTGGATTCGCGCTGGAAAACTTCGACGTGATGGGCGGCTGGCGCGACCGCTATCGTTCGGAGGCCGGCGGCGAACTGGCGCAGGGCATCGCCAAGAGCGGCCAGAAATTCGCCTTCCACTACGCGCTTCCCGTGGACGCCAGCGGCGAGCTTCCTGACGGCAGGAAATTCCGCGACGTTCGCGAGCTGAAACAACTCTTGCTCGTGAACGAAAATCAACTCGCCCGCAACCTTGCGAGGCAACTGACGGTCTATGCCACCGGCGCGCCGATCCGCTTCGCCGACCGCGAACCGATCGAGCAAATGTTGGAACGCGCCAGCTCCAGCCATTACGGGGTACGATCGCTTGTGCACGAAGTTGTCCAGAGCGAATTGTTCCGAAGCAAGTAATCAGTTCGAAACTTATCACACAATGAAGAACACACGAAATTGGAAGCAACTTTGGAAGTTGCGCAGGCCCAGGTTTTATTGTACACAATGACCACGTCCTTTCTGGAAACGTAACAACGGATTACCGAGCATGAACAGTCACTTCCCCCGGGCCGGTGCAGCCCCGTTTGTTTCTACATCTCGCGCACTCTCACGGCGCAAGTTCCTCCGTGGCGCGGGGATTCTCCTCTCGTTGCCGCTGCTGGACGCCATGACCCCGGCATTCGCCGCAGCGAGCCGGATCGCTGCCGGAACCACGCCGGGCGGGAAGCCGCGTCGGATGTTTGGCATCTGCAACAATCTCGGTCTGCTGCCGGAACACTTTTTCCCGAAGGAAAGCGGGCGCGATTATGAGCTGTCGCCTTACCTCGAACTGCTCAAGGAGTATCGCAACGATTTCTCTGTGTTCAGCGGCGTGTGGCATCCCGATGTGGATGGCGGGCATCCGGCGGACAATTGCTTTCTCACGGCCGCGCCGCACCCGGGCAGCGCCGGCTTCCGCAACACCATTTCACTCGACCAATACATCGGTGAGCGGATCGGACATCTCACGCGGTTTCCATCGCTCACGCTCGGCGTGAACGTCCAACAGGGAGTGCGCAGCCTTTCGTGGACCGGCTCGGGCGTGATGATTCCATGCGAGGAAAAGGCGGCGGACATTTTCGCCCGGATGTTCTTGCAGGGGACGAAGGCTGAGACCGACGCGCAGGTGCGCAAACTGGAGACAGGGCAGAGCATCCTCGATGCGGTGGCCGGACAGGCGAAGGATTTGCAACGCACGGTTGGTGCGCGCGACCGCGACCGGTTGGATCAGTATTTCACCAGCGTCCGTGACCTCGAGCAACGCATGCAAATGTCGCGCGAGTGGGAGCGCAAGCCGAAGCCGAAGGTCAACGCGCCGGTGCCGCTCGATCCGGCCGATCCGAAGGCTTACATGGACAAGGTGAAGCTGATGTATGACATGGCGCGGCTTGCCTTCGAGACGGATTCGACGCGGTCCATATCACTGCTGCTCGACAGCGTGAACTCACCGGCCATCGAGTTCGGCGACGTGAAGACCAGCGATGGTTATCACAATCTTTCGCATCACGGAAAGTCGAAGGAGAAACTGGCGCAGTTGAAAACCATTGACGAATGGCACATGAAACTGCTGGCGGACCTGTTCGCCCAGCTCAAAGCTGTGCGCGAAGACGGCGAGCCGTTGCTCGACCGCACCATGATTCTGTACGGTTCGAACCTTGGCAACGCGAACACGCACGTGACCACGAACATGCCAACGCTTTTCGCTGGGGGCGGTTTCAAGCACGGCCAGCACATTGCCTTTGACACGCAGCACAATTATCCGCTGCCCAATCTCTTCGTCTCGATGCTGCAACGCATGGGACTGGAAACCGACAGGTTCGCCTCCGCCACCGGCACCATGCGCGGGCTGGAGATGGCCTGACTGGCTGTTCAAAAAGAACCACGTGCTCATCGCGTGAAGGCCGCGAATTCCCTGGGAAACCGTCCAGGCCCCTTGGCTCACCATCATTCCTGCGGACTAAAGGTTTGTGCAAAAACAAATGTCGGACAGGAAGCGCAATTCAAACAAAATGCCCCTCACCCTGACCCTCTCCCGTCCGGGTATGTGTTTAGCCCGTCCCGCCGTTGGAGTTCACGCTTTAGCGTGTCCAGCCAATTCGTGCGCCGCCGGAACAAGCTAAAGCTTGAACTCCAACACAGATTTGGCCACCCGCTAAACAGGTACCGGGAACTCCTTGTAACCGGGATGCTGGGACCTGCCTCATAACCTTCGGCAAGCACAACGAAACTCAACCACAGGAACCTTGTTATGAAAAGCAGGACGATGGCTTTGATGGTGATCGCCTCACTCACAACGGCTGGTGTGTTCGCTCAAGACTGGCCTCAATGGCGCGGGCCCAATCGAGATGCAAAAGCTTCCGATTTCAAGGCGCCGAAGTCCTGGCCCAAGGAATTGACCCGGAAATGGAATGTCACGGTTGGCGAGGGTGTTGCGACCCCGGCACTGGTGGGCGGCAAACTTTATGTCTTTTCGAGGCAGGATGACAAGGAAGTCGCGCGCTGTCTCAACGCCGCCGATGGCAAGGAATTGTGGTTGGAGAAATACGACTCGCTCGGCGCCAGCGGACCGGCTCAGGGGTTCTCCGGTCCGCGCAGTTCACCCGCAGTCGCGAGCGGCAAGGTAGTGACCATTGGCGTGCGCGGGGTAATCTCCTGCCTCGACGCCGCCACCGGCAAGAGCGTCTGGCGCAAAGACGACTTCAAAACGTGGCCCAATTTCTTCCCGTCGAGTTCGCCGATGATTGTTGAGGGTCTGGTCATCGCTCAACTCGGCGGACGAGACAACGGCGCGCTGGTGGCGTACGACCTCGGTACCGGCAACGAAAAGTGGAAATGGAACGGGCCCAGCCCAACTTATGCCTCGCCGGTCCTGATGACCGTTGGCGGCGCGAAGCTCATCCTGGCACAAACCGAGTCGAAGCTCATCGCTGTGAATGCCGCGGACGGCAAGCTCCAGTGGGAATTGGGAGCGGAGTCGCAAGGCGGCGAAGGAGGGCGTGGCCGTGGCATGGGTGGGGGGAATTACAAAGCGGCGACGCCGATTGTCGATGGCCAGACGATCATTATCGCCGGTCGCGGCGTGAAGGCGGTGAAGCTCGAGAAGGAGGGCGACAAGTTTGTTGAGAAGGAACTCTGGAACAACCCGGACAAATCGGTTCAGTTCAACACGCCGTCCTTGCGCGCTGGAATGCTCTACGGCCTCACGGCTAACAATGAACTGTTCTGCCTCAACGCCAAAGACGGCACGCTCGCCTGGAGCGCTCCGTTTCCGGGCGGCGGCGCAGGCGCTCCTCGCGCCGCCATCCAGCGCCACATGGCTGACCAAACATTTTTTGGCCAGGCAGCGCCCGGCGGTCAGGGTGAACCGGGTCCGCGCGGGCCGGGTGCTCCCGGTGGACCGGGGGGCCCCGGCGGGCGCCGTGGCGGTATGGGTGGCGGCATGGGCCGTGCCGGGTTCGGTTCGATCATCGATGCAGGCTCGGTCCTGCTCGCCTTGACGCCGAGCGCGCAGCTCATTGTCTTCGAGCCGGGCGATAAAGAGTTCAAGCAACTCGCCAGTTACAAAGTTTCCGAAGGTCAAACCCACGCCCACCCAATCGCGTCCGGCAACCGCATCTTCATCAAGGATGCGGATTCCGTGACGCTCTGGACAATTGAGTAAGGGGCAATCAAATCCAGCGCGCCTCGCTGCGCGACGTGTCGAATGAAGCTTGTGGCGGCAGCCAGCTTCACGGCCAACGCGAAACGATGCTGTCGAAATGAATGGGGAGCGCAGCCGCCTCGGCTGCCGTTCGGCGCGCCCTCGCGCCGAACACCGGCACGGACGAGATCACCAAATAGTCACCATCAACTTGTGGATGCAACCCCGAGGCGGGCGCGCACCCCACGACTATTGCATCGTTCCATAGAGGACGGCATCTTGCCGTCTGGAATCGCAACGCTTGGACGCGAAAATGACAAGGCAGGCCGGGCCGGAATTCGCCGGGCAGGATGCCCGGCTCTACGGTAGGCCGGACGCCCGCCGCTACACAGAACTGCAAACGGGCAGACTTGAATTCATGCCGACGACTCGCCTGAAAGGCATCCTGTGGGCCGCAGGTTGGCTGATTGCTTTCGGCTTCCTCCACGCCGCCGATTATTTCCCACCACCAGACAGCGCTGGCGGTTGGCGCACGGCGACTAATGTAGCGCAAGTGCGGGAACTGGCAGGGATGGATTTGCCGAAACTGGAGCAGGCATGGGAGTTCACCCAGCGCTGCACGCAGAACGGCGGGTTGCTGGTGCTGCGCCACGGTTATCTTGTGCTCGAAAAGTATTTCGGCCGCGCGAGTCGCAACGCCAATCCGGACATGGCCTCCACGGGCAAGGCTTACACGAGCATTGCTTGCGGTATCATGCTGCGCGAGGTTCACGGCAAAATACCCGAGGGGCTCGACACGAAGGTGTTTACGGAAAAGTTTTTGCCCGAAGCCTTCCCGCTCGATGATGCGCGGAGGGCAGATATCACGCTGGGCCAACTCTTGTGCATGACGGGAGGCTACAATGGCGAGGGGCAGGCTCCAACCGCGGTCGTAATGGGAAAGGCGTTTCCGCTCACCGCCCGTCCAGGTCAGAACATTCGTGACCTCGATATGTCGTCGCTGCGCTGCGCGATGTGGACCAACGCGGGCGCCGGGTATTCGTATTCGTCCCCGGAGCCACACATTGCCTCGATGGTTTTGCGTCGCGTCACGGGAATTGAGTTGCAGGAGTACATCAGCGAGCGGCTGGCGAAACCCATGGGCTGGGGAGCTTGGGGGTATTGTCTGCATCGCGGTGATTTCACCATGCCGCACGCGAACGGTGCCGGGAGCATCGCGGTGCACGCGACGGATGCGTTGCGCTTTGGATATTGCCTGCTGCGCGGCGGAAAATGGGGGGACAAGCAACTCGTGCCGGCGGATTACATCGCGAAGTGTAATCAACCGTCGCCCTACAATCCGCATTGTCCGTTCACCCTTCAGTTCGAACAGAATTCGGACGGTCATGTGGCCGGTGCGCCGCGGGATGCTTTCTGGAAATCAGGCGCCGGCGGCTTCGGACTGCTTATCGTGCCATCGCTCGACCTGGTGATCTACAAATTGGGCGGCAACAACGGCCAATATGATCCGGCGCTCACGCGCTTGCCGCAACCGGAACAGGATCATTCCCGCGACGATTGGAAACCGATCCCGCGCACTCCTTTTCACGAAGGCAGTATGGGTGGCGATGACGGCCTCCGCCGCGTGCTGGAGATGGTCTGCGCGGCGGTCAGGGATTGAACTATCGTGTTCACACTCCAACAAATCGATCATGTGGCCGTTACCGTGACGGATATGAAGAAGTCCATCGCCTGGTATCAAGACGTGCTTGGACTGGAACGGCGCCACGAGGATGCCTGGGGAGATTATCCTGCCATGCTCTGCGCCGGCTCGACCTGTGTTGCCTTGTTTGCCTCGGGCGGTGACGAGTTGTCAGCCAAGGCGAGCGGGTTCGCTAAGGGAATGATTCGCCATCTGGCATTTCGCACGACGTACGCCGACTTGCTGGAAGCGGAGAAGCACTTGCATGAACTAGGTATTTCATTCGAGTTTCAGAATCACGGGATCGCACACTCGATTTACTTTGCCGACCCCGACGGGCACCAACTCGAAATCACGACTTACGACCTGCCGAAAGCGGAGAAGCCCTTTCTCGCGTAGCGGGAACGATGCAATAGTCCTGGGGAGCGCGCCCGCCTCGGGCGCAGTTGCCCGCGCCCTCGCGGTCCACTCGCCACGCGCGAGCCGATTCACTGTTTGCTGCGTTCGTTCGCCCCAGTGCAGCTGAGGCGGCTGCGCTCCCCATTCATTTCGACTGCATCGTTCCGGATTAGTAGGCGTGCGCCGCGGTTCGGCGCGTCTAACTCGTCGCTGCAGGAATGGCATTAAACGCGAGGTGACAAACGATCGGTGGCCAGAGACTTCCGGTACGCTCTCGCAGGATACACGCCGCCACGTTGAGCAGTCCAATGGCAGTGGCACCGCGCAGGTGGAATGCCGGACGTCCATGGAATAACAGCACTATAGCGACCACGAGAATTGTGCTGGTCCATACCGGATATCGATTGCGAAACGCTTTGTAGAGGAAGCCTCTCCAAGCAGGCTCTTCCAGAAACGGCGCCAGAAGTAACGCCACTACATACGCGTTCAATGATCCGCGCAGATTCAAATGCGCTAGTCCCCCATCGAAGAGGTAGATGGTCACCGCTTGAATCAGAAAGCCCGTGGCAGCCGCAGTGGCAACCTGCTCTCGCGAGATCGGAATGAAGGCGAAACTCTCCTTGAAAGCGCGCATTGTCCGAACGCCGGAAAAGTATAGGGTAACTGCGAATGGAATGATGCAGCTCAGAATGATCCCAACGCCCATGTCTTCAGGAGAGCGGAATCCTCGCCACTTAGCTTGATCCGTCGTTGCTAACAGCAAAAACGCCGCGAATATCAGTACGAGCACAGTCGTCAGCAGACAAATCCAGGCCGTGCGCGGCCGCCAACGCTCGCAAAGGGGTCGCGTCTCTTCAGCAAGCGGCTCGTCAGGCGTGGTTGTCGCCGCGATCTCCGGAGTCCCTGCCTCAAAGATAGCCTGCGCAGGTGCCGGATGAGGCGTGACAAACTCAGAATTGCCACACTCTCGGCAGAAATTTGCATCGTCCGTGTTTTCTCGCCCGCAGTATGAGCACTTTTTCATAGCGCCGGTTTCGGCTTCGCCGTCCGTCGAAGAACTCGAGTAGAGCTAATGCTCAACTTTTCTGAAGCCCGCGTTCTTCAGACCTCGCTGGATTTCGATGGCTTTCATGAACGTTTTCCAAACACGCCCGGTTCGATGGTTCTCGACCATGATCAGGATCGGCCCCTGATCGATGCCGAGCACTTCCGGGTCCCACCAGCCGGCGGTCAGATTAAACGCGTCGCAGAAACCGTAGCGTGTCCAGATGTTCGGGCGAAAGTGGTCGTAGAAATGCCTCAGCGTCGGCAGACAGACTTCCGGTGCAAATGGCAGCGAGCCGCCTACAGCGGTGGGCGCGATGGTGCCATCGTCGTTTTCGGGCGGCGGCGCGCCACGAGCTGAGTAGGCTTGAAATTTGCCGAAGCCAGGCCCGTCGCAGGCAGTCAATCCCCAGACCAATTCGCCATAGCCGGCAAACCTGCCCGGATTCGCAAGACAATAGGCGCGTTGTGCCAGTGTTGCGCGTCGTGAATTCTCAAAATAATCAAGGCGCTTGCCTCTCATGTAATCGTCGGCGATGCCGCGAAAGTCGATCCAGCAATGCGAATACTGATGACCAAAGAGCGGCGGGAAATGGACGAAGCTCTGGCTGTAACTTGTTTTCCATTGGTAACTGCGCGTCCATTCGTTCCAGAACTCCGGCGGGAGTGCGAGCCCAGCACCCTGAACTTCCGTATCAGAATTGGCGTTCGCGCCCAGTCCGAGCAGGAGCAGGATCATGGCCTCGTTGTAGCCCACCCAACGGCTCTTGATGAATCCGTTTTCAGGACGCCAGCCCATGGAGAGGCTCCCAGAGGCTGCCGCTCCTGAGGCCGAGAGCTGGCGGCGCGAATCATTGTTCCCCTCCTTGGAGGGGCCAGGGGTGGGTCCTCGCATCGGTTCCGTGCTGGCCCCGCCGGTCATCCAATGCCAGTCGATTCGTCTGTAAATCCGATTTGCGAGATCGCGAATGGCGGCTTCATCGGAATGGGCGTCGTTGAAATATTCCCGCGCGAAGAGCGCGCCGGCGAGAAAAAGCGCGGTGTCAATGGACGACAGTTCGCATTTCCACGCGCGCAGGCCCGTGTCCATATCAAGGAAATGGTAGAACCAACCTCGGTAACCGATATTGTCCACGGCATCGGGACCCTGA
>Ga0207670_10001279_pt1 | contig 13271 bp, 12 predicted proteins | sample KBSS23HmetaG_FD_184339 | JGI IMG/M metagenome (GOLD analysis project Ga0207670, IMG submission 184339) | Switchgrass rhizosphere microbial communities from Kellogg Biological Station, Michigan, USA - KBS S2-3H metaG (SPAdes) (version 2) | ecosystem: Host-associated > Plants > Roots >... | reverse complement strand
TCCATCGCTCGCGCATTTTCAAATCGGCGACCGAGAATTTCCATTGCTTCGCCGGATTTTCGAGCCGCTCACGGAACCGTTCGGCTTGTTCCTTCTTTGTGATGTGCAAAAAGAATTTCAACAACACGACGCGGTTGTTGGAGAGCAGTTTCTCGAACGCGTTGATCTGGTCGTAACGACTGCGCCAGACCTTCTCCGGTTGCAACCCCAGCACGCGCACGATCAGGACGTCTTCATAATGTGACCGGTTGAACAAGCCGATGCAGCCGTAGCGCGGCACGGCTTTGTGGACGCGCCAAAGGAAATCGTGCGCCAATTCCTCGGCCGATGGCGCTTTGAAGTTCGTGGTTTGTACGCCCGCCGGCGTGACAAATTCAAGCACGCCTGCCCCGGTGCTGTCCTTCCCGCTGCCGTCCATGCCCTGCAGCAGGATGATGACAGAATGCGTCGCGTTGGCGTAGAGCAGATGCTGCAATTCGCCGATGCGCTCGCAAAGCTTGCGAGTCTTGTCGCGCGTCTCGTCCTTTTCCAAACCGCCGCAATCGTCGGGATCGAAATCCCCGAGGCGGACCCGGGAGGTAATTTTGATTGGCTGCGCCATGGACGGATTATCTGCAAATCATTCGGGTGCGCAATTCCCTTCATCGCGAGGAGATGAGCGGGCTCATTCATCCGGAACGAAGCCAGACCGAAACCAGAGTTGCCTCCGCGCATTGCTTGCCAAACCGGGTCGGCGAATTGGCAGGAAAGAGCGCACCGCAACAAAACAGAGTTCGCCAATGCCGCCGCCGTTTACAGGCCGAGCGGAAGAAAACAGCCGAAGCCCGAAATGAAGTGGTCACTGACCAGCAGCAAGCAAGGTGCAAGAAAACTATTCTTACCTGCAATTCGTCAACTGGTCGATCTTGGCAGCCAGGATGAAATCGCTTTCGCTCAGGCCATCAATCTTGTGCGTCCAGATTGTGACCTTCACTCTGCCCCAGGCCAGACCGATGTCCGGATGATGACGTTGCTGTTCGGCCAATTCACCAACTTGATTAGTGAAAGCCAGCGCGTCGCGAAAGTTTTTGAACGTAAACTCCTTCTCCAGATGGTGCCCATTGATAACATCCCATCCATCGCCCAGTTTCCTGTACAAGTCAGCGAGCGCCTCTCCCTGCAGTGGAGGCGCGCCGCCTTTGCATGGGACGCAGTCTTTGTCGGCCAACTCGCTCATAACGCGGCCATTTTAGGATCAAATCGTCCGCATTTTCAACCCGCAGTTCGGTGCGCCAGGTATCAATCCACGGCTGATTCGATGCGCGCGAACAGGGGCGGCCCGTCCCCGCTTGGAAAGCAGCGATTCTGATACCCAGTGGAGACAAGCTGTCCCCACCCCTGCATAAATCAGCCGTGGGTATCAATCCTTTACTATTTGGTCGGGCAGCTCGTTTTGATCGTCCGGACCACGCGGAAAATGCCGGGCCAGAACGTCGCCGACTCTTTGGATCGCGTCGAGAATGGCATCGGTAAATCGGCCTTTCTTCATTAACTCGCTCATCCCGGCGGCGACCTCTTGCCAGAAGACATTGCCACACTTTTCGTGAACGCCTTGGTCGCCTACAATGGCGAACTGGCGCGTGCGTGGTACGAGGTAAATCAAAACCGCGTTGCGTTGCCGCGTCCGGGTCATGCCCAGTTCGAGGAACCGTTTTCGCGCGAATGCCAGCGGATCCGCGCGCCAGCGATGCGAAACATAAACGCGGATTTCGCCCGAGCTCTTCCGCTCGGCCTCGGCGATGGCGCCGATGATCCGGTCTTCGTCCAATTCGTTGATAAACTCGCCTGGTTTCATAAGGCTTTACCAACTACCGCTGGCACCTCCACCTCCAGACAGCCCGCCGCCGCCAGAGAATCCTCCGCCAGAAAAACCGCCGCCGCCGCCGTTCCAACCGGCTCCACCTCCACTACCTCCGGCACCCCAGCCGCCTCCCCACCCCCAGCCGCCGTAACTTCCCCGTCCGCGTCGATGATAAACCGTACCGGCGGCACGCCGAGCGAAGCGGACGAAGGCCAGGAACAGAATCAAAAGGAAAATGAACAACACCACCAGGACCAAAACGCCAGGACCGGTTCGCCGCGCGGATTGATACTCGCCGCGGGTGGCCTGGAGAATGGCGGTGACTCCCACGCTCAACCCGCCGTCGTAATCGCCTCTCTTGAAGCGGGGGGCGATTTCGTCATCGATGATTCGTTTGGCCACAGCGTCGGGCAACGCCCCTTCAAGTCCATAGCCGACTTCGATCCGCATGCGGCGATCCTGCACAAAAACGAAGAGGACCGCGCCGTTGTTCCTTTCCTTCTGCCCAACTCTCCAGGCTTCAAACACCCGATGGGCATAGTCCTCGATCGAGGAATTGCTCTGCATTTTGGAAAAAACGGCGACAACGATCTGGCTCGAGGTCGATTTTTCAAAATCTTCAAGCGTCTGGTTCAGTCGCTGGGCGGTGGCAGCAGAGACAACGCCGGCATAATCATTAAAATAATTCGCCGGCTTCGGCGGCATGACCTCGCCGGCCAGGCAACCCCAGGCGAGCAGCGTCAAGCCGGCCAGGCAGGAAACGCCGCGAACTATTCTCGCTTGTTGCACGGCGCGTTACGGTCGGCCCGGCACGGTCTTCGGCGTTCCCAAATCGAACTCCACTTTCGGCGGCGTTTCCGCCCCTTCCTGCGCCGCAAAATACGGTTTCGGTTGAAAGCCGAACATCCCCGCCAGGAAAACCGTTGGAAAGGATTTGACCGAAGTGTTGTACCGTTGCACCGCCTCGTTGAATTTCTGCCGCTCGACGGTGATCCGGTTTTCCGTCCCCTCCAACTGCGCCTGCAAATCACGAAAATTGCTGGTCGCCTTCAGATCCGGATAACGCTCGACCACGACCAGCAATCGCGAAAGGGCCGAGGAAAGCTGATCCTGCGCTTTCTGAAATTGGGCGAGCTTTGCCGGATCATCGGGGGCTTTGTTCGGGTCAAGCCGGATTTGGCCCACCGAAGCGCGCGCCTCCGTGATTTCCGTGAGCGTGGATTTTTCGAATTTGGCCGCGCCGGAAACGGTGGCCACCAGATTCGGGATCAAATCCGCGCGGCGCTGATAGACGTTCTGGACCTGCGCCCATTGCTTGTCCATTTCCTGAGAACGGCTGACCAGACGGTTGTAGATCCCGCCGACGCTGAGGACGAGGATCAGGAGTGCGACAGCCACGGCCCCGAGACACCCGAAGGCGAACCACGATTTTTTCATGATGGACGTAGGTTGCCACGGACCGGCCCGTTTTGGAGTATAAATTGAAAAATGCTTTGTAAGGAGCCCCTGGAGAATGACGAAGGGCGAATACGTTTGCGCGGAGGACAGCCCAGAGTGGCGAGTTCAGGAATTGTAGCCGACGAGGTAATAAGGCGGATTTTGGCGCGAAAACCACTCACGCCTCCTTGGCTCGGCTGCTCCGCGTCTTGTGACGATTTTTGAACGGACCCCAACGAATCAGGGCCGCAACAATCCAATTCAGTTGCCCGCCAAGCACGCTAAAAAACGCGAAAGGTCCGTCAGCATGGTTCGCGGTTACATCCCTGGCGCCTTGACATTACCCGCAGTCGGATGGTTTGGGATACCCTCCTGTCCCTCCTGTCGGGCCCCTTGACGCATTGAGGAGTCCTGCATACTGTGTGGCATCAAAACGCAAACATGAATCCGGAAATCATCATCGAATATTGCACGGCTTGAAACTACGAACCGAAGGCCGTCAGTTTGGCGGAGAAAATCCTTATCCTGAAACAGCGAATCGGCTCGTTGAAACTCGTGCCCTCAGGAGGCGGCGCCTTTGAGATCAGCGTCAATGGGAAGAAAGTCTATTCCAAACTGGACACGGGCGAATTTCCCGACCCCGACGCGATTCTCAAGGCCGTTAAAGCGAAGCTGTGATAGCGCGGGGTTCTGGTGTGGTGGGAGTGGATGCCTGGAGCGGAGTGCGGGAACCCCGAACCTTGAACCTCGAACTGTGCGTGCGTCTGCGTGCTGCCAGTTCGGAGTTCAGCGTTCGATGTTCGGTGTTCGATGTTTCGCCTTTTTTTCGTGTGTTCCAAGGAGAGTGATGGGTGCCTGGTGGCCCTCGCGGTCTTCAAAACCGTTGTCGGCTCGTTCAACGAGTCGAGGTATGTTCGATTCGTACCCTCTCCGCCAGCTCCATTTACGATTTGGGAATTACGATTTACAATTCGAGGAAGCCGCCCGAGCCGCGTCTCCGGCTGACCAGGTCGTAAATCGCAAATCGCAAATCGTATTTCCGCCGAAGGGAGGTGGTCGCCATGTCGCGCGAGCAGGTCCTTAGACTGACGTCGCTCTCTTCTTGCGCCGGTTGAGCCTCCAAACTGAGCCAGAAGGCCCTGACGCAGGTTCTGCGTCAGCTTCCCATGGTGCGCGATCCCAATCTGCTGGTCGGCGCCGCCACCGCCGACGACGCCGGTGTCTATCGCATCGACCGCAAGCGCGCGCTGGTGCAAACGGTGGATTTTTTCACACCCATCGTGGACGACCCTTTCGTCTATGGCCAAATCGCCGCCGCCAACGCCCTTTCGGATGTCTATGCGATGGGGGGCCGTCCGCTCACGGCGATGAACCTGATGGGTGTGCCGACCGACGTCGTGCCGCTCAAAGTAATCAACACCATTCTGCGCGGCGGCGCTGTCAAAGTGAAGGAAGCAAGGTGCGCTCTCGTCGGCGGCCATACGATACGCAATCCTGAACCGGTTTACGGACTGGCGGTGACCGGACTGGTGAACCCACGCCGAATGATCACTAACGCGGGTGCGCGACCGGGCGATTGGCTGATCCTCACCAAACCGCTCGGCACCGGAATCGTTACGACCGGCATCAAACGCGCGCTGGCCAGCCGTGGCACCGTTCGAAAAGCAGTCGCCAGCATGTGCGCGCTCAATGTCGTGGGCGCTGAGCTTGCGGAACGCGGATTGGTAAGCGCCGGCACCGACGTGACTGGTTACGGATTGCTCGGTCACCTCGGCTCGATGTGCCGCGCCAGCGGCGTCGGCGCGGAGATTGCCGCCTCGCGCGTGCCCGTCCTGAGCAACGAGGTGTTCGAACTGATCAAGCAGGACTGCATACCTGGTGGCAGCCGTGAAAACCTGAAGACGGCAGATGAATTCACCGAGTGGCACCGGCCGACTGAGGCGCAGAAAATCCTGCTCGCGGACGCTCAGACGAGCGGCGGCCTGCTGTTGTGCGTGCGGCCGCGACTGCTGAACGACGTCCTCAAGGTTTTGAAGAAGGGTCGCACTCTCTGCGCTAAAGTCATCGGGCGAATTGTAAGAGCGACCAAGCCGAACATATTTGTTGTCACAGATCGGCAGTGAAAACCGCGAAGCAAGGGAGGTGAGCTTGCAGCGCCTGCCGAATCGAGCCTGGCACTTGGGAATCATCGGAGGCGGCTTGCTTCTCCTGGCCGTGGTTTGGTTCGGCGTCACGAGATCCGACCCGACGTACCAGGGACGACCGCTCTCGTACTGGATCCGGGAGCTCGAGACAAAGCCTGGCAGAGACGAGTATTTGAAAGCCAAGGAAGCCTTGCTTCAACTGGGGCTGGTCGCTGCACCGCGCCTTGCCAAGCTATTGGACTATCAAGAGCCGAAGCTGGTAACCGTGATTCGGGAACACATGCCCAAGCGACTCCGGAATCTGCTGATTTCAAGATTGCCTGCATTGGTAATACGCAGCCGGGCAATGGTCATTCTGCGAGAAATGGGCTCCAAGGCTCACACGGCCGTTCCGGTGTTGATTCGCCTCGTGAAATCACCGGATGCCGAGGCGAGATTGTGGGCAATGCAAATCCTCGGATTGATCGGTCCTACCGCAGAGCCTGCCGTGCCGGTGCTGGTCACCATGCTCAGGTCCGGAAGCGTGGAGGAAAGAGAGGCCGCTGGCCGGAGTCTTGGAGCGATCGGAACGTCGGCAGCGAAGGCGATCCCGGAGCTTTTGTCAGCGATGAAGGCTAAACGGATACCATTGACCGTCGCTGTGCCGGCACTGGTTGCTTTGGGTCACTCGCCGGTCGAGGCCGTCCCTCTGCTGATTGCGGGGTTACGCGCGAGCTCTAATTCGCCTATGTCGCCGGATTGGTTGAGATGTTTTGGACTGATTGGTCCGCCGGCCGCGCCTGCTGTTCCGGCCCTGACCGACGCGTTGCAGAACCCTGACAGTCGAACGCGCGCACCAGTTGCCCTCGCGCTTGGCCAAATCGGCCCGAGCGCTTCCAATGCCGTTCCCGCGCTCACACAAACACTCGCTGACGAATGGTGGTATGTACGCGAAAATGCCGCTATCGCGCTGGGCAAACTTGGGTCGAACGCAGCATCAGCGATCCCCGAGCTCGCAAAACTGGCGCAAGGAGACCAAAACGCGGACGTGCGGAAGGCGGCAGCCGAAGCGATTAACTCAATCAAGCGCAGTGCCGTCGAATCGCCTGCCCACTAAGCGCTGAGCCTTCGAAAAACAAAAAATAGACGATAACAGCAAGCCAACGATTCTGGTCAGGGACTGGATTGAGGCAGTGGCGCGGGTTTGTACCAAATCCAATCTTTAGTCGGCTCGAAACAATAAATGGGATCCATGAGGAGCGTCTTTGTAAAATCGTTCCTGGCAACGTGTCCGTCCACGAAGAGAATAGGCGAAATGAATTGGTGACCAGCGTGCTCTAATTGCTCCTCGGAAACATCTGACGGGCCACGAGCAAAATGCCATTGAACAAACCAACCCAAGTATCGTCTGGCCGGCGGTTCATGGATTAGCACGTACAGAGCCGGTTCAGGGGCCCAATTGACCTTCTTCTCGGCTATTCCATTCACTGGGTCCTCCATGGGAAACCGTGTGTATTCCAAGTCACCCACATTATATTTGTAACTGCACCCCACCGCTTTCCAATTGGTGGGCTTGAACTCAAGCCCGTCAGGACCGCACGGTCACATGTGTTGGCCTTTATCGGCTGGGCAACGAAAGACCTCAGACCGCTTGAAGTACGGATAAAGCGGGCGGATTTCTGGGGATGGGTAGCAGAATCCGTTGGTCGTTCGCGGATCTACGCCGCCAATGGCATAATCCACCAGTTTCTGGGTGCCGTCCGGCTCGTAGATGATTCGCTGCGGAAACGTGTCACGGTTGTCATCCGTATAGAGCATTATGCCGATCCCAATTTGCCGGAGATTGCTCACGCACTGGGTAATCCTGGCATGCTCCTTGGCTCGAGACAAAGCTGGCAGCAACAACCCAGCCAAAATAGCAATGATGGCGATGACCACTAAAAGCTCGACAAGCGTGAAGCCGTTAGGCCGAATGTAAAGAGGTTGCTGCCAGCGGTATCGAGCGACTAGATTGCGCGACGCGGATGCTTTCATAAGTCCATAATTTTAGCATGATTTGTGCCGGACCCGCTGTCCGAGCCAGGGGCGATTCGTCATAGCTGCCGGGGCCAACCGATGCCCCCAGCGAACGAGTCAGATTCAAATCGTCGCGAAGCAATAAATACAAATGAAGCGTTCCAACCTGCGAACCATTCCCTCAGTCGAGAAGGTCCTCCAGGCACTCGGCCCGGTTGAGTTGCCTCGTCCCGCGGTCGTGGGCGTCGTCCGCCGCGAATTGGCCGTTCTGCGAGCGGAGAAAAAAGTGCCCGTCTTCGAAGGCGTGCTCGCGCGCATTCGCGCGGCGCTCGAAGCTTCCCGGTCCGGCCGCATTCAGGCGGTCATCAACGGCACTGGCATTATTGTGCACACCAACCTCGGCCGCGCGCCGCTGGGCTCGGCTGTGGTGGAGACGCTCCAGAGCGTGGCCGCCAATTACAACAACCTCGAATTCGATCTGGCGGGCGGCGAGCGGGGCCGGCGGGCAGCCTACCTCGAGCACAACCTGGCGCTCGTCTGCGGCGCGGAAGCGGCCACGGTGGTGAATAACTGCGCCGCCGCTCTCGTGCTCATCCTTCGGCATTTCACCTCCGGCGAGCGTAAGGAAGTCATCATCTCCCGGGGCGAACTGATCCAGATCGGCGGCGGGTTTCGCATCCCGGAGATCCTCGAAGCCAGCGGCGCACGGTTGCGCGAGGTCGGAACCACCAACCACACTTCCGTCTCCGATTACCGTCGGGCCGTCGGCAAGCTCACCGCCATGATCTTGAAGGTACATCGCAGCAACTTTTTTATGGACGGATTCGTCGAGTCCCCTGCGACAGAGGAAATCGCCGCGCTCGCCAAGAAGAGACGATTGCCGCTCGTGGAAGACCTCGGCAGCGGGGCATTGGTGGAAACGGAAAAGCTGTCCGACCTCGAGCACGAACCGATGCCAAGCGAAGCGTTGAAGTGCGGCGTCGATCTGGTCTGTTTCAGCGGCGACAAGCTCCTGGGCGGGCCCCAGGCGGGAATCATCGCCGGGAAAGCCCGGCGGGTGGCCGCGCTCAAACACGAGCCGTTTTTCCGCGCGTTGCGCTGCGATAAGTTGATCCTCTCGGCGCTGCAGACGACCGTTGACCTCTACCTCAGCAACCGGGCGGCCGATTCCGTCCCCGCACTGGCCATGCTTCGTGTCTCCAACGACAAACTCCGCGCCCGCGCCAGCAAGATCAAGCTGGCTCTTGAAGCGTTGCCCATGAAAACCACTATTGGCGAAGGCCAGGCGCAAGTGGGCGGAGGGACTTTGCCGCGGTCGATCATTCCCTCGGTCACACTCGACCTGCGTCCTCTGAACCTGTCCTTGTCGGAATTCACATCGAGGCTGCGCACCGGTTCCCCGCCGGTCGTAGGCTACATCGCGAACGACAGTTTCAAGCTGGATCTGCGCACCATTTTCCCGCGACAGGATGAGGAGTTGTTTCGCGCCGTGCATCAGGCGTTTCGCAACATCCCGAGTTCAGCCACCGCCTCCAGTTGAATTTCACCGGCGAGCTTTGACACGATGACGGTCCGGCATTTCATCATGGCCACCGCCGGCCACGTGGACCATGGCAAAAGCGCCCTGGTCAAAGCGCTGACCGGCATCGACCCCGACCGGTTGCCCGAGGAAAAAGCGCGCGGCATCACGATTGACCTCGGCTTCGCCCATTTGGAACTTCAGTCCGCTTTCCATGAACCGAGCCACCCCCTCACCCCATCCCTCTTCCCCACTGGGGGAGAGGGTGTCCGAAGGACGAGTGAGGGGGAACCGTTCATGCTCCCAAGGCACGGTCAGAAAGCCGGGAATGCCCTCCACGATCAACCATCCAGCTTTCACCTCGGCATCATTGATGTGCCCGGCCACGAGGATTTCGTGAAAAACATGGTCGCCGGTGTCGGTTCGATTGACCTGGCCTTGTTCGTCGTGGCCGCGGACGACGGCTGGATGCCGCAGACCGAAGAACACCTGCAAATCCTGAGCTATCTCGGCGTGACCCGCGCGGTGGTTGTCCTCACGAAAATTGATCTGGTTGAAAACGGAGAATCCACCAAGATGCGTCTCCGCGAGCATCTGGCCGACTCGCCGTTCGCCGGGGCGCCCATTGTCCCAACTTCTGTTCTCGATGGAAGGGGGCTCGACGAGTTGAAAGCAACCCTCGCTCGCGTCCTGGTCGACACGCCACCGCCACGGGACGCAGGCAAGCCGAGGCTTCCGGTGGACCGGGTATTCATCCTGCGCGGCATCGGCACGGTCGTCACCGGCACATTGACTGGCGGGACATTGCAACGCAGCCAGGCGGTCGTCCTCCAGCCATCCGGCAGGACAACGCGCATTCGCGCCATGCAAAATCACAAACGCGATGTGGACGTCAGCGGGCCGGGCACACGCACGGCGCTGAACTTGCCGGATGTGGACGCGGACGCGGTCCAACGCGGCGATGTTGTGACGCTGGCCGAACTGGGCGCAGCAAGCAATACGCTTGATGTGTTACTGGAAAAATCCGGCCGGGCGGCTGCAACGAAGTCCGGCGCGGCCCGCCCGCTCAAGGACGGCGCACGGGTGCGCGTGCATTTGGGCAGCGCGAACGCCCCGGCTCGGGTGCATCTGCTCGATCGCGGCCCGCTTCAGCCCGGTGGACGCGCGCTGGCCCAAATCCGCTGCGAAACGCCGCTGTTCGCGTTTGCCGGCGACCGCTTCATCGTGCGCGACTGGCCGGAGCAGACGACCCTCGCGGGCGGTGTGGTGCTCGACCCCGACGGCAGTCCCCGCGGCTTTCGCAGAAACGCGGCGCGCAACTATCTGGAACAACGCGCGCAGAACCCCGGTGAAATTCTGGTCCTGATCCGATCGCAATTGGCCCGTGACGGCGCGGCGCGGCGCGGAACGCTGTTGCTCAAGTCGGGATTTAGCCCGGCGGAAATAGCCACCGCTCTCGCGCGACTGGTGGCTGAACAAACAGCCGTCGTTTTCGGCGACCTGGCTGTGGACGCAGTTCTGTGGCGGACAATCCGGCAACGCGCGACAGAGGCCATCGACGTGGAGCATCGCGCGCATCCGGACCGTCCGGGCCTGGCGCTGAGCGAACTAAGGAAGGCGCTCGAAAAGCAAACGCCATGCACGGAGGTTTTTGAGGCGCTGGTGGCTGACCTTTGCGCGAAGGAATTTGCGCAAGTCGGCGTGGCCATTCGGCGGACGACCCACCGTCCGGCACTGCCACCGCACCTGAAAGCTGTCGGCGCAAAAGTGCGCGGCGTCCTAGCCGCCAAGCCACTGGAGCCGCCGTCCCGAAAGGAACTGGCCCCCGACGCGCTGGCCTTACAGGCACTGCGATTTCTCCTCCAGACCGCCGAGGCAATCGAACTGAGCGAAGAGGTCGTGCTTTCGGCCGACGGCTACGCGCGCGCGACAGAGATCGTTAGCAAATATTTGAGCGACCGTGGCTCCGCGACCGCCGGTGAGTTGCGCCAGGCGCTGGGCACCAGCCGCCGCATTGTCATCCCGCTGCTGGAACGTCTGGACAAGGACGGAGTCACGCGGCGCGAAGGAGATAAACGGTCCTTACGGAAATGACGGTCCAAGAATGTCAAATGACGAATGACAAAACCCGAATCAAACTCGAATGACGAACTCCGAAATCGGAACGAATTTAGATCCCCACCTGGGAGGGATCAGGGGTGGGTTGGTTGCCGACGGTTCATGGAGGGCCCCCTCGGCTTTTTTCCGTGCATTGAGACCTTGAACCGTTCCGAATCCTCACCCGTCCTTCGGACACCCTCTCCCCCACTGGAGGAGAGGGATGGGGTGAGGGGGTGCCTCGGTTCATGGAAAGGATCTCAACCGGAGCGGCCGAACCAGACACGAACATTCGACATTCCTCCGTCCTTGGTCATTCGGATTTCGGGTTTCCTTTGTCCTTGGTCATTCGGATTTCGTGCTTTGTCCGCTTTCACTTCTGCGGAGGTGTGTAGAGCTCAGTCTTCGGATACTCCGCCGCCCAGGCGTACCAGCGGCATTGGACGCTCGGCACCCAGGTCAATTCCTGCCCTTTGAGCGGACCGTCAACGGCGCGGCCCGCCAGGGTCCAGCGCGTGTCGGTTTCCTTGTCTTTGAACGGAGCGGTCTCCGGTGAGATGTCGTCGGCATAGAACGTCAGTTTGCGATCGCCGAGTTTCGCGCTGAAAGCGACGGCGCTGCGCGTCGGTTGGTACCAAAACACAGCGATTGGGGCACCGCCGGGTCCGTCCGTGAAACAGGCGCGTTCTCGTGTGCCGTCGAGAGGATAAGCCCTGGTCAGGCCGCCGGCTTCGACACCCAGCACATTCGCGAGAGGGTCCAGGCGCGGATCCACTTTGCCCATCGACTCCTTCGCTTCGGGCGTGATCTGCCACGGCAGCTCCGCCAGGGGATATTTTTTGCCATCAAACAAGTTGTACGCCGTCGATTCCGGATGCAGCATAAGCCAGTAGCCCCAGTCGGTCATCAGGCTGGGGAGGCGTTCGAGGCGTTGGCCTTTCCGCGGGCCCTCGAACGCGACGCCCGTCAGCGCGGACCAGAGAGTGCCGTCTTTGCCTTTCGCCACCATCACCCCGCCGCGCCAGCCGTAAAACTCGTAGCCGTAGTCTTTCCTGAACGCGCTTACGTAACCGCCGTCCGGGTCGTAGAAAAAGAGGCCGTACGTGTCGTTGATCACGCGCGGGGCGGCGATGAAATGCCGAAGCGGCACGGCGCCACCATTGTGCGCGCCGCGGATCCAGGCCAGCACGCGCTCCTTTTCGCCGACAACGCCTTTGCGATTTTCGGTTGAGCAATACGAACAGGGTGGCTCGGTCAGCGACTTGAAAAGTCCCGGCCGGGCGACGATTTTCCGTTCGGCAGACATTTCGTCCGCCACAAGCCGGAGGGGGCCTGGCGTGACGCAGAGGAGCGCGAGCACGAGAACAAGCTTCGTTTCATTCATAGCATGGGAGTTTTGTAACGACGCGAGCAGCGTTTGGAAATCGAAATAAAGCTTATACTCATGACCCCTCTGATGCGAGCACGCTAAGGCATGCAGTTCAACAGGAGATAATCGAGACAATGCCTTTTAGCCTGCTATCAAATCCTTGTAGCAATTGCTACATGAATTTTACCGTTCAATAATACTGGCCTCGAGAACTCCGTTTTCTCTGTTGGCTCCTGTTTGGTTGGCGTTACAGTTTCCCAGCGGGAGCTTCCTACTTGAAGAATTGCATTCTCCTTCCGCATTGCCAATTCTATCGCCTGTTTTGGCAAATGGCACGAGTTTGACAATGACGGCACCGCGATTGGAAATGGCTCCCGCAACCGGCGAACGCCTCCTGCGTTTCGTCGGCGATCGCATTCGTTTCAGGTTGTTCGCCGCCGATGGCAAGCCATTGCCGGATCCGTGGCGCGGCTTGCTGCGGACCAATCTCGGGCGTGGAGCTGTGCTCCGCAATGAGATCATCGCCTCGCGCGGCGGGGAGAGACCAATTAGCGGCGCGTCCTGGCGCGACATCCCGATGCGCCGAGAGGGCAACGAATGCTTCCTGGAATTGACACTCACGGAAGTCGGTTATTTCAAAGTCAAGGCGTATGCGGTGGACGCAAAGGGATGGCAGGTTTGGCCTGAGGGCCCGGACATCGGCATCTCGATTCACCCGGACGCCTATCGCACCGCCAACACGATTTACTGCGCCTTCACCCGGTTGTTCGGGGAGAGAAAGACCGCGACCGCGACGACAGAGAAGCCATGGGACGAGCCCTTGAAGCATTTGGACAGTCAGGGCTATGCGGTCATTCCGCGATCCGGCAA
>Ga0207670_10001278_pt1 | contig 13276 bp, 10 predicted proteins | sample KBSS23HmetaG_FD_184339 | JGI IMG/M metagenome (GOLD analysis project Ga0207670, IMG submission 184339) | Switchgrass rhizosphere microbial communities from Kellogg Biological Station, Michigan, USA - KBS S2-3H metaG (SPAdes) (version 2) | ecosystem: Host-associated > Plants > Roots >... | reverse complement strand
GCGCCCCTGTCTGCACCGGCGTGGTCAAGGGCCCCGTTTTCTGAGCGGCGGAACCGCGATTCAGAGTTTCGAGGAAGACGTTGTAGCTGTTTGGAAGCGCCATGGCTTACACCTTTAGTTTGTTCGCGACGGTCTGCGTGGACTGCGTCGGCCACTGATCAGTGACGCCAGGGACCACGAGCCAGGAGACATTCGAACCATCGAGCGCGACCACCTTTCGTCCGGCCGACGCTTGTGTCTCGACCCAACCCAACACCGCGAGCGCAGCCTTCACCGCATCCGCGCGCGAACGAAGACCGCACTCGTCGCGCAGCGTATCGAGCGCGGCCGCCTCGGCTTCGCTGAGATCGAGCTGTACCCGGACCTTGGCCATTGAATAACCGACTCAAGAAGATGAGGCAAATATACTCATCGCGCGGAGTAATTCAAGGACTTGTTTCGGCGACACTAAGCGATTGATTAATATCACTAAATGCCGATGCTATTCGGGCACCCACACAAAACCGATGCCCTGTTTGCCGATTTTCCCGATTCCCGGCCACGGAAAGTGCACCGCATAGATTTGTTGGCCGTTGGCGGCCGAATCTGCAAGCAACGCAGCACGGCTCTTCGCGCCGGTCGCCTGATCGCTGTCGAAGCTCATCGGCCATTCGGGCTTCTGCACCGAGATGATGTAGTGATGCATCGAGTCGCCGACGTACAGCAGCGAATCCTTGCCCGAGGTGATGACGTAGCCCGAGTGGCCCGGCGTGTGTCCCTTGATGTCCACCGCCTTCACCACTCCCGGCACCAGATCCGTTCCTGGCGCGAACGGCGCGACCCTGGGCTTCAGCGTGGCGACGAACGCGACGTGTTTCGCCGTGTCGGGACCGAAGTTGCGGGCAAACGGTCCGTTCGGATCCGCCACGACTTCCCACTCGGCCTTCGAGATGTGAATCGTCGCGTTCGGGAAGGCCAGCGTCCCCGCCGTATTGACGAGCCCGCCGATGTGATCGCCATGTGCGTGCGAAATGAAGATGTCAGTGACGTTTTTCGGATCGACGCCTGCGTCGGTGAGCGCCTGCGGCAGGTGGCCCGCGGTCGGTCCAACCATCGCACCCGCTCCCGTATCGAACAGCAGCAGCTGCTTGCCGGATTTCACGAGCAAAGGTTGCAGGCTGAGGTGCAGCATGTCCGTTGGCTGCCCGCCGGCCGTCAGCAGTGCGTTGACCTCATCGGCTGTGTGGCCCAGGCCCAGGATCTTCTGATCGTTGGGGAATTCGAGGTAACCATCGCGCAGCGCCATCGCCGAGAGCTTGCCGATCTTGAATGCATGCACGTTGTCGGACTTCGGCGCGGCGGCCGCTGCCAGCGTGGCCGCAGCGAGGAACGTGACGAATGCCGCACGGACGGTCGATGGTCGCCGCATGATGTTTCTCCGGCAGGAATGCGCACCGGAATATTGGTCGCTTGCCCATGCCCCGTCCAGGTGTAGTTCGCGACGCCGCCGTCAGAATTCGTATCGGCCGGACAACGCGATGACGTTGACGTCGTAATCCGGGCTCTGCTGCCCAAGAGAAAGTACGTTGTCGATGGTCGCCGGAAGCACATCGTCCAGTGCCCAATCGTCGCTGCGATAGCTCTCGTACCAGTACGAAAGCCTGAGCGTGAGCTTTTTCCTGGGCACGAAATTGGCGTACAGACGCGCGCTGTTCAATCGGGTAGTCAGGTCAGGAAATCCCACGGTGGCGCTCTTGATGGCCACCTCACCGGTCGAACGTGACCAGGTGTAATCGAAGCCCAGGTCGAACCTGTCGCTGGCGACGTACTTGAACCCCGCGCCGGCAGAATCGGTTTCATCGTGGTTGGATCCGAACCACAGCGGTGAGGGCGCGAGCAGCTCGGCGTTGGCCTGGTGCGATTTCACCAGCTCGTGACTCAGGTAGCAGCTCGCGGAGAGCTTCTCCGCGACCTGCCAGCCGCAGTCCGCCGCCGCGGACCAGGAGGTTCCGTCGAGAAGGCCGACGGTCGAGGTGAAGTAGTCGTCCCACGTGCCCCGCATGTCGAATCCGAAGTTGAAGCGCTCGCCGGGCGTGACATCCACCCGCAGCTTCAACTCGTTGCGATCGCGATCCGCCAGGTTGTAGAGACGCATGAGCGGATTCTGGGCCGGCGTGCCGTCCGGATCCGGCTGGTAGGCAGAGCCGGTGCGCTGCGAATACGTGTACGTGAACGAGAAGGATGCAAGATCCTTCGCGCTCAGGTTCGCCTTGCCCCAGCAGGCACCCTCGTTGGTGCGTTCGACTGCCTGCAGATCGCGTTGGTACTCATCGTAGCTACAGCCGGCGTACAGCCTGAGACCGGGCGACAGCGTCAGCGCGCCATCGATGCTCGCAACACTGCGCGTGAAGCTGTACGGCAGATTGGTGCGCGGCGCGGCCGTCCCGGTGTCCGTGGTGATCCAGTCGTAGACGGCCTGTGGGGTCTGGTTGTTGCGATCATCGTAGGAAAGTGTCGCGTTGACGCGGAACTCGTCGGCGAGCTGCGTGGTGAGCTTCACTTTGCCGGTCAACGTCTCGACACGACCGTCGAGCGAGTTGCGCGGCAAGGGCTGCACCGGCAGGCTGCCGTTCACCGTGTACGGAAGAAATGCATCGTCCTGCGACATCTGCCCGAGGGCGACATCGGCCGTCATCTGCGTATGCGGGGCCAGCCTGTAGCCGGCGGACAGGACGAGTTGATGGAACTGATTGCCGGGCGCGAGCGACATCTGGCCGAGGTTGCCACCCGCGCCGAGCGGGATGTACGGATTCGCCCATGTGAACGCGGCGTCGTCGTTCTTGAATATCGACCCGTAGTAGGCGACGCGAGCCTGCAATCGCCCGGCGGCATACGCCGCGGAAAGGTCGATCTGATCCGTCGTGTAGTTGACCGGCGACACCAGCTGCGAATCATTGAACACAAAAGTGCCGCCCATGGCGCGCATTCCGTCCCGCTCTTCGTGGCGAAGATTCACTCCGAACGTCCAGTGACTGACGGGCATGAAAGCGCCACCGACATCCAGCAGGCGTCGCTCGGTGTGCAGATCGATCGACTGCAGACTCGAATTCAATGCGCTCATGGTGCTGGTGGTCGCACCGGGTACCCAGCCGGATGGCAGCGTCAACGAGCTCGAGCCGGCTCCAAGAAAAGGCGACGTCGCGGAGTCGCTCAGGTTGTGCGGCAGCTCCTTGTAGCGCAGGTGCAGCGCGTATCGCCCCTGCTTTCCGCCCTCCACGCCGAAGTAGCGCGAATCGATTCCGAGATCGAGCGCGGTGAGATCGAGCCAAAATCCCTCGGGGTTTCGATAGCGTGCGTCGGCATCCGCGACGACGTATGCGCCTGATTCGTCGAGGCCGGTGTACTCGCCGAACTTGGCGGAATCGTCCGAGACGTAGCCGACGCCCAGGTTGGGCGTGAAACTCGAGCTCGCTTCGAATTCGCAGAACTTGCACGGCCATTTCGAAGTATCGACTTCTGGATCTTCTGCTTCAGCACGCAGCGCCGGCAGGAGCGCGGTGGCGAGCAGCAATGCCATGCGACGGTTCACGCGCGCGCCCTATCTCATGAGCTTCACGCCCGAAGGATCGTTCGAGCCGTGAACCTGTGAGTGGCAGTTGGTGCAGGAGCCGGCCAGCAGGAACGCCGATGGATTGCCGCCCGGCAAACCCGCGCCCGTGCGCGCCACGCTCGGATGACCGGCCTGCGAATGACATGACTGGCACAGCAGCGGCGCGCGCTTCACGAGCAGTGTCGGGTGAATCGAGCCGTGAGGCGCATGGCAGTTGGTGCAATTCTCCGCCACCGGCGCGTGCTCCCAGAGAAACGGACCGCGTTTCTCCGCATGACAGGTGTAGCAGGTCTCGTTCAACGTCGGCTTGGCGAGCAGATGCTCCGTCATGGAGCCATGTACTTCATGACAGGAACTGCACTCCATCTGCGCGAAACGCACCGGGTGCACGGACGGCTTGTCGAACTCCGCACGCTGCACCTTGTGGCAGGCGTAGCAGACGTCGGGCTGCGTGGCGACCGTCAGCACCGCGTCGTGCTCCGCGTGGACCTTGTGGCAGGCCGCGCAGGGCACGTCGTTGCCACCGTGTGGACTGCCCTTCCACGAAATGCGTGCCTGGTCCTGGTGACAGCCCAGGCACACCTGGTTCTGCTGTTCGGCCGGGACCTGCGACTTCGTCCCGAACGTGCGGATCGGGGCCTGCTTCTGACCCTCGGGAACCTCTTCCGCGTGATGCCCGCCGGGGCCGTGGCAGGTCTCGCATTGCAGGCTGGCGAACGGCGTGCGCGGGTCCGCAGGTTGGGCATGCTTCGTCTTGAAGATTGCGAGCACCGGGAATTTCGACGACTCGTCGTGGCATTTGAGGCAGGTGTCGGCGCCCTTCTTGGTGAAGGTCGGAGCCTCGCGGGGCGCCTCGGCCGGAACCTCCGGCTTCGCCTCCGCGGCCGGCGGGGCTTCCGCGGCCGGTTCCGGCGTCTGCGTCCTGCCAACGACCAAGCCGCCGGCGAGCGCAGCAGCCGCCAGGAACAGGATCACCGGACGCTTCAACTCCATGAATCGTTACTTCGCGTGCATGACCTTGATGTCCGCGATGCGTCCCGGGGCATGGCAGATCATGCAGGTCTCGACGGTTCCGAGCGCGGTGCTGCGCGCAGAGTAGATAGAGCCGCCGTTGGTCTCCATGTGTGCGCGGGCGAGGTCGGAATCGTGGCACGCGAAGCAGGCGGTGGCGACCGGGGAATTCACCAGCGAACGCGGGTCGGCCGCCAGCGTCCCGCCGGGGGGCGTGCTCACCGGCGCACCGTCGTTGCTGCAGGAATTCGCGGCCGTGAGTCCGGCGTTGAAGCTGAACCCGGTGCCGTAGTTGGCCGGGTACCCCTGGATGTAGGGTGACAGCGAGTAGGCGCCGACGTCGGTCTGCGGCGATGACTGGCTCGCCGTGCAGCTCGCGCCGCTGTACCTGGGTGTCGTGTCGCCCACGTTCAAGGCGAAAAAGCCGGTGGCCACGGTGCGGTACAGCCGGTTGGGCAAGGCGCTCTCCGACGCCGCGGCGCTGAAATCGTAGGAGCCGCGCACGTGGCAGCCCTCGCAATTCCTGAGCACGCCCGGGAATTTCACGTCCGCAAAAGACTCGCCCACCGCCGAAGCGTGCCAGGTGAAGTCATGCGCGCGCTTGTTGCCGCCGTGGATCGCATGGATGTAGCTGGTCGAATCCGCGGACCAGCCGCTGCTGGTGCGGTTGGGATTGTGGCACCACGAGCAGGTCGTACCGTCGTTGCGCTGGCCACCGTGGAAGGCGTCGGTGGTGAACGCACCGAGTTCCTGGTGACACATGTTGCAATTCGCGTCCGCGACAATGGCGCGTCGACCCGTGTAGTTGGTCCCCACCTTCACGGCATTGGGGGCAACGACGATCAGGCCGCCAATTTCGTTGGCCTGCCCCACCGGTGACGGCGATACCGGATAACACATGAGTGGCCGGGGCCGCGACGATGGGGAAAACCCGCATTCGCTGGTCACGTTGGTCTGCGTCAAGGGAAGCGTGTTGGTCACGCTGTACGAAAACCCCAGGCCGCCGGTGAGCATCACCGCGTTATCGGGCACCTGCACTCCGGTGAGCGTCACCGTGTAGTAGCCGTTGGCATCCGGGCCAGTCAGTGTCCCCGCTCCCGAACCGGTGGCGGTGCCGCTCCAGATGTTCTTGAGGTAGCCGGAGGCGCTGGCATTGAAGTCCGCCGGGGCTGCGACGCCGTCCTGGGAAACCGCGAAAACGAATTGCGCGCTCGGAGAACCCATGAAGTTGTCCCAGATTTCTTTCGAACCGGTCGACGGATTGGGCGAGGTGGTCGCGAAGTCGTTCAGATCCTTGCGTGCCCCATCCTGCAGCAGCCGGAACACCATCACCGGCTGCTTGCTGGCGTTGCGCGAGACGCTCTGGACGTCATAGGTCACCTTGATCGCGCCCGCCGGCAGGCGGTTCGTGTTCGATGCGATCCACGCGGCGTTGGTGTTCGAATCTCCGCCCGTGACGTGCAGCGCGCTGTTTTCGTTGGGCGGCGTGACGGGCAGGTGCGCCTTGTCGATGGCGTCGGGTGAATGGCAGCCGGAGCAATAGGAATCACTCGACTGCGCACCACCGCCGTGAGCCAGGCCGTTGAATGAAGTAGTTTGCGTCAGTCCCTTGAGCGCATCGGAAATCGTCACGCCCGCGCCCGTGGCGAAGTTGATGCCGTCGTGGCAGCCGCCGCAGGCGCGCCGGCTCGGAGCGTTCATCCAGTTGTTGCCCTGCGCAGTCATGGCGGTCGACGTCGCCGACCCGTCATGGCACTTGGTGCAATTGCGCAGGTCCTGCGGAAACAGAGTCTCGTTATAGAGGAGACCGCCGTAGTTGTAGTTTTTCTTCGCGAGATGCACACCCATGTGAGTGTGGTGGATGTGGTTGGGCAGGTTGCCGATGGCGCGCCCATCCACCACGTACGTGCTCGAGCTGGTGAAGGTGAGCGTATTCGGATCGTAGGCCGCCTCGGTCCGGCCGTACTTGCGCTGCTCGGTATGGCATACCACGCAATACTTCGTGTCGTTGCGGCTGCCGCCGTGGAATCCGGCGCCCGAGCTTTCCGGGTCGTCTCCAGGAATGCCGCCGAGTGCCTGGTGGCACTCGTTGCACTTGGCCGTCGCCACGATATCGCGTCCCGAGTCGGCCGCGACCGCCCCGGTCGACGGGGTGAAATCGTAGATCACGTCCACGGCCCGGGTGAGCGACACGCCGGGGTAGCCGCTGACCTCGACGCCGGTCGGCGTGTTGGTTCCGGTGCCGGGCGCGCTGCCGGACAGCTGGATGGTCAGGCGATGGACCAGGCTGGGGTCGTAGGTGAGATCGCCCAGGTCCGCCTTGTTGTTAGGCGCGCTCACCGTCATGCCGTCGAGCTGCGACTTGATGTTCCTGATGTCGCGATAGAACGTGTACGTGTACGTGCCGTCCCCGTGGTCGACCAGCGTGCCGGTGTTGTCGGTGGACGGCCGGCTTGGAGCCGCAGCCGAGGTGGTCGAGGGCACGGAGGTGACGATGTAGCTGACCCACTGGCTGGGGCTGCCGTCCATGCCGGGGACGAGCTTCGCGATCGAGAAGGCCAGGTTGGTCAGGCCCGGCACGGTTGCGCTGCTGCTCTTCGAGGTATTACCGAGACCCTTGACCGGCACTCCCGCATCGTCCGTGACCGTGAAATTGACCACGGGCGGGCTGTTGATGGTGACGCTGGTGACAGTGACCTTCATCGAGAGCGCTGCCCAGGCCGCGGCTGCCGCATCGGTCGCCGGAGTCGCATTGCTCGGAATGGAAACCACCGGCGTGTTGCCGCCGGGAGGTCCCGAGGGTCCGGGCGGCCCCGCCGCGCCCGGAGGCCCCGCTGGCCCCGTCTCCGTGCTGCACGCGGCCAGAACCAGGGCAGCCGCCGTGACCATTGCCCTGTTCACTCGCAGAAAGGCATTCATCGAGCGCTCCCCGTGTCAGCGGACCATCACTTCGTAGCATCCATGCAGATGCAGGAGCCATACGGGTGACTGCGAGAGCTTGTACGTGGCGGGCCTTATTTAAATCGGACTTTGGTCCTCTGACACTGAAACGGAGACGGTTTTAGTTATACGAACCAGAATCCGGGGAGAACCGCTCATGACAAACCACTCCGCGTTCAAGTCTTTGAAATGGCTGCGGCTGTCGCTGTTCGTCACGACGAGCGCGCTGGCGACGGGCGCGCTGGCGGATGTCGCCGCGACACTCGAGACCTGTGCCGGGTGTCACGGCAAGGACGGCGCGAGCACCAATGCGGAAATGCCGATCATCGGCGGTTATTCGGCGACATACCTGAGCGGCAGCCTGACGAACTACAAGACCAAGGCGCGCCCCTGCCCGAAAGCAACCTTCAACGCGGGCGCACAAAAGGGACAAAGCAGTGACATGTGCACCGTCGCGGGAGCGCTGTCGGACGCGGATATCGCGGCGGTGGCCGACTACCTGTCGAAGAAACCCTTCGTGCGCGCCAAGCAGACGGTTGACGCCGCCAAGGCAGCGCACGGCAAGCAGATCCATGAAGCGAACTGCGTGAAGTGCCACACCGAAGGCGGCAGCAGCGCCGATGACGATGCCGGCATCCTCGCCGGACAGTGGCTCCAATACGTGAACCACACATTCGAAGAGTTCAAATCGGGGCAGCGGCCGCTCCCGAAGAAGATGAAACCCAAGTTCGATGTGCTTTCCAAGGACGACATGGATGCATTGGCAAACTACTACGCCAGCTTCAAGTAGCGCGCCATGACCGAAACTGGCCAGCCACCCAAGTCCGAGGCACGTTGGCAACGGTTGTGGCGCAGGCCGCGCAGCCGCTGGCTGCTGGGAATTCCGGTTGGCGCATTCCTGTTCTTCGGCATCGGCATCGTCGCCTGGGCAAGCTTCGATCAGACCCTCCACTACACGAACAGCTTTGCGTTCTGCACCTCATGCCACGAGATGCGCGACAGCATGCTGGCCGAATACCAGCAGAGCCCGCACGGCAAGAACGCCGCCGGCGTGCGCGCGATTTGCTCCGACTGTCACGTTCCGCGCGCGTTCCTTCCGAAGATGAAAGCCAAGATGGCGGCCACCGTGAACGAGCTGCCGAAATGGGCGTTCGGCACGTTGCGCCCCAGGGAGAAATTCGAGGCAGCGCGCGTCGAGATGGCGAGAGACGTGCTGGCCAAGATGAAGGCCACCGATTCGCGGGAGTGCCGCGGCTGCCATTCGATCGAGTCCATGGACAAGGAGTTGCAGGATCCCAGCGCGATCAAGAAGCACGACAAGGCGCGCATGCTGGCCAAGGGAGAGACCTGCGTCGATTGCCACCAGGGCGTCGGCCACGAACTTCCAAAGGGATTTGCCGACTGACTCCGGCGCCCGAGGGCCAGGCGCCTAGCAGGTAATGGTCACCAGCTGGTACAGGCCGCCAAAGAACGTTCGCTTCGACACTGCTGCCGGGACGAAGTCCGCCGGCAACCAATGTGTCAGCTCATGGCGCCACAGATCGAGCGCGAACGGTTCGAGGGTTCCGAGAATGCCCGCCATGGGCAGATAGAGCGGGTGGAGCACGCGCGGCCGATGATAGTCCACGATCACGATGCGCCCGCCGCGCTTCACGACACGACACGCTTCCGCCAGGGTGCGACGCCTCACGTGCTGTGGCTGCTCGTGCAGCAGGAAGAACAGCAGCGCCTGGTCATAACTCGCATCATCCAACTGCAATGCGGCACTGTCCCCGCAGATCAGCGTCACGCCGCTCTGGTCCGGCAGCTTGCGCGACAGGTTCTGCAGCTGGAGCGGCAGCACGTCGACCACGTCCAGGCTCGCGCCCGCCGCCAGCCGTGAGGCCAGCCTCGCCGTGAGATCGCCGTACACACAGGCGATCTGCAGGGTGCGTCCGCCGAGCGGGGCGCCGAGCGCCTGCAGCGCCTGGTCGCGCAGCCGGGAATAATTGCCCCACAGGATCAGGTCCACGAGCCATTGGCGTTCGAACAACCGGATGGCGCGCGGATGCACATAGGCCCACCAGTAGGTTCTCTCGAGGTACGCGGGAATCAAGGCTGCGTATTCACCGGTAGGTCTATCCAAGATCGCCTCCTCGGCAACCAAACTACCAGTGTGTCACAACGCTGAAGTCCGTAGGTTTCCGGGCGGACTACGTGCTTGCACGGATGGGAATCGTCGCCGTCATCAAGGCGGCATTTCACCCCGAGGGTCGGTACGCGCGCCGATTCTGCGCGTTGACCGGCGGTCACCCGCCTGGTCAGTGCCCCGTCCAGGTGTAGTTCGGGATCTCGGCGATGGGCGTGCCCACCTGGATGGTGATCTCACGATGCGAGAGCAGCTCGATGTCGCCCCAGTCACCGGATGCCATGGTCACGACACCGTTCTGGTCCGTGACATAGACGACGATGGGTTTTCCCGTGAGCCCCGCCACATTGTCTGGGCCCAGCGGCTGACCCCAGATGTCGAAAAATTCTCCCAGCGTGAACATCACCGGTGCCGGCCCTTCGATGTGCAGCTTGCCGGAATGATTGTGCGTGTGAAGCGAGTAGACGCATTGTGTCGTGGGCGTGAGCTTCACCACGCCGATGTCTTCGGGAATCGCCAGCGCCGTGCCATCGAGGAAGATAGATAGGTGCGAATGCACGTGATACGTGTGCGGCGGATCATCGCCGGGATAACACTCGAGCCCGTCGACCGGCGTGCCATCGGGCATGGTGGCGGGATCGCGATCGCGCCAGTGAACGATGCCCACGCGATGATTGTCGGTGATATCGACGGGGACGGCGGACAGCGGCGGCAGGCTCGGCGCAGGCGGCGGCGCGGGGGCCGGTGCGGGCGCTGGTGCGGGTGCGGGCGGTGGCGCCCGGTCGATTGCAAAAGCTTCCGTCCCGGTGTGGAAGTCGGCGCGACCACAGCCCGCCAGCAACACAGCGCCGATCAGCGCCAGCGACGCAGGAAATTTGTCCATGTAGACGTTACCCAGGCGGATGGAGACCTGGAGTGAACTTCCTACAATTCCGCGTCGCGCTGCGCCGGACGGGGGACCGAGCCGCTGTAGGTCACTACCGCGGCGGGACGTCAGGCTTCATGGCTGGCCTCTGGGGGAAGCGCAAGCGGCAACGCGACGTAGAACGCAGCGCCGCGCTCCGCCCTCTTCTCTCCCCACAATCGGCCGCCGTGCGCGCTCACCAGCGTGCGGCAGATCGAGAGCCCCAACCCGAGGCCGCCTTCCTTCGTGGAACGGAACGGCTGGAACAGGGATTCAGTGTCGTCCGGCAATCCAACGCCGCAATCCAACACACCGATGCGCAGCTCGTTCTGTTCGACGGCCGTCGTAATCGTGAGCCTGCGATCTTCCGGTGGATTCGCCTGCATCGCATCGCACGCGTTCTTGATCAGGTTGAGCAGGATCTGTTGCAGCTGAACGCGGTCGGCCATGGCCGGCGGAAGATCCGCGGTAGATAGGTCCGCGACCGACACGCCGCGCGCGATGAGATCCGTGCGGGTAAGCCGCAGCAGCTCATCCAGGCTCTCCTTGACGTCGACGGGCTGGAGCGCGACCTGCCCACGGCGCAGCAGACTGCGCATGCGCTCGATGATTTCGCCGGCACGCCCGCTGGCATTGTCGATGTCCGTGAATATCGCGCGCAGCTCATCGAGGTCCGGCTTCTCGTGCTCCATGATGGTCTGGCCGGCATGTGTATTCACGAGGATGCTGGTGAGCGGTTGGTGCAGCTCGTGCGCGAGCGAACCCGACAGCGCGTTCATGGTGGCCACCCGCGACAGATGCGCCAGCTCCTCGAGTTGCAGCCGCCCTTCCGCAGCGGCCTTCTTCTGCAGCGTCATGTCGATGGCGATTCCGAGAATTCGCGCGGGCGCACCTTTTTCGATGGCAACAGGACTGCGGCCGCGCGCGGCGATCCAGCGCACCGATCCGTCCGCCAGGATCACGCGAAACTCCGACTCGTAGTTGCCACCATTCTCCAGGGCGCGCTGAATCGCGGTCTCGCGCAGTGCGCGATCGTCGGGATGCACGCTGCCGCCGAGCGTGGCGTGATCGATGGGTGTGTTCGTCGGGAAGCCAAAAAGCCCGCGGTCCTGCACCCAGACCTTGTCGCTCGCCAGGTCCCAGTCCCACAGCGCCAGCTGCGCGCTCTCCGCCGCCATGTTCATGCGGTGTTCGCTGACGCGCGCGGAATCCTTCGAGCGTTTCTCTTCGTCGATGGCGACCGCGAGCAGCATCAAGGGTGTCGCTGCGAACAGGATGAACAATTGCAGGGCCAGGGCGTTTTCAGGAGCGGTTTGCGCGAGGAACGGACCACGAGCCTGCATCGTTCCCCAGATCGCCAGGACCGTGATCAACAGCATCGAGGCGCTCATGCCTCCCAGCCCGAAGCGCAGCGCCGCCCATATGAGCAGCGGAATGGGCGCGTAGAGAAGTGCGGGGGACGAGTCCGGTCCCGCCGCCGAGCGATCGAAGACCAGCCACCCGACCGCGAGGATGCCCGAGGCCAGCAGACCGGCCTCGAGAATACGCGCAGGCGTCGTCCTGAACCCGCTCCTGAAAAGTTGTACGCCCATCAGGATCGTCGGCACCAGCACGATGGTCGTCACCGCATTGGAGATGCCGAGGTTGCGCCATTCAACCCAGTAATGGACGCCGAACCCGTAGTAGATCGTGAACGCGGCGCCCCAGAGTGCCGTGCCAAAGGGAATGATCATCCCCGCGACCAGCACGAAGAGGATGGCCTCGCGAAGGCTGATGAGAGGCAGCGGCGACTTGATGAACGCGCGAATGCCCGCGGCCGTCAGGGAAATCTTCAGCGCGTCGAAGGCTTCACACTGCAATGCGTAGAGCGGCGGCCATTGTTCCTGCTGGGTGGCAACGAAATGACTGCCCACCGCCGCCAGCAGGTATGCCCACCAATGACGAGTGGGGACCAGCAGCAGGATGGAAACCAGGGCCGCGTGCGGCGGGAAGAAGAGCGAGACCTTGCTGTCCGGGAAGGTCAGCAGCCACGCGGTGCGCGTCGCAAGATAGTAGACAGCACCCGCAGCCAAGACTCCGATCAGCTTGCGGGTGCCCCAAACAGGTTCCGATGCGCCGAGCGCGCTTTCGAGGGTCTGGGCCACCCCGAAAGGTTACGGTAATTCGGCGACCGCGTGCGCTAGACCAATTCTTTAATTCCCTCCAGCCCTGCGACGCGGATCAGAATGTCACGCGCGCGGTCAGCGCAAAACGCCGGTCGAACGTGAACCAGGCGTTCTGGTAGAGGTGCGAGTCGGTGTAACCCACGTTGTAGGCCGGCGTATTGCTGTCCGCGGCCAGCGTGTAGGTGTAAGGACCGACCAGCAGTTTCTGCGTGGTGTTGGTCAGGTTGTTGCCCTCGAAACCGATCTGCAGGTGATCGTTGAATCGCACGAAGATCGAGGCATCGAGCTGACCGTAATCCGCATTCCACACGGCGCCCTTGCCGTCACCGTCGTGGGTGGTCAGCAGCCAGCGTTCGCGCCAGTTGTAAGCGAGGCGCGCCTCGACGGGTCCGCGCTGGTACATGCCGACGAGGTTGTAGCTCTTCCTGGACAAACCCTCCAGCGGCAGGCCGGGCGGGATCGAGGCCGAATCCCCCGACGGCCCCGCCGTGGGCGATCCGCCTTTGCTGTCGACGTAGGTGAAGTTGGCCTGCATGCCG
>Ga0207670_10001277_pt1 | contig 13281 bp, 12 predicted proteins | sample KBSS23HmetaG_FD_184339 | JGI IMG/M metagenome (GOLD analysis project Ga0207670, IMG submission 184339) | Switchgrass rhizosphere microbial communities from Kellogg Biological Station, Michigan, USA - KBS S2-3H metaG (SPAdes) (version 2) | ecosystem: Host-associated > Plants > Roots >... | reverse complement strand
CCCTCGCCCATGCCGACGATGCCGCCGCAGCAGACATGGATACCGGCCTCACGCACCGCGCCGAGCGTGTCGAGCCGATCCTGGTAGGTGCGGGTGGTGATGATCTCGCCATAGAACTCTGGCGAGGTATCGAGGTTGTGATTGTAATAGTCGAGGCCGGAGCCCTTCAGGCGCTTGGCCTGGCGGGGGGTGAGCATGCCGAGCGTGGCGCAGGTCTCAAGCCCCAGCGCCTTCACCCCCTCCACCATGGCGCAGACGTTCTCGACGTCGCGATCCTTGGGCGAGCGCCAGGCCGCGCCCATGCAGAAGCGGCTCGCTCCGGAGGCCTTCGCAGCGCGGGCCTCGGCCAGCACCGCGTCAAGGCTCATCAGTTTTTCGGCGCCAACACCTGTGTCGTAGCGCGCAGACTGCGGGCAATAGGCGCAGTCCTCCGGGCAGCCGCCGGTCTTGATCGAAAGCAGCGTCGAGATCTGCACTTCGGTTGGATCGAAATGCATGCGGTGGACGCGCGCCGCCTCGAACATCAATTCGGAGAACGGCAGCGCAAACAGCGCACCGACCTCAGCGCGGGTCCAGTCGTTGCGGATGAGGGCCGGATTGGCGACGGAACGCGGAGGTGATTCAGCAAGGGACATGAGTTCCACCATAAACCGGCGAATGGCCATAGGCGAGCGAAGCGACGCCGACCTTCGGACGGCTATGGGGCGAGCAAAGCGACGCCCATTAACCATGCCGCAAAGCTGCCGGAAACCTCACCCGCGCTGTGGCATTGTCGAACCAGATGCGGCACGCCGGGGATCAGCGCGTGCCAGGGACTGTCGAATTCATCCACGCGCGCACAGAGTTGTGGCGCCGCGAGATCGTGCAGGCCAGGATCAGGCTTGCCGACGAGGGGCTCACATACAATCAGCGCGCCGAACTGTGGCGCATCGTCGATTACCGCGAGTTGTGCTTGCAGATGCTGGTGCGGGATTTTCCCGCCGAGCTCGAGCGAATCGACCGCGAGATCGAGCACGAACTGCGGCGATGATTTCTGGCGCCAGCGACCATCGCTGGCGGTTCGTCACAGTGGGTCCTTGTGCGGCAAGCGGATAAGACCGCCCGCAACGGCAATTCTCAGCAATAAATCTCCGATCAAATATTAATTTCAGCAACATCGTATTTAGAATTGCTGCGCCGCACAATTGCCGTACTTTCAGAAGTATTGATCCCAATCATCTGACGCGATTCGCGCTGATGATGCTCCATCAACAACATATGAGGTACGGAATGAAGTGTCGGGGAACGTTAATCTATGGGGGATTTATTCTAAACTTAGCTATATTCTGTTCTGCTTCGATGCCAGCTCGGGCTGAGTCCGGAATTGCATCCGTGTACAGCGGCGAGAAAACTGCCAACGGCGAATACGCCCATGCAACCGCCTTCACGGCGGCCCACCGCACGCTGCCCTTCGGCACCTTCGTCGAGGTCACCAACACCCGGACCGGACGGTCCGTAATCGTCCGCATCAACGACCGCGGGCCCTTCATCGCGGGCCGGGTCATCGACCTGACACCGGCCGGTGCCAAGGCGATCGGATCCGCTGGTCTCGCTCACGTCGAGCTGACCGTGCTCGGCAAGGTCGCGCACCGCGCGGACCGCCCTGACAGGGGCTGATTTATTTCCGCAATTGTCGGCCACAAACAATAGCCCCCGCCGGTGGCGGGGGCTGGCATGCACCAGTCGCTTAAAGCTGGCCGTAGCGCCGCAGCACCTCGCGGCACGGCTCGCCAACCCGATGGCTGATCGCGGCCAGGGTCGCACCGCAGCGGAGGATGTTGGTCATGCTCACCGAGCCATCGCCGTGGTCGCAGTAGCGTGATGCAGCGGGCTTGCACGGCGCCAGATCTTTGACGTCGATCGCGCCGGCCGCAGTGAATGACGCGCCAAGCAAAAGGACAGCAAATAGGCTTCTCACCATCGTTTCAGGTCCCCGTTTTTGGATTGACCGGGACCCGCCGATGCAAGGCCCCCCCGTCAGAAGGGCGTTACACCGTGCGAATATGTCATTAATGCGATCTGAAGCGCCGCGCCGAAAAGTTCCATTGTTCCGGGGGTGCGGCAGGGTGGGCGGTCGATACCCGTCGGACCACACCACCGACATATCGTTGATTTTTGCTCGGAAAAGGCCTTCCCACTGCTTCGAATGAGGTGGAAAAGCACCCCGCCGGCGGATCGAACAGCCCGGCACCCTGCTATCTTCCGCGCCGCGCAGAACTCCCGTGGAAGGCACGATCGATGCAATCGCCCTATCTGGTCGAGAACCGTCATATCGCGATCAAGAACTGCCGCCACGGCCTGTTCATGTACAGCCGCAACGACGCCTTTGTCGGGCGCGGCCTCGACCTCTACGGCGAATGGTGCGATTTCGAGATCCAGGCGATCCGCCCCCATGTCAGGCCGGGCGACACCGTGATCGACGTCGGCGCCAACATCGGCACCCATACGGTGGCGTTCGCCAACATGGTGGGTCCCACCGGGACCGTGCACGCCTACGAGCCGCAACGGCGATTGTTCCACATGCTATCCGGCAACGTGGCGCTCAATGCACTGGAGCGGGTCTATTGCCATCAGGCTGCTGTCGGCGATTCGATGGGAGAGATCCATCTGCCACAGTTGCCGTCACCGGACATGAATTTCAATTTCTCCGCGGTGTCGCTGATGCAGGACGACAAGAGTGGCGACACGGTGCCGCTGGTCACCTTGGATTCGCTCAAGCTCAACCAATGCTCGATGATCAAGATCGACGTCGAGGGCATGGAATCGCTGGTGCTGGCGGGAGCGAAGCGCCTGATCGAAACCTGCAAGCCGGTGATCTACGTCGAGAACAACGATCAGGAGACCTCGGCGCGGCTCGCCAAGATGCTCCCGGAACTCGACTACGTCGGCTTCTGGTCGATCCATCCCTATTACGACGGACGTAATTATTATTCCAACACTGTCGACGTCTGGCAGAACGTGGTGTGGGCTTCGAATCTGATCTGCGCGCCGCGCCAATTGAGATTTAATTCAATGGGTGCCCAGCCGTTCCTCGGCGCCGAGGACAATTGGCACGCCTGCGTGCAACGGATGCAGCAGAAATAGCGCGCTTCGCCTGCGGCCGTTGTCAGCAAAATCCTGCAGACTACAGCCCGCGTTCTCGCTTCAGCCGGTCGATGTAGTCGCTAACCTCCGGCGGCAGCGATCGCAGGCCGCGCTGGGCGGCCAATGAGAGCCAAGGCCGCAGCTTCGAACCCTTGAGGAATTCCGGTTCGCGGCCGACCGGAATAATCCGGTCGAATATCAGAACAATCGTAACCGCGACCAGCAAAGCGCGGATGGCGCCCAGCACGAAACCTGCCGATCGGTCCAACAGATGGATGTCGGATCCCGCGAAATCGACGATCGCATGACGCAGGAGTTGGGCGAACACCATTCCTCCGACAAGAAGCAGGCCGAAGAAAACCAGAGAGTTTTGCCCCCAGGGAGAGCTGGTAGCGCCCGGTGCGGCCGAGGACAATGCCGAAGACAGGTAAGGCGTCAGTGCCACGGCGAGCGGCGCCGCGATCACGAAACCGAGAATGTCCGCGAGGCTCCGCAGGAGACCGGCCCGGAAGCCGAGAAGCGCCAAAACAATGACAACGGAGATCACCGCCGCGTCGAAAGTGTTCATGCCATTTCCTGGGAATCACCGCGTGATCGCGAGCATAGCGCAAGCCGGCACCGGCCACCTTGCGCTTTTTCACTCAGACCAAATCGGGGACGCCCAAAGACGAGGCAGTTCAGCGTTGCAGTTTGTCGAGGGTAATCGGCAGATCCCGCACACGCTTTCCGGTCGCGTGATAGACCGCGTTGGCGATGGCCGCCGCAACGCGGACGATGCCGATCTCGCCGACGCCTTTGATGCCCAGCGGATTGATGATGTTGAAGGTGCTGAGAGGCGTGCGAAATGTCCGCGAGGCGACATGTTGCCGATCAACCCCGATCAACGGGGGTGTTTCTTAATTGTTCCAAATGGAAGCAAGAAAATACCAGGACTTTTCGTGGATGACCGTCGGCAAGCGTAGTCGGGGCGCTCTCCCAAGTCGCAAAAATAGAAAATGATTTCACCGGCTGCATGAATAAAACCAAAGCTATCTTCTTATTTTTCCGGCCATATTGCGTCGCGAGGGAATAGGTTTCTATTAAATGGCTCCTGTTATCGGGAGCCGTTGCGATGTCGAATGTTTCTCACGCCGCCAATTGGATCGGCGAGCGCCGGGCGGACAATGTCGCCCTGGCGCCGCGCATCAGCGAAGACTGGCTGTCGCTGATCATTGGCCTGCTGATTTTCACGCTTGCGCTGGCCGGATTGGCCAACGTCAATCTGCTGGGCTGGGTCGTCACCACATCGGTGTGGACCAATCTCGGTCTGGCGCTGAAAACGGTATCGAATAGCTATGCCTCGCTCGGCGGCGTCGGCGCGCTGATTGCGACCTATGTCGCACTGCTCGTGGTGCTCGGCGCCGCGGCGCTCGCGCTGAAGAGCGACCTGAAGAAGTTCGCGCTGGCCTTCACCGCGGTGTTCTGGATCGCCTATGCGAGCTGGATCGTCGGCAACTTCGCCAATTTCGCGGCGGTAACGCCTGCCGAATTGCAGAAGTTGGGCATCAACTGGTCGCTCAAGCTCACCAACGAGGGCGGCTACATTTTCGCGCTGCTCGCCGGGCTCGTCGTCGCCAACGTGTTTCCGCGCTTCGCCGAGAACATCAAGGACGCGGTTAAGCCCGAGCTCTACATCAAGGTCGCCATCGTCATCCTCGGCGGCGTGTTCGCTGTAACAGCGGCCGGCAAGCTCAACCTCGCGTCGTCGCTGCTGATCCGCGGGGTCGCGGCGATCGTCGAGGCCTATCTGATCTACTGGTCGGTGGTTTATCTGATCGCGCGGACCTGGTTCGGTTTCAGCCGCGAATGGGCCGCGCCGCTCGCCTCCGGCATCTCCATCTGCGGCGTCTCCGCGGCGATTGCCACCGGCGGCGCCATCCGCGCCCGGCCGATGGTGCCGGTGCTGGTGTCCTCGCTGGTCGTGATCTTCGCGGTCGTCGAGGTGCTGATCCTGCCGTTCGTCGCGCAGACCTTCCTGTCGCACGAGCCGCTGGTGGCCGGCGCCTGGATGGGCCTCGCGGTCAAGACCGACGGCGCCGCGATTGCCGCCGGCGGCATCACCGAGTCGCTCATTCTCGCGCAGAACGCCGCGGAGGGCGTGAAGTATCAGGCCGGCTGGATCCTCGGCACCACCGCGACGATCAAGGTGTTCATCGACATCTTCATCGGCGTCTGGGCCTTCGTGCTGGGCTACATCTGGACCAACCACATCAACGCCCCCGGCGAAAAGGCCAAGGTGCGGGAGATCTGGGAGCGCTTTCCGAAGTTCATCATCGGCTTCATCGTCACCTTCGCGGCCGGTCTCTATCTCGCGCTTGCGACGCCCGCGGATATCGCCGCCAAGGTGCCCGCCGCGATCGGCGAGGCCAACACCTTCCGCGTCATCTTCTTCATCCTGACATTCTTCTCGATCGGCGTTCTGTCGAACTTCAAGCGGCTGTGGGCGGAAGGCATCGGCAAACTGGCCGCGGTCTATTTCGTCAGCCTGTTCGGCTTCGTGATCTGGGTGGGCCTCTTGATCTCGTGGCTGTTCTTCGCCGGCATCAAGCCGCCGCTGGCCAGCTGACCAAGGAGACAACCATGTCGCATTCTGAATTCCACGAAGAGCTGCGCCACAACGTGAAAGAGCCGCTGCTCCCGGTCGAAAAGAAGCTGATCGGCTGGAGCTTTGGCCTTGGCGTCGTCCTGCTGCTCATTCTGACTTTGATCAACCACGTCTTCCCCATCGCGTAACAGGCCAGCACATCATGTCCGCAATCCCGATTCCGAAGACCGCGCCGTTCCTCGACGAGGAGATCGAGCTTCTCAATCGGGTGGTCGGCCCGGCGAGCCCGACGCAGCGCGCCTGGCTCGCCGGCTTCCTGGCCGGCGTCGAGGCATCATCGGCCGCACCGCAACCGGCCGCGGCCCCGCTCCCCGCCGAGCCGCTGACGATCGTGTTCGCCAGCGAATCCGGCAACTCGGAACGCCTCGCCGGCGACATTGCCAAGTCGGCGCGCAAGAACGGCCTCAAGCCCACCATCGTCGACATGGCCGATCTCGACGTCGCGACGCTCGCCAGCACGCGCCGCCTCGTGGTGATCGCCGCCACCTGGGGCGAAGGCGAGCCGCCCGCCCGGGTTGCACGTGTCTATGCCGAACTGATGGGTGACAAGGCTCCGCGTCTCGATGGCGTCGAATTCGGCGTGCTGGCGCTGGGCGACACCGCTTATGTGGAGTTCTGCGCCGTCGGCAAGGCGCTGGATCAGCGCCTCGCGGCGCTCGGTGGCAAGCGCGTGGTTGATCGCGTCGATTGCGATCTCGATTTCGCGGCGCCTGCGGCGGACTGGATCGCGAGCGCGGTCAAGGCGCTGGCGCCGGCCGATGCCAATCGCGGCACGGTCATCGAGGTCGATTTCGGCAAAGGCGGCGCCGCCGTGAAGCCCGAGATCGTCGAAGCGGAAATCACCGAGCACATCGATCTCAATTCGTCGCGCTCCGACAAGGAGACCATTCACCTGGCGCTCGCCTTCGACGGCGCGGCACCCGCCTATGAGCCCGGCGACTCGCTCGATCTCTATCCCGAAAACGATCCGACGGAGGTCGACGAACTGCTGAAGGCCGCTGGCCTGTCCGCCGATCAGGCGCTACGCGCGGAGTTCATCAAGTCACGCGATATCCATACGCTGTCGCTCAAGAGCCTGGAAACCTACGCCACCCTCACCGGTCACCAATACGTCGAGGCATTGATCGAAAACGATGCGGCGCGCGAGTGGATCGCTGGGCGGCAATTGATCGACCTGGTCACCTATTTCCCGATTGCGCTGACCGCCGAGCACCTAAGCGCCATCACACGTCCGCTCGCGCCCCGCGCCTATTCGATCGCATCGTCACGGCGCGACGTCGGCGAGGAGGCGCATCTGCTGATTTCGGCGGTGCGCTACGAGAGCCGCGGCCGTGCCCGCAAGGGTGTTGCGTCGAACCAGGTGGCCGAGCGGCTCAAGCGCGGCGACCGCGTCCGCGTCAAGCTCCGGCCGAACCGGCATTTCGCACTGCCGGCGCCGGAGCGCGACATTATCATGGTCGGCCCCGGCACCGGCGTCGCACCGTTCCGGGCCTTCGTGCAGGAGCGCCGCGCCACGGCGGCCAAGGGCCGCAACTGGCTGTTCTTCGGCGACCGCCAGTTCACCCACGACTTCCTCTACCAGCTCGAGTGGCGGGACGCGCTCAACGACGGCGCGCTGACGCGCATGGACGTCGCGTTCTCCCGCGATCAGCCGGAAAAGATCTACGTGCAGGACCGTATCTGGGAGCGCCGGGCCGATCTCGTTGAATGGCTCGACGCCGGCGCCTCGTTCTATGTCTGCGGCGACGCCAAGGCGATGGCGAAAGACGTCCGCGCCACTCTGGTGCGCGCCTACGCCGACGTGAAGGCGCTGGCGCCGGATCTGGCCGAGCAGGCCGTGGTGCAGCTCGAACGCGACAAGCGTTACCTGCAAGACACCTATTGAGCCTGCCATGACCGACGAAGTGTCCCGTAACGAGCGCATCAAGGAAGCCAGCGATTATCTGCGCGGCACGCTCGCCGAGGGACTGCGCGACGAAATCACCGGTGCCATCGTCGAGGACGACCAGCAGCTCGTCAAATTCCACGGCATGTATCTGCAGGACGACCGCGATCTGCGCGCCGAGCGCGGCCGCAAGAAAATGGAGAAGGCGTTCGCCTTCATGCTGCGCGTGCGCATTTCCGGCGGCGTGCTGACCCCGGCGCAATGGCTGGCGCTCGACCGCGTCGCCCGCGATTACGGCAACGGCACCATGCGTCTGACCACGCGGCAGACGGTGCAGTTGCACGGCGTCATCAAGTCGAACCTGAAGACGACGCTGAAGGCCATCGACAAGGCCTTGCTGAACACCATCGCGGCCTGCGGCGACGTCAACCGCAACGTGATGTGCAACCCCAACCCGTATCAGTCGGGCGCACACGCCGCTGCGCTCGATCTGGCGCGCGCGATCTCCGATCACCTGACGCCGCACACCGGCGCCTATCGGGAAATCTGGCTCGATGGCGAGCGCATTGCCGGCGGCGAGGAGGAGATTGTCGAGCCGATCTACGGCCGGACCTATCTGCCGCGAAAATTCAAGATTGCGGTGGCGGTGCCCCCGTCGAACGACGTCGACGTGTTCGCCAACGACCTTGGTTTCATCGCCATTGCCAACGACGCCGGTCATGTCGACGGCTGGAACGTCACTACCGGCGGCGGCATGGGTATGACCCATGGCGAGCCGGACACCTATCCACGCACCGCCGACGTGTTGGGCTTCTGCCAGCCCCGCGATACGGTGGCCGTGGCCGAGGCTATCGTCACCGTGCAACGCGACTGGGGCAACCGGGCCAACCGGAAGCACGCGCGGCTCAAATACACCATCGAATATCGCGGCCTTGATGCGTTCCGTGCCGAGGTCGAGCGGCGAGCCGGTGTGAAGCTTGAGCCGGCGCGACCCCACGCCTTCACCTCGATGGGCGATCGCTATGGCTGGAGCAACGGCGATGACGGCCGCGCGCACCTCACCGTGTTCGTAGAAAACGGCCGCGTCCAGGACGCCGGACCCGGCGCACAGCAGCTTTCGGCTCTGCGGCGGATTGCCGAATTGGGCGTCGGCGACATTCGCCTCACGCCGAACCAGAACATCATCATCGCCAATGTGCCGGCCGAGCTCCGGGACGAGGTGGCGCGCATCGCCGCCGAGAACGGTCTGCTGACGCCGAACTCAGGTCTGCGGCGCAACTCGATGGCCTGCGTCGCGCTGCCGACCTGCGGCCTGGCGCTGGCCGAGAGCGAGCGTTACCTGCCCGAACTGATCGATGCGCTCGACGAACGGCTCACGGCCCACGGCCTCTCCACCGACGATATCGTCATCCGCATGACCGGCTGCCCGAACGGCTGCGCGCGGCCCTATCTCGCGGAAATCGGCCTCGTCGGCAAAGGCCCCGGCCGCTACAACCTCTATCTCGGCGCGGCATTCGACGGCACACGGCTGTCGAAGCTGTACGCCGAAGACCTCGATCACGCCGGTATCGTCGCCACCCTCGATCCGGTGTTCGCGGCCTATGCGAAAGAACGCCAGCCCGACGAACGCTTTGGCGAATTCACGATCCGCGCGGGCTTCGTCGCACGAACCGGCAACGGCCGCGATTTCCACGCCAACACCGGCAAGGGACGTGCGGCGTGAACGCCCCCTTCCACCACCCGCTCACGAACAGGCCGCCCCGCATCGATACGCTGGCGCGGCTGCCGCTGTTCTTCGCTCTCGCGGAAAAGCGTGTGGTCGTCGCCGGCAGCAATGCCGCCGCAGCGTGGAAAGTTGAACTGCTTTCCGCCGCCGGTGCGCAGGTCGATGTCTATTCCGCCGAGCCTTGCGATGAGTTGTTGGCGATCGTCAACGATCCGCCGTGCGGTGGGGTGACCATCACCGGCCGCGCATGTCGCGCTGGTGATCTTCCCGGCGCAACAATCGCGGTCGGTGCTTTCGAGAGGGAAAACGACGCCGCGGACTTCGCCGGAGCCGCTCGCGCTGTCGGAGTTTTGGTTAATGTGATCGACAAGCCGGCGTTCTGCGACTTTTCGTTCGGCGCCATCGTCAACCGCTCGCCGCTGGTGATCGGGATTTCCACCGATGGCGCAGCGCCCGTGTTTGCCCAGGCCATCCGCGCCAAGCTTGAAGCTCTGTTGCCGCGGGGGTTTTCGCGGTGGGCCGCAGCGGCTGCGCGGTGGCGCAGCGCGGTGAAGGTATCGGGCCTTTCGTTCGCGGGGCGTCGCAAGTTCTGGCAACTGTTCACCGCGCACGCGGTCACGCATCCGCAACAGACACCGTCCGACAGCGAATTTCAAAGCTTCCTTGCCGAGGTCAAAGGTCTGGGCCGTGCCACCGAGAATGGTTCGGTGACGCTGGTTGGCGCCGGCCCGGGCGACCCGGAGTTGCTGACCTTGCGAGCGGTGCGCGCGCTGCAATCGACCGACGTCATTCTGTTCGACCACCTGGTTTCGCACGATGTGCTCGATTTCGCGCGCCGCGAGGCGAGGAAGATTCTCGTCGGCCAACCGAACGACGTCTGTGCGCTGACGATCAAGCTCGCGAGACGGGGCCAGCGCGTGGTGCGGCTCAAGGGCTGCGATCCGTTGAACTTGGCGTGGTCAGGCGACGAGGTCGCGGCGTACCGCACTGCCGGATTGGCGGTCGAGATCGTGCCGGGGGTCACGGCGGCGCAAGATGTTGCCAGTGAACCGGACCTGCCGCGGATAGACCGGAAGACAGCCTAAGACCGCAGGCTCGCCACCGCCTCGCGCCCGGCGATCCGGCCGAATACGAACGCGCGCAGCACCGACACCGCGTTCGGCGCGGTGCCGTAGAAATGCCCGGTGATCTCGCCGGCGGCGGTGAGACCGGGGATCGGGACGCCGCCGCGGAGAACGCGGGCGCTGGCGTCAGTTGCAAGCCCACCGAAGGTGTAGGCGATGGCGCCTGTCATCGGCCAGGCGAGGAACGGCGGCTCGGCAATGGCGCGCGCCCAGTTGGACTTCGGCGGGGCGAGCAGCGCCGACGCGGCGAGGCCGTCGCAAACGGTGGCGTCGAACCTTTTCGGGTCGCCGGTGCAGGCGGCATTGTAGCCCGCAACCGTCGCTTTAAGATTATCCGCGTCGACGCCGATCTGCTTGGCGAGTTCGGCGAGCGTCGCGGCCTCGAACGGCGGCACCTCGGAGCGGGTGGCGCGCTGCCAGTCGGTGATCGCGCGCACGCGGGCGTCGAGGATCGCGTAGGCGGTGCGGCCCGGCACTTCGAAATGCAGGCGCCGCGAGAACGCCTCCCAGGTCTCGTGGACGAGGCCCGCGCCTTCGTCGAAGAAGCGGCGGCCGTCGCGGCCCACCACGATGCCGTAGGGATAAAGCAACACCACCGCCGCCTGGTTTTTCGAGCGCGGGTCGACTGGCTCGATGTGCATGCCGTTCGGCTCGCCGGACAGATCAGCGCCCAGCGCCTGCGCCATGCGGATGCCGTCGCCGGAGTTGAAATGCGCGCGCGGAGCGAGCAGCGGGATAGCGTCGCCGCCTTCGCCGAAGTGCTCGCGCATCATCGCGGCATTGGCCTGGAAGCCGCCGCAGGCGAGCACGGCAGCGTCAGCGGGCAACGTCTCTCCCGTGGCGAGACAGACACCGGCGATGGAGCCATTCGCGGTTTGCAGCGTGTCGGCGGCACAGCCGCACCGGAAGATCACACCGGCCTCGCGTGCGGCGCGGGAAAGCTCGCGATGGATGGTCTCGCCGCCACCAACCGGCTGGATGCGCGGCGGGCCTTTCGCCAGATAATAGACCGGCTGGTGGAACGGCACGCCGTGGCCGGCGATCCATTTCACCGTGGCGGGCGCGTGCTGTGCGAGCGTCGCAAAGTAACCTTCGTCGCCCTGGAATCGCGTCGCCTCCAGCATATCGTGGACGAATGACGGCTCGACACGATCGACCGACGCCATCCGCATATAGGACGGTGTCCAGCGGGTGTTGCCGCCGGCGTCTTGTTCCAGTGCTTTGTCCACCAGGGTGATGGCAACGGCGATGCTCTTCGCACGCGCCGCTTCGGCCGCCGCGAGCGCCGCTGACAGGCCCGCCGCCCCCTGGCCGATGACGACGATGTTTTTCGTCATTTTGGCGGGCACGGACCGGTGTAGCTCCCGACCCGTTGGTCGCCGTGACACAGCATCACGCGTTCGGTCTTCTTTTCGGGGTCGAGCGAATAGGAGCGCAGGCTGTAGCTGCCGACCGGGGTGAAGTAGCTGCACAGCGGCAGGACCGTCGTGGTGCGCTCGACAATCCAGTCGGGCCCGGACTGATAAGGCTCGCCGTCGGTCACCCCGGTGATCTCCATGCTGAGCACCACCCGATAGCCCTCCTCGGTTGGCGCATCGCAGACCGGCTCCGCCCGCGCAGCGGAGAGGCCGGCCCAAAGCGCGAAAGCGGCGAAGCTGAATCTCACCTGGCTCGTTCCTTGATGCATCCCAAAACGGCCTGCCGGCCCTTGACCCCATCCGGGGTGGGTTCAAGATGATGCCACAACAACATGACGATTAGGGGGCGTAGCCATGACCAAGCAGGATTTCAGCCGGCGGTCATTTCTGACCAAGGGCGCGGCGGCGGGCGCCGGCGCGGTGGCGCTGGCTGGAGCCGCGACCGAAGCGGGCGCGCAGGGCATCAACTGGGACCAGACCGCCGACGTCGTCATCATCGGTGCCGGCGTCGCCGGGCTGCCTGCAGCCATCACGGCGCGGGAGCTCGGTGCCTCGGTGATCATCGTCGAGGAGAACTACGACATCGGCGGCCGCGGCATGTTGAGCGGCGGACGGGTGCAGCTCGGCGGCGGCCACGCGCTGCAGCAGAAATTCAACATCAAGGACAACGCCGACCAGGTATTCCTCGACTGGGTGCGCGCCGACGACGCCGAGAGCCGTTACAGCGATCGCGACCTCGTCCGTGTCTACGCCGACGAGAACGTCTCAACCTATCAGTTCCTGCTCGACAACGGCGTCGAGTTCATCGAGAAGCCGATCGGGCCGGTGGATGCCTCGACCCTGCCACGCATCTTCGTCACCAAAGAATGGCACATTCCCGCCGAGGTCGTTGCACCGCACCGCAATCGCAACGGCTCCGGACTGGTTCGCCGCCTCGCCGAAAGCGCGCGCAAGAAAGGCGCGCAGATCCTGCTCAAACACAAGATGACGCGGATCATCCGCGAGAAGCCCCTGAGCGGGCGCGTGCTCGGCATCGAGGTCAAGGCGGACGGCAAGAACATCAACATCCGCGCCACCAAGGGAGTCATCGTCGCGACAGGCGGCCACACCGGAAACGTCAATTTCCGCCGCATGTTCGATCCGAGGCTCACCGAGGAATACCAGCAGGCCTGCCAGCCCTACGTCTATCAGAACGCCGACGGCGAGATCGCGGCGATGGATATTGGCGCATCACTGTGGGCGACCGCGATCCAGACCTCCGAGAGCGGTGCCGCCATCACCAAGACGCGCCATATCGGCTGCCGCTGGGGGTACGCCTCGCTGGTTTACGAGACCGACAGCCAGATGTTCCCGCAGGCAAA
>Ga0207670_10001276_pt1 | contig 13298 bp, 11 predicted proteins | sample KBSS23HmetaG_FD_184339 | JGI IMG/M metagenome (GOLD analysis project Ga0207670, IMG submission 184339) | Switchgrass rhizosphere microbial communities from Kellogg Biological Station, Michigan, USA - KBS S2-3H metaG (SPAdes) (version 2) | ecosystem: Host-associated > Plants > Roots >... | reverse complement strand
GGGCATTGTTAACCCCGCCGAGTTCACTGAAAACGGCCAACTCACCGTGAAGGCCGGCGACGAAGTGGAAGTGCTGGTTAAGAGCATGGAAACGGCCGATGGCCTGCCGGTCCTTTCGCGCGCCGACGCGGTGCGCATGAAGGCCTGGGACGACCTCGAGAAGGCGTATCGCGATGGCTCGAGTGTAAAAGGTCGCGTCATCGATCGCATCAAAGGCGGCTTGCGTGTTGACATTGATGGCATCGCGGCTTTCCTGCCCGGTTCGCAGGTTGATGTTCGCCCGGTGCGCAATCTCGACAGCCTGCGCAACCAGATCATCGAAGCGAAAGTGATCAAGCTGAACCGCAAACGATCCAACGTTGTGTTGTCGCGCAAAGCGGTGATCGAGCAGGAGAATACCGGCAGGAAAGATCAAACTCTCCAGCAGATTGAAGAAGACATCGTCGTGGAAGGTCAGATCAAGAACCTCACCGACTACGGCGCGTTTGTTGATCTCGGTGGCGTTGACGGATTGCTGCACGTGACTGACATGTCGTGGGGACGTTTGCAGAATCCGAATGAGTTGTTCCGCGTGGGCGACAATATTCAGGTCAAGGTTCTTAAATTCGATCGCGAACGCGAGCGTGTCTCCCTGGGTTACAAGCAACTGCTACCCGATCCGTGGTCCAGCGTCGAAGAGCGTTTTCCAGTCGGTACGCGCGTGAACGGGCGTGTTGCGAGCGTGGCTGATTATGGCGCGTTTGTGGAGCTCGAAAGTGGTGTTGAAGGATTGGTTCACGTTTCGGAAATGAGCTGGTCGAAACGCGTTAAGCATCCGAGCAAGGTGGTCAACCCCGGCGACTTGGTTGAGGTTGAAGTGTTGAGTGTCGATCCGCGAGCGCGGCGCATCAGTCTCGGCATGAAGCAGGTGCAGGAGAATCCGTGGCAAACGCTGCACGAGCGTTACCAGGTGGGCACGCGTGTTCACGGTCGCGTCCGCAATCTCACCGACTTCGGTGCTTTCATCGAGATCGAAGACGGAGTCGATGGTCTAGTCCATGTATCAGACATTTCCTGGTCCAGGAGAATCAAGCATCCGAGCGAAGTGCTGAAGAAAGGACAGGAGATCGACGCTGTCATTACCAGTATCGACACCGAGAACCGCAGGTTGTCGCTTTCAATCAAGGACTTGGAACCGAATGCCTGGGAAAAGTTCACTACCGAACACAAACCGGGTGATGTGGTTCATGGGAAAGTGGCGCGCTTCGCAAACTTCGGCGCGTTCATCGAGCTCGACGACAATCTCGAAGGTCTGTGCCACATCTCCGAGCTCTCGGAAGAGCGCGTGGCCAAGCCTGAAGACGTAGTGCAGCTCGGCCAGGAGATGGACTTCAAAATTCTTCGCATTGATCCGGAGACCAAGAAGATTGGTCTTTCGGCAAGGGCAGTCGGTAAGGACGAGCCCATCGTCGACACCAAGATCTACTCGTCCGAAGCAGGCGGCGGCATGGCCTCTCTCGGCGAGCTGGCCGACTTTGGCCTCAACAAATCCGATAGCAACGACGAATAGTTAAGCCACGGATTGCACGGATTACACGGGTCTATCAGTGTTGTCCGTGTAATCCGTGGCGAAAGTCTTGCCCCACCGAATCCTTTTCTGATAGTGTACAAGGCAACTTAACCTCGCCATTATCAAGACGTTAGATTTCAATCATTCGAGGTGGTGCATGACAAAAGCTGAACTCGTCGAGGACGTAGCTCGGGCGGCTGAACTCACAAAGAAAGATGCCGAGCGTTTAGTCGAAATTGTTTTTGAAAGCATCATCGAAACCCTGAACCAGGGCGAGAAGATTGAGCTGCGTGGCTTTGGTAGTTTTCGCGTGCGTGAGCGTGGCGCGAGGCGCGGCAGAAACCCGAAGACTGGCGACCCGGTCAGCATCCCCGCGAAACGAGTTCCATACTTCAAACCCGGCAAAGAACTTAAAGAACTCATCAACGACGACAATTCGAGCACTCACGCACCCGCGACGAATTCTGCACGTCCCATCGGCGATGACAACCGTCAGCCGCCTATTATGTAAGCTGCAATGGAAAGATTGTGGAGTCCATGGCGCGCCAGGTACATCGCTTCAGGCGTGGATGCACAGCGCGACGGCTGTGTGTTGTGTTTGATCGCGAAGCATCCTGAGGATGACGAGAAGAATTTCATCCTTCATCGCGGTCAACATGGATTCGTCGTTTTGAATATCTATCCGTATATCAGCGGGCACCTGATGATCGTTCCTTACCTGCATACCAGCGAGTTTGATTCGCTGCCGAAGGAGATCACGGACGAGATGATGGACCTGACCAAGCGCTCTCAAACTGCTTTGCGCGAGGTCTATTCACCGGCCGGATTTAACATGGGAATGAACCTCGGCGCCGCAGCCGGCGCAGGCATCACGGACCACCTTCACATTCACCTGCTGCCACGATGGGCGGGTGACACAAACTTCATGACGCCAATTGCCGAGACGCGTGTCCTCCCCGAAGACCTCGCAACGACGTACTCGAAACTCCGACCAAAATTCAGCCACGGATAACGCAGATTTGATCCGGATTAATCCAGATTTTAAATCCGCGTAATCAGCGTTTCCCGACTTTGCGTGGAATGGCCTCGTCTTCGACTTCGCCGCCGCGGCTGATCGGGACTTCGGAGGGTTTGCTGTAGCTGATGCCGCGCTCTTCGCTGTCGAGGTTGCCTGCGGGTAGTGGTGGTAGTGGGCCGGTGATGGCTGGTGGGTTGAAACCCGGGTAATCGATGCGCGCGTGATAGATCGCCGTCAACGCGCTAATCATCGCCTCGCGAATCGTCGTCAACTCCTGCAACGTCACATCACAGTCGTCGAGCTGGCCATCGCTGATGATCGCATCGACGATCTTGACCACGATCGCGCGAATGTTCTCCGGATCGGGACGCGCCAGCGAGCGTGCGGCTGCTTCACACGAATCGGCGAGCATCATGATCGCCGCTTCTTTGAATTGCGGCTTTGGTCCCGGATAACGGAAGTCAGCTTCGTCTATAGTTTCATTTGGTTTTGCCTGGGCCTGAGCTTTGCGGAGGAAGTAGTGCAGAGTTCTGGTGCCATGATGTTGCGGGATGAAATCCGCGATCTTAGCCGGCAGCCCGATCTCTTTCGCGAGCTTTGCGCCGTAGGTCACGTGGCTGGTGATGATCTTCGCGCTTTGATACGGACGCAGGCGATCGTGTGGGTTATCGCCTTGCTGGTTTTCGACGAAATACTCAGGCGCCGCGAGTTTGCCGATATCGTGATACAGCGCTCCGATCCGGGCAAGAAGTGGATTTGCGCCAACAGCGCGACACGCGTCTTCAGCTAGTTGGCCCACCGCGTGTGAGTGTTGATTTGTGCCGGGTGCGCGCAACGCGAGTTGGCCCAACACCGGCAGATCGGCGTTTGAGAGCTCGAGCAGTTTGACGTCCGTCAGTATCCCGAAGAACGACTCATTGATCGGCAATCCTCCCGCGGCAAACACTGCAGTCAATAACCCTCCCATAAGTCCCGCTCCCGCCGCCATCAGAAATGTCCTTGGCGTGAGCGGCTGCTCAGAATAGGCGATGAGCGCGATAGCCATCACCACGTTCACAGCGCCCACGAACAGACCTGCCAGCGTTACAGACTGCCGCTCGCGATAACGTCCAATGCCGTAAATCGCGGCGGAACACGACACCATCGCGAACAGTGCTTTCTGCATGCCGCTGGGCGCCAGCATGCCCGCGAACAGCGCGGTGATGATTCCGGTGAGAAATGCGAGTTGGGTATCAACCAGCATTGCCACAAGCAGCGCGGCCGCAGCGAAGGGAATTGCGAAGTTCCAAATGATGGGATCGTTGAACGGCGGCTGCATCCTTGCCGCTACGCTCTCGCCGAATGTGAATCCAACTCTCATCAACGCCGTTTGGACCAGGATTGCCGAACCCACCAGCGCGAACGCTTTCTGTTTACTCAAACTCAGCGGGCTACCACCGGTCCTGTGCTCCGCAAACTTCCAGGCGGCCCAGTAGACTCCGATGACGACAAGCAACAGTCCGAAGAAGTTGTTCCACGGCCTGCCTGTATGACCGGCGCTCTTGATAGCTGCGATCTGAGCGAGAATGTTGGGAGTGACGGTGTCGCCTTCGCGCGCGACTACCTGGTTGCGCTTCAGAGAGATCACGACCGGTTGGATTTGGTTCGCTTCCGTCTCGCGGGCTGCGGCCGTTGCGGTTTGATCCAGCACTACGTTGGGACGAATCAGGGGCGATAGTGCAGCGGTCAACGCAGTCTTTTGTTCGAGAGACCAACCCTGAAGACCGACGATTCGCAGCTCCAGACTTCTGCGCGCCGCCGAAAGCGACTTCATCCCCGTTCTCGGCGCCGGAAAAATCATTTGCGCCGCGGGACTGCGAACTCTGGAGTCGATGAGCACGATCTCCTGTTGCAGGCGATCTGCCTCGGCGTCGTCATAAACATAGCCCCCGCCATTCTCGCGAATGATGGAAGTGAGGCGGTCTAGATCGGTTTCGTTGAAGTCATGCGAGATGATTGCCTGCGCGACCCGGGGACCACCCTCGCCACTCCAGACGGGAGATTTGTTCTGGCCCGACGTCGTTTGTTTCTGGAGATCTTCCCAGGCTGAGCGGAAGCTTTGTACTGACGTTTCCGCCCGGCTCGAATCGTAATTAAAAATAGGCCGAGTTGATTCTCTGGCAGCCGCTTTGCGCCTTTCCGTTTCCGCCTGATCCACCGCGGTCAGATCGTTTGGAGCGACGATCGATCGCCCAACCACGTCGCCGAGTTTGTAATCTTCATTGAAGCTGGAAGGCCGGCTGGAGACGAGGAGGAGTGTTGTAAGAAGAGCCAGGACACCGCACCCGATAAGAAAGCGGGTCCGCGGTTGAAACACCTTGAGTGGGCGTATCGCGTAAGCAAGTAGCTTGTCGCGCGCCTGGCTAAACGGAGTCTTGAATCGTGGACGAAGCCCCATATGGCCTCAGGAATTTAAAGCCACAAAAGACACTTATCCGATTGCTTGTAGCTCTCGATTCCTCGTCATTTGTGCATTATGTGACTTTTTGTGGCCCAGCACTGCTACTGCCTTTTCGAGTAAAGCGTCCAGCGTCGCTGGTTTGATGGCAGATATAACGACTGTTTCGCTGCTATCAAGCTGGTGTGCCTGACGAACAGCCGCTTCCACAGCTTCGGGCTTGACTAAATCAGCTTTGTTGAGCGCGAGTATTGAAGGAATCTCTGCCAGCTCCAGCTCCGCCAGAATTCTCTTTACTGACTGGACCTGCTGCTCCCAACGCGGGTTGGAGATATCGACAACATGAATCAACAGGCGGCTGTCGCTAATCTCCTCGAGCGTCGCGCGAAAAGCCGAGAGCAGATCCGGAGGCAGCGCGCGAATAAATCCCACGGTGTCGTTGATGATCACTTCCTGTTCGCGCGGCAGCCGCAATCGTCGCGAAGTCGGATCGAGCGTGGCAAACATGCGCTGCTCGGCGTGTACGTCACTCTTCGTCAGTACATTCAGCAGCGTGGATTTGCCGGCGTTGGTGTAACCGACTATCGAGATCACCGGCAGTCCTTGCCTGGTGCGTCCCTTGCGACGTTCCTGACGTCGTTGTCGCTGTCCCTCGATCTCCCGCTCGAGTCGATTGATGCGATCGCGAACGCGGCGTCGATCGGTTTCCAGCTTGGTTTCACCGGGGCCCCTGCCGCCGATGCCACCCGCCAAACGCGAGAACGCCGAGTCCTGGCCGGCGATCAAGCGCGGCAACAGGTATTTCAACTGGGCCAGCTCGACCTGGATCTTTCCTTCTTTCGATTGTGCGCGCTGCGCGAAGATGTCGAGAATTAGCTGCGATCGATCGATGACTTTGAGATCCGTCGCTTCTGATAGTGAGCGCACTTGCGTCGGAGAAAGTTCGCTGTCGAAGACGAGCATGTCGGCGCCGAGCTGTAGTGCTCGAATGATCAGTTCGTCGAGTTTGCCTTTGCCGAGCACCGTGCGCGGATCGATCGCCGTGCGACGTTGAATGATCTTGTCCTGGACCATGACGCCTGCCGACGCGGCGAGCTCCGCGAGCTCGGCCATCGACTCTTCCGCGTCCGCCAGTGATCCGGTGGCCACACCAACCAGTATCGTACGGTCGCGCACTTCCGCACGACGCGCGGTGCGACGATTGCGCGCCATCTCTTCTTCGAGTGAGTTGATGAGAGACTGGAAATCGAGATCGAGTTGCGAAGCGATCTTGGGTTCCAGGAATGCGTAGAGCTCAGGAGTCGTGGCGTTATCGAGCTCGCCGGCGTGCAGCGGTAACAAGTGTGCCGCGCGCACGAGACCCGGCAGGCCCGACTCGGCATCGACGTCGATGGCAGCCATCAAGTCGAGACGCAGCAGCGCAAGGTCTGTTAAGTCGTCCTGCGTGAGCGGTTCGCCGCGCAGGTGCGTGTGTACGCAACGAAGGCCGCGAAACCTTCCCGAAGCAACGCGAACGCGTTTGAAATCGGGCAGCTCGATCCGGCGGTTGTCGCCTACCATCACGTACTGGATGTGTCCCTGGCGATCGACGAGCGCGCCGATCTGTCTGCGTGTTTCGTGAGACAGTTCGCTTAGCTGCCGGGCAAATTCATGTGTGACGATTTGATTTGGAGGTATGCGCCGAGTGTACAGCTTTTCTATGCGCCGCAGTTGATTTGGTTTTAACCCCAGAGTATTGCCTAGAACGCTGCTAATGGAAGTAATCCTCTCAGGCGGCGGATTATAACATAGTGCTGTCACCGGCTTCGCCGATTCGGGCCTTTTTGTGCTTATCCTCTGCTGGCAGTATGATGAACGACTTTTATGGGTAGTGCCGCGAAAATTACCAATATAGATCCTGCCTACGGGATTGCCGGGGGCGAGATCGTGATCGACTGCGAGGGCTTTGATACCAGCGAACCGTCTGGCTGTACGGTCACGATTGGAGAGGTGCTGGCTCAGATTGTCGCACTTAGCCCGCGGCGGGTGCTTGCAGTCGTTCCCGAAACAAAAGACGGCAGGGTTGAAGTCAGGCTCAGCAGCAGGGGCAACTTGAGCGACCCGGGGTTTGTGACGGTCGCGAAGAAACTCGCCGGAGATCTTCATCCAGTCGCGAACCCTGCTTTTGACCCTGATGATGGCGCTCTCTTTGTCACGCGTTCCGGATCGCGAGGCGAGGAGCTGCCGGTAACGCTGTTTCGGATCGATATCAGCGGCGACGTTTCGGAGTACTCGGGCGACATCTCGAATCCTACCGGCATTGCGTTCAGTCCCGATGGGCAGATGTTCGTCACGAGCAGGCTCGAAGGCGTAGTTTACAAGCTGACGCCGTTCAAAGATGCGGTTGCGTTCGCGCGCAATCTCGGCGTCGCAACCGGGATCGCTTTCGATAGCCAGGGCTTGATGCACATAGGCGATCGTACGGGAACGATCTTTAAAGTGAACGGCATCGGCGAGGAGCGTGTGTGGACGCAGATTGAGCCGTCGGTTTCGGCGTTTCACCTGGCGTTTGGTGCGGATGATTCGCTGTATATCACCGGCCCAACGGTGACGAGCTTCGACGCGATCTGGCGCATCACTCCGGATGGTGACGTCGATATGTTTTTCAAGGGACTTGGGCGGCCTCAGGGACTCGCGTTTGATCGTGATGGGAACTTGTACGTTGCCGCGGCGTTGCGTGGACGGCGCGGCATCGTTCGCATTTCTCCGGATGGTACCGAGGCGAAACTGGTCGTGGCTGGTGTTAACCTGGTTGGACTCGCGTTCAGCGCCACTGGCGAGATGGCGGTCGTTTCGATCGATTCAGTCTATAGTCTGCCGACACAGATCAAGGGAACACTCTTGCGCGGCTAAGAATTAACCACAAAGACACGAAGGCAAACTTTGTGTCTTAGTGCCTTTGTGGTTAGACTACCTCCCTTGCTCTGCATTTGTTAGTGCGGGTGTGCCTGTTTGAGTCCCGAACAACTGATTCCTAACCTTGTGATTTACATGGTTGTGCTGCTGCTTGCAATCTCGGCACACGAGGCTGGGCACGCCTGGATGTCCTACAAGTTTGGAGATGACACGGCGTATTTGCTGGGGCGCGTCACCCTCAACCCGGTGGCGCACACCGATTTAATCGGAACGCTGCTACTTCCAGTGATAAATTTTGTTGTCGCTGCGGCCGGCGGAAGACCCTTTCTACTCGGATGGGGGAAGCCTACGCCTGTAAACCCACTTCGCTGGCGTCAGAAGGATCTCGCGAATGTGATGGTTTCGATTGCAGGCATCCTGGCTAACATCCTGCTCGCGACCATCGCTTTTATCGTGATCAAGGTTCTCCTCAACATGGGTTATTTTCACACGGGTGAGGGCCTGCAGGAGCCGGTGGCGCTTTTTCTCGATCGCATGCTTTCGATGAACATCTCTCTCGCGGTATTTAACCTGCTGCCTTTTCCGCCACTCGACGGCAGCAAGGTGCTGGAAAGTATTCTGCCCCAGAGTATGCAGCCGGCTTTGGAGATGCTCGAGCGGTTCGGCTTCGTGATTCTGATGGTGCTGCTGTGGACCGGTTTCTTTGGCATGATAATAAACCCGATCCTGAACGTGGTGTACTCTTTCTTATAGTATGACCAAACGAATATTTAGTGGCGCGCAACCCACCGGCAACGTACATCTTGGAAATTACCTCGGAGCGTTGCGTAATTGGGTTGCTTTGCAGCACGATTACGATAGCTTCTACTGCATCGTGAACCTGCACGCCATTACTATTCCCCACGATCCTAAGCTACTCGCAGAGAAGACGAGAGATTTGGCGCGGATGTATGTCGCCGTCGGAATCGATCCGCAGGTCTCCACTATCTTCATACAGTCAGACGTGAGTGAACACGCTGAGCTCACCTGGGTTTTGAACTGCGTCGCGCGCATGTCCGAGCTCGAGCGCATGACGCAGTTCAAAGATAAAGCGCGCAAGCAGCAGGAAAACATCACTGTCGGCTTGTTTGACTATCCGGTGTTGATGGCTTCTGACATTCTGCTTTACCAGACCGATTTGGTGCCGGTGGGAGACGATCAACGACAACATCTCGAGTTGGCTCGCGACCTGGCAATCAGGTTCAACCGCGATTACGGCGAAACGTTCAAAGTGCCCGACGGTTACATTCCGAAAGTCGGCGCGCGCATCATGTCTTTGTCGGATCCGTCGAAGAAGATGTCGAAGTCTGATGACGATCCAAACGGCTGCGTTTTGTTGATGGACGATGCCGACACGGTCCAAAAGAAGTTCAAGCGCGCGGTTACGGATTCAGGGACAGAGATCCGGTTCGATGAGTCGCGACCGGCAATCCACAACCTGCTCGAGATTTATCATCTCATCACCGGCAAGTCGACATCTGAAGTTGAAGATCATTTCGCGGGCAAGGGTTACGCGCAGTTGAAGGGCGACCTGGCAGACGTGACTATCGAGTTTCTGCGTCCGATTCAGCAGCGCGTGCGAGAGATTACCGAGGACCGACTCGATGCGATCCTGGACCAGGGACGCGACAAAGCCAAGCAGGTTGCAAGCCAAACTCTCAATAGGGCATTTCAAATGTCCGGCTTAGCGCGAAAGCGGGCCGCGGATTAATACGGAGTTTAAGCCACGGATAAATGCGGATCTAATGGACGAAGATACGCCAATTGAACAGCCCGTTGTTCCGCTGAACGTAGCCGGCGCGGTGCCCCGAATCGTCTCCGACGACACCACTGACGATCTCAAAATCCTGCTCGGCGAGTTCGAAGGGCCATTGGATCTGCTGCTGCACCTCATCAGACAGGAGCAGGTCAGCATCTACGACATTCCTGTTGCGCGCATCACCGACGAGTACTTGCGTTACCTGCGCGTGATGCAGGAAATGGACATCGCTGTCGCCGGTGATTTCCTCGTCATGGCGGCAACGCTCATCGAGCTGAAGACGAAGATGCTGCTGCCGCGCGATCCGCTCGCGCCGCAGGAGGAAGAGGACGATCCGCGCACCGAGTTGGTGAACCAGTTACTCGAATACCAGAAGTACAAAGCCGCCGCTGAGATGCTCTGGTCGCGCGCGACTGTCGAACAGGCGATCTTCAAGCGAGCGGAGCTGGAGACGGACAAGAACAATCCCGAAGTCGCGGTTGGTCTGTTTGATCTGCTCAAGGTGTTTCAGGACATTCTGGCGCGGCACAAGGAAGAGAAGCTGCTCGAGATCGAGCGTGAAGAGGTTTCGATGGCGGAGATGCTCGAGCGTTTGCGCAACATGGTCATGTCGGCGGGCGAGCTTAATTTGCGTGTCTTTTTTGAAAGGGCGCGATCACGTCGCGAGCTGGTGCTGGCGTTCTTGTCAGTGCTGGAGTTAGTGCGAACTACCGAGGTCAGATTATTTCAGCGCGAAACTTTCGGCGACATCATCGCGCGTGCGGCAGGCTAAAACACATGGCAAGCAACGAAGAGAGTTTGAACCAGGAATCCGTCGACGAGGCGGCGCTGAACGAAGAGGCGAGTCGCGAGCTCGCGGCGATGGTTGCCGAGGCGGAACAGTCGGCGACAGCGACTGACGAAGAAAGCGCTGACGAGGGGTTGTTATCTGCGCCGCAAAGCCAGGCTGAACGCGCTGGGGTGGTCGAGGCGTTGATCTTCGTTTCGGATGAGCCGCTGAGTGTTAAGTCTATCGCCGACGTGCTCAAGGAAGATAAGGAAGTTATCGGCGAGACCGTCAAGGCACTGGCGGAGGAGTTTAATGGGCGCAACGGCGGCTTGCAGTTGCGCGAGGTTGCTGGTGGTTGGCAGTTTGCGACGCGGCCTGAGTATCACGAGCACGTGCGCGCGTTTCTCAAGACTCGTCCGAGTGCAAAGCTCACTATCGCGTCGCTCGAGACGCTTGCGGTGATTGCGTATCGACAGCCGGTGACGGTTCCGGAGATTCTCGAAATACGTGGTGTGCAGTCGCCGTCGTCGATCAAGACGTTGCTCGATAAAAAGCTGATCGTGGCGAAAGGACGGAAAGAGACGGTCGGGCGTCCGATGATGTACGGAACTTCAAAGGAGTTTTTGCTTCAATTCGGGTTGAAGGATTTATCGGAGTTGCCGAGTGTCGAGGATTTTCATGACCTGAGTGGCGGGTCTTAGTCAGTGGAGCAGCGTCTGCAAAAATTGATTGCCGCGGCCGGTGTTGCCTCACGACGGCATGCAGAAGAACTGATCGCCGCCGGGCGCGTGACGGTCAATGGCGAAGTGATTAAGGAGCTCGGGTCGAAAGCTGATCCCGACAAGGACCACATCAAGGTCAACGGCAAGCTCATCAATCCTCAGCTCAAGTCTCGCGAAAAAGTCTACGTCCTGCTCTATAAACCGAAGGGTTACCTGTCGAGCGTTTCTGACCCGGAAGGCCGGCCGTTGGTGACGGAGCTGTTACCGCCGTCGATCGGTAAGCTTTATCCGGTGGGCCGGCTCGATTTCAACACGGAAGGTCTGTTGTTGCTCACCAACGACGGCGACTTCACGAATTTCATCACTGCCGCACGCAATCGTGTCGAGAAGGTTTACGAAGTTAAAGTGAAGTGCGTGCCTACTGAGAGTGGAATTCAAAGACTGCGACGCGGGATCACTCTTGAAGACGGTACTCGCACCGCGCCCGCAAAGATCACGAAGCTCAACGAAACGCAGACGAACGCGTGGTATGAAGTCTTGCTTCACCAGGGACGCAACCAGCAGGTGCGCCGCATGTTTGAGTTGATCGGACATTCGGTGTTGAAGCTGCGACGCGTGCGCATCGGGTTTCTTGCCGACGAGAGATTGAAGCCGGGTTCGTGGCGATTCTTGTCGCCGGGGGAAGTCGCGAGGCTGATGAAAAAGAAAGAATTTCCCGCCAAGGCGCAAAGGCGCAAAGAAAATCAATAAGTGTCAAACCTACTTTGCGCCTTTGCGCCTTGGCGGGAGCTTTGCTAAAACAAAGCACTATGCAATTTGATTTATCCGAAGAACAACAACAGATCAAGATGAGCGTGCGCGAGTTTGCGCAGTCAGAGATCGCGCCTCACGTCATGGAGTGGGACGAGTCACAGCATTTTCCGATCGAGCTCAAACCAAAACTCGCGGAGCTCGGTTTACTCGGTGTGATCTTTCCGGAGGAGTACGGTGGCGCGGGCATGGGCTACGTCGAGTACGCCACCATCATTGAAGAACTGTCGCGCGTTGACGGATCTGTCGGCATCTCCGTAGCCGCGCACAATTCACTCTGCTCGAATCACATTTACAAGTACGGAACAGAAGCGCAGCTTCGCAAGTACCTCGTGCCGCTCGCCACTGGCGAACATCTAGGAGCATGGGGACTCACCGAACCGAGCGCCGGCTCTGACGCCTCGGGCACCAAATCAACTGCGGTACGCACTGACGGTGGTTGGGTGGTCAACGGTTCAAAAAACTTCATCACTCACGCTATCCATGCCGACACCTGCGTCGCGATGGCGGTCACGGACAAGTCGAAGCGAAGCAAAGGTATTTCAGCGTTCATTTTCGAGAAGGGAATGAAAGGATTCTCGCCTTCGAAAAAGGAGAACAAACTCGGCCTGCGCGCTTCTGAGACGGCGAGTGTGGTTTTTGAAGATTGCCTCGTATCTGACGAACACCGGCTGGGCGAGGAAGGGCAAGGGTTCGTGAATGCGATGGAGATACTCGACGGTGGTCGTATTTCGATCGCGGCGTTGGCAGTCGGCATCGCCCAGGGCGCGTATGAATCGGCGGTGCGGTATTCAAAGGAGCGACAGCAGTTCGGAAAACCGATCTCGGAGTTTCAGGCGATCCAGTTCAAGCTCGCCAACATGGCGACGCAGATCGATGCGGCGAGGTTGTTGATGTATCGCGCGGCCTGGATGAAAGATGCGGGCAAGAAGACGACGAAAGAGTCGTCGATGGCAAAGCTGTTTGCTTCAGAGATTAGTGTCAACGTTTGTGAGGAAGCGATCCAGGTTCACGGTGGCTACGGCTACACGAAAGACTATCCGCCTGAGAAATACTGGCGCGACTCGAAGCTGTGCACGATCGGCGAAGGCACCTCGGAGATCCAGCGCCTCATCATCGCACGTGAAGTGCTAAAACAAATATAGGTCGTATAAGTCTTATAGGACCTATTAAGAGAAATGCCTCCAACCAACAATCTCAGCGAGCGCGTGAGCCGTGGAGAGGCTGCGGCGGTGGCGCGTGCCATTTCGAAGATTGAAGATGGCTCGGCGGGCGCGGCGGCGTTGATGAAGGATATCTA
>Ga0207670_10001275_pt1 | contig 13308 bp, 8 predicted proteins | sample KBSS23HmetaG_FD_184339 | JGI IMG/M metagenome (GOLD analysis project Ga0207670, IMG submission 184339) | Switchgrass rhizosphere microbial communities from Kellogg Biological Station, Michigan, USA - KBS S2-3H metaG (SPAdes) (version 2) | ecosystem: Host-associated > Plants > Roots > Rhizosphere... | reverse complement strand
ACCCGTGTTTGCGCCAAAGGCGAAGTCCATCATTTACCTCCACATGTCCGGCGCGCCGCCGTCGCTCGATTTGTTTGATTGGAAACCGAAACTCGCCGAGTTGAACCTGAAACCCTGCCCGGAAGAACTGCTCAAAGGCCAGCGATTCGCCTTTATCAAAGGCGTGCCGAAGATGCTCGGCTCACCGTATAAGTTCACGCAACACGGCCACAGTGGCGCCTGGGTGAGCGAGACGCTTCCGCACTTTTCTGAAATCGTGGACGACGTCGCCATCATCAAATCGATGTGGACGGACCAGTTCAATCATGCGCCGGCCGAGTTGTTCATTTACACTGGCTCACCCCGGTTCGGAGGCGCCTCGATGGGTTCATGGATCACGTATGGGCTCGGCACGGAGAACCAGGATTTGCCCGGCTTCGTTGTATTGCTCTCCGGCGGCACCGATCCGACCGGGGGCAAGAGCCTTTGGGGCAGCGGCTTTCTGCCCTCGGTTTATCAAGGAGTGCAGTGCCGCTCGGCCGGCGAACCCATCTTGTTTGCGAACAATCCCCCGGGCATGGACCGCTCAAGCCGCCGCCGCACCTTCGACGCGCTCGACCGGCTGTATGAAATCGAGGCGAAACAATTTGGCGACCCGGAAACCGTCACCCGCCTTTCGCAGTACGAGCTGGCCTATCGCATGCAGATTTCCGTGCCGGACGTGATGGACATTTCAAAGGACCCGCCGCAAACGCGTGCGCTGTTTGGCGCGAAACCGGGCGAGGCGAGTTTCGCGAACAACTGCCTGTTGGCGCGCCGGCTCGTCGAACGCGGCGTCCGCTACGTCCAGCTTTACGATTGGGGCTGGGACATTCATGGCACCGGCGCCGGAGACGATTTGCTCACTCAATTCCCGAAGAAATGTCGCGACGTGGACCGCGCTTGCGCGGCCTTGATCCAGGACCTCAAGCAACGGGGCTTGCTCGATGAAACGCTCGTGATCTGGGGTGGCGAATTTGGCCGCACGCCAATGAACGAGGCGCGTGGCGGCTCCATTTTCCTGGGGCGCGACCATCATCCGCATTGTTTCACCATCTGGATGGCCGGCGGCGGAGTCAAACCGGGCATTGTCCACGGTGAAACCGATGAACTGGGCTATAGCGTCGCGGAAGGCAAAGTCTCGGTGCGCGACCTGCAAACGACAATCCTGCATTTGATGGGCCTGGATGCTCATCAATTCGCTTATCCGTTCCAGGGGTTGAACCAACGATTGATCGGTCCAGCCGAGGAAGGGGAGGTCGTCAACGGGATTTTGGCGTGAGGGGAGCGTGCGCTCTCCATGAATCCAGCTCCACAAAACCCGCCCATTCGGGTATCGGAAGTCTATGGGCAGAAAGCAGCGCGCTTCGGGGCCGACACCGAAGCGAAGTCAGAACCGTTCTGGTGGGGAGAAAGCCGCCGTCATACCTGGCTTGGGTGCGGACCTGCCGGAGCTGCGGCAGGCGCGCGCGTTGTGGCAACTCAATCGGTTTGATGATTCCCTGCGGTTGTTTGAGGAGGCGGCGAGGAGATATCCCCAAAACAAGGTTGCCCTGATTGACGGCAGTCGCGCCTTGGGCGCGCGTTTCGAGATCGCGCGGGCGGAGACAATGCTCGACCGGCTGATGAAGTTCGGGGCTCAAGAGCCGGATGTCTTGCACCTGGCGGGCCAGAGTTACCGGATGATTTTCCGACCCGACAAAGCCATGGAATGCTTCCAACGAGTGCTGGCGATCACGAAGGAGATTCCCGATGCCTACCTGGAGCTGGCCATACTTTACGAACGCCGCCACCGCGTGGAGCAGGCTCATTCGCTGATCGAAGACTGCCTGCGAACCGAGCCCGACTATCTGGAGGCGCAACTGTTCAAGGGGAGGCTGCTCCGCCGAATGAAAGAAGAAGCTGCGTCCGAAGCGCTCTTCCGCGAGTTGGCCGCAAATGAGAAGGCACATCCGATCGTGCGCGCCCAGGCCTGGGCGGAGATCGCCCAAACACTGGATCGCCGTCAAGAGTACGAGGCGGCGATGAAGGCGATGCTCCAGTGCAAGGGGATTCTCTTGCAAGGCGAGGTGGGGGTGCGCCAGGAATCCGAAGCTGTGATGCGCCACCTGCGCGGTTTGGCGGAGTCACTGACCCCCGCTCACTTCCGGCGATGGCACGAAGCCGGCCACGCGTTCCCTCGCAAGGAAGTGGCCGTCCTGTCCAGCTTCCCGCGCTCGGGCACGACTTTGCTTGAGCAAGTCCTCGATAGTCACTCCAGTCTGGTGAGTTCAGATGAACGGGAAGCGTTCGCTCGTGACATCTTCCCGGCCATGTGGCTGACTCCTGCAACGCTGGCGCCCACGGCCGCGGCGTTTGACGCGATTCCCATGGAACGTCTAACCGCCTTGCGACAACGCTATCTGGATTACATGGCGGCGGCATTGAACGAACCCATCGGCGACCGCGTTCATCTGGACAAGAACCCGACGCTCACTCTGGTGATCCCCGGTTTTTTGCGGCTGTTTCCTGAAGCCCGGTTGCTGATCGCCCTGCGTGATCCACGCGACGTGGTGATCAGTTGTTTCATGCAGTACTTGCCTCTGAACCCCAACAGTGTCTGTTTTCTGACGCTCGAACGCACGGCCCAACGCTATGCGAATGACCTGGACATCTGGCGCAAGTTGCGGGGAATGATTGCCTCGCCCTGGCTCGAAGTGCGTTATGAGGACACGGTTGCGAATTTGGAAAAAGAGGCGCGACGCGCCTTGGAATTCCTCGGACTGCCTTGGGAACCCGAGGTGTTAAACTATCGCGAGCGCCTCAGTCGCAAGCCGGTCGGCTCTCCCACCTACGAGGCAGTGAGCCAGCCGCTCTACACCCGAGCGATAGGGCGTTGGAAAAACTATCAAAAGTTTCTCGAACCTTTCTTCCCGATCCTCCAACCCTCGATTGACGCCTTCGGCTACTGAGAAAGCGTTGAGAATTCCGCCATTTTGTAGCAGCCGAGGTAACGAGGCTCAATTTCTTGGGAAGGGTCCTTGCGGCACCCCGGGCGAAGGCGGTTAAGCGGGCGTGGAACCAAAGTGCAGGCTTTGACAGGAATTGCTTGCAATCGGAAGTATCCGAAGACCCACAGCCGCCTCATGGCGGCTGCTACGGTTCTTCGGACACGCGCCAGGTTTAGCCTACGGTTGCATGACGCGGTAGAACTTGTTGCCGCTCGTGGCCGACACTGATTGCGGATTAATCTGGCTGGGAGAGGTGCTCCATGAACCGCCCAACGAGGTCGCTTCCTGCAGAGTGCCGCTTCCCGTCCAGGAGATCGTCACCAATCCGCCCGCGAGAGTTGGCGCATTGAACACGGGTTGTTGCTGGGCGACGGTCCGGGCGCGGAAAGTCCGCAGGGCGTCCGGATTCAAGGTGTCGTTCAACAGAATCCTGGTTCCGTCCGATTTGATCGTGAACCATTCCAAATCTGCGGGGCCTGTAGTCTGGCCTGCGACCAAACGCATGGGATACATGCCAGCCGAAGGCACGGCAAACCCGGCGGTGACGTCCACCGCGCCAAATCCCTTGGGACCGTCCCACTCAGCGATCCTGGGGCTGCCGTCCCCTCGAATCGTTGCGGTGACCGGCGTGCCATTCGTCAGATACGACTTGAGCTGGCTCGCTCCATAACTTTCCGCAATGACCAGCACCGGGATTCGGACATTGGGATTGGCATCGCCGAGTCTGAACGGGTAGCCTGTATCGCCAGGCGTGGTTTCGAGCACCGCTACAGCTCCTGCAATCTGGGCTTGCTCAGCTTTGAAGGCCGAGTTGCAGTTGGTGGCGCCGCGATCCAGCAGCACGATCTTGCCTGCAAGGCTGGTATTCGTTCCGATCACACATGAGTCGTCCGGGTTTCCACTCGGCGTGGCGTAAACCACCGGGGCCGTCAACGGGTTCAGGGGCAGGCTCCCGCCAAACTGCAGTTGGGTGATATTCGTTGCAATCGGCACGCACGGGATGACCAGGTTGGTCGGAGCGACGAGTTGGAGTGTTTGAACACCCGCGGTTGCGGCGGTGAGCCGGAATTGATCCTCATTGTTGATTCCCATCTGATAGTAGCCGCTGGCGGGAAACCGCACGAACGTGCGCAGGTCATGGACGAAGTTCAACTCGCTCGCGGTCGTTCCTGGAATCCCGGGGAATGACTCGTCGTTCGGGAAATTGGCCGTCGCCCCACTGGCATTGATCCAGTTGACCACGCCCGGCACCGTGTAGGTATTGCCTGTTGCGGCGCCAAAAAGCTCCGCGATATTTGGTCCCACCAGCCCCGCCAATACAGCCTCGGAGAATCCGACGCTCGCAGGCAGATTAATTTGCGCCTGGGGTGGATCAGTCTCGACCAACGTGTCCACTTGATAAACACTGACGTTGAACCCGGGCTTTGTAGTGTCCTCCGATCCGAGTGGGGTTCCCAATGAGGCCGGCAGCGTCAGGTAGTCAGCCACTGTGAACCTGAATTGATTGGTCTGCGTCGAGATCGGAGCCCCATTGTCGCTGAAGACAATCCTATAGGTGTGCGGCGACAATGCCGGCAGCAGACCCGCCGCGAACTGAATGATCGTGTTGGTCTCCACTTTCTGGATCGACGGCGATACAAGGCTGCTGTCCAGGAACAACTGGATTGAATTGGTGTTCACAGCGGTGGACCGATCCCGCAACGTGACGCCAATGTTGACCAACGGCCCGACACCGACCGCGTTGTCGGGAGGATTCGCACTCGCCACAGCCGGGATCCCGACGGTCTCATCGACCACGTCCAGTGAAACCACGTCCACGTACCCGTCGGGCAACCCCGATAGGGGCGTGGAAGCAATCGTGACTCGCGCCAAGCGGGCGCCCGCAGGTATCGTCCCGGCGTTCGAATCCTGGCCCCATTCCTTGGCATCGCCATACTTTGAATTCGGACCGGTAGGCAGGTTTGCGACAAAATCCATGCCGCCCAGAGCGATAGGACTGCCCACGACGTTGGTCGAGCCATCCAGAAACTCCAGTTTCAAGTCGCTGTAATCGCCCTGAGTCAGATAACTGCTGAACCACGCGGACATGGCGAAGCTCGCCTGGCCGCCATCGATCTTCGCCGGCGTCAGCGTCGTAGTGGCCGTGAGGCTCATCAATTGCGTCACGACCTGATTCGGAGCGTAAGGTCGCAGAAATTGCTGCCCGGAGCCGGCAGGCCCGGGCAGAGTATAAAGCGTCGAGTAAAGATACGTGCTGAAACTGCTCCATCCGCCACCCACACCCGGATTCGCTGTGCCTCCCAGCTTGACGATGGGGCTTCCGCCAGCAGTCGTGTTCTCGAAGCTGCCATCAATGATCAGTTCTGTGGCGTCAGCCGTGCCCACGAAAGCCAGTCCGCCGGCCAGAACGGCCAATCCCATTTTCCTTGTTGGTCTGTAAGGTTTCATAATGCTTTGCTTTTATTATCGATTTGTCTCGGATTGCTTCGCGTTCGGTCGGCGGTTTACGGTGTGCAGACGACCGGCGTCTTGCCGTCCGGTCCTGGAACCTGCCATTCCGTCATGATTTTCTCCCCTTCCACAGAATTCACCGGATACCAGTTCTCTTCATTCAATCGACGCACGAAGATAAACGATTGGGCCGCGCCACGGCTGATCCGACCTCCCGATGGAGCGTGGGATTCCTGGCCGGATTGCATGGCTTCGAATTGTTGCTTCAGCTCAGGCGCGTATTTCTCGAGGTAGGCGATTTTTTTGTCCTTCGGATCGCCTCTGGTGGAGATCACGATCGCTCGCATACCGTCCGGTTCCTCGTTGTTGATGCCGCGGATCGGCGGCACACGGGTGCGGGGCGCCACGAAGAGTCTCCGTTCGCTGAGGTCGTAGAAATAGGCGCTTTCGTCCGACTGACCGCGCGCGCCCAGGAACACGCTGAAACGGAACGCAGCGCCTGCCAGCAACGCAATCGCCAGCACGAGCATCATTGCCGATTTCTGGTTCACGCGCATTTGAATTCAGGTTACGTCCCAGCAGGTCCACCCCATAGTTGCAGGAGAAACCGGTGAGGCATCCATTTCTCAATGCTGAACGAAACCGGCTCTCCTGACGACCTGTCTTTTCCAGTGGGACTTGCCCCTCTCCCTACCCTCTCCCCGCGCCGGTGCAACAAGGCTGGTGCAACGCGCGGGGAGAGGGAATAAGGGTGAGGGGTCATGCGCCTTTCATCTTTTATGCAATCTTAGGGACCATTTAATGCGGATCGGCTTTGGCCGACCACCAGCAACTGTTCGTGTCGCAAGGGATCCGGGCCGGATCGAGCAGCGCTGCCCGGCCATCGGCCAAGGCATAGTTGGACCGGCGGCCGTGGCGGAAAGCGCCAGGATCCTTTTGTGTGGCGCGGTTGAATCCGGGACTGTTCGCATTGCCGATCTCCTTCCAGATCCACCAGCGATCGTTTGGCCAGACTTTGAAAATGTCGCTGTGCCCGTCGCCGAACAGGATGAGTTGCGTTGGCGACTCCACGCCTGACCAGCGGCACAGGTTGTTCTCGTATCCCGCCGGTCGGCCGAAGGGTGGCGGTGCGCCGCCGGGATTCCAATGCACGTTCACCGCGCCGAGGCCGCTCAGCAGTTCGATCTCGCCGTTCACAGCCAGCCCAACGACGTCCGGGTTCGGGGTCTTCGGTTTGGCGCGAGCGCCAATGGCGTACACCTCCTCCTTTTCCGACGGGCAATCGTAGACGCGCCGGTTTCGACCGACCACCGGGAAAAGATAGGACCGCCAGCTTGTCTCGAACCCTTTTTGAGCGAGGAAATCCTGCATGGGCGGAAACCATTCGTTGTTGTCGCCGGTATAAAGGTGCGTTGCCAGCGCCTGTTGCTTCTCGTTGCTCAAGCAGTAGATCTGCATGCCCTTTTCCTTCGCCTTCGCGATCGCCGGCAAGAGCAGAGACGCCAGTATAGCAATGATGGCGATCACCACCAGCAACTCGATCAGCGTAAATGCATGCCGTTGTTGCCTGCAAATCTTGCGAGGCAATCGATCGTCCTCTGGTTCACACATCTTTTGCACGAATGAGGACAGTTTACGTGGGGCGTGTCCCACGACAATAGCCTGTCCGGGGGAGCAGACGTCATGAGGACGTAACGCAACCGTCACGCGGACTTTTGGCAGCGCCCCGGACTTGTAGACGCAGGAACATCAGGAGGACTCCCATGTGTCCAAGGAGCGTCCAAGCGCCCGACACGAACCGCACCCTCTTCCATAGCCGAACGGCTTCAGGAACGGATTGAGCCTCTCCAGGAGGAACATGCGCTCTGGCATCGGCGACCCAGTGAGGCATTGACTGGGGCGTTGACATGCATTTCCATCAACCACGTGTCCAAGAAGCGTCCAAGAGATTCTGCCCGCCAGCCTTCCTCCGGCACGGGGTCAACCTACCCGGATCCTCGTCCGGCGAGTCGATGGCGCAAGCGGGTGTTCAAGAATTTCTATACCTATCGCGGGCGACGCATCGCAGTCAAACGCTGGTCGGTGAAGCTCCAGCACGGCAAAATTCGCCGCACCTTAAGTTTGGCCGCAAAAAATCGGTCAGCCGCCGCGATTGAAGCGCAGGCAATTCATCAGACGATCGTCACTCAAGGATGGGACGCCGTCGCGCCGTCAGGACGGCATCATCCCCCGCTCGGTCTGGACTCCAGGGCGGAACCGGGGCTCGCAAAAACGGACATCCGTTATTGGAAGCTACGCTTGCTTCGACGCCGATATCCGTGGCCAACTAATACCGCACTCGGCGCTGCGCTCTCTACACGGATCGAGCATGCTGGCACCTGTCACTACTTTCCTCTCGGAACGTCGGTCGAAGAGGCCGCGGCGGCCAAAGCGCATGAAATCTATCTGGCGATCGTGAAGGAAGGGTGGGAAGCCGTCGATCAGCGTTACCCGCGCGAACTGACTGTTGGGATCCACTGGGCGGAAAACCCGCTGGCCTGGACCTACTCCACCGTTCACACCCTGATTGCGGGCCCATTTCCGAAGCCTGGGCGCGGTTCAGCGTACCGGGGCAAGGACCTTCTGGTGGCGATCCTGGAACCCGATGCCAGCCTCTGCCGGGCTCTCGTCAAATGCATCGACAGCCAAGCAGGATTCAGATGCACGGCGACATACGAGACCTCTAGCGACGCTCTCAACCGCATTCCAGGAAACCAGCCTGACCTGGCGCTGGTCGATGGCGGTTTGCCAGACCTCGCGGCCGCCGAATTTTCGGGTCGATTGCAGCGGGCCACGCCTGGATTCCCGATCATTTTTTTTACGACGTATGAAGACAGCGATCAGCTCTTTAAGGCAACACCCGGAGGGGCCTCTGGTTATCTGTTGAAACGCACCTCGCCGGAACGCCTCCTGGAGCCCATCGCTGGTGTGCCCAAAGAAAGCGACCCTTCACCCGATCGCATCGCCCTCCATGTTCGTCGTTACTTTCAGATCGTGGCCGAGTCCCTTTCCACTCTCGAATCCGCGCGCGAGACGGCCAGACTGACCCAACGCGAACGCGATATCCTCAATCTTCTCAGCGAAGGCTGCCTGGACAAGGAAATCGCTGATGCGTTGGGGATCAGCCTTTGGACCGTGCACGGCCACTTGAAAAAGATTTATGAGAAGCTCGGCGTTCATACGCGCACGGAGGCGGCAATTCGCTACCTCCACAAGTAGCCCACCGCACGTGCCCCCGAAACGGGGCATTGAGAAAACCTCTCCGCGCCCTAGTATTTGGCAACCGTGAAAACACGAGCTGAAAACCGTTCGCGTGCCGCTTCGCCTTCGTCGTCGAAGGTGAACCGGTCCGACGCGATCAAACAGGCCCGGAGCAACCGCGCTCCCGAGGCTGAGTGGTTCGCCGCGTGCCGCCCGGGTTGGTCGCTGCCGGGCGAGTTTTATCGCGATGCCGCGACGTATCAATTGGACCTCGAACGCGTCTGGCGAACCGGCTGGCTCTTTGCCGGGCATGCTTGCGAGATCTCGAAGCCGGGAGATTATTTCACGCTCGAGTTGGATACCGACTCCATCATCGTCATCCGAACCGGCGACGGAACGGTCCAGGCGCTCCACAATGTCTGCCGGCACAGAGGATCGATAATTTGCGCGGAACCCTCCGGACACCTGGACCGGCTGGTGTGCCCTTACCATCAGTGGACTTACCGGCTCGACGGCACGCTGCTCGCCTGCCGGGGCATGCAGCCGGACCTCGACAAATCGCAATTCGGACTGCATCGAGTTCACACCCGCGAGGTTGAAGGTTTGATTTTCATTTCGCTCGGAAAGGCACCGGTCCCGTTCGACGCGGCGTGTCAGAATCTCGCGCCTGTGCTCAAACCGCAGGGGTTCAACCGCGCGAAAGTGGCCAGAGCCGTCGATTACCTGGTTCAGGCGAACTGGAAACTGGTCTGGGAAAACAACCGCGAGTGTTACCACTGCAACATCAATCATCCCCAGTATATCAAGGCGAACTTCGATCACTACAACCCGGATGATGTGACCCCGCGGGTTCGCCAACAAATCACCAACGTCGTGGAGCGCACGGAAAAGAAGTGGGCCTCCTCCGGCCTTGCGCCCACCCACAAGGAAACCGGCATGGCAATCTTCCCGGATGCCGAACGCAACATCTGGTTTTCAGCGAACCGCACGCCGCTGGTGGACGGTTGGGTGAGCGAATCGATGGACGGCAAACAAGTCGCGCCGCTCATGGGCGATTACGCCCAGCCGGATGTGGGCACGCTGCGCATTCGGGCGTTGCCCAATTTCTGGAACCATTCAAGCTGCGACCACGGCGTAAGCACGCGGCTTCTACCCGCCGGCCCGCAGCAGACGGCGGTTCGGGTGTATTGGCTGGTGGATGAAAAGGCCGTCGCCGGGCGCGACTACGATCTGGCGAAGCTCATGCCATTTTGGCAACTCACCTCGGAACAGGACTGGAAGATATGCGAACGCCAGCAGCGCGGCGTGAGTTCGAGCGCCTATTCGCCCGGGCCGTACTCGACGTTCAAGGAATACAATGTGCAGAGTTTTGTGCGGTGGTATTTGAAGAGCGTGACGCGTGATGCGTGATGAATCCACTCCCCAACTCCGAGTTCATCATCATCGGCGGTGGCGCCATCGGCTGCGGCGTGGCTTACGCGCTCGGGAAGGCCGGCAAGACCGACATTCTCCTGGTCGAGCGCGCCGATGATGTCGGGCAAGTCACCACCTCGCAAGGCGCAGGGTTGTGCGGCCAGGTGCGCGACTCGAGCGAGCGCATCCGGCTCGCGATGCATTCCGTCGCCGTCTTCCGTGAATTGCAGAACGCCGAGGTGAAACCGGACTGGCACGAGGTGGGTTCGCTTCGCATTGCGCTCAGCGACCAACGGGTTGCCGAGTTTCGCCGGCTCAAGCAGGCTGCGGATGAGGCCGGACTGGCCGCGGCACTCATCGACAACGCCGAAGCCAAACGGCTCTGGCCGTTGATGGATTTCCACGACGTCAAAGCCGTCCTCTGGTGCCCATCCGATGGTTGGATGACTCCGCGCTGTGTCGCCAAATCTTACGAGCACGCTGCGCGAAATCTGGGCGCGCGGTTTGTCACCTCCACGACTGTCGAAGAAATCATTCTGAAAAACGGTCGTCTCAGGGCGGTGCGGACCAATCGCGGGACGGCCGAGTGCAAATACGTCATCAATGCCGCCGGCGCGCACGCCTACCACATCGCCAAGCTGGTCGGGCTGGAGCTGCCGATCGTCCCAGTCCGTCACGAGTACTACATCACGGTGCCGATGGCGGGACTCTCCCCCGATCTTCCCTGTTTCCGTATTCCCGAAATGACACTCTATGGCCGGGTTCGTGATGACGGTCTCCTGCTCGGCGGCTGGGAACCGAAGTCCATGCATCTGGACCCGCGCGGCTTTCCACTGCAAGGCGCGCCCAATCCTGTCGAAGCAGACTGGCAGGTCCTCAACAGCTTCGAAGATAGTTTGTCGCCGCTCTTCCCGGGCGCGAAAGGAGCGCAAAAGGGATTTGTCGGAAAAGGGTGGCCGACATTCACGCCGGACGGCAGGTTTATCATTGGCGAAAGCTGCCGCGTGAAAGGTTTTATCATGGCTGGTGGCTGCAACGCGCACGGCATATCCGGCTCGGGCGGCATTGGCAAACTGCTCGTTGAATCCCTGCTCGACCGGCACCCTTCCGCTTACGTGAAGAGCCTCAGCCCGGACCGATTCACCGAAACGAGCTGGAATTGGGAGCAGGCGCGCCTTCAAGCGGCGCGGGTTTACGAAACCTATTACGGAGTTTGAGAGGATGTCGATTCGTCCGCTGGAACCTCATGATCATTCCGAGTGGCTGCGACTGCGTCGCGCACTCTGGCCGGATTGCTCGGAAGCAATGCACGCCTGTGAGATGGATGCTAGAAACGCCGACGCTCGGGCTGTATTCGTCTTGCCGCGCGAAGACGGAACATTGGGAGGATTCGTCGAAGTCGCCGTGCGTGACCGTGTCGATGGTTCAATGTCACCGCGCGTGGCCTATCTGGAAGGCTGGTTCGTCGAGCCCGATCTCAGGGGGCAAGGCTTCGGGCGAAGTCTGGTGGCAGCCGCCGAGCGCTGGGGCCTTGCGCACGGTCTGACGGAGATGGCGAGCGACGCGGTGTTGGACGATGCGCAGAGCCTCGTGGCACATCAAGCACTCGGCTTTCGCGAGACGTTTCGCCTGGTGCATTTCCTCAAGTCGATTCAAGCGTTGCTGACTCTGCTAATATTGCTCGGCTTGACCACTGCCGCGAGCGCCGCCGCCGTCACCGAGTTGAAAATCCTGTCGTTCAATATCTGGGTCAATGGCGGCCGCAGTTTGAGCAACTGCATCGAAGTGATCCGCGCCGCCGGCGCCGACATCGTCGGTTTGCAGGAATGCAATGCTCCCACGGCGCAGACCATTGCCAGTAATCTTGGCTTTTACGCCGCGACCGACAACGACGCATCCATTGTCAGCCGCTTTCGAATCCTCACAAACATCGTGGCCAGCGGCGGACGCGGCGTGACGATCGAGCTGACGCCCGGCCAGCGCGCACACTTCTTCAACTGCCACCTCACGGCCTATCCGTACGGTCCTTACGATCTGCACGATGGGAAAACCCCAAGCTTCGTGATCGCCGGGGAAAATTCCACGCGAATGCCGGCTCTGAACCAACTCCTCACGGCGATGGCACCTTACGTTTCGGCCGCGGAGCCTTGTTTTCTGACCGGCGATTTCAATGCGCCGTCTCATTTTGATTACGCCGCGTTCCCGTGGCCCACTTCGATCACCTGCACGAACGCCGGCCTGATCGACTCCTATTTTGTGGCGCATTCAAAAAACCGGAAATTCCCCGGCCCATTCTCCTTCAACGATCCGGGCATCACCTGGACGCCGATGACGAATGAAGAGCCCAAAGGCGTGTTCGATCGGATCGACTTCGTCTATTTTTCGGCGGGCGACGGCGTGGCGGTGAAGAGCTCCACCGAACTTGACGGACGGAACAGCATTAATCCGTGGCCATCAGATCATCGCGCCGTCTTGAGCATCTTCGTTCTGAGTCCTCGCCGTTGACCGACAGAGCTGCCATTGCAAAAGTCTCAGAGGCACAGGCGATTCATTTAGCCAGATCCTCGTTTCGGGAATTGTCACCTGCTTCCGACTCGTCGGTCTGAATTAGGGCCCTAGAATCCTTCCTCGAAACTAAACGCGGCTTCCAGCTTGTTGAGATCGACGAGGTAGTCGCTCATGTCGTCCGTCGGGGTTTCTTGCCAGGCCGATGATAACCGCGCCCGCCGGCAGGGACAGACAATTCAATGAACCGCCCGCGCAAGACAGAATTCATCGTCGATTAAACCGCAAAGAACGCAGAGAAAGACAAGACGAGAAGGACGGTCGGTCATTGGGTTCCTAGACAGTCTTCGCCTGGCGGTGGCGATGCATGAAATAAATGCAACTCGTGATCAGGCACGTCACCCCGACGACGCACATGAAGTGGCTGAAGCCCTTGAAGAATCCCAGTCGCGACATTTCGCTGCGAGACAGGTCCTTGAATAGCTGAACCCCTACCGAGCCGGTGTAACCAATCGCGTCGGCGAGATAGATCGCGAAGACGGCCGTCCCGGCAGCGCGCGTCGAAGCGATGAGCCGTTCAAACAGCACCGAACCAAACGGAACGTAGGCGAGGTAAGAGCCCAACCCGGTCAGGGTCATCCACCAGAAACCATTGATCACGCCGGCATCCAGCAAAACGGTGCTGACACCG
>Ga0207670_10001272_pt1 | contig 13322 bp, 7 predicted proteins | sample KBSS23HmetaG_FD_184339 | JGI IMG/M metagenome (GOLD analysis project Ga0207670, IMG submission 184339) | Switchgrass rhizosphere microbial communities from Kellogg Biological Station, Michigan, USA - KBS S2-3H metaG (SPAdes) (version 2) | ecosystem: Host-associated > Plants > Roots > Rhizosphere... | reverse complement strand
CACCAGAAATCAAGCAGGCGAAATCGGCCTGTGGGATCTTCGCAGCCAGTGCTCGAAACCGCCCCTCGCCGGCCACCGTGCCCTCGTGCGAACAGTCGTTTACACGCCTGACGGTCAGACCCTGGCGTCCTGTAGCGTGGATGGAACGATCAAACTGTGGGACGTGACCGGCCAGCGGGCGCCGGTCACGTTGACCAACAACCTAGGTGCCCTCGCGGGAATGCGCATCTCACCAGACGGAACAATGCTGGCCACCGCCGCCGTGCTCGGAGGGCAAAGGATCACCTTGCGCGACACTGCCACGGGCGCAGCAATCCGCGAACTCAACGGCCACAAGAATATCGTGACCGACATAGCGTTCGCGCCCGACGGGCGTAATCTCATCACCGGCAGTGCTGACGGAAGCGTACGGGTATGGGATGTCACGGCGCGTCACCAGGAGATCGAAAGCCAGCGTTTTACAGATAGCCTTGGCGTGTTTGGGGGCGGCACTGCCTTCGCGCTTTCTCTTTCGGACGACGGCCAACATCTGCTCACGGTCTACGCAGACAAGACCTTTAGCATCTGGGACACAATCACCTTAACGGAAAGTCAGCGCCGTCCGCTACCTGTTGATGAATTCAGCTCCGCCGCATTGGCAAAGGGTGGCAAACTGGCTGTCTTCATTTCGCGAAATGGAAACGCGGTGCTCTGGCAAACGGATACGAACAAAGTAGAGCGGTTCGTCACGCCAGTCTTGAACGCGACCCGTGCAGCGTTCTCACCGGACGGCGAAAGCGTCGCTGTCGGCGGAGATGAAGTCTGGGTGTGCGACGTGGCGACTCAAACCAAAGTTCACACCCTCTCTACCCATAATGATTCGCCGATGAAGCCAACAATTTTTTCGCTCAGATTCTGGCCTGACGGCCAAAAGGTCGCGGCGGGTTTTCATGATGGAACTGTCAAGATTTGGGATCTCTCCGGGCCTGAGAGCGAGCTAACACTATCGGGACATTCTGAACACGTAAACGCGTTGGGGCTGTTGCCGGATGGTCAAACTCTGGTCTCGATGTCAGACGAAATCCTGCTGCGTGACTTGAGTTCACCGGGGAAGACTTTCTCGCTCGATCCTCGCCCTACTCACTTTTACGGCTGTTCCATTTCGCCCGATGGGAACCGGTTGGCCGTTGGCGCGTGGGGCGGGCTCATCACGATTTGGGACCTAGCTTCCCGGCAGGAAGTCGCAACGCTTAAAGGGCACGAAAATCGTGTCCAAGCCCTCTGTTTCATGGCCGATGGCAACACGCTCGTCTCTGTCGGCGCGGATGAACTTTGCCTCTGGCGCGCGCCCTCGTTCGAGGAGACGGATCGAGCGGCGGTCAAGCAATGAAGCCCAAGCTCTCGACGGTCGAACGCTGGCAACGGTGGGCGAAGACGGTTCGATGCGGCTCGGGGTTGCATCGAATCCCAAAACTCCAGAACTAAGAAAGGAAGAGTAACCGATGAAGACGAACGAGTTCTTGATGAAATCCGTCAGCCGCAATCACCAATGCAAAACCGGTTTCACCTTGATCGAACTCCTGGTTGTCATCACCATCATCGCAATCCTGGCGAGTCTTCTCTTACCGGCGTTGGCCAGGGCCAAGGCCAAGGCGCACGCCGCCGGCTGTCTGAGCAACCTCCGTCAACTCACGCTATGCTGGCTCATGTATGCGGACGACAACGTGGATTCCTTGCCGCCGAACGTCGCGCTGAACACCTTGGGCGATGGCGTGGGCACGCGAGTGGGATGGACGACGCGGGACCCGTCGTGGCTCCAAGGCAATGCCTATACCGACACGACGTTGACCAACATCCAGAACGGCCTGCTCTTCCTCTACAATCGCTCGGTCGGCATCTACAAATGCCCCGCGGACAAATCGACGGTGCGCGATCAGGGCAAGCTGCTCCGGACTCGCAGTGTGTCCTTGAGCATGTACATGAACCGCTGGCCGGACGCTGCAGACTCGGACTTCGGCAAGTGCTGGCATCGACTCGGGGACGTGCGCAGGCCTGGACCGGCGCAGGCGCTGGCGTTCGTGGACGAACACGAAAAGAGTATTCAGCAGAGCGTCTTCGGCATAAACGCGCTGAATCGTTTTCAGACTTTTGAGACGCCGGTCTGGACCTGGATCAGCTTTCCCGCCACGCGCCACGGCAATGCGGGGACGGTCAGTTTCGCAGACGGACACGCGGAAGCGTGGCGCTGGCGCGAAGCCAACACACTGAAGATCGCGGCCATGAACGGCTGGAACGTGGTCCAACCGGCTATAGCCAACACCGATCGGGACCTGGGACGTTTTTTCGCGGGCGTACCCGAAACGGTGCCTATCCGCTGAATATTCTTTGTCCCTTTCCCCGGAATTTTCCTGTGTATGAAGTGTGAGACCAAAATGCACATCGACCAATTTCGCCTTTGGGCGCGGAACCCCTTTCGAGGAAACAGATTCAAATACGCCCCAAAAGCTCCTGAGCGTGGTGGTGGTGCCGTTGTGCCGTCTGTGCTCCCGCTTCTCCTGCGCGGTCCTGACCGCTCTCCTCGTCAGCCATGCTCGACTTGTCGCCGCGCCTATTCCAGAAGTCGTCGCCTGGGATTACAACGGAGCCGAGACGACCATTCCCATCGGCTTGAGCAACGTAGTGGCAATTGCCGCGGGAAGCTTTCACAGTTTGGCGCTGCGGGCCGATGGCACCGTGGTCGGTTGGGGGGGCGACAGTCACGGCCAGACGGACATTCCCAGCGCTTTGAGCAACGTGGTGGCAATTGCGGCAGGAGACGAGCACAGTTTGGCGCTACGGGCCGATGGCACCGTGGTCGGCTGGGGGCAGTACGGCACTCCAGGCGTCCCAACGGTCATTCCCATCGGCTTGAGCAACGTGGTGGCGATCGCGGCGGGCGGCGCCTTCCTCGGCGGGCACGTAAGCTTGGCCCTGCTGGCCGATGGGGGCGTGGTCGGTTGGTGGAACGACGGTGCCGCGACGCGCATTCCCAGCGGCTTAAGCAACGTAGTCGCCATCGCAGCGGGGGCCTTCAACAGTCTCGCACTGCGGGCCAATGGCAGCGTGATCGGCTGGAACCTGCTCACCGGAGTCGAAACAACTTTCCCCAGCGAATTCAATAACGTGGTCGCAATTGCGGTGGACTATGACCACAGCCTGGCGCTTCGGGCCGATGGCCGCGTCGTCGGGCCCGTCCCTACCGGGTTGAGCAACGTAGTGGAGATTACGACAAGAGTTTACGGCCCCAGTCTCGCACTGCGGGCCGACGGCAGCGTCGTCGGTTGGGATTACTATGGAGCGCTGGCGACCATCCCCGCTGGCTTGAGCAAAGTGGTCGCAATTGCGGGGGGAGCCGGGAACAGTCTGGCGCTGCGCGGGTCGCCCCCCGGCTTGGCGGCGCCCGAGATTATCGGCTCGCCTCCCCTGTCGAGTCCGCTTCACGGTGAGGCCACCTTCCGCGTTTCTCTCCCAACCCGCAGCGGCCACGTGTACCGGCTTGAATACGTGGATTCACTAAATGACAGCCACTGGACCCCTTTGCCGCTGCTTCCCGGCACGGGTGCCCTCCAGACAGTCATTGATCCGTCGGCAATTGCCGCACAGCGCTTTTATCGCGTCCGGCAGTGGTAATCCCGAAACATGTCTCCCCACAATCTGGATTTATTATGACGAGCCTTGAACCGAGAACATCCCATGGAACCGCCACGCCCTGACCGGAGTGGCATCAACAACGCCCAGCGATGAAGATAGTTTGTCCCTTTTCCCGGCATTTTCCTGTGTATGAAGTGTGAGAACAAATTCTAATCCACACTCGGGCTGCCACTTCACGTCCCTCGCCACGGTCATCCTCGTATTTCAGGTGATGGATGCACACAGCCAGGCTGCGCCGCCCGTCATTTCTCGGATCGTCTCGACGACGAACGGTCTGGCTCTCTCGTGGTCGGGCGAAAACACGAATGCCGTTTACACGGTTCAGTTCCGTGCTTCGCTCACGAGCGACGCCTGGCAAAACGCAAGTATGCGGTATCGCTGGCCTTCGCCTTTTCCGCAATGGACCGACGCACCACTGACCGTCCGTGCACCAAGATTCTACCGAGTGATCGTCGACACGCCGCCTGATCCAATACGAGGGAGGCTCCTGACGAACAGCACCGTCGGCCAGCTTTCGACGAACCAAGTGCGCAGCGTCATGCTCGACCTCGGTGCGAGCGGCTTCGTCAGTCCCCGGTTTCCAGTCACCCTGCTCAGGTTCACCTACGAAACGACCGATCCATTCGGCTTGTCCATTAAAGCTTCCGCTCTGCTGGCTTTTCCACAAGGTGTCACTGAGCCATTTCCATTGGTCGGCGTTCAACACGGCACTACAGTTCTGAAGAACATCATTCCCTCCCAATTCCAGTCCGCTGCCAGGGAGGTTGGCATCGCGTTCGGGACCTTGGGCTATGTCGCAGTGGTGGCGGACTATCTCGGACTGGGAGATTCGCCTGGCTATCAAACCCATAGTCACTCCAAGAGCGAGGCGACTTGCATAGTGGACGCCTTGCGCGCCGCCCGGACCCTTTGCGCCAGCAATCAGGTTGCGCTCAATGGCCAGCTCTTTCTCTGGGGCTACTCCCAGGGTGGCCACGTCACAATGTCAACGCATCGCGAACTGGAGACATTTCATACTAATGAGTTCACCGTGACCGCTTCCGCACCGAGCGCTGGAGCTTACGACCTTGGAGGCGTGACGGTCGAAGGTATTCTATCCAATCCATCTTATCCGAACACGTGGACATTCCCAATTATCCTTGCGAGCTATTTACCCATCTACAACCTGGCCGACACTTTGGAGGAATTGCTCGCCGAGCCGTATCGCCACACGCTGCCGCCGTTGCTTGATGGAACGCATGATTCCGACGTACTCGCCAGTAACATGCCGACGGACATGTTCAAGATTCTGCGAGCGGATTTCCAGGCAGACTTCCGCACCAACGCCAACAACTCGCTGCGCCGTGCGCTGAGCGATAACAATGTGTATAATTGGATGCCTCAAGCGCCGATCAGAATGTTTCATTGTCGCGGTGATCGGGACGTAATTTTCGCCAATGCGGAAGTCGCTTACCAAAGCTTTACGAATCTCGGCGCCTGCTGCGTGGAAGTGCTCGATCCCGGCGCGCCGCAGATGCTGGATCATGGCGGTTGTTACATCCCCAGCCTCCGCGCGGCTCTGGCATGGTTTGAACAACTAAGGTAGTTAGCACCCCTCATCGCTGAGCGGTTCATGAGGTTGGCGGCGTTTGCTCACGAAACAGAGGTTCTCTTTTGGCAATGTTCTGCTCGAATGAGCAGGCGGCGGGTTTGGAGGGTGAAATCGTGTGTCCCTCCAGGCCCGCTGGGGACTCCGCCTGCAAAACAGCCAGTTCAAACCCGTTTCAAATACCGCACTGGCTCCCAATCGGTCACGGCGTTCAGCATCTGCGTCTATCTGCGGTTTCAACTGCCTTTTCTAGGCTCAAGGACACACGCAACTCCGCGGCCCTCGCACCTACTTCTGCACGGCTGCCGCGGGCTCGGCCGCCTTTTGACTGCGAGCTTCAACCGCTTTCACCACGAGAATTCCGTCCTGCCAGGACGCGGGACGGGTGAATGGTCGTGAGCCACGGGTTGGAAAATTGCCGATCAACTGTTGCTCCCCGGTGACCAGATCGATCCATTCCGCTGACGCTGAGTCCACCGCGGTGATCTTCGCCATGTTCACCGTGACGTTGGTCTGGCCGGCGACATAGGCAGTGATCCACTTGCCGTTTGCAGAACGAGCGCCCAGGTTCAACACGTCGCCTTGCGCGATTCCACCGCTGGTTAGCACAGACGGGTCCGGCACCAGCGTCCACCATTCCGGTAAGCGGGTAAAAATGTTCTTTAAGATCGTCATCTGCCCTGCGCCGGGATCATCAAGGGCCGCGCGCCATCGTGGTCTCACGCGCCAGGAATCGTTATGGCCGTAGCCGTGGAAGCCACCAGCCAGGCAGGTGTAATACGCTTCGCGCCGCACCAACAACGGCGTGATCGGATATCCATATTCCTCGCCGCCTTCGTACACCCCTTCCAACATCGTGGCCGGTTTGACGGGTGCCTTCTCGTAGTCGGCGAGGGTCATGGGATAGACGGAGTCGAGTTGGTTCCACACCTGGATGGAATTGAAACTCAGCCAAGGTTCGGCATGCATGAAACTTGAAGTGGCGGGAGATGGATCGGGATGCATCGAGACGAGGTGTCTCCCGTCGTCCCCTTCCTGAATGCCTTCGGCGAGTTTGGAAATGATTGCCCGGTAGCTGTCCGTCGCCTTCGGATAAATCGTCCAGATGATATTGGGAAAACCGCGGTACCGGCTCGTGACCCACGCCGCCCAGGGCTTGGCATTGTCCACCGTCATTCGACTCCCGTAGGTTTGGTGATAAATCCCGATGAGCAGATGAATGTCATTCGTCTGCGCCAGCTTTACGACGGCGTCCACGTTCGTGAAGTAAGGCAGGTTCGGCGTGGCCGGATTGTCGTTCAACCACGGATGCTGGCCATCAAGATTTGGCCCCGTGCCAGGCCCGACTCCGGTGAGCATGACCAGGACGACGGAGAATCCCTTGGCTTTGCGATTTTCGAGAATCAGTTTCGCGTCGCTCAGCGAGTATCGGCGGAACAGTTCCCACTGCGTGTCCGCCAGAAAATAGAACGGTTCACCCCGCGCATCGACGAAGTACCGGCCATTTGGACTGACGCGAATCGGCCCAGGCGCTGCCTCGACACAAACAAGGGTCAGACCCAGGACGGCCATTGTCGCCGCCCGACTTGGCAGACTCCGCCATTTCATAAATCTCCGTCTTGTTCGAGCGACCTGGATAGTTACGCAATCTGCGGCACCACGAAGGGTTGGCGGTATTCCCTTTGCGAAAGCGCGTTGGCTTGTTTTGCGTGATCGTTGACGAATCGTTCTGTCTTCGGATCGAAAATGACCCAGGGCCCAAGCCCAGCGGGCGTAACGTCCAGGTCAACTTCGTTTTCGCGCAGGTACTCGCGGCAACGCTCGAAGGCATCGGAGAGTTCATGGCTCGCCTGGATCGTTTCCCGGATAACCTCTGGTCGCGCCTGTTTGCCGAGCCGATAGGAGACGTTGGCCAGGTGACAGCAGGCCGTTGAACGGTGTCCCTCCACTGCTTCTGCCGCCAGCTCGTTGGCCTTTCGGCTGCGAACGGCCGCCACGAAGTTCGACATGTGCGAAGTTTCCAATCCCTTCGACCTGCCTTCGTCTGCGAAATCTTTGATCTTCTTTCCTTCTTTATCGAAAAGTGCGCCGCCCCCGGCATCGCCGGCGAAATAACCGCCTTCGCAATCAATCACGAGGCCTCCAGTCCGGTTCCGAAACTTTCCCATGGCGTCTTCGCGCTTCGAGGCGCGCACGTTGCGGACCTCACAGATGAGCGGGGCGGGATGGTAATCGAACAACGCAATTTGCGTGTTGGCGGTCTCGCCGCAGTCATTAAACGCAAACCGCCCTCCAATGCTCATGGCGCGCGGAGGCGGTTGATTCTGGCCCAAAGCCCATCGAGAAATGTCAATGACATGAATTCCATTGTTGCCCATCTCGCCGTTGCCGGTCGTCCAGAACCAGTGCCATTCGTAGTGCAATTGCTTGCGCGTGAGCGGCGTCTTCGGCGCGGGACCGCACCAGAGATCGTAGTCCACCGTGTCTGGCGGGGGCGCCGGTGCGTTGACAGTGCCAATGCCGTCACGCGCCCGGTACACCAGCGCATGCGCATAGCGAATGGATCCAATCTGGCCGCTGCGCAACTCGTCGAACGCTTGGCGCAGGAGTGTGCTCGAACGATTCTGAGTGCCCACCTGGACCATGCGGCCGTGCTTGCGGGCCGCCGCCACCATTTGCTGCCCCTCCCAGAGGTTATAGGCAAACGGTTTCTCGACATAAACGTCCTTCCCGGCTTGACACGCCCACACCGTTGCGAGCGCATGCCAATGATTGGGCAGGGCGACGACCACGGCGTCGATGGTTTTGTCGTCGAAAACTCTGCGGAGATCGCGATACGTGGCGACCTCTTCGCTCCGGTCCTTGAACGGCTGCGCTTCGCGGTCGAGGTGCCCCTGGTCCACGTCGCACAGCGCGACAATCCTTGCCCCGGGAACCTCCCGTACTCGGGGAATGAGCTGATGCCCGCGCCCGCCGACACCGCCTGTCGCGGTGGTTGAGCCGAGTCCTATCACGGCGACACGCACTGTGTCGTTGGGGCCTGGCGATCGGGACGAACCCTCTGCGCCGATCACGATTCTCGGCATTCCGAGCGCAAGTCCGGCCGTCATTGAACTCTTCAGAAATATTCTGCGCGTAATTGTCTTCATAGTTCTGCGAACGATTGAATGGTTATTTGGAGACGCTACCAGAGCAACTGGAATTTAGCCAAGCCAGCATTGAAGCCACAGGGCCGCGCGATGCCGATACGCTATTCCGCCTCCGAGTTTCTGCTCGCTCCGGGATTGGTTTAGTAGCGAAAACGCCGCCACTTTTCCTGGAAGTTCGAATGTTCAAAAACCTCCGGGTTTAGAACGCCCCGCGGGCGATTTCCCAAAGAGAGGTCAACCATCACCTGGCATGCGGCCCGCCCAATATCGCGAAAAAGTTCACCGGTCCAGGCGATGCAATGCGGCGCCAGGAGGACGTTGTCCAACTCGGCAAGTCGATGGGGTGAAGTAATTGGTTCCTGTTCGAAACAGTCAAGGGCGGCTCCGACAATGCGGCGATTTTTCAACGCATCATACAAGGCGTTTTCATCGACGATGCCTCCGCGCGCTGTGTTCAAGAGATAAGCCACGCTGGTTATTCCAGTCACCGCTTCAGGCGGATCGAGGTGGCGAGATTTCAGAGGTTGCGGGCGGCGGAGTGACAGGCAAGGCCGTTGGAGCTGGAGTAAAATCAGGAAGAATGCGGCGGTCCTGTCCGACCACACCCAGAAATGCGCGAAGCCCGCGCAAGAACAACCCCGCATCCGAACCCAACCCTATCGCGCGAAATCCCTGCTCGCGCCGTTCGACGGCATTTTCGGGGCTCGTTGCGAGGATGCCGCAGTGCTTTCTGCAGTTCCGGATCGCGTCTTTGATCGTGAGCAGTTCCGCGGCGACTCCAGGTCCCTCCCATTGTCCTCGATAACCCGCAGTCGAAGAGTAATCCGCTGGTCCGATGAAAAAGAGCTCGATGCCATCGACCGCGCAAAGGTCCCGGATGTTCCGTCCGGTCGTCACGGTTTCGACGATGGGAACGACCAGGACATGTTCGTTCGCCTGCCGCGTATGATCGAGCAGACATTGTCCCCAACCGGTCGCGCGTTCGCCACCGATTCCGCGAACGCCTTGCGGTGGATAGAGCGCGTACGAAAGCGCTTGCTGCAGTTGAGAGACGCTTTCGATCCATGGAATCACGATGCCATCGGCTCCAATATCCAGCGCGCGTTTTACCAGGCCGATATTTGATTCACTGATCCGGACGAGCATCACGGTATCACTGCGCACCGCGGCACGAATGTGTTCAAGGATTTCTTTCCAGTCGAGGTGGCCATGCTCGGCATCGATCACCAGCCAGTCCAGGCCGAGTGCCACAGCCATTTCGGAGATGCTGGGCGACTCCAGCGTGATCCAAATACCATAGACCGGCTGGTCCGCTGCCAGCTTTTGGCGCAGCTTCTGGAGCGCGGCAAATTTCATTGCGTAATGACCATAGGGTTATCAAAAATCGATTGCAGAACCCAAGTAAATTTAGCTCCGAAAGTCGCGGCTGTTACAGGCGCTGGTTCGTGCTTGTAACCGTATCAAGTCCACTGGACAGCCCCGGAGGCTTCTGGGATGTTCGCCAGCCATGAGCGCTGGATCTGGCAAGGGCACGGTGCGGCCGAAGCGATTTCCGATACAGTCCTTTATCACGCACCTGAGCGTTGTTCTCTCGCTTCTTTCCAGGACTATTTCGTCGTCGCGACTTAGAAGTGGTGGGCAACTTTCAGATTTCTCCCTCTCCGCCCCAATGGGTCTGATTCTCTTCATTCTGAGCCTTCTCACTTCAGCTTCTGCGCAACTCGGCCGCGCCGCCGAAGAGGATCCGCGGATGGTCCCGCCGCCCAACGCCGTCCGCGGCAAACTGCCCGGCACCGCACCCACGCCCGCGCGCGATGCCGTGAAGACTTTTCGTGTGCTCGACGGTTTTCGCATGGATCTCCTCGCCGCCGAACCGCTCGTCGCCAGTCCCGTTGCGATGGCCTACGACGAGAACGGCCGCGCTTACGTTTGCGAGATGCGCGATTATCCCTACACCGACAAGGGGCATCACCAACGGAACCAGGAGAATCCCACCGACGCCGCCATAGGCGCCGTGCGGCTGCTGGAAGACACCGATGGCGACGGTGTGTTCGACAAATCGACGGTGTTTGCCGATGGCCTCTCGTGGCCCACGGGCGTGGCATGCTGGAAAGGCGGCGTGTTCGTCGCCGCCACGCCGGACCTCTGGTATCTCAAGGACACCGACGGCGACGGCAAGGCCGACATCCGCCGCAAGGTCTTCACCGGCTTTCGAAAGCTCAATGTGCAGTCCGTGATGAACAACCTCGTGTGGGGACTCGATAACCACATCCACGGCTCCGGCAGCAGTAACGGTGGTCAAATCCGCCAGGCCGAAAAGCCGGACGCGAAGCCCCTGGTGATGACGCGAAATGATTTCAAGTTCGACCCCGTGACGGAGCAGTTTGAGTTGCTATCGGGCGGCGCGCGTTTCGGCGGCACGTTTGATGATTGGGGCCATCGTTTCCTGTGCGACATCCGCAATCCCGCGCAGCACGTCGTCCTGCCGCAGCGTTACCTGTCACGCAATCCCTACCTTGCTGCCCGCAACGTGCTGCACGACATGGCCGAGTCGGGCGACCAGTTGCCGGTCTATCGGATTTCGCAGCCCGAGCTCTGGCGCGTGCTCCGTGCGAAACGTTGGGCGGGAACACGCGACATCGTGATGCCCCGCAGCGAGCTTGTCGGAGCGGGCGTCGTCACTTCTTCGAGCGGCATCACCTGCTACCGCGGCGAGGCGTACCAGGAGAAGTATCGCGGCAACGTCTTCGTCTGCGAGTGCGCAGGCAACTTGTTCTACCGCCTGCAAGTCACGCCCGATGGCCCGACCTTCAAAGCCACGCGCGTAGACGGCCACGCCGAGATGGTCGCCTCGACCGACAACTGGTTTCGCCCGGTGAACTTCGTCAACGCGCCCGACGGCACGCTGCACGTGGTGGACATGTATCGCGAAAACATCGAGCACCCTTGGAGCATTCCCGACGACATCCACGCCGCCGTTGATTTGGAAAGCGGACGCGAGCGGGGCCGAATTTGGAGACTCACCCCGCTCGCTTTTGCGCCGCGAAAACCTCCGCGCCTCGGCCATGCGACTACCGTCCAACTCGTGTCGACTCTGGAAAACCCGAACTCCTGGTGGCGCGAAACCGCACAGCGTCTCCTCTTCGAGCGTCAGGATCCATCCGCCGTGTCCCCGCTTGGCAAAATGGTGAAACGCGGCAAGACGCCCCAGGCGCGACTGCACGCGCTGTGGACATTGGCGGGTTTGAACAGCCTCAAGGACGAAGACGTGCAAGCCGGCCTGAAGGACCAGTCTGCCGGCGTCCGCGAGAATGCAATTAAGCTCGCCGAGTTGCGCGTGGGTTTCTTCGATCGCAGCGTCCCCCTCACTACATCCCTCTCCCCCATTGGGGGAGAGGGTGCCCGTAGGGCGGGTGAGGGGGAACTCAGGGAACTAAGCACGCCACCCGCAAAGCTCGTGGCAGCCCTTTTCATGCTCGCCTCCGACTCCGACGCTCGCGTCCGGTTCCAACTGGCCTTTACTCTCGGCGAAATCCTCCCATTTGAGATCGACGGCACGCCTGCCTTGGGCGCACCGGCCGCCAGCACCGCAGGTGTCCGACGCGGGGGCGCGTCGGACAGCGGGCGGGGCGCCCGCGCTCCCCAATCCATCGGCGAGCGCGCCGTTGATACCCTCGCCGCCATCGCCCGGCGCGATGCCGCAGACCCGTGGATTCGCACGGCCGTGCTGAGTTCCGTTCCCAACACGAGCGACCAACTTCTCGCTCGGCTGCTCACTGACGCGAAATTCGTTTCGAGCGGCGGTGCCCGCGAATTCATACGCGAGTTGGCTCAAGTCGTCGGTGTGCGCGGCAAAACGCCCGAGATGCAAAGCGTGCTCGCGTCCTTCGGCTTGCGAACCCCTCTCCCCCCTGGGGGAGAGGGCCAGGGTGAGGGGGTGTTGCGCGAGGTCGTCGCCGGCATCGGCGAAGGTCTAAAGCGTTCCGGAAAAAGCCTTCGCAGTGTCGAGTGGGGCGTGCAAACCGGGCGCGCGATTGACGGCCTTCTTTCGCAAGCCGCCCAGACCGCCGCCGATTCGGAAGCGCCACTCGACGCTCGCGCGGCCGCTATTCGCCTCCTCACCTTCGACGACTTCGACCGTGTCAATACCGCGCTTCTCGGTCTGCTCGAGGCGACACAACCGCAAGAAGTTCAGCGCGCCGCCGTCGCCGCGATCGGCAGATTCACTCAGTCGGAGACCGCGGCACCGTTTCTTTCCCACTGGCGCACCGCGACGCCCGCGGTCCGCTCCGAGATCGTGCTCGCCATGCTTGACGCGCGCAGCCGCCTCCTTCCATTGCTGCAGGCGATTCAGAACGGCGTCATCCCGGCCAACCAGGTTCCCTTCGCCAGGCGCGCCGCCCTGCTCCGCAGCACGGATGCACAAGTGAAGGAACTGGCGACGGAACTTTTCGGCAATGCCACTCCCGGCCCGCGCAAGGAAGTCATCGAAAAATATCTAACCGCGCTCGCGATCCAGGGCGACTCCGCCCGTGGTAAGAGAGCTTTCGAAAACGTCTGCGCCACCTGCCATCGCGCCGGAGACCTTGGCAAGGACGTTGGCCCGAACCTGGCCACCATTCGCCAATGGAATCCCGAGCAACTGCTCATCAACATTCTCGACCCGAATCGCGAGGTCGCGCCGAACTTTGTCGCCTACACCCTTGAGACCAAAGACGGCCGCACGCTCGACGGCCTGATCGCCGACGAAAGCGCATCGAGCCTCACGCTCAAGCGGGCGGAGGGAATCAGCGAGACGGTGCTCCGCCGCGACATCGCGATGATTTCCAGCTCCGGCATTTCGCTGATGCCGGAAGGCGCGGAATCCGCCGTCAGTGTCGAGCAAATGGCGGACCTGATTGCGTTCCTGCTCGCGA
>Ga0207670_10001270_pt1 | contig 13339 bp, 17 predicted proteins | sample KBSS23HmetaG_FD_184339 | JGI IMG/M metagenome (GOLD analysis project Ga0207670, IMG submission 184339) | Switchgrass rhizosphere microbial communities from Kellogg Biological Station, Michigan, USA - KBS S2-3H metaG (SPAdes) (version 2) | ecosystem: Host-associated > Plants > Roots >... | reverse complement strand
GAAAGCCCGGACAGACTTGCCGATCGCGTCTCCGAGCAGAGCTTCGGTTAGCAGGAGCGCATTGGTGTTGTCAGGTTCCGCACCCCAGGCGAGCACCTGGTTGGCCCACGTGTTGCGTTCCGCGCGGGTCTGATCAACGCCGTGGTTGTTGACACAGCGGTCCCCGTTGGCATCCCCGTAAACCGTCCATGCCAGCGTTAGTTGCCGGGTGTTGTTGAGGCACGCCACCGCGCTGGCTTTCGCTTTCGCGCGGCCCAGGACGGGAAGCAACAGGGCGGCCAGCAGGGCGATGATCGCGATTACCACCAGCAGCTCGACCAGGTTTAACCCCGACTCCCGTCGAGGCCCGGCCGATCCCTTGGGAAGCCCTCTAGGAATGACTAAGCCGCCGGGTGTGTATATTCCGTCGTTGAGACCGTCGCCCCTGTAGAAGTCCACACTCGTCTCGAATGACCACTCTGGTGCCGGTTGCCAGAAGGCGAGCGCGAGCAGGTAAGTCAGCCATTGAGGACGCGGCCGCTTCTGCAGCGCCGGGAATTTGCTTTCCCGATCGTGGTTTTGTTCAGGTTTTTCCAGGCTGGACATGCGACATGTTCGCTCCCAGAGGAGGTCTCTCGTTTATTTGGAAAGAACCAACGTTGAGAGGGACGCGCTTGGGACAGCGCGCCCTCTCGAATTGAATGGCATGTCTGCCGCGCGGGTCTACCTTTCCATGCCCGCCGGCTTCATCCCACGCTTCCCCACCTGCGACTCTTGTTTCAAAGCACCCTCCAACAAATCCAATTTGGTTTCGTGCCCTTCTTTCTGCACGCTCTGTGCCTTGTTGTAGCTTTCCATCAAGGCCCGGTAGGGTGGCACAATGTGGTCCACCATGACCGCTGCGAAGTCCATCGCATCGGGACGATTCCACGTGCTCATCAGTTCGGCCAAGACAGCGTAGGTGTCGATGGGTATGGCACCGGCTTGAGCAACGCGCGCGATTGTGAGGTCGGTCGCCATCTTCGACCAATTGCCGGATGCGTCCACAATGGCGAAGACTTTGTAGCCGGCGGCAAGCGCGCTCAGTGTTGGGAAGGCCATGCAGACGCTCGTCAGCGTGCCGGCGATCAGAAGCGTTTTGCGCTTGGTCGCCTCGATCGCTTTCACCCAAGGGGGATTGTCCCAGGCATTGATCTGACCGGTCCGCGCAATATAGACCGCCTCGGGATTAGACTGGTGGATTTCGGGGATCAACGGACCGTTGGGGCCGTCGGGGACTGAAGCAGTGGTGAACGTCGGAACCTTGGCGAGACGCGCCACCTTGGCGAGCGCGGTCACATTTGAGCGAAGCACTGCCTGGTCGATGTCTCTGACCAGTTGGAACAGCCCGCTCTGATGGTCGATCAGCAGCATCACGGCGTCGTCCGGGTCGATCATGGTCCTTATGGTTTTACTCATACGCTTTTCCTTTCGCCTTTTTTTGGTTCATTTTTTTCTATCACCGGCGGTTGTCAGCGCGGTCTTGCGTTGGCCTCGTCGGCAAAGCAAATAAAGGACGCTCAATTCTTCATTTGAAACAGGCAGCCGCACTGCGTGGCAGCGGTCGTTCCTTGGCTCTCCGCGAGAAGGTCGCCTGATGCCCCGTGCGAGCTTGTCCACGTCGGCGAACGGTGTTCCGAACCTGCATTGGACGCAGCTTCTCATACCGTAGCAGTCACCGTCCTCCTATTTGGTCCCCCGTCAATCTGAAACAGGGGAAATTTATTCACCGACGGTTTATTCGATGTGGCGGGATTTGCTCGGGCTACCAAAACCGAGCCGTGTCGTCCCCGATCGAACACGCCCTCCAACGGGTGGTGCTTGGGCGGCGCGACTGGTTGCATGTCGGCCAAGAGACGGTGGGCAACGAGCGGCCAATCTCTTTTCCTTGATGATCAGTTGCAAGCGGCTGAGGGTTGAACCCTACCCCATCTGCAGACACCAACCGACTGGAAGACGGTTGCAACGAACCTGGCAGTAACCAACGGGTTGATCCGGTTTGTCGATCCAAGGGCGGCCGACGTTCCGGCCCACTTCTATCGTACGTTGATGCCATAGGACCGGCGCGCTCAATATGCCAAACTGCGCTCCCACCTCCTCACAGTCTCCATCTGAATACCGCCACAGGGCTGGCTGAAGCTTGACACGCTATCAGAGAGACGGATTCTGGGACGACCTCATGAACGAAACGCTCTCTGAGATTAAAGACGCAATACAACGCGAGGAGTACGAATCGGCCATCCTGCGGCTCGACAGCCCGACGGAAGCCAATAAGACCTGGAAACCCGGCGACATTGTGAAAGTAAAATGAGGAAGCTGAAATCAGGCGAGGGTCGTCGTAAAAATGATGAGGTAATAGTTTCCCGAACGATTTCTATGATTCCTCCTGACAGGCGAGATCAAGGTTATTGACACTATGAATAGCTCATATTCCACTCATCGATGGAACCAATACGGTTGGTTCTGCGCATACCCGTACATGCGCGGCATATTCTCGCTCCTTGTTGCCGCTTTTTCGCTGGGCCTGCCCCTGGCGGGAGATTCCCCTGAATTACCATCCACTCCAGCCCGCAAGGTGCTTGCCGGTTATCTCGAAGCTCTGAATTCCGGTAACAAGGATAAGCTCGAAGCTTTCGTCAAGGCGCATCGGCCGGACCGGCCTGACGCTCTCGATCGCATGCTCGACCTCCGGTGGAACACCGGCGGATTCGACCTGCATTCGATCGAATCCTCGCAGGCGCTGAACATTCAGGCTGTGTTGCATGAACGCGAAGGCAACGGCAACTATAGCCGGATGTCGGTGACAGTGAGCGATGGGGATCCGGCGGTGATCACCAAGATTAGTCTGGCGGTGATTCCCCCACCCGCCGGCGCGCCAGTTCCCGAGCGGCTCACCCAACGAGCAGCGGTCGGGGCGTGGAAAGCCGAAATCGATAAAGCCGCTTCCGCTGGGAAGTTCTCAGGGGTGTGGTTGTGGGCCAAAAACGGCAAGGCGATCACGTCGGGCGCCAGGGGCCAGGCGGATCGCGAGACAGGAATCGACAACACGCTCAACACGCGGTTCCGCATCGGTTCGATGAATAAAATGTTCACGGCGGTCGCGACGCTTCAGTTGGCCGAATGTGGCAAACTGTCGCTGGACGATACGATCGGCAAGATCCTGCCCGATTATCCGAACGCCAATGTGGCGTCCAAGGTGAAGGTCCGGCACCTGTTGTCGCACACGGGCGGCACGGGTGACATTTTCGGTCCGGAGTTCGAGGCGCATCGGCTCGAATTGAAGACACTTCAGGATTACGTAAAGCTATACGGTGAGCGCGACCTCCAGTTCGAGCCCGGCACCAAGTGGGAATACTCCAACTACGCATTCCTGCTGCTCGGCGTGCTGATCGAGAAGGTCTCGGGGAAGTCGTACTACGACTTCGTCGCCGAGAACATCTACAAAGTCGCCGGCATGACCAACTCGGGGTCCGAACCGGAAAGCGTAGAGGTCGCCAACCGGAGCAAAGGCTACATGAGGGATCAGTTTGAAATGGTTTCCAACGAACCGACGCTGCCGTGGCGAGGAACCTCGGCGGGCGGTGGTTACACGACGGCGGCCGATCTGATGAAGTTTGCCGACGCGCTGATGTCGAACAAACTAGCGAAGGCGGAGACGCTCGCCGAGGCCACGCGTCCGCAATTCACTACGGGCACCTACGGCTTCGGATTCCAGATCGGGCGGCCGGACGAGGCGCGGACCTACGGCCACGGCGGCGGTGCTCCGGGAATGAACGCGATTCTTCGCGTGTATCCGGAGTCGGGCCAGTCGGTGATCGTGTTGTGCAACCTGGACAGCCCTTCGGCTTCGCGCATGGGAGATTGGCTCCACGCCCGCATGCCACTCAAGTAGTTCCCACAACAGGCGATGCAGCGGTGGAGAAACTTGCCGCGCCCAAGTATGGTTTGGAACTTCAGCGAGATTGGACAACAGGCCAGGGCGCTGAGTTAGAGTCGATTCAGGATTTTCTCCGCAGCAGGAGATTTGCCTTGCCGCCGTTGCCCCAGGAGCCAGCCGCCGATGTGCTGGCTGCGCTGGATGGACTGACGGCGGAGCGCGGCGAACGGGCGGGCATTGACTCCATGGTCGAAACCTTGAATGGCAGCCAGTTGCTCGATCATTTCCTACCGGCGCGGGCCGGGAGCGGCGGCGATTGGAAAGACCAACTAATTCGGTTTTACGTCCGATCCAGTTCGCCCAGTCTGAGAGCGGAAAACTTGCTCTATTGCAACCTGCTGTGGGATCCCTGAAAATTTGTTTGCTTTCGCGTGCCATAAAGCAGGACCCCTAGTGCTATAGCCGCTAAGCCCGCACCGAGGACGCAGACCCCCGGCCAATGCCACTTAGCCCAAGCTGACGCCGCAAGTGCCGACCCCGCAGCACCTCCGAGGAAGCTAATGACCATGTAAATAGAAGTGACACGGTTACGAAGTTCGGGAGCGAGGCCATATATGCGCGTCTGATTGGAAATGTGGCTGCCCTGCGTGCCAGCGTCCATGAGGAAAACGCCGACTCCCAGCCAGAGCAGCGAACGATCCGCGAGTAGCATGAGCAGAAAAGCTCCGGTCATCAGTGCGAGCGAATTGCCATTTACAACTCTCGCGCTGAACCGATCGGAAAGTCGGCCTGAGACGGGAGCCGCCGTTGCGCCAGCGACCGCGACAAGTCCGAAGATCCCCACCATGTCGCTTCCGAAATGTTCGGGACGGGCTGCGAGATAAAAAGCAAGCGTCGTCCAGAAAGCACTGAAAGCGCCGAAACCAAGCGCTCCGAGGAGCGCATGGCGTCGAAGGATCGGCTCCCGAGCGAGCAGTGGGCCGAGTGAGCAGAGAAGTTCTGCGTAGGAAAGGGGGTGAGAAGACGGGGCAGAACTAGGCAAAGCGCACAGAGCAAGCGCGATGAGAAGCGTAACTGCTGCACCGAATCCAAAAACCTCGCGCCAACCGAGCCAATGCCCAAGGAATCCGGCAACGCTCCGCGAAAAGAGGATTCCGATGAGAAGCCCACTCATGACAATTCCCACGGCGCGACCCCGCCTTTCCGGGCGGGCGAGATTCGCTGCATAGGGAACAATCAATTGCGGTGTGATGCAGACAAGACCCAGAAAATAACTCGCAGCCAAAGCGAAGATAATCCCGGGAGAAAGCGCAACGGCAATCGATGCAAGGGTCGCGGCTCCGGCTGACGCAAGAATCAGCGTCTTTCGATTGAACTTATCACCAAGTGGCACGAGAAGCAGAAGCCCGCTGGCAAAGCCGAGTTGTGTCGCGACAGCGATGCCGCCTGCCGAAGGAGCAGTTAGGCGGAATTCCAGACCAATCTCGACGAGGAGGGCTTGATTGTAGTAATTGTTCGCAACGGTGAGGCCCGCCGCCACGGCCAAAAGACCGAGAAGCTTGTTCGTTAGTGACGGAATGAGAGGGTTTTCAGGGTCTCTCATGGGTTCAGTGGGAAAAGGCTCAGGCAAGTGATGCGCATAGCGACACCTAAAGTTGCGGATGAGCCGCCGGTCCCGACTCCGAGCGCTCGTCCCGTTCGCGTTGTTGCGCCTCGACCTTCTGTCTTGCTCCGGTCAAGGCTATTCTTGTTCGTTCGGCTGCTGACTTTGCACGGTGGCCGTTAGGATTCTCAACCAACCGATTCCAGAACGCCTTTCTGTTTTTTCTGTTTCATTGAGAGGTTATACGGAATCGTCCACACTTTGGGAAACGTACCAGCAACCGGCAAGAGTTCATCGAACGCTTCTTGCGTGCGTTTGAGCACATGCAGGGCATTCGGTCGAATCTCGTCATAGGCCGAGATCGGAAAGGGATGGATGCTCGTCGGGGCGACGACCGAGCGGCCAGTGATATTTCCTGTCACTCTCCCGAAGCGGGAGGTCGTTGATGCTCGCAATGCGCTTCCGCATAAAGCCATGCTCATCGAACTCCCAGTTCTCGTTGCCGTAGGAGCGAAACCAGTTTCCGGCGTCGTCATGCCACTCGTAGGCAAAGCGCACGGCAATACGGCTGCCGTTGAAAGCCCAAAGCTCCTTGATAAGACGATAATCCAGCTCCTTGTTCCACTTGCGGGTCAAAAACTGAACAATGGCCTCACGGCCAGACAAAAACTCAGAACGGTTACGCCAAGTGCTGTCGGGCGTATAGGCGAGTGAAACTCGTTCCGGATTGCGGGTGTTCCATGCGTCCTCGGCCATGCGAACTTTCTTCGTGGCAGATTCCGTGTCGAATGGTGGAAAGGGCGGTCTTGTATTCTCTGTGGGGCTCATTTTGGAAAAAGATATGCGAGAACGCACCGATTGCAACCGCGACAGCCTGCCGCCGTTCGCGCAGCGCGTAGTTAGCAGGCGTCTTCAATGGTGACCTTGAACGCTCTGGTTAGTGGGTGAACTGAGCACGTGGCCAAAAGCTTCGAGCTTCCTCGTGGGTCATCTACATACTGTGCGTCACCTTGGCCGAGCAACAAAAGCTCTCTCCAGTGCTCCTCTTGACCGTCCGGCAGTTGCAGGCTTGAATAGAGAGCATCACCATAGCGCGATCGAAACGCTTGCACGCCGGGATGGACCGCGAAGGCGCTGACTGCTAAGCCATGCACCATGGTAATCAACGTGACGGACAGAACGGTCAACGCGGAGAGAATAAGCAGAGGCCAATGCCTCCAATGAATCGCTGATAACACGAGGGCGGCTACCATTGCCGCAAAGGATGCGAGGGCAAGGGGAATGGCCACGAAGAAACCAAGCAGGGCGGCAGTATTGTCGTCCTTTGCGGCTTTCCCGAAAACGGTAATGAGCAGCGCTGTCATCCCGCAGAACAAGAAGCAACCGTACGCCAAATCGTACTTGAGTCGGCCTCTTTTCATCGGAGTGTTCCTGCGACGTGGCCCTCTGTCCAAGGATTCAAGCTCAGCGAGCCGCGCTCTTCAACTGCGGCCATGAGTTTCGTCATCGTGGTGATGTTTCGTGCCGTGCCCGAGCGTTCAAGTGAGCGGTCAACCGCACCCCAAAGTGCACTCTTCGCGACTCCGCCTGCACACCAGAGGTACGCGGCTCGACTCCCGAGAGCGAGCGCCTCCGGTGCCCACTGTTCTTTGAGAAGCGGCTGTAGCCGCCGGAGTCCCGGCGGGACTAGAGGCACCATAACAAGCAAATGCGACGGATTGGTCGCGACATGGGAGAATGGGTTGTCGTGGACCGTCGCCGCGACTTCGTCCGCGGAGAGAATGGTCACCGGCGAAGTCAATCGAAGTCTGGATGCGAGTGCCTTCTGGATACGAGCGGGTACATCGCGATGGCCCTTGCCCGGCACCGAGAAGACGACGTTGCCACTGTTGAGCAACGTGCGCACGTCGCGGAATCCAAGACCTTCAAACAAGGCCCGAAGGTCCGCCATCGCGACACGGCTTCCGTTTCCTGCGTTGTTGACGCCGCGCAAGAGTGCAACCTGCCGGGCCATTCTCAAACTCTTCATCTCTCCGAATTGCACGCTCGATAGGCAACTCTGCTTCCAACGTCGTCCTAAAATCAATGGCCGCTCACGGCGCGGTCTTCGCCTTCCCCCCCGCCTCTTTGAATTGTTTGTCCAATGCTTCATCGATGGCTTTCGCGCCGGGGTAGCCCACCCACTTGAATTGGATCACCCCGTTGGGATCGATGATGTAGTAAGTCGGCGTGCCGCGCGCGCTCCACTGGGTGGCGATGGCACGGCTCGATAACGACCGCCAGTTCAACCGCTCCTTGTCCATCACGGCCTTGAGCTTCGCAGAAGGGTAGTCGAAACCGTGAACGCCGAGCAGCGCGAACGGTTTCCCTGCGAGTTGTTTCACGAGCGACCGCTCGTGGGGCCAGTTGGCCCTTCACGTGGGTCAAAATTCCGACCAAAAGTAGAGCAACACGACCTTGCCGCGATGCTCGCTCAACCTGAACGGCCGACCATCCTGGTCTGATCCTTCGATATCCTGAGCCACCTGGCCGACGGTCAGATGGCGAATCTCGAACAAGTCCGTTCGGGCCACTTCACCGACCGTTTCGTCGTAGGGCAGCTTCACGTCCCCGTATTTTTCGCTGGCCTGCTCGTAGAGAGCCTCAGCTTCTTTCATGACGCTGGCGCGGTCCCGCTCCCGCAACGCCTCGATGTAATCTTTGCCGAACAAGCCCTCGTAACGCCGGGCCAACTCCGGCTGCTCCTTCATTAAGTCGAGCTTCTCAACCTGGCCGGCCAGGAACTGCGCCAGCCGCAGGCAGGCCGCTCCCTGTACTTCGCGATGAGAATTCTTCGCCAGGACCGTGCGCAGAAACGTCTCGCACTCCGGGCGGAATCCAAAGTTGACCCGCTTGCAGGTCTCGACGAGCTGATCGCTCTGGAGATGGTCGCGCAGCAACAGCGCGATGGCCCTGGCCTGCGGGCTCTTCTGGCCCCAGCCTGGGTGCGACGTGTGGTTGTTCAACCAATACTCCTGCGTGACAATTTGCGTCAGTGCCTCCAGTGCGAACGGCTCCTTCGGGTTCTTCTCGACCAGTTCCAGCAATCGCACCGTGGCCTTGTCCGCGCGCGCGACGAGGTTCCCGCGTTCCGCGTCGTTCGTGGACTGGAAATAAGTCGATGCCGCAGATTGGAATTCCTTGAGCAACGCCTGGTACTGCTCCGTTGGCGTGGCCGACTGGCCTTGGTCCTGGGCCTCGACGCCCGCGGCAACCAAGGCGAGAACGAAACTGGCCGTTAGAACCAGTCGCTTCATCGGTTAAAGAGAGAATTGTATGTGCCTTCCGGCATAGTGGATTGACCGAACGCCCCCAAAGTCAGCAACCCGGCCCCGGGACGCGTGAATGCAACCGGAGCGCGATGGCCGGGTTCGCTGCGCGCATGGTTAGTCAGGGTGGTCACTGTTTTGCTTTCTTCTGCAATGCTTTCTGTGCCAGAAAATAACTGCGGCTATCCCAAATGTCTGTGCTTGCGCTATTGAGCAAGCGACGCAGTGCTTTGGAGTCAATCTCGGATACATCAGTGAACTGAATCTGCGCTGCCCTGAACTTGCCTGCTGCCTTGAGGGCTGATTCCCCGAACGATTGGCCGTTCCAGAACAGAAGATTCACTCCCTTCTTCGAAGTGACATTGTAACCAACGACGGGATTCTCTCCGATGAACCAGACAGGACTGCCGTGCCATATCTTTGACGTGGCTTTGGGAAGCGAGGCGTCAATCTCCGCGCGCAACGCGTGACAAATCGCACGATGTTCAGCGGTCTGCGTTGTTGCGTAATGTGCAATAGCGTCCGCTCCGTCTGGTGTCTTCCCGTCGGCTTTTGCTACGGTGATTGATTGCATATTGTGTGGTGGATTGGCTGTGAGATGCGCGAATGACCGCCAAACATTGTTTAGACTGCCGAATAGCCGTTATCAAACTTGGCTGCGAAGAAGGCTACACTTGCACGCTGGGTTGTCGATGAAATACGTCGGGCGGAAGGAGACGCCTCAACCACTGGTCGATGCCTGGGGTGAAGCCGGTCGGCGCGGTTTCAATGCTCCGCTTCACTCAGTCGGTCAAAGCTGTCCTTGTTCATTAGACCGCGTCATCTCGGTGGTAAGCTCAGAAATCGTGGCCGTGTGTATTGCTCGCTGATTTTCTTGCTCGGGTGGGTGCTGCGGCTTCCCGTGACCAAAAATGATCATGCAATCGTCACTCATGCTTCTCTTTTGCTGCATCACTTCGAGTCGAAGCTTTTCTCGCTGACACGCCAATCGAACGTCGAAGTAGAATCCGAATATCTCGTCAACTTCCGAAAAAAACTCAGCGATCGATGCCATGCATGCCACTTAACGCTGACCGATGACGAGGAGCATGCAAAGGACGCCCGCATTGGAACACCCGGCTGACCGCGTTCCTCGTCATTCGGTCCAGCGACTCGTTGACCATCGTGTTTGCGAATCCATCATGCCGCAAAGTAACTGGCTGCACAACCGATACTCAGCACAAAACCCAAAACTGGCAACCATCGAAGCCGCTCACGGCGAACCAACCCGATGATGCCGAGCACGACGCCAGCGACGGGACAAAGCAAAGACAGAATCAGGATAACCACCCCCATCCCTGACAACTGGTGCGGGCCGGTCGGCTCATGAATGAGCGCGAAACCAACGAACGTAACCAGCAGGCCAATGAGTGGCATTGCAACCGACAGACTCCCGCAAATGGGCTTCTTGGATTCCATGACGCCCGGAGTGGTCTAACGTGCGGATGAGCCGCCGGCCGAGACTCCGAGCGCTCGGAACAACGTGCGACTCGGTCGGCTCCATCCGTTAGCCGCTTCTAGTGTTTTGGTCCTCTGCTGCCCTTGCATAGTTGTGGAGCTTGTTGGCCGACCAGAGTGAAAGCACTCCCATTGTCATAAGACCCAACGACCTTTTGGCCCAAGCCTTGATCAGCCTCGTGTGGCTTGTTCTCTGTGACGATGCTTGCGAGTGTTCATATATTTTAACCATACCATCCGATTCTAGCGTCGCACCCGGATTGAGGCTCCCAGGTTGACTGCATTGTTTGAGAGGCTCCAGACCCTTGGCAGTGGCGCGCGCCTCCCGCCAAACGCCTGCTCCCATAGAATACCTGCCGCGAAAGGCAGGGCTGAGTCAGAAACAAACCACGCTCAGCAGTGGTTGATGCGACCTCACGTCGCAACTAACGACCCAACCTCAGCGATCCGGCAGCAGATCGCGTGGATTGCAACCGAAGCGCGATGCCTGGGTTCGGTGGCGCATGGTCAGGTGCTTTTTGTGTGTTCATGCGGATTTGGTAGGAGTGGCAGAAACCTGTGACATCGAAGGATGAGATCTCGCAATAGCGCTATCGACTGATCGAGGTTGGCCCACTCAATACAGTCCCAGCCCCCACGACCAACTCCCAGAAGCCCCTCGTAACTCAAGTCGATATTAATTTTGCCAATTTCCTCTGTCTGGAATGGGTGGGCAATACCGTACTCGAACTGCAAGTATTTCTGGTGGTAATCGATGTTTACTCTGATGGTCCTGCCATCCATCAGCCCATCATACCGCCAAAGGCCTCCGACATGACCAATGGCTAGCGGGGAAATGGTCTGTCCAAACGCCAACTTCACGACTCTCCGAATGTCCGATGACGTTACCGGCTTGATGGCTTCAATTCGCTTTCTAACCTCACCCGGGATGTTATCGAACTCCGGGTTGGCGTCCGCAAATGCAAGGCCCGCTCTCAAATCTCGAACCCCCTCGTACTTCCAGCGCGCTCTCCACTCAGTGGACGCATGCATAAACCGCTGGAAGGCCTGGTTGCCTGTCTCTGCTGGGTGCTTGACCGCATAAGGAAAGAATGTCGTGAGCGCTCCTTGAGCAAAGGCTTCCGCAAGCGAATCCGCATCAGCTCGTTCCAAGGCGCAAAAATAGTCGAGTGTCTTTTGGAGGTCGGTGTTCGGAACTTCGCGTAACAACCCAAAATTGCTCTCGCGCTCACGGTGGAATTCCACCCGCAACAGCCTTAGGACTTCCCCTTGTTTCTGAGACGCGTGCATGACCAAAGCACCTAATGCGACCGATGACGAGGAACACGCCAGGGACGCCCGCGTTGGAAAACTCGGCTGACCGCGCTCCGTGTCATTCGGTCCGGCGTCTCGTAGGCCGCGTTGTCACTTGATTTTCCAATCTCTCGTCCAATGGGTAATACGGAATGGTCCGATGCAGTAAGTCTGCCCGGTCTGAAGAGTCGCCCCGGATGCCGAAAACGAGACGGCCTTCCCATTCTTGTAACTCCACAGTCCATCGTCGCGATGCCTCACCTCGAATTGACCAACTGAAACCGACTTGCCTGAGCACACATAAGAAGAAAAGCCAATCGGCAATAGGCACAGCACAACCAAGAACAGGGTTTGGATCCAGCGCCCGAAGAAGTCCTTGTTGGATTTCCGTGACATGACATGTGAAGCGGCCGAACGATCCGTTTCAGTAATCATCCTTTTTAGGAATCTCTTGCTTCGACAACGTGAGCAGGCAGCGGCAACAAGCGACGAAACTCTCCAGATGACGCTTCTCGCCATTGGATGACGGCGTCCATCGGTCAACCACGTGATACCTGCCTGTTGTCTGACCCTCTAAAATCCATTGAGACCCATCTAACCCACCTAAATCCTTCTCTGCGCTAGGCGTGTCCCAGAACGAAGACTCGCTCAACAACTTCAAGAAGCGATCCCACTGATCCGCAGGGAGAACAAACGACTCCTCATGCTCTATCTTCCCCGAATCATAGCCGCCAGCACCGCTGAGGCGAATGACCCGCAAAGTAATTCCGGCGCTGTCCTTTCGAACGCGCACGGCAATCGGTTTGTGAAACGTGCGAAGCCACAAGAACCGATACTGCTCGACCGCCTTGTTGGTGCTCTGCTGGAAAAGTGACGGCTCTTTCATCGCCTCCAGGTGCTTCGAATACCAATGCTCCACCCCCTTCGGGAAATACACTGTTTCCGCAGCACACATCGTGAGCAGCGAAAGCGCGACTGTGAGCATGATGGCGTATAAGTGATGGCTCGTCATACGAGGAACCTCAAAACACTTCCCCTTTCAGCATCTTGATCTCGCTGCTGAGGAAGGCAGAAATACGGTGCTTCGCCAGATAGACCTGTCCAACGTTGACGCCGAGCGTCTGGGCCACTTTGAGCACAGGCCATTTCTTGACGACGCAAAGATCGAACATCTGGAATTGTTTTGGGTTGACCTGGCGCTTCACTTTGTTCAAGGCTGCCTCCAAGAGGTTGTTCCTCTCCGTAAACTTATGTTTCAGCTTCAGAACGTCGATCAGGTCCTTGCAACCTTCCGGCAGCAAGTAACTGCGTTTCGTGTAATCGCAGTCCATATTTTGAAAAACGCTCGCGGCCTAACGACCAGCGACCGCCGCCGGGGACGCCCGGTCGGCGGCAACAGTCGCAAGCCAATTCTCCCGAACCGTCCGACTGCAAAGCGGGGCGGCGGTTCGCAGGTGTTCATTTTGCGTCATTGTCACGCCTTTTCCGCATCTTGTCAGCGATGCGCCATCGGGTCGTATGGAGCAGCCAGCCTTTAAAGGAACCTATTTTCGGATCGTATTTGAATCCCTCCATCTGTTTCGCCACAGCGATGATGGTTTCCTGGACGACTTTCTGCGCTTCGGCATCGTCTAGTCCTGCCTTGATCGCCACTCCGTAAATCAACTTCCAATAGCTGTCGAAGAAGGTCTTCCAGTTGGCTTCTAGCCGTATCACATCAATGAGATCCTTACAGCCCGGTGG
>Ga0207670_10001269_pt1 | contig 13340 bp, 10 predicted proteins | sample KBSS23HmetaG_FD_184339 | JGI IMG/M metagenome (GOLD analysis project Ga0207670, IMG submission 184339) | Switchgrass rhizosphere microbial communities from Kellogg Biological Station, Michigan, USA - KBS S2-3H metaG (SPAdes) (version 2) | ecosystem: Host-associated > Plants > Roots >... | reverse complement strand
GGCATCACGGGCGTCATCGGCCCGAACGGCTGCGGCAAGACGAACGTCTCCGACGCCATCCGCTGGGTGCTGGGCGAGCAATCCGCCAAGCAGCTCCGGGGCGACTCGATGGAAGACGTCATCTTCAACGGCTGCCCCACGCGCAAGCCGCTCGGCATGGCCGAGGTGCACCTCACGTTCAAGAACGACCGCGGCATCCTGCCGACCGAGTTCTCCGAGGTCACGATCTCGCGGCGCGTGTTCCGCTCCGGCGTCTCCGAGTACTACCTCAACAAGACGCCGTGCCGCCTGCGCGACATCCGCGACCTGTTCTTCGACACCGGCATGGGGAGCCATGCCTACTCGGTGATCGAGCGCCAGATGGTGGACAACATCCTCAGCGACACGACCGGCCATCGCCGGTTCCTGTTCGAGGAGGCCTCGGGCATCACCAAGTACAAGCAGCGGAAGAAGGAAGCGCTCAACAAGCTCGACGCCACCGAGGGCGACCTCACGCGGCTGAACGACATCGTGTTCGAGATCGAGCGCGAGCTGCGTTCGCTCGCGCGCCAGGTCGGCAAGGCGCGCCGCTACCAGCGGCTGAGGGAAACGGTGCGCGACCTCGACCTGGCCTTGACGGCAGGAACGCTGGACGCGCTGAAAGCGCGGGAAGCGAGTGCCAAGGAGGAGTGGCAGGAGGAGGCCACGCGCCGCGAAGGGCTGACCGGCGAGCTGAACCAGGCCGAGGCGGCGCTCACCGAGAAGAAGCTGGCGCTGCTGGAGCTGGAGCGCGAGCTGCTCACCGCGCAGGGGGGCCTGAAGGACCGCGAAGAGGCGCGCGTCGCGGCCGAGCACCAGGTCGTGCTGCTGCGCGAGCGCGCCTCGGGCCTCGCGAAACGCTCTGAAGAGGCGGCTGAGGAAGCCGCGCGCATGCGCGAGCGGCTCGAGGAGACGCAGACGCGCGAGCGCGAGGTGCAGGCGGAGCTGGCCGGCACGCGCGAGCGCCGCGAGACCTCTGCGGCCGAGTCCGAACAGGCCGAGGCCGCGCTGTCGCAGGTGGAGGCGGAGCTGCGGGCCGTTCGCTCCCGCGCGATGGAGCACAAGCAGATGTCGCTCGACCTGTTCTCGGTCGAGGCCGACAAGAAGGGCACGTGCGAGCGCATGCGCGAGCGGCTGGCCTCGCTCGGCGAGCGCCGCGCCGCCGCCGAGACGCGCCGCACCGAGCTCGTGGAGCGCGCGGAGGACATGGAGCGCGCGCAGGTCGAGGGCGAGGAGCGCCGGCGCGAGCTGGACGAATCGCTCACCGGTGCGCGCGGCGAGCTGGAAGCCTGCGAGGACGCGATCCGCACCGTCGAGGCGCGCATCCGCGAGGCCGACGAGTCGCTGTCGCGGCTGCGGCAGGATTCCGCGGGCGCCGATTCGCGGCTACGCACGCTGCTCGAGCTCAAGGCGAACTTCGAAGGCGTCTCCGAGGGCGGCAAGGCGCTGCTGGCCGAGCGCGACTCGCTGAAGGGTCTCGTCGGCGTGGTCGCCGACGTGCTCGAGGTGCCGCCGGCCTACCTGGACGCGCTCGAGGCGTCGCTCGGCGAGGCGGCTTCATTCGTGCTGGTCGAGGACCGCGCCGCGATCGAGCCCGCGCTCGCGCGGCTGCGCCGTCCCGAGGGCGGCCGCGCCACGCTCGTCGACCTTTCCGCGCTGGCCACCTCGGCGCTTCCCGACGTGCCGAAGGCGAAGGGCGTCGTCGGCCGCGCCAGCGAGCTGGTGCGCTGCGAGCCGCGCTTCGCCGTGCTCGCCGAGCGGCTGCTGGGCTCGGTGATCGTGGTCGAGTCGCGCGAGCTGGCACGCGAGCTGGCGCAGGACTCGCCGGGCGGCCTGCGCTTCGTGAGCACGGACGGCGAGGTCTGGGAGCGGGGCCGCGTGCGCGCGGGCTCGACCCGGGCGGGGGCCGGCGGGCTCCTCCACCGCGAGAGCGAGATCCGCGAGCTCTCCGGGCGCCTGGCCGAGTTGGGACTCACGATCGAGGGGTTGGCGAACCAGCGCGAGGCCGAGGGCGGCGCGCGCACCAAGGCGATCGAGCAGCGCGATCACGCCCGCTGGCTCGTGGACGAGACGCGCACGGCGCTCGAGTCGCAGGTGCGCGAGATGGCCGGGCTCGACCGCGAGCGCACGTTCGCGCAGAACGAGGCGGCCGAGCGCGTGCGCGAGCGCGACGCCATCGCGCTCGAGATCGGCGCGCTGTCGCGCACGCTGGCCGAGGCCGAGGCCGAGCTCACCGCGTTCCAGGTCGAGCTGGACGCCGTGCGCGCACGGCTGGCCGAGACCGACGGCACGATGAAGTCGCTGGAGACGCGGCGCGACGAGGCCTCGGCGCGGGCGCAGGCGGCGCGCGACGTGCTGCTCCAGTCGTCGCGCACGGCCGGCGAGCTGGAGGCGCAGTGGGCGCGGCTCGAACAGACGATGAAGGAGCTGGTCACCGGCATCGCCGCGCGCGACGGCGAGTCCACGCAGCACCAGGGTGCGATCGCCGGGCTCGAGGCCGAGGTCTCGGGGCTGTCGTCGGGCCTCACCGGGCTGCTCCAGTCGGAAGGCACGCAGCGCGACCGCGTGGTCGAGCTGCAGAAGAGCTTCCAGGCGCTCAAGGAAGAGGCCCAGGCGTTCGACGACCGGGCGCGCGACCGTCGCTTTCAGCAGACCGAGCTGGGCGAACGGCTGCACCAGCTGGAGCTGGACCGCGTCCAGGCGCGTGCCGAGCTGGACCGCACGTTCGAGCGGCTGAAGTCCGAGTACGAGATCCAGCCGGAGACGTTCGAGCCGCGTCCGTTGCCCAAGGACGTCACGCTCGAGGAGGCGCCGGCGCGGCTCGAGGAGGCGCGCGCGACGCTGCGCGACATCGGCCCCGTGAACCTGCTGGCGCTCGACGAGTACTCGAAGAAGAAGGAGCGCTTCACGTTCCTGACGCAGCAGCGCGAGGACGTGAACCAGGCCAAGGCGCAGCTGCTCGAGGCCATCGAGAAGATCAACGTCACCGCGTCGCAGCTCTTCAGCGAGACGTTCGAGAAGGTGCACGCGAACTTCAAAGACGTCTTCAAGACGCTGTTCGAGGGCGGCGACTGCGAGCTCAGGCTCCTCGGCGAGGACCCGATGGAGGCCGAGATCGAGATCGTGGCCAAGCCGCGCGGCAAGTTCCTGCAGAGCATCTCGCTCATGTCCAGCGGCGAGCGCGCGCTCACCGCGATCGCGCTGCTGTTCTCGATCTACATGGTGAAGCCGTCGCCGTTCTGCCTGCTGGACGAGGTGGACGCGCCGCTGGACGACGCCAACGTCGAGCGGTTCCTGAAGCTGCTCCGCCGCTTCGGCGACAAGACGCAGTTCGTGGTCATCACGCACAACAAGAAGACGATGGAATCCGCGGGCTGCATCTACGGCGTGACCATGCAGGAGCTGGGCGTGTCGAAGCTCGTCTCGGTGAACCTGGACGGCGTCGACGTGAGCCACGGCTCGCGCCGAGAGGCCGCGGAAGTCACCGCCGGCTAGCCGGCGGCCCCGCGACGAAACGAGGGGCGCGATCGCTGCTCCCGCCGCCATGAGCCTCTGGGACCGGTTCCGGCGCGGGCTCTCGCGCACGCGCGACGTGCTCACCGGCGTCGTGGGCGCGGCGCTCGGCCGGCGCACGCTCGATCCCGCGACGGTCGAACAACTCGAGCACGCGCTGCTGGCGGCGGACGTGGGCCCGGCCACGACCGACCGGCTGATCGCCGAGGCGCGGAAGGCGCTCGACGTGGACCACGCGCTCGACCTGCGCGGGGCGCTCGAGCGGGCGGCCATGTCGCTGGTCGGGGCGCGGCATGCGGTGTTCGCGCCCGGGTCCGAGAAGCCATGGGTGGCGCTGCTCGTGGGCGTGAACGGCGTCGGCAAGACGACGCTCGCCGGGAAGCTCGCGGCCAGCCTTGCGCGGGGCGGGAAGAAGACGCTGCTCGTGGCGGCGGACACGTTTCGCGCCGCGGCGACCGAGCAGCTGGACGTGTGGGCGGGCCGCGCCGGCGTCGAGATCGTCCGCGGGGCCGGCTCCGGGGCCGATCCCGCCGCGGTGACGCACGACGGGCTCACCGCTGCGCGCGCGCGCGGCGCGGACGTGGTGCTCGTCGACACGGCCGGGCGGCTCCACACCAAGCACAACCTGATGGCCGAGCTGCACAAGATCTCGCGCGTGTGCGCGCGCGTCGTGCCGGGCGCGCCGCATCACGTGCTGCTCGTGCTCGACGGCACGCAGGGGCTGAACGGCCTCGCGCAGGCGCGCGCGTTCACGGGCGCGGTGCCGGTCACGAGCCTCGCCGTCACGAAGCTCGACGGCACGTCCCGCGGCGGCGTGGTCCTGGCGATCGCCGGCGAGCTCAAGCTCCCGGTGAGCGTGGTCGGTCTCGGCGAGGGGCTCGACGACTGGCAGCCGTTCGACGCCGAGGCCTACGCGAAGGGCCTCTTCGAATAGCGCCCTGCGCGGCTCAGTTCGTGCCCGACTTCGCGCTCGACTTCGTGCCCGCGGGCTTCGCCGTCGTGCCCTTCGTGGGCTTGGGCTTCGCCGCCGCCGCGCGCTCGGCCGCGACCTGCTCGGCGATCGTGTGGCGCAGCCGCTCCGGCACGAGGCGGGGCGTGAGCCCGTGGCCGAAGTCGATGAGGCGCGCCGTTCCCAGGCCGCGGTCGCGGATCGCCAGCGGCGTGGCTTCGCCGGAGCGGCCGATCTGCCAGCTCTTGCGAGCGTTGATCGACTCGATGTCCTCGCGCGCGAGGTGCGCGATCGGCACGTCGCGCGTGTAGTAGCTCGTGTGGTTCTCGCGCACCTCGGTGTAGATCGAGCTGTCGCCCACCGCCTGCGTGGCGCCGGTGCCCTGCTTCATCAGCACCTTGAGCGCCTTGAACGTCCCCTTCGGCGTCTGCACGGTGTCCGTGCCCAGCGTATCGAGCGAGTAGCGGATCGGGTTCATGACCTCGCGCCGCGCCTTGAGCGTGCTCGCCGCCGGCTTGTTGATGTCCATCTTCGGCGAGCCGTCCTCGTTGAGCATGTTGATCATCTTGCGCGTGTAGAGCAGCAGCCGCTGCGTGGCCACGCTGTCGCTGAAGATCTCGTAGGAGACCAGCGCGGCGCTCGTCTGCGCCGGCATGCCCGGCAACTCCACCCAGGTCTCGATCCAGAACCCCGGGTCGCCCCAGAAGTCCTCCTCGCCGGCGATGATCAGAGTGAGCTCGTAGTCGTCCTTGGCGCCCAGCTCGCTGTGGCTCTTCATCTGGTAGCGGACCCAGTCGCCGATCTTGAAATCCGGCTTGTGCCGGTAGTCGACGAGCCCGATGCCGTTCATGATCGTGATCACCTCCGCGCGCGTGCGCGGTGCGTCGAGGGCGGCGAGGGCGAAGAGCAGGGCGAGGGCGGCGATGGCACGGCGCATGCTGGTTCTCACTCCGGGTCGAGCGGCCCCGCAGGAGCGGGGCGAGGCGAAGCTCCATGATGCCAGCTTCGCGAGCAGCACGAAACCCGCACGCCGCCCCTGTGGAGGAACTGTCATGCAGGTGGACGAGCCGACACCGCCGGACCAGCAGACCCCACCGCGCGGCGCGCTGCGGCCGCGCGAGCGTCTGCGCGAGCAGGGTGTGGTGGCGCTCTCCGACGCCGAGCTGCTGGCCCTGGTGCTGGGTTCGGGCGTGCCCGGCCGCAGCGCCTCGCGCGTGGGCCGGCAGCTGGCGCGCCGGCATCCGTCGGAGCTCGCGGGTTGGCCGCTCGCGCGCTGGCTCGCGGTGGCGGGCGTGGGGCCCGCCCGAGCCTCGGCGCTCGTCGCCGCGTTCGAGCTCGGCCGGCGCGCGCTCGACCAGCCCACGTGTCGCGCGCCCATCCGCGGCCCCGAGGACGTGCTGCCGCACGTGCGCGACCTGCCGCGAGCGCGCCGCGAGCACTTCGTGGTGCTGCTGCTCAACGCCCGGCACGAGCTCGAGCGGCGCGAGACCGTGAGCATCGGCAGCCTGAACGCCAGCATCGTCCACCCGCGCGAGGTGTTCCTGCCGGCGATCCTCCACTCGGCCGCGAGCGTGGTGCTGGTGCACAATCACCCGAGCGGAGACCCCGAGCCGAGCGAGGAGGACCTCTCGATCACGCGGCGGCTGCTGGAGGTGGGGGAGCTGGTGGGCATCGGCGTGCTCGACCACGTCATCGTCGCCGCGCGCGGCACGGTGAGCTTCCGGGCGCGGCAGCTCCTCTAGTCCGCGGCCCGGCCTCCCGGCGCTGGAAACCCGGCGCGCGTTCCGGCATCTTTCCCCGCTCGAGCGCGCCGCCCGGAGGTCCACGTGAAGAAAGCGAAGTACCGCCATTGGAAATACGAGCGCCAGTGAAGCTCGACCCGTCGCCGCCCGCGGCGCAGGCCGCGCTGCTCGACTCGCTGCGCCCGGCGAACCTCGCGTTCATGGCGCTCCATCCCGGCGATCCGCCGCGCCGCCAGCCGGTGCACGTCGTCTACGGCGGCGGTCACCTGTTCCGCGCCGACACCGCGGCGAAGCTCGGCGAGGTGGCGCGACGCGCGCTCGCCGAGTACGCGCCGGACGCCGCGGCGCTCGACCAGGCGCTGGGCCTCGGCCCGCTCGCCGAGCCCGTCCACGCGCGCGTCGTCGACAAGCTGGCGCGCGAGCCGGTCGAGGACTTCCGCATCGATTTCGAGGACGGCTACGGCACGCGGCCCGACGCCGACGAGGACCGCGACGTCGCGAACGCCGCGCGCGAGGTGGCGAAGGGGCACAAGGCCGGCACGCTGCCCGAGTTCATCGGCATCCGCATCAAGCCGCTCACCGAGGAGCTGCGCGCGCGCAGCGTGCGCACCTTGCGCATCTTCCTCGGGAACCTGCTCGATGCCGCGGGCGAGCTGCCCGCGAACCTCGTGCTCACGCTGCCCAAGGTGACGATCCCCGAGCAGGTGGGCGTGTTCGCGGAGCTGCTCGAGGCGCTCGAACGCGAGCTGGGGCTGGACGCGGGCGTGCTTCGCTTCGAGGTCATGGTGGAGACGCCGCAGCTCATCCTGGGCGCCGACGGTGTGTCCCCGCTGCCGCGCTTGCTGCCGGCGGCGAAAGCCCGGCTCCAGGCCGCACACTTCGGGACCTACGACTACACGGCGTCGATGGGCATCACCGCCGCGCACCAGCGCATGCGCCACCCGGTCTGCGAGCACGCGAAGCGGGTGATGCAGGCGGCGTTCGCCGGCACCGGCGTGTGGCTCTCGGACGGCTCGACCGCGATCCTGCCCGTGCCGGTGCACGCCGCCCGCGACGGCGCGCCGCTCAGCGCGACCCAGCGCGCCGAGAACCGCGCCGGCGTGCATGCGGCTTGGCGGCTCCACGCCGACGACGTGCGCCACTCGCTGGCGGGCGGCTTCTACCAGGGTTGGGACCTCCACCCGGCACAGCTCGTGTCGCGCTACGCCGCGCTGTTCGAGTTCTTCCTCCACGGGCTCGATGCGGCCGGCGAGCGGCTGCGGAACTTCGTCGCCAAGGCGGCCCAGGCGACGCTCGTCGGCGACGTGTTCGACGATGCCGCCACCGGCCAGGGGCTGCTCAACTACTTCCTGCGCGCGGTCCAGACCGGCGCCGTGACCGAGGCGCGCGCGGTCGAGATGTCGAGCTTGAGCGTCGACGAGATCCGCGGCCGGTCGTTCGTCGCCATCCTCAGGAACCGCGGACGCGTCTAGGCGTCAGCTCCCGCGATACGTCGAGTAGCCGAACGGCGACAGCAGCAGCGGCACGTGGTGGTGCTGGCCGTCGTCGCGCACGTCGAACACCACGGTCACCTCGGGGTGGAAGCAGGTGACGTTGCGTGAGGCGAACCAGGCGCCGGTCGCGAACGTGAGCCGGTAGCGGCCGGGGCCGTGGAGCTTCGTGAACGCTTCTTTCACGCGGCCATCGGCATCCGTCGTCGCGCGCGCGACGGCGTGCCAGCCCTTCTTCTCATCCGTGTGCTCGAGCACGATCTCGACGCCCGCCGCCGGCTTGCCGCTCGTGAGATCGAGCACGTGTGAGGTGATCGCCATCGGTCCTCCGCTGTGGGTCAGGCGCCCGCGAGCAGCTTCTCGAGGCGCAGCCGTGTGATCTTGTGGAGCTCGCGCGCGGTGATCGCGCGCTCGGTCGCCGCGTCGTTGCCGAGCCGCCGGCCAAGCGCCGCCAGCATCTCGCTCGTGCCGAGGCCGGTCGCGCAGAGGATGAACGTGTGACCGAAGCGCCGCTCGTATTCCTCGTTGCCCTCCGCCAGCGCTGCGCGCGCGGCGTCGTCCGCGGTCCCGGCGCCGGATTGCTCGCCGACGGACCACGCCTGCTCGCGCGCGGAGAGCGCCGCGCGGGCCCGAGACCCGCCGAGCCGCGGATGGCGCGCGATCGCGTCGTGGAGCTGGGCGTCGCTGAGTCCCGCCCAGGTGCGGTCGGCTGCCGCGAAGAGCCGGTCGCGATCGCCGAACGGCCGCGCGGCGAGCATGCCGTCGACCCATGGGACAGCGCCGCAGCAGGCCGTGAGCAGCTCGCGGGCCTTCTCGATCGGGGCCCGGTCCAGCTCGGTCACGTTCATGCGATCGCGCCGAACACGCGCAGCCGCGCCACGCCGCCGTCCGGGTAGATGTTCAACCGCACGTGCGTCGCCGGCGCCGAGATCGCGTCCCAGGCGTGACGCGCGTGCGGCTGGAGCGGCGTCTCGGCGAGCAGCGGCTGCCACTTCGCACCCTGCTCGAGCGCCGTGGCATCGGCGCCGGGCGCGTCGCACCACTCGAGCATGCAGCGCCCCGGGGCGTTGCCCTTGAAGTGATCCGTGTCCAGCTCCAGCCGCTGGATGGCGCCGCGCGCGGCGAGCCGCACGATCGTCCAGTCGTGGCCGGGCCCGCGCCGGCGGCGCGTCTCCCAGCCGTCGCCCATGTGCGTCGAGCGGCCGGGGAGGATCAAGTTCTGGCGGTGGCCGAAGAACATGTCGCTGCAGACCACGACGTAGCCGCCGTTCTCCATCGCCGCCAGGTCCAGCACCTGGCCGCGCGCGAGGCGCGCGGGGTCGGGCCGGGCTTCGCCGTGCACGCGCAGCCGCGCCACGCCACCGTCGGGATAGATGTGGAAGCGCAGGTGCGTGAAGCGTTCGCCGGACGCGATCGCGAACGCGTTCTTCGAATCGCCGGCGAGCGGCGAGCGGGGGAGGATCTCCGTCCATCGCACTCCGCCATCGCTTGCGAGCTGCTCGGGATCGGGAACCCCCGGCACCGACACCCCCTCGAGCGAGCAGTGCTCGGGGTAGTTGCCGCGGAAGAACGCCGTGTCCACGACCACGCCGCGCACGACGCCCGGGAGCCCGAGCCGGACGATGCACCAGTCGTGTCCGGGCGTGCGCCGGCGGCGCGTCTCCCAGCCGTCCATCCACTTGCCGCGGTCGGTGTACTCGCCCTCCTTCCACACGGCAGCCGCCGCGCGGAGCAGTGACTCCTTGGGGGCGAAGAACTCGTCGTTCGCGAGCAGCACGGCGCCGCCCAGGCGCTCGGCGGCGAGGTCGATCAGGTCGGTGAACGCGGCCGCGGTCATGTGGGAACGACCTCCCGGGTGATGAGCTGCCCCTGCACGGCTCGCACGCCGTGCGTGAGATCGAAGACGCACTCGCCGCGGATGAACGTCGAGTGGACGACGCCGTCGAGCCGTGCGCCCGCGTAGGGGGTGAGCGGGTGGCGATGAAGCAGCGTCTCGGGGCGCACGGTGAACGGCTCGTCCGGCATCCAGCCGACCAGGTCGGCATCGTGACCGGGCGCGATCGCGCCCTTGCGCGCGGAGAGCCCGAGCAGCCGCGCGGGCGCGGCGCTCATCCACGTGGCGAGGTGCTCGAGCGGGAGGCCGCGCGCGCGCAGGCCCGTCCACACCACGGAGAGCCCGAGCTGGAGCGAGGCGATGCCGCCCCAGGCCGCCATGAAGTCCCCGGACTCCGGCCGCTTCATCGCCGGCGGGCATGGCGAGTGGTCGCTCACCACCGCGTCCAGCGTGCCATCGAGCAGGCCCTGCCACAGCGCATCGCGATCGGCGGCACTCCGGATCGGCGGCGCGCACTTGTACTCGGTGGCGCCATCCCGGACCTGGTCGGCCGTGAAGTGCAGGTAGTGCGGACAGGTCTCCGCGGTGACGGCGACACCGCGCGCGCGGGCAGCCGCGATCAGCGGCAGCGTCCCGGCGGAGGAGACGTGGACGACGTGCACGCGCGCGCGGTGTCTCTCCGCCAGCTCGAGCAGCAGCTCGACCGCGGCCGTCTCGGCCAGCGCCGGCCGGCTCGCGGCGTACGCGGCGTACGAGCGCGTGCTCGCGGGCGCGGGCGGGAGCTCTTGCGAAAGCTCGCAGTGCGCCATGAGCACGGCGCCGAGCGGCGCCAGGACGGCGAGCGCGGCGTCGAGGTCGGCAGGCGAGCAGGCCGGGAACTCGTCGACGCCCGAGGGGACCAAGAAGCACTTGAACCCGAGCACGCCGGCGTCGTGGAGGGCGCGCAACTCGCCCGCGTTCCCCGGGATGACGCCGCCGAGGAACCCGACCTCCACCGCGCATTTCCCGCGCGCGGCCGCGCGCTTCGCCTCGAGCCCGCGCACGCTCGTGGTGGCGGGGATGCTGTTGAGCGGCATGTCCGCCAGGGAGGTCACGCCGCCCGCCGCGGCCGCGCGTGTCGCGGTCGCGAAGCCCTCCCACTCGGTGCGACCGGGCTCGTTCACGTGGACGTGGCTGTCCACGAGCCCCGGCAGGATGACGCCGCTGAAGCCGTCGCGTACCGGAGCGGCCCCCGTGTCGTGATCGTGCGGATGCACCGCGGCGATCACGCCGTTCCGCACCTCGATCGTTGCCGGCCGCATGCCCTCGGGTGTCACGACCCGCTGCGAGCGGAAGTACTGCACGCTCACGCCGTCTCGCTCCAGAACTGGCGCACGAGGCTTGCTGCCACGGTCCGGCGGTACTCGGCGGTCGAGCGCAGGTCATCGATCGGCGTGATCTCTCCCGCCAGGGCGGAAAGTGCATCTTCGATCCCACCGCCGCCGTTCAGCACCTTCTCGGTGGCCGGGAGCCGCACCACGGTGGGGGCGACGCTGCCGAGCGCCAGCCGGGTCTCGAGTCCGCGCACGCCGGCGAACACCACCTTGGAGATGGCCTGTGCGGCGCGCGTGCCCACCTTGCGGAACCACTGCTTGCCGATCAACGGCGGCACTTCGACGGCGACGATCAGCTCGTCGGGCCTGCGCACGCTCGCTCGATAGCCGGTGTAGAACGCGTTGAACGGCACGCGCCGCTCGCCGTCCAAGCCGGCCAGCACCACCTGGGCATCGGCCACCGCGAACACAGGCAACGTGTCGCCGGCGGGCGAGCCGTTCGCGAGGTTGCCGCCCACCGTGCCCATGTTCTGGATCTGCACGCCGCCCACGAGCCGCGCCGCCTCCACGAGCATGGGCAGCCGCGCGCGCACGAAGCGCGACTTCTGGAGCTCGGTGTACGTGGCGAGCGCGCCGATCACCAGCTTCTCGCCGCTCGTGGTGATGCGCTTCAATGCCGAGAGCCGCGTGAGGTCCAGGTAGCGCGTGCCCGGCGTGCCGCCGAACTCGAGCGCGACGTAGACGTCGGTGCAGCCGGCGATCGGCACCGTGCCCGGCTCCTCGCGCAGGATCTTGAGCGCCGCGTCCAGCGTGCGCGCGCGCCGGAGCGTGAATGGGGCGGTGGCCGTTCTCATGCGTTGTTCTCGTTGGCCACGACCGTGGCGGACGGCGTCGCGTTCTCGTGGACCTCCGCGTGGGCCGACAGCACCGCGCGGTGGATCGCCTCGTAGCCCGTGCACCGGCACAGGTTCCCGGCGAGGGCTTCGCGCACGCGCTCGAGCGTGGGCTTGCGCGCGCCCTCGACCAGCCCGCGCGCGGCGAGGATCACGCCGGGCGTGCAGATGCCGCACTGCGCGCCCACCTCGCGCATCATCGCGCGCTGGAGCGCGTGGTCGCCCGAGAGCCCCTCGATCGTGGTGACGTCGCAGCCCTCGGCCTGCGCGCACGGCATCAGGCAGGAGACCACCGGTTCGCCGTCCACGAGCACGGTGCAGGCTCCGCACTCGCCCTCGCCGCAGCCTTCCTTGGTGCCGGTGAGCCCGCAGTCCTCGCGCAGCACGTCGAGCAGCCGCTTCAAGGGATGCGCTTCCAGCTCGCGCGGCGTGCCGTTCAGCGTGAACTTCACTTGTGATCCGCTCCGCTATCGCTCCGCTCGAGTGCGGGGGCGGGCGCGAGGCGCGGCGCGACGGCGAGGGTCTCGGGCGTGGCCGGGATCGCGCGCACATCGAGGCCGGCGTGGCGGAGCGCGTTCACCACCGCGGGCGCGGGGCCGTCGATCGGGAGCTCGCCCACGCCCTTGGCGCCGAACGGCCCGCCGGCGTAGTGGTTCTCGAGCATGACGATGTCCATGGGTGGCGTGTCGAGCGTGGTCGGGATGACGTAGTTCGTGAGCTGCGCGTTCGCCATGGCGCCGTCGCGCATGACCACGTGCTCGAGCAGCGCCCAGCCGAGGCCCTGCGCCGAGCCGCCCTCGATCTGGCCCTGCGCCATCGCCGGGTGGATCGGCCGGCCGAACTCCTGGACCGCGGTGAACTTCGCCACGCTCACCTCGTGCGTGACCGGGTCCACGGCCAGCTCGGCCACGTCGCAGCCCCAGGCGTACGTGGCGTACGCGTCGCCGCGGTAGGTCTTGTCGTCCCACTCCCGGCCGGGCGGGGCCTCGTACTGCGTTTCGATGTGCAGCCGGCCGTGGCGCGCGTGGTGCTCGGCGGGGGAGAGCCCGTTCAGCTTCGCGCGCATCTGCTGCGCGCAGCGCTCGAGCAGCCCACCCACCACCATGCACGTGCGCGACGCCACCGTGGGGCCGCTGTCGGGCACCACGGACGTGTCGGCCTGCGCGATGTCGACGTGCTCGTACGCGACGGCAAGCGCATCGGCGACGATCTGCGACAGCATCGTCCTCGTGCCCTGGCCGATCTCGGTGTTCGCGACCAGGATGCGCACGCCCGCGGGCGTGGTCTCGAGACCGGCGCGCGAGCCGAGCATCACCTCGCCGCTGCCGGTGAAGCCGGCGCCGTGATAGAAGAGCGCAAGCCCGATGCCACGCCCGCTGCCGGCGAGCTTCGCGCGCTTGCGCTTGAAGCCCGTGCGCCGGACCGCCTCCTTCAGCACCTCGACCGCGCTCGTGTCGGGCCCCAGCTTCTGGCCCGTCGCGGTGGTGTCGCCGGGCTTCAAGGCGTTCCGGAGTCGCAGCGTCACCGGATCGAACCCCAGCGCTTCGGAGATGCGGTCCATGTGGACTTCCATGGAACTGCGTCTGCG
>Ga0207670_10001258_pt1 | contig 13387 bp, 12 predicted proteins | sample KBSS23HmetaG_FD_184339 | JGI IMG/M metagenome (GOLD analysis project Ga0207670, IMG submission 184339) | Switchgrass rhizosphere microbial communities from Kellogg Biological Station, Michigan, USA - KBS S2-3H metaG (SPAdes) (version 2) | ecosystem: Host-associated > Plants > Roots >... | reverse complement strand
GGAGGAAGAAGCATTCGCAATGAAGTTCAATCCTGTTATGGAACCTCTCTTTTCGATGGCTTCTACCTGCGCCAGAATGCTATCTATTTTGTTCATCACTTTTTGTGTCCTGTCCATGGACGCACCTGGCGGAAGATTTGCTGAATAAACAATAAAACCCTGGTCTTCTGTGGGGATAAAACCGGTGGGTGCCTTTCTCATCATCCAGAAAGTAGTGAGCGTTATGATAACGAGGGCTACGATCGCGATCCATTTGTTCTTCATCAAATAATTTACACTTTGTCCATACCTCTTCGTCGTGGCACGAAAGCCAGCGTTAAATCCACGAAACAATCTTTTTATAAATCCGGTTCTTTGTCCTTCTCCTGTATGAGGGTTCTTTAAGAACAATGCGCACAACGCGGGACTTAAGGTCAATGCATTCAATGCGGAGATCAAAATGGCCGTAGCAAGAGTAAATGCAAACTGCTTAAAAAACACACCCGCAGGACCCTGCATAAAACCAACCGGGACAAATACTGCCGCCATGACCAATGTGATCGAAATGATGGCGCTCGTGATCTCATTCATCGCCTGTATCGTTGCTTCTTTCGCCGGCAAACCGCTTCGTTCCATTTTAGAATGCACGGCTTCAACTACTACGATCGCATCATCGACCACTATGCCAATAGCAAGAACCAACGCGAATAAAGTAAGCAGGTTAATGGTAAAACCAAATAATGTCATGAAGAAAAATGTACCTATCAATGCTACCGGTACCGCGATCGCCGGGATCAGTGTGGAACGGAAGTCCTGTAAGAAAATAAACACGACGATAAACACCAGCACAAACGCGATCAATAAAGTCTCTTCCACCTGCGAGATAGATTCATCCAAAAATTCCTTTGCACTATACATATTAAAATATGCAAGGCCTTTGGGAAAATTCGCGGCCGAATTTTTCATTACTTTTTCCGCTGCAATAAGAATATCATTCGCGTTTGAACCTGCCGTTTGAAAAATGCCAATACCTGTTCCTGGTTTTCCCTGGGCGAAGAGATTTATGCCATATGATAAGGAACCAAATTCAACTCTCGCTATATCCTTTAACCGCAAGATCGAACCATCCGGCGCGGATTTCAAAATGATGTCTTCATAGTCCTGGTTCCTCGAAAGTTTCCCTTTGTACTTAATGATATATTCAAAAGATTGAGTGCTGCTTTCTCCAAATCGTCCTGGCGCTGCTTCAAGATTCTGCTCGCGAATAGCATTCAAAACATCCTGGGGTGAAAGATTATTTGCGGTCAAACGTTCCGGTTTGAGCCAGATACGCATCGAATAATCCTTTGCACCAAATACAAAAGCCTGGCCTACTCCAGGTATGCGTTGCAATTCGGGAACAATATTGATCTTGACATAATTCTGTATAAATGTTTCATCATAGCGTCCATCAGTACTATAGATAAGCGGGATAAAGATCATGCTGTTCTGCTGCTTCTGGGTTGATATCCCTACCTGCAATACTTCAGGTGGCACCTGACTGGTGGCCCTCGATACGCGGCTTTGAACATTCACTGCAGCGAGGTCAGGATTTGTTCCCACTTTAAAAAAAACATTTATGGACATTGAGCCATCGTTGCTTGATGTGGATGTCATGTATGTCATGTTCTCCACTCCGTTGATGGCTTCTTCTATTGGTGTTGCAACGGCCCTTGCCACAACCTCGGCGTTGGCTCCGGGATAGCTGGCTGATACCTGCACAGTAGGCGGAGCAATATCCGGAAACAAAGTGATGGGTAAAGAGAACAATGATATTAATCCCAATAAAAGAAGTAAGATCGATACTACTGTGGATAAAACCGGTCTTTCTATAAATCTTTTAATCATGCCTGTTGGTTTGTGTCGTGAGTGGTGAGTAATCTGTGGTGAGTGGATTCCAAGGTTTATAACATCGGCTTCGCTTTTAATAAACTATCCATTGACATTGGTTGCGGTTGTATCACCGCACCATCTCTTAGCCTTTCAAGACCTGTATAAACAATTTTTTCTCCCTGGTTTACCCCACTCTGCACCAGGTAATAGTTACCGCTTGTGCCCGCAACTGTAATGGGTTTGCTTGCCACTTTGTTACTATCACCCACTGCATAAACAAATATTTTATCCTGCAATTCGAAGGTGGCTTCCTGTGGTATTACAATTGAACTACCAAGATTTCTTACCAATCTTATCTTCCCCGTATTGCCCGATCGCAATAGACCTTGCGCATTGGGAAATGTTGCACGGAAATTTATAGTACCCGTTGTTTTATCAAACTGCCCCTCTGCCAATTCTACTTTTCCTTTTTGCGCATAGACGCTGTCCGTTGCCAGGACCAGCTCAACCGGGGGCATTTGTTTTATTTTTTCTGCGATCGTGTTTCCGGGAAACTGCTCTTTGAATTGTTGAAAGTTCAGTTCACTCATTGAAAAATAGGCACGCACGTCTTTTGTTTCTGAAAGAACCGTCAGCGGATCAGTTGTTGACCTCCCGACAAGGCTTCCCGTTTTATAAGGAATCCTCCCGATGTATCCGCTTGCCGGCGCAGTTATAGATGTGTAGCCAAGATTGATGCGTGCCGATTGTACCGCAGCTGACGTCTGCGCCACATTAGCTTTCGCAACATTTAAGGCAGCCTGCGCGGACTTTAACTGCACATCAGATATAACATTGTTCTGGACAAGAGGAACAAGCTTATTTACATTTATCTCTGCATCCTCCAAAGACGCTTTGGCTGCCATGTAAATGGCATTGGCATTATTCAACTGTTCAATGTAAGGTTGAGGGTCTATCTTAAACAATAGCTGCCCTTTTTTCACCTGTGCACCTTCGTCCACATAAATCTTATTGATGTAGCCGTCCACCTGCGGCCGGATCTCAATATCCCTGCTTCCCTGGAGCGACGCAGTATAATACTGGTAAGTGGTTGCAGGCAGACTGCTGAGAGTAATAACAGGCAATTCCTGCGGAGGCATCTGTCCATAGCCTGCATCTCCGCTTTTCTGCTTGCAGGCATAAAAAATAACTGCTGAAATGACAATAAAAACTGGTAATTCAAAATAAATCCCCGCTTGCTTTAAATTCTTTTCCATAGCATTATGTTGGTGTTATAATAATCCAAAAAACATCAATTTCTATAACGAACGGATTAACTGATATTGGACTTTGAAAAGGGCACCCCTGGCTATTCTTGTCAATAAAGAGATAAACCGCAAATTTACCCTTGATAAAATAAACTAAAGGTGCTTAGAACGACAATTTAGAGTGCAGATTACGACCTTTGGCCTAGAGGTCTTTCAGATGACGGCAATCGTTTCTTAAGAAATAAAATTAAATACAATTTCACTCCCGAAAAGTTGACGAAGTTAAGCAAGAATTTGATACGTGTTGATCCGGGTCAAAGACCATAGACCTGCAGAGTTTCTATTTTTGACTGAAAATCCTGGTTAAGGGCAACGTTTTCGTTCATACCTGCATTTATAAATTAAAAGCTCAGAACTGCTGATTATGAATACATCAGAACTGGTTAAAGAAGCGAAGCAGGGAAGCACCGCGGCTCAGAAATGCTTGTTTGACCAGTTTGCAGACAAAATGCTCGTGGTATGCCAGCGTTATGTCAAGAATCCTGAGGACGCAGAGGAATTGTTATTGGATGGCTTTTATAAGTTTTTTACAAAGATCGCTTCTTTCACCTACCAGGGGGATGCCGCCCTGTATGCATGGCTCAAAAGGATTATGATCAATGAATGCCTGATGTTCCTGCGTGCAAAAAACGTATTTACCATTGTTACGGAAGCAACCGCCGAGGAAATTCCCTTACAGGAAGAGGCGCTTGACAATTTATCGGCAGAAGAAATTTTCAAACTGATCGTTCAATTGCCGGTTGGTTACCGGACTGTTTTTAACCTGTACGCCGTCGAAGGAATGAATCACGGGGAGATCGCTGAGATGCTCAATGTTTCAGAGGGAACATCCAGGTCGCAGTTCAGCAAAGCAAAAGCGTTGTTGCAAAGATTATTATTACAAAACGATATTAAATATGTCAAACGAAAATCCAAATAACACTCCACAATGGAGAAGTAAACTGGATGAGTTGGAACATTTTCCCGGTACAGCGTTTAACAGCGATGTTGCCTGGGATAAATTATACCGACGCTTGCAGGGAAAAAAGAAAAGTAAAAAAATGCTCTGGTATTGGATCGCCGCAGCCTGTTTATTGTTTGGCCTGGTCATCACACTGCTGAATTATCATAAAGCCACCGGAGAGCCTGCGAACAAAGAAATCGTAACAAAGCAATATGAACCGAAGGAATTAAAGAAACCATCCTTAAAAGTTGTAGAGGTTGATAACAATAAACGTGAGAAGGAGAGCGAGGTTGAATTGGAGAAAAATATAATTGTTTCGACTTCGAATAAATCGATCCAAAAAAGTCATCATATTGTTCCGGCAAAGGTTCTTACGAAAATTCAGCTCAATGACGCGGTCAATTATCCACAACAGGAACTTATTGCAAAATCTTTGCAGATCGTTAATAGGAATTCGACTGCAACAATAATTCCTCCGAAGAAAAAATTGAATGTCGTTCACATAAATGAATTGGGAGAGCCTGTTATAGAAACTTCAGATATAACCCGCATTGCTGACATGCACTCTTTCCAATTAAAATTTGGAAACGGCGAGGTCATTTCGACTTCACCCATTGCTTCCAAGTCATCGGGACTTATTATTCTTAAAACAAAACCGCCTTCAAACTAATTTAAAATGAAAAAAACGTTTATCGTATTGATGCTTTCAATAAGCATCCAGGCAGAACTTTGCGCTCAATCGAAAAGTAAAGAAGACAAAGCATTTGAAGTCCCTGAAAATATTGTTATTAACCGTAGGTTCTATATTGATCTTGAAAAAGGAAACAAACTTACAATAGAGCTTACTGATATAACAGATCTGCAGAGAATAGCCAACATTGATTCACTAGTGAGAGTATTTGCGAATGACCTGACACCTTTGAAAGATTCTCTTTCAGATCCGATCGCTTCAAAGCGCATAGACTACGTTATTGATGTGCAAGGAAGAAAAAAAATAAGAATCCTGCGGTATCCATCCAGGGGAGACAATTATCTCCTGAACAATGGTGAACTTTCATCGTTAAAAATAAACCAGGATACCATCAATATCATTGGAGTAATCACCAATCCACCGAAGGCACAGCAAAAAATAAGTCTGACAAATCCCCGCTATTATCACCTCCTGTTCTACCTGAACAATTTTGATGAATTAGCTGGTTATATGAATGGCGTATTGGCGGGGAAAATTTCAACCATACAAAAGCAGGTAAATGGCAGGTGGCCGATCTTAAAAGGAGGAGGGTCACATTATCTGAAGCCTGACAAAGGCATCGTGGCGGATAAACCCAAAGGTTTTACACCGTCAGGAACCGGAGATTTTCTTGCTGCCCAACAGTGGATAAACATACAGAATTATAAAAGTTATTTTGTTCCATCGTTTAGCCTTGGTCTGCAACTTACAATAACGAATCGGGAAAGGACTTTTAAATGGCAACCCGGGCTATACTGGGAACCGCATTTCCTGTTTGACAAAGATCCGCAGGGTAAATTAAGAACATACCGAAACGATTTTCTCATGCTTACCTATGGCCAGGGAGGTACAACCGACCATGACCCAAGAAAAGATTTCTCCTTTAGCGCAGTTTTTTCCCTGGGCTACCTTATACATCAGTCCGGAGAATTCATTAAAGAGGAAACCTTCCGTTTTGGCGCAGGCAAAGTGAAATTTTCAAAAACGACCATTGAGCCTTCTATCTATTTTGATCACTTCTTTAAAGGCGTAACCCCGGGGATAAGAATTAGTCAGAGTTTTTAACCGAACGGTGAGTGAACAGAAATTACGACCTTTAAAAACGGTTGTAACCCTTTTCCGATGCAGAAGACTTCTAATTCAAAATCTGACCACATCCAGGATTTTATAAAATTTCAGCAGGAACAATTTCACCTTACGAAAGAAGAATGTGAAAGTGCATCCGAATATTTTCAATTGGAGTCGTTTGCCAAAAATGATTATTTCGTCACCCAGGGAAAAGTTTGTCGCAAACTGGCTTTTATAGCGGAAGGAGTAATGCGATATTGCATGTTTCGGGATGATGGCAGCGATGTCACTTGTTTTTTTATGTGTGAAACAGATTTTGTTGGCGACCCGGACTCCTTTTTTGCACAAAAGCCATCGGATAAAAATGTACAGGCAATTACGGATTGCCAACTGATCACAACCTCTTATGATGACATGCAGAAAATGCTTCGTCAACTTCCCCGCGGTAAGGAAATTTTGGCTGCCATCGATCATTATGTAACGATGCGAATGCTGCACCAACGAACTTTCCTACTTAATCTTGACGCCACTGTCAGGTACAAAGAATTTATGAGGGAGTATCCGCATGTTTTGCAGCGTGTACCACTCGGCTACGTCGCCAATTTTCTTGGCATCGCCCAACAATCGCTGAGCAGACTTCGTAAACAAATGCCTGTTGCTCCGGACCGCAAGGCTTAAGCCAATTATTTTGGCTCTGTCAGGCTATCTCACTGATTTCACAGACAAACACAGATTTTTAAAAATTTCTCCGTGGAAATCCCTGCCTGCCGGCAGGTAGGAGTGTAATCGGTGAGCACTCCCATTGATCGATTTTTTTAACAAATGTGAAATGAAGGCTGATATTAGGATTTGAGATTTGTGCTATTGTTAATCAAAATAACAGCTATGAAATCAAATCGTCAATCTTATTTGGTGCTGGCTATTGGAGCCATCCTGATGTTATTTTCAAATGGCCGTTGGATCATTCCGCTTGCAACGTGGGTTTCACCTATTTTTTTTCTCCGCTTTATGCGACTTCAAAAACCTTGGAAGGGCTTTTTACTTGTCGCACTATCAATGGCTATAGTAAACACGATTACCTGGTGGAAAATTATTCCGGCGCCACCGCGAGTATATTTTTTTACAACTGCTTTGATCATGCAGGTATTTGCATTATGCTTTCTAGCCGACCGTTTACTGGCGACCCGGGTAAATAGAATCTTTTCGACTCTTGTCTTTCCCGTTATGTGGTGCACTACAGAATATTTGTCTTCTCTGAATCCGACAAAGGCCTCCTGGACATCACTCGCTTACACCCAGGCTGGTAATCTTCCATTAATGCAACTTACCGCCATCACCGGCATTTGGGGGATCTCATTTTTGATCACCTGGTTTGCATCCATTGTGAATTGGATATGGGCCAAGAATTTTTCCTGGAATGAGTTTCGAAAAGAAGCTATAACATTCGTTTGTGTAGCGGGCGGAATATTTTTATTTGGTACGCTTCGTCTGAACCTGTCCGCTTCATCAACAAGATCGATCCGCACAGCTTCAATTGTACAAGCAAGAAATATCACCGCAGATCTAAAAACCTGTAAATGGACGGACGCAAACGGCCTTAATAAATATCACAACGAAATAGAAGACAATCTCCTCGAGAAAACGCAACAGGCCGCACGTGCCGGTGCAAAAATGATCCTGTGGCAGGAATGCGCAGGCACCATTCCAAAGAATGAAGAAAAGAAATTTATTGAACGAGCAACTACGCTCGCCGCTCAGGAAAAAATATACCTATTGATGACGCTATGGTCAGTACCCGATGATTTCCCTAAACATCTCGTTGAAAATAAAATGGTCATCATTGACCAGGATGGTCAAATACAATTCGTGTATGTAAAGAACAACCCGGTGCCCGGAGCGGAACCTATCATGAAGGGGATCACGCCGATGCCCCTCTTAAAGACGCTATATGGAAATATTGCAGCCGCCATTTGTTATGACGGCGATTTCCCAAACTTTATTCGCACTGCGGGTAAGAATAAGACTGAAGTGATGTTTTTACCGGCAAACGATTGGAAGAACATCGATCCCATTCATACAAACATGGCAATTATCCGGGCAATCGAAAACGGTTTTTCGCTTGTACATCCTGCAGGGCAAGGACTTTCAGTTGCGACAGATAGTCGGGGCAGGATCATTTCATCAATGGATTACTTTAATAGTGATGAGCAAATAATGTATGCTGACGTTCCCGCTCAATATTCATTTACTCTTTATCCACTAACAGGAGACGTCTTTGCCTGGCTATGCATCGCCGGCTCGGTTATTTTTCTTCTTGCCGTGGTTTTTAAAATATATTATTTGCGGGCTAAAGCCTCTTATGCAGGTGGTGATTCAAACCCAACGATGAAAACAAGCCCTGACCTGGGATAAGCTCCACAATAAAATCAAATAATGTTTCAAAGCGAACTTTATGAAAAAGATATTCTTTCCATTGCTTCTTTTGCTAATTATGCATAGCACTTATTCTCAAACATTCCACAAACAGAAACGTAAAAAAATAAGAACCGCTTGTAAAACGACCTTAAATGATACATGTCAAAGCACCCGATCTTATCCAATATTCCTGTCTTCAAATGAAGTAAATAAGAGAATCGGAACAGAGTTCCCGGCAGCCCCGGTTGTCGTTTGTCCCATAGCAGATGATATTTACAGAATGGTGGGACGGGCGCTTAAAGGAATTCAAATAGCTTATTGACAATACAAGCTAACTGGTGCAATTAATGAGTTACTACCACTTGCTGTGTCTGTTTTTGTTGAGCCGTTTGCTTTTGTTGTTCTGCTTGTTCCCGCTTCGCCTTTTTCCTGAAGAAACCCCTGAACAAAAAATTATGTTGCAGTGCTTCCATGTCTTCGTCAAATTTTTGAGTTCCTGATTGAAGGTTTTCAATAGTTGCCCGCAAATTGTCGGCGGTTTGCTGGTCATGCAGTAGCACGCCCACTGTATTGCTGCTATCGGTAATTTTTTGGGAAACAGTTTTTAGATTATTCGTCAATTCTTTTGCATTGTCCGAAGCCGCTTGTATTTGTACAACCGACGACCTCAATGATTTGAAAATGGTAGTATCAGAAACCAGATCATTGGCAAGAACACCTTTTGTCTGAAGTTTCGCGGTATAGTCGGCCATGTTCGATGACAAGGCCTGGATATTCGCAGATGCTTTTTGCAATGTTCCTGCGGTTGCCTGCAACTGGTCCATAAAACTATCGTCGGTAAGCAATCGTCCCACGCTTCCTTCTCCATTTGCCAGTCGCCGGCTGATCATTTTGAAATCACTGGTAATAGCGAGCAGGTTCTTATTGTTTTCCTGGAGTGAGTTCATCATTTCTTCCGTACTAAGCGCCGCTTCCACTTGCAAAATATCGTTGGCCTTTACTGATGGCGCTGCTGGCGAGCCACCATAAATGACAACAATCTTATTCCCGATCAACCCATCCGATCCAATTTTTGCTTTTGCATCTTCATGGATAAAGTCTTTGGATTTCTTGTCAATGGTCATATCGACTATTACCCTGGCATTGCTGGTAAGTTCTAATTTTTTAACGGTACCTACCTTCACACCGGAGAACCAAATGTTATTCCCGGCCTGCAAACCATTGACGTTGTCAAAAACAGCTTTTACAAGGATCCCCTTTGTAAAAGTTTTTTTCTGCTTTCCAAGAGTTATCAGCGCGCCCATAAAAATGGCAACCCCGACCAAAATAAAAATCCCAACTATCACTGCCCGTTTGTTTTGTATTGCTTTCATATCACTGAATAAAATTGTAGTCAAAAAATCCTCTTATCGTTTCATCGTTGGTGTCAAATACTTCTTCAAAATCACCGTGTCGAATAAATTTTCCGTTTTCCATCATAAAGATCCGGTCTCCCGTGTCTTTTGCACAGGTAAGATCGTGCGTAATGATGATGGAACTGGTCTTGTATTTTTCCTGCACTTCGTTGATAAGGTCATTGATCTCACCGCTCGTCAACGGGTCAAGCCCGGCTGTCGGCTCATCATAAAAAATAATTTCAGGTTTCATGATTAGTGTCCTGGCAAGCCCGATTCTCTTTTGTTGTCCTCCCGATAATTCTGACGGCAATTGATTGATCGTATCGGATAAGTCTACGGCCTCGAGCACATCTCTTACCGATTCATCGATCTCTTTCCTGGAGATATGCCGCTTATTTCTGACCAAAGGAAATTCAAGATTCTCCCTTATCGTCATGCTATCGTACAAAGCGCTATGCTGAAATAAAAAACCGATCTTCAATCGCAGTTCCCTCAATTCCTTTTTATCTAACTTGGCAACTTCCTTGTCAAAAACTTTAACGGTGCCGCTGTCCGGTTTCAGCAAGCCCACGATGATCTTGATCAAAACAGATTTACCGGTTCCGGAACGACCGAGAACCACGAGGTTTTCTCCTTTGCACAATTCAAGATCGATCCCTCGCAAAACGTGGTTTTCGTCGAATGATTTATACAATTTGGTGATGGAGATCACCACTTCTTTATTATCGCTATGACTGACATGTTTTCGCATACTATCCGCCCGGGTTTATCCAATTCATGAATTGTACGATGATGATCTCTTCGATAAACAACAAAAACATAATGATAACTACGGAGGCATTCGCAGCGCGACCCACGCCTTCTGTACCTTGTGTCGTGGTATAGCCCTTATAGCATCCGATGATGCCAATCGTAAATCCAAAGATCAATGCCCGAACGAGTGACGAAAGGATCTCGGAGAAATTTATTTTTACAAATGCGCCATGAATAAAAGTTACCAGGCTAGTTTGCTCGTTGGCGTGCACATTTAAAAACGATCCAAACAGGCCGATGAATCCACTGTACATTACCAATAATGGAACCATAAATGTGCTGGCGAGAACACGGGTTACTACCAAAAATTTAAATGGATTTACCGCAGAAACCTCCATCGCGTCTATTTGTTCCGTGACACGCATCGAACCCAACTCCGCTCCCATCTGTGAGCCCACTTTTCCTGCACAAATGAGACCTGTTATCAATGGAGCCAGCGCCTTCATGATAGCAATGCCAATTAGTGATGGTAGCCATGACGTGGCACCGAAGTCAGCTAATGCAGGCCTGGAATGTTTTGTAAAAACAATGCCTGTAATAAACGCGGTGAGTGTGATCAGTGAAAGGGATTTATATCCCACATTATAGCATTGTTTGATTACCTCCTGGTATTCATAAGGCGGTGTAAATGCTTCCTTGAAAAACTGTGCAATAAACTTTGCCACGTCAGATATTCCTGCAAAAAACCCGTCGACACTTTTGGAAACAAGATACTTAGCAGGCTGAGGAGATACTGTATCCATGCATTATTCCTTTAATAAAGGGAACTCTGCAATTATCTGTCCAAAAGATTTTCAGTAATGGGCAAGTTTTTTATAGCGGCAGTAGTATTACTACGTCACGAGGCCATTGGTAAAAAAATTCCACATTACATATTTGTTTAACGCGGCAATGATTTGCCCAGGAATTTGCCATAGCGTGTTATTGCCTTGGTTAGTAATTGTTGCCTGGTCCTCGTTAATGTTGAAAAGAATCTTGTTTTAACTATAAAAGAGTTATTTGTAATGGCTCGTTTCCAGATCCCCTCTATTTTTCCATTGATAAGAATTGAATTCGTAAATACAGCATTTCTTTCTTTTAAGATCACCGCCCTGTATTTTTTGTCGATGGCCTCCGTTCTGTCTTTATAGCTGATCACATATTCATCATAGTTTGGCAAAAGCAAAGCCGTTTGAGCCATTTCGTTTTTAAATGAAGCTGGACTCCGGAAAAAATATTCTTTGCCATCGATACTTTCCCTCTTGAATTTATTTTTCACCATTTCGATGCCTTTTTTGGCTTCGCTAACTGACAGACCCGACCACCACGCAAAATCATAAATGGTTGCCGGTCCCCTGCTGGTAAAAAAACGTTTGGTCAGCTCAGCCAAAGCCTCCTCTCTTTCCATGGTTTTTGGAGATGCTCTTTCGTCAAACAAAGCATAAGTAAATTGATTTCCCATTTTTGTTCCGCTGCAAATAACGCGATCCAATTCTGCGTGTTCTAGTAAATGAATGAACCGCAGTTCACTTGTATCAATTTTTGCTTTCTGAAGTACTGACTTTACTTCATCTCTTGTTAACTGCTTTCCACCTTCCAGTGCTTTCGCCAAAGTATCATTCGTTTTTTTCAAAATTTTCTTGTCCAATGAGAGGTGCCTGTCATTATGAGCCAGCGAAGAAAGAATGCGGGGAGCCGTGAGTTCAATCATCCATCGAATATCCTGTGGTGTTACAAAATGCCAGGTAGGTCTTAACACATGAGTACGGAGAATTTTTCCTTCGTTAAAAGCCTTTTCGACCATTGTGTCATCTGATCCCGGTATGCGCAACCCAATGGCCCATTTTGCCATAGCGTAATCCTGTGCCTGCATGGCACCCATCCATGACACTAACTCATGTGGTTTTGTAATTTTTTTCTCGGCTAATTGCTGATTGAAGAGGCGAAGTTTGATGATCTCAGAAGAAGTCATATGCGACACCTGATAAAATTTCACTAACTGCCCCGTGTTCCACCAGCCTTGTGTGGCCTTACAGTGAATCCACTAGTCTTACCAGCTCCTGGTTTAGGGATAAATTTAGATCCTTGCTGATTACCCTTCGTGTTCTTATTGCCCTTCTTACCCTTTTTCTGGTTGTTCTGATTCATTAACGACATAATCAAAATTTTTTTATGATCACAAATTTAAGCTTCCTGTTCAGCATAACTGCTCGTGGGCTCACATACACAGATCAAATTTCTGTCACCAACCGTGTTATTCACTCTCGCTACCGGCGGCCAGAACTTATTTTGTTTGACATAATCCAATGGAAATGCGGCCTTCTCACGGCTATAGCTATGCGACCATTCACTATTTACAACCGAAGATTGTGTATGAGGTGCGTTTTTTAAGGGGTTGTCTCTCTTGTCGCTTTTACCTTCCTCGATCTCTCTTATTTCTTCCCTGATCCCAAGTAATGCATCGCAGAAACGATCCAGTTCAGCCTTGTCTTCGCTTTCGGTTGGCTCAATCATGATCGTGCCTGGCACAGGAAAGCTCATTGTCGGTGCATGAAATCCATAATCCATCAAACGTTTTGCAACATCTTCTGCTTCTACTCCCACCGAATTTTTAAATGGTCGCAGGTCAACGATAAACTCATGAGCACAGGTTCCATTATGACCAGTATACAAAATATCAAAGTCGTTTTCCAGCCTCGCCTTCATATAATTGGCATTAAGTATTGCATATTCCGTTGCCTTTCTAACGCCATCACTACCCAGGAGACGGATGTATGAATAACTGATCAAAAGAATGGATGCACTTCCGTAAGGTGCGGCGGAAACGGCACCGTGAGACGTGTCCCGATGGCTCTCGGGACGTGAATCGTGATTATTTTCTTTT
>Ga0207670_10001256_pt1 | contig 13388 bp, 11 predicted proteins | sample KBSS23HmetaG_FD_184339 | JGI IMG/M metagenome (GOLD analysis project Ga0207670, IMG submission 184339) | Switchgrass rhizosphere microbial communities from Kellogg Biological Station, Michigan, USA - KBS S2-3H metaG (SPAdes) (version 2) | ecosystem: Host-associated > Plants > Roots >... | reverse complement strand
CGAAGAACACGCCGAACGTCGACTTCGCGCACGCCTTCCCCGAGTCGCGCGTCGAGCGCGTGCGCGGCGTTTCGGGCGTGCACCGCGCCGACAACCTCATCGTGCAGTTCATGAACATCGCGCTCCCGACCGGCGCCGAGGAGGGGACCGAGGTGTACGCGCTCGAGGACTTCGAGGCGTGGGGGATCCCGTGGAACGTGGCGGAGGGGGATCTCCAGGACCTCCGGCGCGGGCGGTACATGTTCCTCGACGAGTCGAGCGTGAAGCGGTTCGGCGCGTTCTCGGTCGGCGATCACCGGGAGGTCCTCGGCGATCGACTGAAGGTCCTGGGGAGGACGCGCGACGCGAAGTCGTTCACGACGACGCCGATCACGTTCATGAGCTACGCGCTCGCGCAGTCGCTCTCGCCGTCGACCCTCCGCGGGAACACGACGTACATCCTGGTGAAGCTCGAGCCCGGCGCCGACGCGGCGGCGGTCGCCGCGCGCCTCCGCGAGCTCCTCCCGTACAACGACGTCTACACGCGCGCGGCGTGGGCGAAGCGGTCGCGCGACTACTGGGTCCAGAACACCGGGATCGGTCTGAACATGTACATGACCGTCTTCCTCGGGTGCCTCGTCGGCGTCGTCGTGGTCGCGCAGACGCTCTACACGTCGACGATGGAGCACCTGAAGGAGTTCGGCACCGTGAAGGCGATCGGCGGGTCGAACCTCGACATCTACAAGATCCTCGGGCGGCAGGCCGGGATCAGCGCCGTCGTCGGCTTCGTCATCGGCCTCGCGCCGGTGTTCTTCGTGCGGACGATGCTCGCCCGCGCCGACTTGAAATTGATCCTCCCCATGAACCTGGTCGCGATCGTCTTCGCCGGCACCATCGCCCTCTGCCTCGCCGCGTCGGCGATCTCGTTCCGCAAGGTCGCGTCGATCGACCCCGGCCTCGTCTTCCGCGGTTGAACCTCGAAAGGACCCTCCCGATGTACGCGCTCGAAGCGAACGACGTGGTGAAGACGTTCAAGGAAGGCAGAGAGACCGTCGAGGTCCTGAAGGGGGTCTCGATCCAGGTGAGCCCGGGGGAGATCGTCGCGCTCGAGGGGCCGAGCGGGTCGGGGAAGACGACGTTCCTCTCGATCCTCGGGTGCATCCTCACGCCGACGAGCGGCCGCGTCGTCGTCGACGGCAACGAGGTCGACCCGGACAAGCCGTCGCGCCTCCCCGAGGTGCGGAAGAAGAGCATCGGCTTCGTGTTCCAGCAGTACAACCTGTTCCCGCCGCTCACCGCGCTCGAGAACGTCGAGTACGCGCTCAACATCAAGGGGGTGCGCGGCGGGGAGGCACGGCGTCAGGCGGAGGAGATCCTCGACGTCGTCGGCCTCGGCGAGCGGAAGACGTTCCTCCCGCGCGACCTCTCCGGCGGACAGAAGCAGCGCGTCGCGATCGCGCGCGCGCTCGCCGGGAAGCCGGCGGTGCTCCTCGCCGACGAGCCCACCGCGAACCTCGACACGCAGGTCGGCGGGCAGGTGCTCGAGCTGTTCCGGTCGCTCGCGAAGGACGACCGGCGCGGGATCTTGATCGTGACCCACGACCCGAAGGTGCGGGACGTGGCCGACCGCGTCGTCCGCATCCGGGACGGCCTCATCGCGGCGTGACGAAGAACGAGGGAGAGAGACCATGACCATCGCCGAACGCATCGCATCGAAGAAGGGGCTGATCCTCGCCGTCGCGCTGATCGGCGCAGGGGCCACGCAGTACCAGCGGATCGTGAAGACCGCGATGGGCTCGGAGGCGGCGAAGACCGCGCGGCCGAGCGCGCCGTCGCGCAAGGGGCTCCGCGCCGAGGGGCGCCTCGTCACCTACCCCGGGGCGATGGTGACCGTCGGCACGGAGATCTCGGGGAGGCTCCGCGCGCTCCGCGTCCACGAGCGCGACCGCGTGAAGAAGGGGGACGTGATCGCCGAGATCGCCGCCGACGAGCAGCGGGCGGCGGTGGACGAGGCGCACGCGCGCGCCCGGGAGGCGGAGGTCGACGTCTCGTTCGCGACCGCGGAGCTCGACCGCACGCGGACGCTGTGGGCGTCCGGGAGCGTCCCGTTCACGCTCCTCGACAAGGCCGATCACGACCGCGACGCGGCGCGCGCGCGCCGCACGTCCGAGCTCGCGGCGGCGCAGCGCCTCTCGGCGGCGGTCGCGAAGGCGCGGATCGCGGCGCCGATCGACGGCATCGTCCTGTCGCGCGAGGCGGAGGAGGGCGAGACGATCGCCGCCGGCGCGGAGCTCGTCACGATCGCCGACCTCACGCGGACGCGCGTCGAGGCCGAGATCGACGAGTTCGACGCGGGCCGCGTCGCGATCGGGCAGGCGGTCACGATCGCCGCCGAGGGGCAGCCGGGCTCGTACCGCGGGCACGTGGAGGAGATCCCCGACCAGGTGGTGTCGCGGCGGCTGAAACCGCAAGACCCGGCGCACCCCAGCGACACGCGCGTCCTCCTGGTGAAGGTCGCCCTGAACGAGCCCACGCCGATCAAGCTCGGACAGCGCGTGGAGGTAGAAGTCGAGACCGGCGAAAAATGAGTTGGCAGCACGCCGCGCTGCACCTAGACCACTGACGTCCGTCGGTGAATGTGAATGGAGCTTGCCATGCGACCGTTTCGCGTCACGCGCGTGCGTGCTGTCCTCGCCTTGCTCGCCGCCAACCTGGCCGGTGAAGGCGCCGCCTCGGCCCAGACCACCGCCCAGGCGGGGGGCCAGACGGCGGGGCCCGAGACCGGCCCGCTGCCGGTCCCCTTCGACTTGATGAAGACCCGCCCGTCCGGCGTGACCGCCGAGCAGGTCGGGGCGCGCGCCGCGCAGACGAGCTTCACCGCGAAGGCGGCCGAGGAGAACCTGCGCGGCGCCGCGGCGCGCGTCGACGCGGCGTGGGCGGGGTTCCTCCCCCGCCTCACCGGCACCGCGCGCTACACGCGCCTCAGCGACTTCGCGCCGCCGGCGCTCACATCGAGCGGCTTCCTCGTCGGGACGACCGTCCCGCCCGGGCAGCCGATCACCAACCCGGCGGGGCAGCTCGGGTCGATCCCGAACATCGTGTTCCCGCTCATCCTGGACAACTACCTCCTCCAGGCGAACATCACCGTCCCGATATCGGACTACTTCCTCCGGATCGCCCAGAACTACAGCGCCGCGACGAACTCGCAGGCGGCGTATCGCTACGACGCGGTAGCGGCGCGCGCGCGCTCGGCGGCCGACGGAAAAATTGCATATTACACGTGGATGCGCGCACGCGGCGCGGTCATCGTGGCGATCCAGGCGCTCAACGACCAGCGGATCCACTACACGGACGCGAAGAACCAGTTCACCGTGGGGAACGCGTCGAAGGCCGACGTGCTCCGCGCCGAGACGGCGGTGGCTTCGGCGGAGCTGGCGGTGGTCCGCGCGCGGAACCTGGCCGAGCTCACGGAGAAGCAGGTGCGCGTCGCGATGCACAGCGCGGACACGGATGCCCTCGAGCCGGGTGAGAGCGTCGACACGCCGCCGCCCCCCTTCTCCGGGAACCTCGCGCAGCTCACGACCGAGGCGCTCGCTTCGCGCTACGAGATCAAGAGCATCGACGCGAACGCCGAATCGGCGCGGCAGCAGGCATCGGCCTTGCGCGCCGGGCGCTACCCGGTCTTGAGCGCGTTCGGCGACGCGATCTACGCGAACCCGAACCCGCGCCGCTTCCCCGCGACGAACGACTGGTTCCCGACGTGGGACCTCGGCGTGCAGGCCATCTGGTCGCCGAACGACATCCTGACCGCGAGCGCGAACGGCGCCGATTACGAGAGCCGCGCCGCGGCCCTCGAGGCGCAGAAGGGGACGACGCGCGACGGGATCATGGTCGAGATGACCCAGAGCTATCAGGCCGTGAAGGAGTCCGACGCGGCCCTCGAGTCGACGAAGCGCGAGCTCGCGAGCGCCACGGAGGCGTACCGCGTCGCGCGCGAGCTCTTCAACAACGGGCGCGCGACGTCGACGACGTTGACTGACGCCGAGACCGAGCTGACGCGCGCCCGCCTCGACGCGCTCAACGCCGCGGTCGACGCGCGGATCGCGCGGGTGCGCCTCGAGCACTCGCTCGGCCGCGACACCCGCGAGGCTCGCTGAAGGCGGGATCGCCCGCCGATTCCGGGCGCCAAAACGCACAGGCGGGAACGAACTTCCGCCCAGTAGTGTTAGGGTCGGCGGCATGAACGAACGCCTGGTCCTCGGGGCGGCCCTGTCGGCGCTCGTCGCGTCGGCGCCGCTCGCCGCCTGCAACAAGTCACCGAGCGAACTGGCCCCCGCGCCCGCCGCGAGCGCGTCGGAGAGCCTGCGCGCCGACGCCGCGCCCGACGTGGGTGCCGGCGCGCTCGACGCGGGCGACGCCGGTGCCGACGCGGGCGATTCCGGCCCGACGGACGGCGGACGCGATGGGAGCACGAAGCCGGCGGCGAAGGTGACCGCGAACGCGGCGAAGAAGCTCGTCGGCTCGTGGACCCCCTCGATCTCCCCCGAGTCGGCGATGAGGACGCGCCAGGAGATCTTGGACAAGAACCCGAACATGGCGGAGAAGCAGCTCGACTGGGAGCTGAAATTGAAGAGGAAGCGCCTCGAGAACTCGACGTACCAGTTCACGGGGAAGGAGCTCAAGACGACGGTCGGCGCGGCGCCGACGCAGTCGGAGGCCTACACCGTGGACCGCGAGGACGGGGCGCTGGTGTCGTTGAAGTTCAAGAGCAACGGCCGGATCCAGGTGTTCAAGTTCGCGGACGAGAACACGATGACGTCGCAGATGGCGCCGGACGGCGAGGTCACGTTCACCCGGAAGTGACGCGTCACCTCCGCGTCGGCGCGCCGCCGCGACGCCTGCCGGGCGGCGGCGCGGGGCGCTTCGCGCCGAACGCCGACGACGTCGCGCCGTAGTCGGGCGGGACGAGGCAGTGCGGCGCGCGCCCGATCAAGTCCGCGCGCCCGGCCTTCTTGAGTGCGTCGCGCGCGAGCGGCCAGTGCTCCGGATCCCAGTAGAAGATGAGCGCCTTCATCATCCGCTTCTCGCGGAGATCGGTCGCCGAGTAGACCGGCTTCATCGTCAGCGGGTCGACGCCGGTGTGGAACATCGTCGTCGCGACCGCCATCGGCGTCGGGATGAAGTCCTGCACCTGGCGCGGGCGCATCCCGTTCTTCTTCAAGTAGAGCGCGAGGTCGATCGTGTCGGCGAGCGTCGATCCCGGGTGGCCGGTGATGAAGTACGGGACGAGGTATTGCTCCTTCCCCGCCTGGTCGCTCGCGCGGCAGAACGCCTCCGCGAAGCGCTCGTAGCTCGCGATCGGCGGCTTCTTCATCTTGTCGAGGACGGCGTCGCTCGAGTGCTCGGGGGCGACCGAGAGCTGCCCGCCGGTGTGGTGGCGCGCGAGATCGCGGACGAACTCCGGGCTCCGCTCGGCGAGGTCGTAGCGGACGCCGCTCGCGATGTAGACCTTCTTCACGCCGTCGGCCTCGCGCACCTTCTTCATCAGCCGGACGAGCGGCGCGTGATCGGTGACGAGGTTCTCGCAGATCCCGGGGTGGACGCAGGAGAGGCGGCGGCACGCGCTCTCCGTCGCGTCGTCCTTGCACGTCATCTTGTACATGTTGGCGGTCGGCCCGCCGAGGTCGGTGATCGTCCCGCGGAAGCCGTCCATCCGCGAGAGCGCGCGCACCTCGCGGAGGACGCTCGCCTCGCTCCGCGACTGGATGATCCGCCCCTCGTGCTCGGTGATGCTGCAGAACGTGCACCCGCCGAAGCACCCGCGCATCGTCACGATGCTGTGCTTCACCGTCTCGTACGCCGGGATCGGCTCGTCGTAGCTCGGGTGCGGCGCGCGCGTGAACGGGAGGTCGTAGAGGCCGTCCATGTCGGCCTCGGTGAGCGGCTCCGCGGGCGGGTTGAAGTACACCGCCTCGTCGCCGTGCGGCTGGAGGAGCGGCCGGCCGTTGTGCGGGTTCGTCTCGTACTGGAACTGCCGGCTCATGCGCGCGAACGCGATCTTGTCCGCTTTCACTTCCTCGTACGAAGGGAGGACGACGAGCTTCCCGTCGGTGACGAAGCGGCTCGTGTCGTCGAGGAGCGGCCCCCAGGCGCGCCGGTTCTTGAGCACGTGCGCGGTGCCGCGGACGTCGCGGATCCGATCGATCGGTTCGCCCGCGTCGAGGCGCTTCGCGATCTCCCACGCCGGGCGCTCGCCCATCCCGAAGACGAGGAGGTCGGCCTTGCTGTCGAGGAGGATCGACCTTCGGACGTCGTTCGACCAGTAGTCGTAGTGGGCGATCCGCCGGAGCGACGCCTCGATCCCCCCGAGGACGATCGGGAGGCCCGGGAACGCGCGGCGGCAGAGGTTCGCGTAGACGATGCTCGCCCGGTTCGGCCGCCGATCGGCCGCGCCGCCGGGCGAGTACTGGTCCTTCGCCCGCGTCTTCTTCTGCGCGGTCAGCTTGTTCAACATCGAGTCGAGGTTCCCGGCGCTGATCCCGACGAAGAGGCGCGGCCTCCCCATCCGCGCGACGTCGGCGACGTCGTCCCAGCGCGGCTGCGCGACGACGCCCACCCGGAACCCGCGCCCCTCGAGGAAGCGCGCGATGAGCACCGGACCGAAGGCGGGGTGATCGACGTACGCGTCGCCGGTGACGATGAGGATGTCGAGCTCGTCGATCCCGCGCGCGTCCATGTCGGCGCGCGTCGTGGGGAGGAACGCGGAGGACCGCCCGGCGGCCGGCGGCGGCGACTCTGGACGGCGGCGGAGCTCTACGAGCGACATCGGGCCGGGAGTGTGGGGCAAAGGTGCGTCGAACGCTACCGCGCCGCGCGCGCGAAGTGATATGACCGAGCCGTGTACTCTGCACCGGTTGCCGTGATCGGCGGAGGGGCGTGGGGCCTCGGGCTCGCCGCGGCCGCCGCGCGCAGCGGGACGCGCGTCCTCCTCCAGTCGCGGCGCGACCTCACGGGACATCTTCCGAGCGGCGTGCGGCAGGCAGAGGACCTCGCCGAGGTCGCGCGGGAGGCGCGGCTCATCGTCCTCGCGGTGCCGTCGCACGTCGCGCGCGACGTCGCTCGCCACCTCGGCGACGCGATCGACGGGCGGCACCTGGTCGTCCACGGGATCCGCGGCCTCGCCGACAAGGACCTGGTGTCGATCTCGAGCATCCTGCGCGAAGAGACGCCGGCGCGGCGGGTCGGCGCGCTGGGTGGGCCGATCCTCGCGGAGGACCTGCTCGCAGGTAGGCCGTGCGTCCTCGTCTGCGGCTCGCATTACCCCGAGGTGAACGACGCGGTGACCGCGACGTTCGCCGGCCCCGCGCTCCGCGTCTACGCGAGCGACGACCTCCCCGGGATCGAGTGGGCGAGCGCGCTGGTCGGCTGCCTCGCGATCGCCGTCGGCTTCGGGCAGGAGGTCGGCCTCCACGCCGGGCTCATCGCGACGCTCGTCTCGCGCGGCGTCGAAGAGGCGGCGCGCATCGCCGCGAGCGCCGGCGGCGACGAGCGCACGCTCCTCGGCCTCGCCGGCTACGGCGATCTCCTCGCGTCGATCTCGCAACGCGAGCGGCCGGAGGTGCTCGTCGGCGCGGCGCTCGCGCGCGGCAAGACCGTGGCCGAAGCGGTCGCCGAGGCGAAAGAGCGCGTCGAGGCGGTCGAGCTCCTCCCGCGGATCGCCGCGTGGGCCGACGCGCACGGGGTCAATGTCCCCATCTTCCGTGCCCTCGCCGCGCGGATGCTGGGGGGCCACGCCGCCGGCGACATCGTGCACGAGCTGATGATCACGCCCCCCCAGCGGCTCCACTGAATATGCGTTGACCGCTGAATATCCGTGACGGACAAGGGTCCGATTTTGTATGCATGACGCACGCGCATGCGTGAGGGATGCATGCTCGACGGAACCCACGAATGACGCATGAAGCCACCGCGGCCCATCCCTACGGGGACGGGGCCGCCGCGAACGCCGAGCCGGTCTCGGCGGTCTCCGAGGTCGCGTCGGTCTCGAGAAACGCGGACTACGCGGAATGCGGAGAGCGCGCGACGAGCGCGCCCGTGCCGCACATCCGCCTCTTCGCCGAGCCGATCGTCGTGTCGAGCGCGAACGGCCTGGGGAACGATCTCGACGAGATCGTCGCGCCGCTCATCGAGCTGAGCTTCGACTACGGCGGTACGCGCGTCCGCGCGTCCGACGGGCGGCGGCGGCTCTTCAAGTCGGAGCGCGGCGGCCTCGTCCCGGTCGATCGCGACGTCGGCGCCGAGCACGCGGCGCAGCGGCTCCTCGAGCGCCTAGGCGCGATCGAGCTCGCGTGCGTCGACGACCTCGCGCTCCCCGACGGCTGCGACGCCGAGTACGTCGTGCGGATCGACGCCGGCGCGCACGCGTTCTGCGCCTTCACCGCGCAGGCGCTCCCCCAGCTCCGCGCCGCCGGGTGGCAGGTCGACGTCGCGCCCGACTTCCCCTACCGCGTCGCGCCGAAGGACGCGCCGTGGTTCGCCGACGTGAAGAAGGACGAGGAGCTCCCGGGGTGGTTCAGCCTCGAGCTCGGCGTCGTCGTGAACGGCGAGCGGATCGACCTTCTCCCGCTCATCATCGACCTCCTCGACAGCGCCGACGAGGCCGACGAGCTGCGCTCGCTCACCCGCCGCTTCCGTTCGTCGTACGCGCTCAAGGTGAACGACACCGAGCACGTCACCGTCGACGCGGATCGCCTGCGCGCGCTCCTCCACGTCGTCATCGAGCTGTACCAGGGCGTCCGATCGCGGAAAGGAACCGCGATCCGCTTCCCCGCGGTGCGCGCCCCGGCGCTCGCGTCGCTCGACGATGCGTTCCTCGGCCAGGGGACGAAGCTCGCGTGGACCGATCCGGCGGGGGCGCGCGCGCGCGCCAAGCGGATCTGCGAGCGCCCCAAGGCGGCCGCCGCGCCCGCCGAGCTCCGCGCGACCCTCCGCCCGTACCAGGCCGAAGGCGTCGCGTTCCTCCAGCACCTCGTCGACGAGGAGACGGGCGGCGTCCTCGCCGACGACATGGGGCTCGGGAAGACGCTCCAGACGATCGCGCACATCGCGGCCGAGAAGCAGCGCGGGCGGCTCACGTCGCCGGCGCTCGTGGTCGCGCCGACGAGCCTCGTCGGCAACTGGTCGCGCGAGCTCGCGAAGTTCGCGCCGCACCTGAAGGTGGCGATCCTCCACGGCGCCGAGCGACACGCGCGCCGCCGCGAGATCGCGTCGAGCGACGTGGTCGTCACGACGTACCCGCTCCTCCTCCGCGACGAAGAGACGTTCGCGCCGCACGCGTTCCACCTGCTCATCCTCGACGAGGCGCAGGCGATCAAGAACACGCGAAGCCAGATCCACCGGTCGATCAAATCGATCCGCGCGGCGCACCGCCTTTGCCTCACCGGCACGCCGATCGAGAACCATCTCGGCGAGCTTTGGGCGATCTTCGACGTCGTGAACCCGGGGCTCCTCGGCGACGAGCTCACGTTCCAGCGCTGGTACCGGAAGCCGATCGAGCAGGCGCGCGACGAGGAGCGGCTCGAGGCGCTCCGCGAGCTCGTCGCGCCGTTCATCCTGCGGCGCGTGAAGCGCGACGTCGCGAAGGAGCTCCCGCCCAAGACCGAGCTGCAACGGAAGGTGGAGCTCTCCGGGAAGCAGCGCGAGCTCTACGAGCACATCCGCGTCGCGGCGCACGCCGACGTCCGCAAGGTGATCCGCTCGAAGGGGCTCGCCGCGTCGACACTCCCGATCCTCGACGCGCTGATGAAGCTCCGCCAGGTGTGCTGCGACCCGCGCCTCGTCGCGATGGACGCGGCGCGCTCCGTCACCGAGTCGGCCAAGTACGACGCCCTCTTCGAGCTCACCGACGCGCAGCTCGCGCAGGGCCACCGGATCCTGATCTTCTCCCAGTTCACGAGCATGCTCGCGCTCATCGCGAACGGCCTCCACGAACGCGGGATCGACCACGCCATCCTCACCGGCGCGACGAAGGATCGGCAGCGCGTCGTCGACGCGTTCGAGCGGCGCGAAGTCGACGTCTTCCTCATCAGCCTGAAGGCGGGCGGCACCGGGCTGAACCTCGTCAGCGCCGATACCGTCATCCACTACGACCCATGGTGGAACCCGGCCGCGCAGGCGCAGGCGACCGATCGCGCGTACCGCATCGGCCAGTCGCGCCCGGTCTTCGTCTACAACCTCTTCGTCGCGGGGAGCGTCGAGGAGCGCGTCGTCCGCCTCCAGCAGCAAAAGAAGTGGCTCTCGTCGTCGCTCCTCGGCGACACGCCGCCCGACACCGGGATGAACGAGCTCGACGTCGAGACCCTCTTCGCCCCGCTGGACGACTAGAGGCTAGACCACTCGAGAAACGTCAACCCAATGGTTGACATTTTCCCAAGGTGAGCTAAGGTCATCCCATGCCTCTGCGAGCGGCGGAAGCGCGCAAGCTCGTCCGCCGCCTCCTCGACGAGGGGAGACTGGTCATGCCCGGCGCGGAGACGCACGCGCGCAAAGAGATGGTCAAAGACGGGCTCTCCGACGTGGACGCCGTCAACGTGCTCCGCGGCGGCGCCGTGCGCGAAGCGGAGTGGCAGAACGGATCGTGGCGTCATCGGATCGAGACGCCGCGGATGGTCTTCGTCGCGACGTTCGATCCGTGGCTGGACACGATGCCGGGGGACGACGACGACCTGAGCGGCGTCGAGCTCGTGCTCGTCACGGGGTGGAGGATCAAGAAACCGTAGAAGCAGCGCATGGCGCGCCGGGCCGTCGGCACGGCGCGCGACACGAGAGCAACGTCGGCGCGGAGGCGGCCGAGCCTCCTCGCCACGACGGCGCGGCGGCTCGGGGGGGCCGCGCAGCCGAAGAATGGCGGGACGTCATGATGGGATGGAGAAACGAGCCATGAGCAAGAAGTGCCGGACTTGTGGCAAGGCGGAGATGTCGCCCGGTACGGAGACGTACCTCTACACGGAGTCGGGGCTCCCCAACGTCGTCCTCGTCGGCGTCGAGGTCCGAAGGTGCCCCTCCTGCGGGCACCACGATCTGGTCCTCCCGCGCGTGACGGAGCTCCATCGGACGATCGCCGACGCCGTGATCCACAAGCGCGCCCGGCTGAGCGGCCCGGAGGTGCGCTTCCTCCGGAAGTACCTCGGCTGGTCCGGCGTGGACTTCGCGCGCCACGTCGGCGTCGACCCGTCGACCGTGTCGAACTGGGAGAACGACAAGGACCCGATCGGCCCCACGTCGGACAGGCTCTTGCGCCTCATGGTGGCGCACGGAGCGCAGGTCGAGGACTACGCGCTCGAGGAGCTGACGAAGATCGAGAACGAGCGCACGCCGCCGGTCGAGGTGCGTCTCCGCCCGAAGGCGCGCGGCTGGGAGCCGATCGCGGCGTAACGGGGGTTCGCTACCCGCGGCGCCCAGCGAGCCGCGGTGCGCTCGCCACGATCCGCTCCGCGAGGAAATCGGCGCACGCGCGGATGCGCCCCGCGTGCTGGAGGTCGCGGTGGAGCGCCATCCACACGTCGCGCACGACGACCCTCTCTTGCCCGAGGCGCACGAGGCTCGACTCGCCGTCGGCGATGTAACACGGCAGGATCCCGATCCCGATCCCGGCCATCGTGGCCTCGATCTGCGCGGGGGTGCTGTTCGTCTTGAACGCGACGCGCGCGTTCGGCCACGCGCGGCGCAGCCAGACGTTCTCGGCCCAGCCCGCTTCGTCGACGCTGACGAAGGCGTGGCTGCTCAGGTCGCCGTGCGGCCGCCCGCGCTTGGCGACGTAATCGCGCGACACATAGAGCGCGCTCCCGAGCTCGCACAGGCGGCGCGTCACGAGCGACGGCTCCCGCGAGCGGAAGGTGCGGACCGCCATGTCCGCCTCGCGCTTCGTCAGGCTGAGCGAGCGGTTGTCGGCCACGAGCTCGTAGTCGATCCCCGGGGTGCGATCGTGGAGCTCCGCCAGAAGCGGCGAGAGGACGTACGCGCTGAACGCATCCGGGCCGGTGATCCTGACCGTGCCGGTGAGCGTCGCTTGCCGCCCGCTCGCCTCGCGCTCGAGCGCCAGCGCCGCCTCCTCCATCCGCTCGGCGCGGGGCAGGAGGCGCTCGCCGGCGGGCGCGAGGAAATAGCCGTCCGGTGTCCGGACGAAGAGGACCGCGTCGAGTGCCTCCTCCAGCGCGCGGAGACGGCGCCCCACCGTCGACTGGTTCACGTGGAGGCGGCGGCCCGCCTCGGACAGCGATCGCGTGCGGTGCACGGCGAGGAAGTAGCGGGCGTCGTCCCATTCGAACATGCGATGCATTTCTGCATAGCAGCTGTGCGAGATGACTTCGTGCCAATGCGCTTCTGCGGCCTCAAGTTGCGCATCGTAACGAGTGACGCAGAGCGCAAAACGTTGCCTAAATATGCGCGATGGCGTCAGAAAGTGAACGAATCATGAACTTCTCGAACCTCCTCCTCCTCCTCCTCGTCCCCGGGGCCCTTACGTTGGTCGCCGCCTCGATCGCGGCGCTGAAGAACCCCACCCTGGACGCGGCCGCCGCCGATGGCGAAGACCGAGGAGACCTCCTCATCCCGGCGCTGTCCTCGCGGACCGCGCTCGCCGTCGCGCCCGACTCCGAGCCCTGCTTGGGGTGACGCCTCCTCGTGAGCCCGGTCCGACGCGGAGCGGGATCACGGTCCCAAGGCGGAGCTCCTAGGGCGATGCAGCCGCGCGGCGCGCGGCGAACGCGATGAACCAGTCGAGGCTCCGTGGGTTCGCCATGGCGTCGCGATTGACGATCTTCTCGAGCGGCTGCCCGAGGAGGAGCTTCTTGATCGGCAGCTCGAGCTTCTTCCCCGAGAGCGTGCGCGGCACCTCGGCGATGGCGAAGATCTCGTTCGGTACGTAGCGCGGCGACGTGGCGGTCTTGATCCGCTCCTTGATCCGCGCCTCGAGGTCGCTCGTGAGCGTGTGCCCGTCGCGGAGGACGACGAAGAGCGGCATGTACGACGCGCGCCCGAGGTACTCGAGATCGACGACGAGGCTGTCGAGCACCTCCGGGAGCACCTCGACGGCGCGATAGAGCTCGCTCGTCCCGATGCGGACGCCGTGGCGGTTGATCGTCGCGTCGGAGCGGCCGTAGATGATCGCGCCGCCGCGTGGCGTGACGCGGATCCAGTCGCCGTGACGCCAGACGCCCGGGTACATGTCGAAGTAGCTCTCGAGGTATCGCTTGTTCCCCGCGTCGTTCCAGAAGTAGAGCGGCATCGACGGGATCGGCTCGGTGCAGACGAGCTCGCCCACCTCGTCGAACACCTCCTTCCCCGCCTCGTCGAACGCGCGGACCGCGGCGCCGAGGCAGCGGCACTGCATCTCGCCGAGGTGCACCGGC
>Ga0207670_10001252_pt1 | contig 13406 bp, 14 predicted proteins | sample KBSS23HmetaG_FD_184339 | JGI IMG/M metagenome (GOLD analysis project Ga0207670, IMG submission 184339) | Switchgrass rhizosphere microbial communities from Kellogg Biological Station, Michigan, USA - KBS S2-3H metaG (SPAdes) (version 2) | ecosystem: Host-associated > Plants > Roots >... | reverse complement strand
CCAGCCGAAGGTCTGCAAAAGCCAACCTATCGTCAGCCCCTCAAGCACCAGGCCCGTGCGCGTGCCGGCGTCGAAAAGCCCGCACGGCAGCCCGCGCTGCGAGAGCGGAAACAACAGGCTCACCACTTTTGTTCCGCCAACCAGGTAGATCGACTCGCCAATGCCGAGCAGCATTCGACAGCCGAGCAGCATGGCCACTGAACCGGCAAATCCGGTCAGCCCCTGAGCCAGCGACCAGAGCGCGAAGGCGCCGGCATACAGCCAGCGAAGGTTGACCCGGTCCGCGCACAACCCGATCGGAATTTGCATCAGCGCGTAGGACCAGAAGAACGCCGACGACAGTAAGCCTTGCTGTACCGAGTCAAGGTGGAAATCCTTAGCCAGGATCGGCAATGCATAGGAAAGAGTTTGCCGGTCGAAATAGTTGATCAGCGAGGCGGTGAACAACAGCCACACAATCGTCCACCGCCTGGTGTTTGTGACATTGAGGGCGACGCGAGGCGAGTCAGGGGAGGTGGTGAGGGGCGCAGAGGGGCTGCTCATGGGTTGCTGCGGGTGCTATTGAGCGGCAAGATTAGATCAAATTCGTCGTGAGTGCACAAACTTTATGTTCGATCCTCCCGTGTCAGGCTTCGTAAAGCCGCTTTAATTCTCCGAGCGAAAATTCCGGCGATTTGCAGTGGGCGATCAGCCGTTGCTCGCGCTCGGCCACTTGAGCGGCGGCTTCGGGAATCTTGTCCGCGATCTGCTCGGGCACGAGCAATACTCCGTGTTTGTCCGCATGCAGCAGGTCGCCCGTGTGGATCATGGTTCCGCCCACTTTGACCGGCGTTCCAACATCCACCAGATGTACGTAGGCGTGGGAGACGCAAACCCCGGCGGCGAAGAAATGGAATCCCAGCGCGCGCACTTCATCGAGATCGCGCACACAACCGTTGGTGACGCCACCGATGCAGCCCAGTCGCCGGTGGATCGTCGCCATCACCTCGCCGAGATACGCGCCCGCGCCGGGCGGCTGATCGAGGTCCTGCAAAACGAGCACCCGCGGTTCGGGCGTTTCCAGGATGTACTTCCAGGACTCGTAACGGGAACCGGGTCGGGTCGCGGGCTGCTCCGCCGCGAAACGAAGTGTCACCGCGTGGCCCACCATCACTCCCAGCTCGGGAAACACACATCGAATCTCAGGCGACAGGTAACCCTCGTTGCGCGGGCGCAGGTTGAACAGTTCGATCGCATTGGAGACCGTGGGTGTGCTGAGATTGCGCAATGCCTCGAGGGTTTCTTTCAGGATGTGCATGGGCTGGCTGTCAGAAATGCGCCTTCCGGCCGCGGATGTCAAACATCTGCTGGCTGGTCCCCACGGGAGCGGATTTTACTTTGGATTGTGTTCGGCCCGCCAACCGACTAGCCTGCGCCATCATGAAATTGCGATTTGCCTTTTGCTGGCTGGCTTTGCTTTTGGGATCCCTGATCGTCTTCGATTCATCCGCCGCGCCGGCGTCCCGTGCCGTCCGAACGCGCGACGTTGACGAGTTGACAGCCAGCCCGGAACTACCCGACCCATTGACCATGTTCGGCGGTGAGCGGGTTGAAACCCCAAAGCAATGGCTCAAAAAACGACGGCCCGAATTGTCGGCGCTGTTCCAGCATTACATGTACGGCACTATGCCGCCGGCGCCGTGGAAACCGCGATTCACCGTCGAGCGCGTGGATCGAAACTATTTCGACGGCAAGGCAACGTTCAAAGAGGTTAGCATTAACCTGACCAGGAAGGAAAACCCGGCGATCCATCTCCTTGTCATCACGCCAAACAAACGCTCCAAGCCCGCGCCGGTGTTTCTGGGGCTGAACTTTTACGGCAACTATATGGTGGTCGATGATCCCCTCGTTGCGCCCCCGGCGGGTTGGCTGCCCAGCGGCGCGCCTGGCAGCACGAACAATCATGCAACCGAAGCGGGTCGAGGCAAACAAGTGGACGTTTGGGCGGTCGAACAAACCATCGATCGTGGGTACGCGTTCGCCACCTTCTACAACGGCGATGTCGAGCCGGACAGACCCAATGCTCCGGAGGGAATCCGGGCGCAGTTGCCCGGCTACGATTGGGGGGCCATTGCCGCATGGGCGTGGGGGCTACAGCGCGCGGTGGATTACCTGGTCACCGACGGGGCGCTCGATCCGCAACGGATCGCTGTGGTCGGTCACTCGCGCAACGGCAAGGCCGCGTTGGTGGCCGGTGCTTTTGACGAACGAATTGCGCTGGTGATACCGCTCCAAGCCGGCTGCGGCGGAACCGCGCCCAGCCGCGGGAAAATCGGTGAGTCCGTCAAACAAATCAACGACCGTTTCCCCCACTGGTTCAACAGTCAGTTCAAGAAATTCAACGAACAGCCGGAGCGATTGCCATTCGACCAACACAGCCTTATCGCGCTGTGCGCGCCGCGACCGGTCCTCCTGTCGAACGCGGTAGAGGACACCTGGGCCAATCCGGCCGGCCAGTTCGAGATGCTGCAAGCGGCCGATCCTGTTTATCGATTGCTCGGCACGGACGGCCTGGGGGCGCAGCAGGCCCCGCAAACGGGCAAACTTCTGGACAGCACGCTTGGCTATTACATCCGCCCCGGCAAACATTCGATGACCAAAGAGGACTGGAAAATCTTCCTCGATTTCGCCGACAAACATTTCGGCGAACCCCATCGGTAGAATGCCCGTGGCGAATCGCCGCAGCGGGATTGAAGGTGAGCCGAAAATGGTCGGAGCGACAGGATTTGAACCTGCGACGTCTTGGTCCCAAACCAAGTGCTCTAGCCAGGCTGAGCTACGCTCCGCACCTTTGCGAATCCAGACTATGCGCCCGGCGAAACGGACGGCAAGCCATTTTACGTCCGCGCGACGGATTGTCCGGATTGGCCCCGTTGACGGGGGCGCCCCTGTAAGCTGGCCCAGACGCGTCTTCGCTCCATTTTGTTCCGAGGATTTTGGGCTGGCATTTTCATTTTGCCAGCCAGCGCAACTGCGGTATAAGTTCTCACCGTTATGGACGACTACTTAAGTCAGCTCAAACAATTCAGCGTGATCGTCGCTGACACAGGTGATTTCGATAGCATTCGCAAATACCACCCGCGCGACACGACCACAAACCCGAGCCTGTTGCTCAAGGCTGCCCAAATGCCCGAATATGCGCAACTCGTCGAGAAAGCCCTCGCCGACGCCAGGAAAGAATCGCCCAACGCCAGCCAGACGCTCAGCTTGGCGCTGGACAAACTGGCTGTGGCCTTTGGCCTCGAGATATTGAAAATTGTTCCAGGCCGCGTTTCCACGGAAGTGGACGCCCGTCTCAGCTTCGATGTCACGGGTTCCATCGCCAAAGCCCGCTCGCTGATCGGCCGCTATGAACAGGCCGGCATCTCGCGCGGGCGCATCCTGATCAAACTGGCTTCGACGTGGGAAGGCATTTCCGCCGCCCAACAACTGACCCGCGAAGGGATCCACTGCAATCTGACTCTCCTATTTTCTTTCGCCCAGGCTGTCGCCTGCGCCGAAGCCGGAGTGCAACTGGTTTCCCCGTTCGTTGGCCGCATCCTCGACTGGCATAAAAAGGCGACCGGGCGGGATTCCTATCCGCCAGCCGAAGATCCAGGTGTGCTCTCAGTCACGCGCATCTACAACTACTACAAGAAATGGGGTTACCCTACCGAGGTCATGGGCGCCAGTTTCCGCAACGTCGGTGAGATTCTCCACTTGGCTGGTTGCGACCTGCTCACCATCAGCCCTACCTTGCTCGAAGAAATGCAGAAGACCGCGGGCACGCTCGCACGCAAGTTGAGTCCTGAAACTGCGGCGGCCAACTGCCTGGAACCGAAACTGGCGCTGGACGAAAGGGCGTTTCGCTGGATGCTTAACGAGGACCAGATGGCTACGGAAAAACTGTCCGAAGGCATCCGCCTTTTCGCCGCCGACACCCTCAAGCTGGAGAAATTCATCGCGCCGAAGCTGGCCTGACAAGGCGTATTCGGCGACGGCGGAGCGGTCATGGCCCATCCTGCGGTTGCGGTTGTCCGCGATCCTGCTTCAGACCGCGAGTGAGAGGCGAAATTTTTTTGCTCCTTCACTTTGACTTTCGCGCCGTTCTTCATTAGTTTGCAACCGTTCGTTGCGCGCAATTCGTTGCGCCGCGCCAAATTGTTGCTCGACCCCGGCTAAATCTACAGCCACGGAGGGCGACTGATGAAAAAAACATTCGACCGGAAAATCATTGCCGGCTTTGTCCTCGCGCTTGCCATTTGGCTTGCAATAGGATCGATCCTCTACCGAAACACCAGTGAACAAGCGCAGGAGGCCCGATGGCTGTCCCACACCTACGACGCCTTGGCGAAGATTCAGGAACTGCTGTTGCGAATCACCGAGGGCGAAACGGCCCGACGCGGCTTCATCATGAGCGGCGACGGCGGCCAATTCCTGACGCCGTACAGCAATGCAGTTGAAAGAGTCTACACCGCGTTTGGCGAATTGCGCGCATTGACCGCGGACAATCCCCTGCAACAGCGCACTTGCGACGCGCTGCAGCCTCTCCTGCAGCAGCGGTTCGCAGTTGACTCGGAATGCATCGCCTTTCCACGGAAGCCCGAAACGGACGCCTCCGTCCAATTGTGCCTCACTGAGAAAGGCCAGGAGCCTATCCGCATACTGATTGCGCAAATGGACCTCGCCGAACGCGTATCCTTGCAGCAGCGCAGAAACGCGTCCGAAGCCAACGTGCGGCGGACTCAACAGATCGCGCTCGGGGGGTTTTTCGCCGGTTCGATCATGTTGGGCTGGGCTTTCGTCCTGCTCGCACGAGAAAACCGCCGGCGGCGCGGCGCAGAGGAAGCGTCCAGCAAAGCCAATCAAGCCCTGGAACTGAGCGTGCGGCAGCGCACCGGTCAACTCGCCGACGCGCTTGAAGCGCACCGGCAGGCGGAGCAGGAAATCAAAAAACTAAACGAAGAACTCGAGAAACGCGTGGTCGAACGGACCGTCCAGCTCGAAAATGCAAACAAGGAGTTGGAAGCTTTTTCCTATTCGGTGTCGCACGATTTGCGCGCGCCATTGCGGCACATCGACGGGTTCGCCGAGATGTTGCGAGACGATGCCTCCGCCGTTTTGGGCGAACGCAGCCGGCGCTATCTGGAGACCATCTCCACCTCGGCTAAACGGATGGGCACATTGATTGACGATTTGCTCGTGTTCTCGCGCATGGGGCGGGTCGAGATGCGACAGACGCGGTTTCCCATGGATCGGCTAGTGAACGAAGTGTTGAAAGAAATGGCGGGACAATTCAAAGGCAGGGAGATTGAGTGGGACATCGACTCGTTGCCCGAGGTGTGGGCCGACCGCGCCATGCTCAGGCAGGTTTGGGTCAATCTGCTCTCCAATGCGGTCAAATTCACCCAGCCGCGCGAACGTGCAAAGATTCAGATTGGCTGCACCCGGACCAGCGAACGAGAATTGCAGTTTTCTGTGCGCGACAACGGGGTGGGCTTCGAAATGCAATACGCCGGCAAGTTGTTTGGCGTGTTCCAGCGGTTGCATCATCCGGAGGAATTCGGCGGTACTGGAATCGGCCTGGCCAATGTTCGCCGCATCGTCCATCGTCACGGCGGACGCACGTGGGCTGAAGCCAAGATCAATGAAGGAGCATCATTCTATTTCGCTGTGCCGGATGGAACCTTTGCCTGAGGGGTGAATCCCGTGGGAAAAATCCTGTTGGTGGAGGACAACGTCCGCGACGTCGAATTCATATTGGCGGAACTCGGCAAAAACAAATTCGCCAACGAAGTGGTGGTTGCGCGCCACGGCGGTGAAGCCCTGGATTATTTATACCGCCGCGGCGCCTTTCGCACACGGGCATCCGGCAATCCGTTCGTCGTGCTTCTGGATTTGAAGATGCCATTAGTCAGTGGCCTCGAAGTCTTGCGCCAGATGAAAAGCGATGAAGATCTAAGGATGATTCCCATCGTGATTCTCACCGCATCGCGGGAGGAAGCTGACCTCGTGCAGAGCTACCGGTTGGGCGCCAACTCGTACGTTGTGAAACCAGTCGATGTCCAGCAGTTCGCCGAGGCCATCCGCCAGCTGGGAATGTTTTGGGCCGCGGTCAATCAACCGCCGCAGCAACGCGCCAAATCGTGAGCGCGCTTTCCTCCCGCTTTGGCCCGGTTGCGCTGATCGATCGGGTGGGAGGATCAATCTGTCGAAGAACCACCGGCTTCCCGTCGGCTTCATTTCCGATTTTCAAATCGCCGCCTTTCAGTTACTGTCCTGCGAAATGGTTCTGGTCATCGACAACTACGACTCATTCACTTACAACCTCGTTCAGTACCTCGGCGAGTTGAATGTTGAGTTGGAGGTCCATCGCAATGACCAAATCACGCTCGATCGAATCCACGGAATAAAGCCCGATCGCATCCTGATTTCACCCGGACCCTGCTCACCACGGGAGTCCGGACTGTCGAACGACATTATTCGCGAATTCGGCCGCACGACACCCACCTTCGGCGTTTGCCTCGGGCACCAGTGCATCGGCCACACCTTCGGCGCGTCCGTCGTTGTCAACTATCGCATCATGCACGGCAAAACCTCGCCTATTTCGCACAATGGACAGGATCTGTTCCAGGGAATGCCAAGTCCTTTCAATGCGACCCGCTATCACTCCCTGGTCATCGAGCGCGCCACGTTGCCGGATTTCCTGGAGGTAACCGCCGAAACCGACGAAGGCGAAGTCATGGGTGTCAGACATCGCGATTATCCAATCTGGGGCGTCCAATTCCATCCGGAGAGCATCCTGACCGAAAATGGACGCCAGATCATGCGGAATTTCCTGAAGCTGGAAAAACCGCGGAACAGTTGACAGATCAAGCCGCCGAAATCGAAGCCAGCAACTCGACCCGACCATGAACGCACCCCATGCTCCCGGGAGGGAGACTGAAACAGCTGTTCCGAACCCCGGCGCCATTTCTGGACAACGGCTGTCGGCGGGCCGATCAACAGTCCAATCGGCTAGGACGCGGCTCCTTTTCCTAATGCCCGTCGCCGTGCTGGCCGGCTCGGCGTGGGCAAATGAAGACTGGCCTCAGTTCCGCGGGCCGAACGGTGACGGCCGCTCCGACTCCCGTGATTTGCCGCTGGCCTGGAGCGAGTCGGAAAATGTGAAGTGGAAGACGCCGATCCACGGCAAAGCCTGGTCGTCGCCTGTCATTTTGGCCGACCAAGTCTGGCTTACCACGGCGACGGAAGACGGGCGTGAATTGTTCGTCATTTGCGTGGACCGAGGCACCGGCAGGATTTTGCGGGACGAAAGGCTTTTTGAAATTGAGAAGCCCCAGTTTTGCCATCAGTTCAACAGCTACGCCTCACCGACGCCGGTCATTGAGCCGGGCCGTGTTTATGTCACATTCGGGTCGCCGGGCACCGCTTGTCTGGACGCGAAAACAGGCAAGGTACTTTGGGAGCGGCGCGATTTCGTTTGCAATCATTACCGCGGCGCTGGCTCCTCTCCGATTCTTCATGGCGATTTGCTCGTCATGAATTTCGACGGAAGCGATCATCAGTTCGTTGTCGCCCTCGACAAACGAACCGGCAAAACCGTGTGGCGAAAAGAGCGCTCTATCGATTTCAAAGACCTCGACGCGGACGGCAAACCGCAGACCGAAGGCGACCTGCGCAAGGCATTTGCCACGCCGCAGGTGGCGACCATCGACGGCCGATCGGTGCTTATTAGCCAGGGCGCCAAGGCGACCTACGCCTATGATCCGCTGACGGGCGAGGAACTCTGGCGCGTGGAGGAGCGCACCAGCCATTCTGGCGGCACCCGGCCGCTCGTCGGGTTTGGCATGATCTTCGTCCCGACCGGCTGGTCCCAGGGGCAGCTCCTGGCCATCAAGCCCGGCAAATCCGGAGAAGTGCTGGATGCGAACGCAGAGTCCGCCAGTGGCGGGAATGGGCAGTTGCAAATCGCCTGGAAATCCAAGCGCAACACGCCGAAAAAGCCATCGCTGCTGCTCGTTGACGATCTCCTGTTTGGGATCGACGATGGCGGCGTGGCCGCTTGCCTTGAAGCCAAGACCGGGGCCGAAGTCTGGCGCGAGCGGATCGGGGGCAATTTTTCTGCGTCGCCGGTCTGCGCTGAAGGACGCATTTATTTTTTCAGCGAAGAAGGCAAAACCGCGGTGGTCGAATCCGGGCGAAAGTTCAAGGTGCTCTCGGAAAACAAACTGGCTGACGGCTTCATGTCTTCACCCGCAGTCGCGGGCAAGGCCTTTTATCTGCGGACGAAGACAAATCTGTATCGCATTGAGAAATGAGGATTGGGGCAGAAAGGAAGATCCCTACGCCATGGCGGACCTCGATCATGCCAGAGATGCAGTTCGGTGAGCACTGGACTCAATTCACCGCTGCGAATGCTTCAGCCTGATTCTGATTCGATTGGCTTCCCTTCCAGCAGCATCGGAAAGAATTCTTCGGCAACGATGTAGCCGACACACGCCGGGGCTCCGCAACGGCAGGGGTGTTCGCGATAATCCTCCCAATTGTATCCATAATTGAAGGTGAGTTCTTCTCCGGGAGAAATCTCGCGCCGGGCCACAATCCAGATCTGCCCCTCGATGTATTCGGCGTCGCAGTTCGGTGTGCAACTGTGATTCAAGAATCGCGCCGGGTTCCAGCCCACGCCGCCATCGATGTCCCATTCGTCGTCCAGTTCAAAGATGAACGGATTGCCCGATTCGCAACGGCGTAGGGACTCGTTTTTGGTTATCTTCTCACCGACGTATTCCAGGATCAGGCTGCCCGCGCGAATCGGCTCGGCGGCAAAGCTCCCAAACCCGTGAATGGACGACGATCTGAATTCCACAATTGAACTGGGTTCCTGTGCCGGCATTCGATCTTGAAAAATACTTATGTCGAGGCCGAGTCGTCAAGCTGGCCCGGAATTGGACGGTCGCGCGGACGCGTCGCGTCGTTCGCGGATGGAAGCTGGATCAGCACATTGGCCACTGTTATCAAGCCGCCGCCAATGAGGAGGCTGGCCGTCAGTTTTTCGTTCGCGTACGGCACCGCCGCCCATTTTGAAAACCAGGCGGGGAGAAACAATGCGAAGGCGCTGGCGAACACCGGCTCGAGGCAATACATCAACCCCGCTTCGGTTGCGGTCACGCACCGCTGCCAATGGTTTGCCAGAAGGTAGCCGACACAGGTGCAGGGGAAAACCAGGATGGCAAGAAAGCCGAGCGCCGACGCGGTCCGGTAGGCCTGGAACCAGTCCCCCCACTGCCGCGTGGAGAGCACAGCGACAGGCAAAGCCACTGCCGCCATCACCAGAAACATCACGACGGAAAAATGCCCCACGTCGTTTCCCGCGTATCGGGGCCGTTCGAGCCAGAGGATTTGTCCAGTGAAAACCATCGAGGCGACGATGGTCTCCAGTTCACCGCGACCGAGCCGTGCCTGGCCCCAATTCAGATCGGCCAACACGGCCACGCCGATCATCACCAGCGCGCAGCTCAGCAAGACTCTCGCCGGCGGCCTGCTCCTTCCGCGCCACGCAACCCAGAGAGGTATCCACATGCAATAACATTGTGTCAGAAACGCGGAACTGGATGCCGATGTGTAGGCCATCCCATCGATCTGCAACAGGATCCCGACCCCGCCAAACAGGCCCAGGCCCAGGCCTTGCTCAACTTCAAGCCGAGTGAACCGGGCGCGGGAGCGCACCGACAGCGCCAGCAGGACCAACGTGGCGGTGGCAAACCGATAGACCACGCACAACGAAGCCATGAACCAACTGCTGCTCCCCACCAACTGCACGTCTTGCGACATGGCCAACGCCTTGGTCGTGGGAAAACTCAGTCCCCAGAAGGCGCTGGCGACAATCAGCATCCGCAGCGCTTTAAGCCGTATCGCGTCGCCCGGCATGTTTGAGCCCTGCATGTTCCTGTTTCATCTCCCACGAATGTCGCCGGCAAATTCAAGGAACCACTCCTCGGCGCCGGCCTGATAAGTCCAATCCCGGTCGCGCCAAATCAACCGGACAGCGCGCGCGTGAAGCGCCTGATTCGGCAGAATCAATCGCTGGCGCTGCTCCTCGGTTTGCCTGCCCATCGCAAAGTCCAGATAAAGGTTTTCGTCCCCGCTGTAAAGTTTGTCGCCGACAATAGGATGGCCGATGTGCGCGAGGTGGATCCGAATCTGATGCTTGCGCCCCGTGCGAGGCGTGACGCGCAGCAATGTGAAGGCGTCCTCCCGATGGCGGAAGCGGCGCTGCACCCGGAATTCCGTTTGCGAAGGCGCGCCGTCGGGGCGGACGCAATCCTTGATGGCAACGCCGCTGTTCTCGTCTCGGCCAAGGGGCTTATCGATCAGGCCCTGGTCAACGCGAACGTGCCCATGCACGATCCCCCAATACTCCTTCTGCACGTTGCGGGTTTCCCAGAATCGGCGCAGCTCGCGAGCAGCCCCGTCCTGTTTCGCGATCAACATCACCCCGCTGGTTTCGCGGTCGAGCCGGTTGATCATCTGCGGGCTCACCGCCTCACCGAGATGCAGCCGAAGGCGACTGATCAAACTGGAATACACGTCGCCCTTGGTCGGATGGCAAACCAGCCCAGCCGGTTTGTTGATTACCAGCAATTCGGCATCCTCGTGGATGATTTCAAAAAGTCTTTCCATTGAATCCGCATCGGGCTTGTCACCGCAACGGGTTCACGTATCATTCGGGCTAGTGAAAGAAAAGCCGAACCTTTGGCCGCCAGTCTTGATGATGCTTGCGTTCGCGCTGAGCCGCTGGCCTGGGTTGTTGCCGGACAACTTCAGCGCCGCGTACGCCCTGGCGTTTTGCGCCGGTGTTTACTTTCCGCGCCCCCTCGCCTGGTGGCTGCCGCTGTCAACTTATCTGGCGTCGGACATTCTCATGAACCTGCTGTATTATCACGTCGCGCCGGTCAGCCCTTACATGCTCGTCAATTACGCGACTTATGCCGTCATCATCGGAATCGGCCAAAGATTCTCCGCCCGGGCTTCGTGGCTCAAACTCGTGAGCGGCGGTCTGGGGGGTGCCATCTTGTTTTATCTGGTGACGAACACGGCCGCCTGGCTGCAAAATCCCGAGTACGCCAGGACCCTCGGCGGTTGGATTCAGGCATTGACGACCGGTATCCCCCGCTTTCCGCCGACCTGGATGTTTTTCTGGAAAACACTCCTGAGCACCGGCCTGTTCACAGGCTTGTTCGTTGGCGCTATGAAAATAACCCAACGGGCCGAAGCGGAGGAAGCTGAAGCCGCCGAAACAGAGCCGGACAAGCAACCCGAAGGCGCGCAGACCGAGGAGTCACAAGCCTGATTGTCAGTCGTCAGTGGTCAGTCGTTCACGTTGGAACGGACGCTTTGAAAGTGGACCACGGACGAACGGAACTGACCACTGGCCGCCCCCAATTAATGAAACTCGGCGTGATTTCCGACACGCATGGACACTTCGATCCGAAGATTCCGAAGCTCTTTGCGGGCGTGGATCATATTCTGCACGGCGGGGACATTGGATTGCCGTGGTTGATCCTGGAGTTGGAGCAGATCGCGCAGGTGACCGCGGTGCTCGGCAACAACGACGCCGGACTTGATTTCAAGGAAACGGAAGTGGCCGAATTCGACGGCCGCAAATTCCTCGTGCATCACATCGTTGACCCCCGCAAACCGGCTGACGCCATCCAGCGCCGAATTATTCGCGAAGGACCTGACGTGGTTGTCTTCGGCCACACGCACAAGCCGTTTTGCGAGACAATCGGCCAGACGCTTTTTTTCAATCCCGGCTATGCCGGCAAGCCGCGCTTCAATTTGGCGCGAAGCGTCGCGATCCTGCACTGCGACACGATCGGCATCAGGCCGGAGTTCCTCGAACTGTAGCGGGCGGGCGGCTTTGTCGCCGCGCGAAACCCACCGCCCCCAAAGCGGCTACCGCTAGCGCTGCGACTTGATAGCCCGTGAAAGGTCCAATGACGGTCGGCTCTTCGCGCAGGAATTCGTGCACAAAACGAAAGCTCCCGTAAGCGGCTAGATATATGTGGAAATGCTGGCCGGCCAGCGCGCCCGCGCGACGGATCGGGAGAAGCACAGCAATCATCACGAGGTTGAAAACTATTTCCACCGCCACGGAGGGCCACCGCGTCGCACCGGCTGAATCGGTCACGGTGAACCAGGATGCCTCACAGAGCTTTCCTCGGCAACATCCGTGGAGCCAGCAACCGACCCGGCCCAGGATGATTCCGAATGGCACAATGGTCGCGAACCAGTCGCCGGTGACCCCTTCGTAACCGACAACTCGCTTGGTCATCTCCACCGCCGCGTAGCCGCCCAGCAAACCGCCGAGAATGGTCTTTCCGGTCGCCAGTTGCAGCCACAGGTCGGAAGCGCCGAGATGCCGATAACCTTCGGCGAAGAAATAGACCACTTTCGCGCCCAAAAACGCGCCGATGAGCGCGGCGGCGTAAATCGCGAGCAATCGGTCGTCGCGTCTGGCAAGCCGCGACCAGAAGCCAATGCTCACGACAATGCCCGCCAGCATCATCCAGCCGTAGGCTTGAGGTTGTAGCTGCATCCGCTCTGTTTTAAGGGCCGGACATCGTCAGCACGCAGCCCGCAAACAATCCAACCAGCGCGTTGATCAGCCAAAACCCTGCGGCCACCGGCAGGGCGATCAGCAACCGCAGCCACCATTGCCGTCCGGCCGTCAACCCAATGCCAATTCCGCTGATCAGCGAGCAGACTGCGTCCGCGATGAAAAAATTCCCGAGCAGCGTGCTCACGGAAGTAACCTTGCGCTGAGTCGTGAAGATGAGCACCAGGCAGACAAGTGAAGGCACGAACCCGATGGCCAGGAAACACAGCGCCAGCCATGGGCCGCGTTTCGTGCGCGCCGCGGTCGCGGTTGTGGAGCGTGGCAGTGGCGGCGGTGTCGAATTCATGTTGGGTTCAGGGTGCTGATCGCGCGTCAGAAAAGCCGGAGTAATACCGGCAAAACGAATCCAGCCTGCCATCCGGCCGGATCACGTGAGTGCAACAGCGATCAATGCGGTCCTCATCCCACGTCCCGGCGTCCATGAACGGTTTGATGAACAAACGAAACGTGTTTGATTCATTCATTTCAAACTTTTTCAGCAGCTCACCCAAGGGTTCGGATTCGCAGCCGCATCTCATCAGGTCCTCCAAACGATACCGGACTTTGTCATGCAAAAAATCCTGTACGTGCGAGAAATCGATGAACTCACTGATCGAGTGAGTGCGTCCGTTTGCTTTGAGCAGGTAACCTATGGTGGCGCAATTCGGATCGCCGCACGGCAGGGGCGTGAAATCCTCGAACCGCACTCGTCCGCACGATTGTTCCA
>Ga0207670_10001243_pt1 | contig 13450 bp, 10 predicted proteins | sample KBSS23HmetaG_FD_184339 | JGI IMG/M metagenome (GOLD analysis project Ga0207670, IMG submission 184339) | Switchgrass rhizosphere microbial communities from Kellogg Biological Station, Michigan, USA - KBS S2-3H metaG (SPAdes) (version 2) | ecosystem: Host-associated > Plants > Roots >... | reverse complement strand
CGCGTGGTCCTGGTAACGAGAGTGATGAGAATCCGAAACGGCGGCGCCGGCACCTCAAACGATTGTTAGCTTACTTTAGTTACGTGCCGCATCATGCGGCGGCGGAGCAAAGGGTCGAGCAGCTTTTTCCGAAGCGTGGGCACGTGCTGATCGATGGGTTTGAGTTGTCGACACGTTTTCCGTTTGGGTTTTTTCGGCGGCGGCGGCGTTTGCGAGCGCGGAACGTCGACATCATTGTTTATCCCAAGCCGGAAGTGATCAGCGACGAGTTGCACTTGCTGCCGATGTACGCGGGGCGCATGCCTGCGATGCGACGCGGAGCGGGACACGATCTGTTTTCGATGCGTGATTATCAACCGCAGGACGATCTGAGGCATATCGATTGGAAGGCGACGGCGCGGTCGCGGCGACTGACTGTGCGAGAGTTTACTTCCGAAGATGAGAGACGCATCACGATCGTGCTCGATACTCGTTTGCCGCGTAATGCGACGAATAATCCGTCGGAGCGGTTCGAACGCGGCGTGGTCCAGGCCGCGTCGTTGATCAAGCACTTTATAGATGAGCGAGCGGAAGTGAGGCTGGCATTGGGTGACGACGTTGGACCGTTTGGCTCGGGGACGGATCAGCTTTATCGCTGTCTGCGGCGGCTCGCGCTGGTGACCCCCGTAGATCGTGATGGAGTTGAGATCAACGCGGCTTCTAACACGGTGGAGCACGACTACGCGATCCTATTGACTGCCGCGGCGCCCGGGTCGATACCTGCGAACATCTGGCGCACGAGCCACGTGATCTACTTATAAATCCAGGGAAGAAATTCTCGCGCAAAGACGCAAAGGCGCAAAGGAAAGCGCCAGGAAAATCTTTGCGTCTTCCTTTGCGCCTTTGCGCCTTTGCGGGAGATAGTTTCTGTTAAAGCGGAACGTGACAGAATCTTCAAAAAACGCATATTCATCGTCGACGATCTTTCTGATCGGTCTTTGCTTCGTTTTGTCAGGCGCGACGGGGTTGATCTATGAGGTGCTGTGGGCGCGGATGTTGGGGTTGGTTTTTGGCGCCACGACGCTTGCCGTTAGCACTGTGCTCGCTGCGTTCATGGGTGGGTTGGCGGTAGGGAGCGCACTCGCGGGGAAACTTGCGCGGCGGATTAGAAAACCGCTCAGTACCTACGGCTGGATGGAGATCGGGATTGCAATCTATGCGTTGCTCGTGCCGTTTTTGTTTCGCTGGATCGATCATGTCTACGCGTTAATTTGGCAGCACCTTCAGCCGGGATACTTTGCGTTTAGCTTGTGGCGGTTCTTGTTGTCGGGGCTGGTGCTGCTCGTGCCAACCACTCTGATGGGAGCGACGCTGCCTGTGCTCTCCGCGGCAATAGTTCGCTCGTCAGGAAGAGATTCAAACTCGGTTACGAGGCTTTACGCGTGCAATCTCGCCGGCGCGATCATGGGAACTCTCGCCGCGGGGTTTGTGTTGCTGCCTGCCCTTGGCGTACGCAGCACAATTGCAGTTGCTGCGGCGATCAATGTTGTCGTTGGCGTGACCGCGATCTTTTTGCAGCGCCGGACGACATCCGCTTCCGTAAGCGAGTCCTCTGTCGAAGTCGAAGATCCGAGCGCGGCGGTTGACAGCAGCGCGTTCTGGTCTTTTGCAGCGTTAGCTTCCGGGTTTGTCACGATCAGCACACAGGTTTCCTGGACGCGCATCCTCACGATGATCATCGGCTCGAGTACTTACGCTTTCAGCATCGTAGTGGCATTGTTTCTGATTGGGCTGGCGGGTGGAGCATGGTTCGTAGCGCGAAAAGATCGTTCTCACAACTTGCGCCCGACTATCCTGATAGTGGAAGTGCTTACCGCAATCTGCTTGCTGCTCAGTCTGTTTGTGCTGAACAAGATTCCTGCACTGCTCATCAATCTCGGACTGCGCTTCCAGACCTCTTCATGGACCGGTTTGCTATCACTGCAAATACTTTCTGCCACGCTGCTGATCCTTGTGCCGGCGTTGTTGATGGGTATGGTGATGCCGCTAGTGCTTGTTTGGGCTGGCCGCGAGCAAACGAGAGCAGTGGCGCGGGTCGGCCGCAGCTACGCCATCAACACCATCAGCGCGATCGCCGGAGCGTTTATTACCGGTTTCATCCTGATCCCGAAGACCAGCACGCGGTTCACATTGTTGCTGGCGGCGACACTTTGTCTAATAGTGGCGGGCGTTGCTTATCGACCGGCTGAAACAACGCGCGACCCGGCGTTGAAACGAAGCCTCGCCATCGGTTCAACGCCGGTTCTCGCCCTTCTGCTCTTTATCATCGCGCCGTCCATGAACCTCGCGGACCTCTCGATCGGCGCCTACGACAGCCTCGTGCGAGTGCTGGCTCAAACGCGTGAGGGAGCTAATAATCAAAGCGATCAGTCACAAGGCACTCACGAATTGTTGATGTACCAGGAAGGCCCGACCGCGACTGTCTCTGTTCGTCGCGATCAGAACACTGTTTCGATGGCCATCAACGGGCGCACAAACGCGTCGGACAGTATTTACGACATGCCGACGCAGGTCATGTTGGGCCAACTCCCGCTGCTCGTAGCGCCGAAGATCGATACGGGCCTCATCATCGGTTATGCGACGGGCATCACCGTTGGCGCGATGTTGCAATCGCCGGTTCAGTCAGTGACGTGTGTTGAGCTCGAACCGGGAACAATCGCCGGCTCGAGCTTTTTTAATCACATCAACAATCGACCACTCGACGATCCGCGCACGAATCTGATCATCGACGATGCGCGAACGTTTCTACGCGTGACACCAAACCGCTACGACATGATCGTTAGTGAGCCGAGCCATCCCTGGGTGCCCGGTGTTGCGAACCTGTTTACGCAGGAGTTTTTCGAGCTCGGGCGCGCGCGTTTGAATGACGATGGCATATGGGTGCAGTGGGTGCAGATCTATCAGTTGTCGACGGAGAGTTTGCGATCGGTGCTGGCGACGTATCACAAAGTCTTTCCGCACGTGCTGGTGTTTCGTGTTGGTGGCTTAAATAAAGGTAAGGACCTGCTACTGATCGGAAGCAACCGGCCCTTGGGTCTCGATCACCTCAGCGAGCGATTCGCAGATCAGCGCATGAGCGCAGAGCTGGCGCGAGTTGATTTGAAAACGGAAGCGGACATTCGCGGCTGGTTTGTTTGCGATGAGACTAAGCTCGCTCCCGCCGTTGCGGGCGCGAAGATCAATACCGACGACAACATGCACATCGAGATGACCGTCCCACGTGAGGCTTTTCAGCCATTAATGCAGAGCAACGCAGAGTGGGTGCAGGCGCTCGCGCGCTAAGATGTGAAAACCTACATGATCACAGAAGGATCCACCTCCGATACTCACTCAATCGCCTCGCCACCCGCTCTCGTCGAGGTCGATCAGGTGACGAAATCGTTCGGCGAAAAAGTCGCGCTTAAAGACATCTCTTTCTCGGTGCCGGCGGGCCAACTCTGTGGCTTGCTTGGTCCCAACGGAGCCGGAAAAACTACCTTGTTTCGACTTCTGATGGGTATCTTAAAAGCGACTCAAGGAACTCTGTTGATCGATCGCCTTGACGCCTTTGACCAACGCGTCGAAGTTAAACGCCTGGTTGGATTTCTTCCTGATGAACCTGTTTTCTATTCCTACTTGTCCGGCTGGGAAATACTTGAACTCAGTGCGGCCATGCATGGTCTCGGCGTTAAACCCACCATGGATCGAATATATCCTCTTATTAGCCGTCTGCGCCTGGTAGATGACATGCACAACTACGCGGAGGATTATTCGCGCGGAATGAAGAAAAAGCTTGGTTTACTTCTGTCCATGTTGCATGAGCCCAAACTTCTGATTCTCGACGAACCCACGAACGGTCTTGACGTTGAATCAACACATCTCTTTTATGATCTGATGCTTGAAGAGTCGCATCGTGGCACGACGGTACTGTTTTCGACACACTTACTCGATCAGGTAACTAAGCTTTGTTCTCACGCGGTGATCATCAATGGAGGAAAGCTGGTTGCAAGAGGTTCCTTGAATGATCTGCGTTCAACTTTTAATGAGTCAGACAGTCTGGAAGAAATCTTTCTCAAACTCACGTCCAAACCCCAGCAGAAATGAAGCCTGAACCCTCCCTATCGCGTGCGCCTGGCTTTTGGCAAACGGTAGGACTACTTCTGTCGGCATCTCGTCGTCGCTCTGTAGGCCGAAGGCAGCGGCAGCAGCAACTCCTGCAGTTTCGCACTGGCTCCAGCACAAACACGCTGGGAGCGTTGGGGACACTGATGTTTTGGGCGGGGATGGCTTTTGTTAATGGCAGTGCTGCTTACGTTGTGCACCTGGTGATTTTGCAAGGACAGCGAATTGAAGCAGAGCAACAAGGGAAAATAGTCGTCAGTGATTTCTTCATCGATGCGGTTCGTGATGTTGAAAAGGCTGAATCTCAAACCGACAAAGAAAGAGCGCACCACGACCTTGAATGGGCTTACTCCTGGGAAGCTAGAGATCGATCGCGTGATTTTGGCGGCTCAAAGGAAAAAAATGAAGAGTTATTGCTAAAGGCTGTTCAGACCCGTGGAAGTAGTGGGTTCATCGGGTCGACGGCCAGTCAGCCCGGAATAGGACATCCGGCAACTACCCGCCCTTTTACCTCGATGCTTGCCACGATCGTTTTATTCGGGTGGCTCATCATGTTGATCTTCCAGGGCGAAGGACTGGAACTTGATATTCAGCGCAGAAGAAATCCGAACTGGGAATGGTTATTCAGTCACCCGGTGCGTCCTGGTGCGGTTTTTCTCGCCGAGATGTTGTCGCCCATTGCCGCAAATCCTATTTATGGCACTGGTCCACTTTTCTTCGGCATCCTTTACGGTTCTGCCTACGGGCCAGAGCTTGGTTTCGTCGCAGCAATTTTGATCGGCGTGCCTGTTTCAGTCGCGGCGGCTTGCGTAGGAAAAGCACTTGAGATTGCCATCATGCTTCGCTTCCCCCCACATTCACGCGGAGCACTGATCGGCTTGATGAGTTGGCTGGGCTACACAACAATGTTCTTATTTTTTGTTGCCATCGTCGTCACGCCGATCATCGTAGATGCCTCGGCGAACTTATTACGACCTCTCGCGACCGCGATTCCCTGGCCGTGGTTCTCGTGGACCATCGGTTTGCAATCAGATGGATCGCTCTCGTTCATTTCAGGAATGCTTTTCTGTTGGGTAGCTTCTATTGTCATGACGGCGAGCGGCGTAGGAGTCGCTATCTGGGGCGCCCAGCGTGGTCTTGCAGGAAGTTCTGCTGGATCAAAAGTGACGTCTTCGACAAAAATAATCTCAACTATACCTCTTCTTAGAAATGACCCGCTTTATCGCAAAGAAATTCTGTGGTTCTTAAGAGATCGGGGCGCGATCGTGCAGACAATACTGATTCCGGTTACGGTCGCGGGCTTCCAACTCTTCAATCTGCGAGTGTTCCTCCAGAGTGTTCAAGATTCGTGGCGTGCTGTATCGGGAGCAGCCGTAGTCTTTGGTACCTATCTTCTTTGGATCCTGGGACCACGCTCCCTTGCTTCTGAAGGACCATCCTTGTGGCTAGCTCAAACGTGGCCCAGAGGGCTGGAAGAATTGATGAAAGCAAAGGCGAGACTTTGGTTTCTCATCGCCACAACGCTCGTACTGTCGGTTCTCGCTTTAGTCATCGTGCGTTTTCCGGGTGACACCTGGAGAGTCCTGCTCATCGCGGTTGGTTGGATTGCGTTTGGTCGCAGCATGGCCGAGAAGTCCGTCACGCTTGTTTCCATGTCATCTTCGTCTGGTGAACCTGAACCCATTCCTAAGGGCCGGCGCTACGCAGCTTCACTTGGAATGCTCACATTCGCCATCGGAATTCTGGGACAGCGATGGGAGCTTGCAGTTGTCGGAATTGTTTACTCCTGGCTCACAGCGGCAGCCATGTGGGAAAACTTTCGCGCACGCTTACCTTTCCTCTTTGATCCGTGGTCTGAAAAGGTTCCTCCTCCACCGACTCTAATGCACGCAATGATTGCCATCAGTGTTCTCGTGGAAGGTGGCGCGGTAGTAACAGGCATCTGTCTTGCTCTTTTTTCGTATCTTGGAGATGCGGCGATTGCCGTATCTCAGGCACTTGCTTTTGGCGCCGTGGCAACCATTGTGTCGCTCGTCTCCTCAAGCATGCTCGCAGATCGTGGCGTTCCGGCGAAGAAAGTATGGTGTTGGAAAACAGAGAATGCTCCTGTTGATAGCAGACGGTGGTGGTGGAGTGGAGATGGACAGCGAGACGGATACTTTCTGGCGTCGTTGGGTATTGGAGTCTTAAGCGGGCTACTGTTCGCACTACTAGCTAAAGTTTATTTACTGCTGTTATCACAGTTCGGTACGTTTTCAGAGATGATTCGGAGCGCTCAGAAGCAAATGGAAAGTGTGCCAGGTCTATGGGTTTCCTATGCAGTTATAGCGATCGTGTTTGCTCCTATTGCAGAGGAGTATTTATTTCGGGGATTGCTGTTTCGCGCGTTGGATCGGGAGTGGGGAGGCTGGCGCGCTTTAGTAGGAAGCGCGGCCTTTTTCGCAATATACCATCCGCCGCTTGCGTGGCTGCCTGTCTTTCTGGTGGGATTGACGACCGCGTTCGTCTTCAAGAAAACCGGCAGACTTGCTGCGGCCGTGGTTGTTCATATGGTCTACAACGCGGTCGTGGTCCTGCTTTAGCTACTGCGAGCCGCAGCGCGCAGGGCCGTCATTGCTTCGGCGGCGGATTCGCCACTGCGGATGCAATCTGGGATTCCGGCGCCGCGATAGGAATTACCGGCGAGCGTGAGGCCGGGAAGTTGGTTTACCAGTTTTTCTATTTCGTTTATTCGATCGAGATGGCCCACTTCGTACTGCGGCATCGAGCGCTCCCATTTTGCGGTTTCAACGAATAACGGCGCTTCGTTGATGCCCAACAACTCACGCAGATCTTCTTCAACGCCAGCCGCCAGCTCTGACTCTTCCAACGCGAAGATCTCGGGCTGCAATGCGCCGCCCGCAAACGCTCGCAGCAGCACGTGGTCCTCCGGTGCGCGTCCGGAGAATTTCACGCTGCTGAACGTGCAGGCAATCAGAGATCTTTTCTCGATGAAGGGAACGACGAAGCCGAATCCGTCGAGTGGATGGGCGATGGCCGAGTGCCGGTAGCCGAAGTTGATGGTAGCGGTAGAGGCGTAGTTGATACGTCGCAGTTTGTCTGCGAGCTCTCCAGTTAAAAGTGACGCTGCGATATAAGCCGGCACAGCCAAACACACAGCGTCTGCTTTAAATACCCCGCCTTTATCCGTGGTTATCGTCCACCCTTGATCGAAGGTCAGTCTTTGCGCCCGCGTCTTCATGCGGAAATCCGCATTAATCTGTGTTAACGCGTCAACCAGCACCTGCACGCCACGATCGAACGACAAAAACAAACTATAACGCGCGCCGCTTGTCCCACTCTTTTGTGCACGACCCTGCCGCAGCATCGCGAGTATCAGACTGCGATGCTTTCGCTCCATCTCCAAAAAGCGTGGCAGAGTTGCTCGCAGGCTAAGCGTTTCCGGATCGGCGGTATAGATCCCCCCGACCATCGGTTGGGCCATGCGATCGAGCGCCTCAACGCCCAGTCGTCGCCTCACAAAACTCGCCAGACTTTCATCCGTCGTGCCATTCGTGTTCTTGCGCGGCAAAAGCAGATCGGCGGCCATCCGCGCTTTGCCCGCTATGCTGAAAATGTCACTCGTAATAAACGGCCACATGCGCGACGGCGCCAGCAACTGAAACCCTTCCGGCACCGGTCGCAGCCGGCCATTCCTAACGATGAAACTGCGGCGATACTTTTCGTTGGTCTCGATCAGTCGCGATTCGAGGCCCAACCGTTTCGCAAGCGCGACCGCCTGTGGCTTTTCGGAAATGAAGGAATCGGGCCCGCGTTCGATGAGGAAACCATCGCGAAACTCGGTTTGAATCGTCCCGCCGAGCCTGTTTGAAGCTTCGAGAACTGTTACTTGTGCCGCTGGATTCAGCTCAAGGACGCGATGCGCTGCTGCGAGACCGGAAATGCCGCCGCCAATGATGACAATCCTGTCACTCATGTAACCTCTAACTGAGACGACAACAATCCGGCGCGCAGATGTTTGCCGGCACCTCGTTGTTAATTCGCTCCAGCATCAACTCCCGGATCATCTTCACAAACGCCGGATGCGTCCCGGCTGTCCGCGCGCGCACCATGTTCATGCCGAGCTCTCGCGCCACTTTCTGCGCCTCATAGTCGAGATCGTAAACCACCTCCATATGATCCGACACGAAACCGATCGGCGCCACCACGACATCTTTTACACCCTCGCCGGCAAGCGCTCTCAAATGATCCGACACGTCCGGGCCAAGCCACGGCTGCGACGGCGAACCACTACGGCTCTGATAAACGAGTTGCCAGTTTTCGATATTAAGCGCCCGCGCAATCAAGCTTCCCGTTTCCGTGAGCTGCGCCGCATAGTCGCAATTCACCGCCATAGATTCCGGAATGCTGTGAGCGGTGAACACCAAGTGCGCCGCATCTTTCCACACGGCTCGGACGTGATCGACGTTCGCTTCGACAAACAGCGGGTGATTGTAGAAGACGCGCAGCTTCTCGATACGCGGCGCACGTGGTCCAACTTTCGCCTGCGCGTCGCTGATGTTCTGAAGATACTGCCGGCAACTCGAGTAAGAACTGTAAGCAGACGTCACAAACGCCAGCGCGTTCTCAACGCCGTCCGCAGCCATGCGATCGACAGTATCGGGCAGCAACGGATGCCAGTTGCGATTGCCCCAGTAGATCGGGAGTCGCGGTCCGTTTCTCTCAAGCTCTTTTTCCAGCGCCGCAATCAAGTCGCGATTCTGTTGATTGATCGGACTGACGCCGTCAAACAACTCATAATGGCGCGCCACCTGGAGCATGCGCTCGCGCGGCACATTCCGCCCGCGCAAAACATTTTCAAGGAACGGAATCACATCATACATCCCCTCCGGCCCACCGAACGACACGACTAACAAAGCATCATAATTCATGGACCATCTCGACTAACGCAATCACATTCTCCACCCGCGTCTCCGGCAGAATCCCGTGCCCCAGATTAAAAATATGCCCGGCTCGTCCACCAGCCTGCTTCATGATCCGCTTCGCCTGCTCGCGAATCACATCCTGCTTCGCAAACAACACAACCGGATCGAGATTTCCCATCACAGCCACATTGTGCCCCACACGATCCCAACCTTCATCCAGCCGCACGCGCCAATCGAGTCCGATCACATCCCCACCCGCTTCACGCATCAACTCCAACAGCGCCGCGGTTCCCGTGCCGAAATGAAGCACCGGCACGCCCGGCGTTACATTGCGGATCACGTCGCGAGTGTGCGGCAGAACAAACTCACGATAATCATCCGGACTCAAACACCCGACCCACGAGTCGAACAACTGCACCGCCTGCGCTCCGGCCGCGATCTGACCATTCAGGTACTTCGCGAGCCCTCGCGCGATCAGCCCGAGCATCGCATGCCACGCGCCCGGATCGTCGTACATCAGTCGCTTTGTCTGGACATAATTCTTGGACCCGGCCCCTTCAATCACATAAGACGCGAGCGTAAACGGCGCGCCGCAAAAACCAATCAACGGAATATCAGGTCTTAGCGCCCGCCGCGTTTGTCGAATCGCCTCGTTAACAAACTCCAGCGCGCCCACGTCTTCAAGCTCGAGGAGTCGATCGACGTCGGAACCATTGCGAACCGGATTGTGAATTACAGGTCCTTCGCCGGCGGCAAACTCGAGGTCAATGCCCATCGGTTCGAGTATCAGCAGGATGTCGGCAAAGATGATGGCCGCATCAACGCCGAGACGTTCAACGGCGGTAACAGTCACTTCCGCCGCCAGCGACGGAGTTTTGCACAGCTCGAGAAAGCTCGTTTTGGCGCGAACGTCGCGATACTCGCGCATGTAACGCCCGGCCTGCCGCATCAGCCAGATCGGCGTATACGGCACCGGCTCCCGGCGGCACGCCCGCATAAACACGCTATCTTGTAACGATTGAGTCAAAGGAAGGTGATTATATATTTTGTTCTGGAAAGAAAGTAGGCCGCAGATTTTCGCGGATGACCGCGGATCCGATTACTTTTTCCTTCTGTAATACGACGATTGATTCTTCAATCTCAGCGAAACGCCTTTCTCGCTGGCTTTTGTTCTCACTGCATTTTCTGTACGTCCCAGTGCTAATCCAATGACGCTCGTGGGCGTATTTTGGCTGGCTAATTGGCGAAGCTGTCTGAGTTGCGTAGACGTCCAACGTTTACCTGTATTGTTGCTTGATGTATGCCGGCCGTTTTTCGCTAAGCTGATTTCCACTTTAGCCTTCGGCAACTGCTCCCAATATTCACCCATATCGTGGCTTTCAAAAAAAGCTACAAGTTCATCAACTGCTCTGAAAGAAGGTAAGTTCTTACTTTTATTTCCTGCCATATTGTTTGCGCTCTTTCGTAGCCATATCGCGGGCGCTTAAAATCAAAGCGTTATTCTTCTTAATTATGAATATCACTGCCAGATAACGTCCAGCTGTACTTCGTCCCAAGGCCATGTAAACATCCTCCCCTTTGCGATTTCCTTTTTGAACGAATCGAATTTTGGGACGATTATCGAACACCTCCTCAACCTCGATGGCCTCAACGTGATGCTTAAATGCAAGTTTATCAATTATGTCCTGGAGCCAAATAAAATTTTCAATCTTCATGAAAGTAGAGGTATTGGCAATGCGCGAACGACAGTTGAGGTCGACTTGTGAACTCCTACAAGTCGGTTTCGCTTCATTTGTTGGAGGGGTGTGAGGACTATAACACTGATTAACACAGAGCTGTTAACACTCGAACTTTCCAAACCGTCAACACGTTAACCGCAACGGATCTCCCCGTTCGGTCACTAACTTAGGTCATCGCTCGGAAATATTGGTGCAAATCGGGGTTCGGGAATACAATACCCGCCCGAATACTACAATCCCGGCTTCGTGGCAGATACTTGCCACAAGTCCGTGGTTTGTGGTGTTTTCACTGTTGAGAGAGCGGTGATCGATGAACGGACAAGCTAGAGCATTGATCGAGTCCATGCCTAACGACATCGGGACTGAGGCGGTAGGTCCGCTCAGTTTCGACGAAGCGTTTACCCTCCATCACCGCGCCGTTTTCAGAACGGCAAGAGCTGTCGTCCGCGATTCAGCCCTGGCTGAAGACGTGACGCAGGAAGTGTTTTTACGGCTTTATCGCAATCTCAACTCCACGCCGGGGGAGGAACTCCTGCGGGCGTGGCTCTTGCGCGTGACTCTTAACGTGGCGCGAAACACCTTGCGGGGTCAAAGCCGCTCGATGGTTCGCGATAACGAATATCACAAGAGTACCGCCGAAACCGGCTTTTTTGCCGAAGCGCCTGAGGAAGACTACGAACGCCGAGTGGCAATCGAGGAAGCCCGACGCGCTTTGGACAAAATAAAAGAGCCGATGAGAAGTTGCCTGCTGCTCAAACAGCAGGGACTCTCATACCGCGAGATCGCTACCAGCTTGTCGCTCAAAGAGACAAACATCGGTAGCCTCGTGGCGCGCGGTCGCAAAGAGTTTGCGAGGGTGTACGGGAAGATCGGAGGCAAACGTGACGCGGTGTCTGGATGAGGTAAAGCTACAGTGCTATTTCGACGGTGAACTTTCCATCGAGATGATGGAAAGCGTCACGTCGCATCTAGCTTCATGCGCGACTTGTGCCGCGGCGGCACGAGAGCTGGAAGAGGAGTCGGCACTCCTGACAGCAGCTTTCGCGGCGGAGTTTGAGGAGAGCGTGCCGACGGAACGGCTGCGCCAGCGCATCGATGAGGCGGTGCTGGGCGAGCGCCTCGCAACTGCCCGGTCATCAGCAAAAACAGGCTTCTTTGCCGGTCTGCTCAACTTCGGAACACAGCGAACGTTGGGTTACGCAAGTTTAGCGGTGGTGCTGGCGTTTGCGGCGATCTTCGCGGTCGTAAAAATGAGAAGCACTCATGACACTCCTGAGCCGATCGCTTCGACGACACCTGAACAACAGCCCGCAAATCGTGAAATTGCCAAAGCGCCGTCTATTATCGAGCCGGTGAATCCGGCGCCTGTTAACATCTCAACTCCCGTAAGAACTACCGAAAGTACACCGACTTATCGTCCAGCTAAATTTATCGCGAGCTCAGCGCCGAAACCTGTTCCGGTAAAACTGCTTCCGGGTGAGCGTTCCTATCTGCAAACCATTGCCAGGCTCGACTCCACCATCAAATCAAACAAAGGTATGAGACCGGCGCTCCAGGTTGAGTACGAACGCAACCTCGCAGTTGTCGATCGATACATTGCCGCTACTCGTAGCGCAGCGAAGAGTAATCCGAATGATCCTGACGCGGCCGATTTCATGTTTGCTGCTTATCAAAGCAAAGTAGACCTCCTCAACACGATCGCCGATGCGCGTCTCGGTGGAGGTCCGCGACACTGAAAGGGCCGGGTTCTAAGTTGACAAAGAAGTTGTTTGCAGCTTGTGCAGTAGCCGGCCTCATTCTCTCTCTGGCAGGATCCACCCTCGCTCACGACAAAATAAATTCCGGAGAACCAGGCGAGAAGATCGAGCGCTCGTTTCCCGTCGACCCGCAAGGCGTTGTGACTCTTTGTGTTGCCTCCGGCACGCTCAATGTTCACGGTTGGGAAAAGAGTGAGATTCGCGTGCGCTCAAGCGACGCCGTCCTGATTGATTTTCGTCGCATCGAGAGGATCAAGGACACATCCAAACCCGCCACGCGTGTTGACGTGATGTTGATGGAAAAAGGCGCTCCGAATGTCAAACGCGATTGCCAGGCGCTCGCGAATGTCGAAATGGAAGTACCGACCGGAGCGATCGTCCAGGTGCAAACGCGCGACGGCGACATCTTTATTGCCGGTGTTGCCGGAGCCTATGCCGGTTCTCAAAACGGCGACATCGCGATTGAGCGTGTTGCCAAACTGGTTGAAGCGGGAAGCGTGGGCGGCAGTATCTCGCTGAAGGATTCGAGTGGGCGCATCAATCTGAACTCTGCCGGCGGTAGTGTCGAGGTATTTAATGTTCGCGCGGATAGTGAGGACGATACGTTCGAGGTCGGCACCGTTAGTGGTGACATTCAACTGGTTCGAGTAAGTAGTCCGAGAGTCATGGCCAAAACAGTCAGCGGAACGATGATGATGTCGGGGCCGTTGGCAAAGTCGGGCAATTACGGATTTACCAGCATGACGGGCGACATGGTTTTCGCCATGCCATCAGACGCATCGTTTCAACTGAATGCGAAAGTTTCGGAGAAGCATTCCATCATTTCGGATTTTCCGCTGAAATATCTCAGCGAACCGACACCGGCGCCTCCCGCACCGCCGGCCAAAAA